>Ga0222655_1001217_pt1 | contig 9190 bp, 9 predicted proteins | sample AntAcemetagen423_FD_179857 | JGI IMG/M metagenome (GOLD analysis project Ga0222655, IMG submission 179857) | Saline water microbial communities from Ace Lake, Antarctica - #423 | ecosystem: Environmental > Aquatic > Non-marine Saline and Alkaline > Saline | place: Antarctica: Ace Lake | collected... | reverse complement strand
CATCAACATCCGTCAACTCAGTAGGATGCACCGTTATCCAGCGCAAATCCTCTAAAACCAAACCGATACGCTTTATTCCCGGCATAGCCGTTTCGACTATCGGTGCCCTTAATATAACACTTTTACCGCTCTCATCAGGGACCAACAGAACACCCTCCAAAAAGATAGATATATGCTTTGTCTTGTGAATGGCACCGGTCATCATCACACCTTTAGGCACGAACATTTCCCGCGTGTACAGCCCCGGCGTAAATCGGTGCGTATATTCAATATCGGCTTGCGGGAATGCGGCAAGTTTCGTCTCTGCCCTGAATATCGCCTCACGCAACACTTGGGGGTCGGGACGCTTTACAATCTGACCAGAATCCATATCACCTCCGCTGAGCTTGTCGCGCTTGAATTGACCTTAAAACTGGTTGATGTCTTGTTCGTAATCCAGAACGTCTCATTAACATTACCTTCTATCATTACAGCGTAGTCACCCGTCTCAGATACCGTAACCGTCCTTTCATTGGAATTATTGAACGTAAACGAACCTGAAACTGTGACCGTATCCCTGATAACGCTTTCCTGTTCTCGGCACCACTTTGACCATTCAACCAAATCCTCTGGTATCTTGCGAAAAGGCCTCAGACCACTCATAAGCGACCACCACGAATCTCAACCAGAGTTTCTGTGACCGAAACGCCTACAGGGTCAGAAACAGCCGCTTTATAAACGCGCTGCCTGGATGATCCCAGATTATACCAAACGGCCCTCGTGAGCCTTTCGCCCAATGGACCTAATGACTTGTCTGGATGCGATTGCCACGTCCTGCCACCGTCATCAGATGACTGGAGCATGATTTTAGGATCACCGCCCAGTGTCGTTCCTATACCGGTTTCTAAGACAATCTCAAAGCGGTCGTGAAAAGCCCGTTGACCGTCTGCGAATATAGGCTGGTAAGTCCATTCCATACGCTGAGTCGTTCCCCACTCGGTGTGCGTATCGAAGTCTAATTCGCCTATCTTGTTTGAGTCTGAATCACCAACCAATGTTTTCCCGGCGAATTGAGCATGGTATCTAGGCAGCCAGTTATCCTTTCCATAAGACTCTCTTTCAGCCCATGCTCCAGTCGTAAGGTCGAGAACCCACGTACCTTCATGAGACGTAAGCACGTAGAAGAAATGTCCCTCCTGATCGTAGGCAAAGGCCTCAAGGCTGGATACAGTTGATTTAGCAATGAACTGGTCTACAGCGTGAGTCGAAACCCTGACAGGATTAATGCCCTGCAATTGTCTGACCGTGTAATCATCGGCAACCCACAAGACTGTATTATCCTGAATAGCCACCGTCTTAGCAGCCAAACAGCCCTTATCGAAAGTGCCGTTGATAATGCGCTCGAACGGAAATCCTGCTATTCCGGTGTTTTCCCATATCTCACCAACCTTCGAGCCGAAGTTAATCACTAATCGATTCCATACGATCATGCCAACCATAAGGTCGGGGTTTACATCGGCCTCACCAAACTGCAATGCGTCAAATGACGTTACATCGCCAATATCAGAGCCAAAGAAGAAGTTATTATTTGGAGCACGAAACAGCATGAAATCATCTATAAATTCAACATCGCCAGCACCACCATTGGCTAAAAAGTCAGCGTCTGTGATCTGTCCGAAAGTCGTACCGTCCCAATAAAACCCATTAGGCTCATTGACGACGACAACGTGTGTTTTGTTGGATGACATGTCCACTCGTGTCGGACTGCCAACATTACCGATTAGCGTTGATGCACCCGCCGTTGTGACGTAATACAACTCAGATCCAGAAACGACGTATAAATACTCAGCCTGCCCCGTAGTCAGACCTATATAAGCCGCGTACATGCCGCGAATAGGACCAGAACCCACCGTAGTCCAATCCTTAACGCCTGGAGTACGCACTAAGACTGTTGGAGAGCGAGCATCAGGCGGGAGTTGCTCAGCAAAGCAATTCACCAAACGAGACGAACTGGAAGGCCTTGATCGAAGATCATAAGAGTGAATCGGTAGGCTAATCTGTGGCATTAGTTATCATTCAGAATATTATTTCCGCGACCATAATGACCCGAACCCACAGGAAGGTATGAAAGGTCAACGCCTTTTTTCTTCTCGACGATGAGTTTAGTCTGTATGCCGCTCATTGTAGAGTCAGCGATTGACGCAAGCTCTATGGAGACGCTAGCGCCGTACTTAGATGCGCTGGCAACTGCCAGAGCCATAGTGATAGCCAAGTCCGCCCATTCTGGCGTTGGCATGGTTCCAGATGTCGATGTCTGAGAGAAATAACCTAAGTCAATATCCTTAGTTTCCCTGAGTATCGCCATCACCTGATTAAGTCGGCGGATGCCGAATGCACCCTGCTCAGCGCTTGCCGTAGCCGTTTCAGAGATTACGTTCAGTTCCCTTAATGAATCGTCAATGACTTGCAGAACAGTCGTCATAATCATCTCCTAAGAGGGGCCGACCCGAAAGCCGACCCCGTTTTCTTATGCGAACGGTGTACTTGCAGCACCAGTGTTGGCAGTGTATCCACCAACACCCCAAGTAGTCGTACTCAGAGCAGTCAGCGTGAACTGCGTACCAACTTCTTCGCCCGTAGTAGCGGCGTCGAGGTCAATCCTCACTGTCGAGGTAATGTCAGCCGCGAACAGGTCCGAAGCATCAGCCGTTGCGTTTGCTGCAAAAAGACCACCACCAATGAAGGTAGTAGCAGCATCCGTAATGACCGAATAAGCAGCCGTTCCAATGACCGTGGTAAGGAAGTCAAACTCCATACCAATGTCATTAGCACCGATAGCAGGCAAGGTAAATGCCTGACCGGTTCCTGCATCAAACAGAACCACAGCCCCAGACTCAGCAGCCGTTAAGGTACGTGTTGCTCCTGCGCCAGAAATTACCTGCCGAGCAAGACCGCGTACACGACAGCCACTGGGAGAACCGTTATCAAGTGCTTCTCTATTAGTTGCAATAGTCATAGTGATCTCCTAGTTATTAACCCTGCAAGCCCATTCAGGACGCAGAGTTTTAGAGCCGTAAAGAATATCCAGCCGAAGCAGCAATTCATCATTCCTGATGTCACTACCCTGCCAGACCCTGACACTCAATCCGTCTTGCATGCGGCGCACACATCGGATCGCATCATCCATAATAGGAAGATCCGCCGTAACAAACGTAAATGCATCCTTGTGATACATCAGGTTTGACTGGTAGGCCACTGAATCGCCAGCGTAGACGGTCACGACATCATTGGTTGAAGGCAGATGATCTACATTCTGCTTCGCGCCAGTCGTGCGGATCGGTGGGCTGATTCCGTAGACTGTTGATGCTGTGATAATCGACGTGACAACGAACTGTTGGTCGTGTGCATACGCTGCTTTCGTCTCAGGATGAACCTGTTTGACACCAGCAATCGAGAACGTATCACCAACGGTTAAAACACCACCGGCAAGCGTTACTTGCTCATCACCATCAGATACGGCGGCGTCAATATCAACGGTCGTGTGGTCGGTGCCGCTAGTATGAGCATACGTGCGGTCATTCTCATAAAAGTTAGTCCCGCCAAAGCGTCCAAGATAACCTTCCTTGAATGCCGTAGACAGTTGCTTGCCATCGTGGAACAGAGCGCGACCACCACCAACAACAGAAGCCATCGTTACAGAATCAACCTGGATGCAACGATTTTCGTCTTTGGGAGCGAGGTTCTGATTCAGCTTGGCTCGTGCCTGAGATACAGCATCCAAATCCGTAGCGCCAACAACTTCGGTAGTCGTACCCGTAAAGTTATAGACATCTTTGGTTACAGACTGCAATACATCAGATTCGATACCGGATACCAAAACACTCATGGCCGGATCAATATAACGTCGTGAAAGCTCATCAATAGATAAAGACAACTCGGCTGAGTTGAACTTCATATCAACACCGTCCTGGATGGCAACGGTTACTGACTGTGTGCTTTCGTCTTGCTCTTGCACGTCCATGACTCGCGATCCCTTGCGACGAACGTACTGGTTAGGGTTTCTGACACGAAGCGTATCACCGATCTTACCGCCTGTTTTGGCATAAGACGAATCGTAACTTCGGTCAATGGTACCAAGAAAACTCAACTTCTCATGTGCAATGCGAAGCGACTCTCTTGCAACCATGTCAATAACTGAGAGGGTATTAGCCACGTTAATTTCTCCTTAACGTTGCGCTATTTGTTTCCTCCGCATTTTTGCAAAATCAGCATCTGATAAACCGGCATCGGTTATCTTCTTACGCTGACCTTCGTTGCCCTTGTCTATCTTTGGGGGCGGCGGAGGTGCGTTACTGACCTTCTTCCCAGTTTTCGACTTCTCAGACATAATGGTTGTTTCGAGCTTGTACATCTCTCTAACAACATCGCGTGGTGCAAGCTGGTTTATGCGTGATGCCTCATCCGGATTCTTCCCCAGAAAGTAGAACATATTTGCTCCAACATCACTCATCTTCATTTCTTGCAACATCGCGTTACTAATCTTCAAGTCTGGATTTCTCGTAACCTGATGATAGTCTTTTGCCTCAAAAGCCGTCTCTCTTTCAGTAAACTTTGATGTGAGAGTTTCAGCTTCGGTCTTGTCGTGTAGACCCATGACAACCTTCTCAGCAGCTTTGGTAGCTCGATCAGTCGCCTCAGTAAACAGATAATCCCGGTACTGTCCTTCGTCATATTCAAAGTCTGCAAGGGTTTTGGGTGCTGCTTGTGGAACCTCGGCCAGTCGCTTTTCAGCAGCAGCCAATTGCTCTCTAAGTGCATCCGCTTCCCGTTCAGATTCCCTGAAATTCGTGGTCAGCTTATCAATCCTGCCCTTGACCTTGGCACCGTATTCGGTGTCGTCAAGCGAATCAGTTTGTTTATTGTCGTCTTCTTCGACAGCCGGTGATGATTCGACTTCGCTTTCCTGTTCTTCGGTAACGTCTTCTGGTTCGGCATCCGCCTTATCAGTTTCTACTACCGCGTTTACTGACGTATCAACAGACTTATCATCTGCGTATCGGTCATCAGGACTTGCGTTTGCATCTGCTTGAGGTTCAAGATCCTCGACTACTTCTGACATGGATACACCCTTGTAGTGTTGCGCCTCCCGGCGAATGTTATTCAGGGACTATGGTTAAGCCACCTTTATCTCTGACCGCAGTAATGTTTTTTTCACTGCCATCATCAAATTGTACGTTAGCGACAAGTTTACCACCAATTCGCTTCGTTGTACCGCCTACGGGCTTTCTATTCTGTAACCGTTCAAGTTGGTTCTGAACATTGCCCACAGCACTATCAGCCGATTGCATGAAGTTAGACAACACATCATCAATACTCGTCAAAGACTGTAAACCCTTGCCTGTAGCCTCTGAATTGCTCAAATCAACCTGCGTCACTGTGTTGGTAAACTCCGCCTCCTTCTTCTGTAGGCCAGCATCCTTAACCGTGAGTCCTGCTTCTTTCTGAATAAGAGCGCTCATCTTTTCGGCAATATGAGCATCAAACTCCGCCTTATCCGCGCGCAGATTGGCAATCTCAGTCTTGACCTCAGACTTAGCCCTCTCGATCTCGCCCTTATCGCCTTCAAGCTCAGATGCAGCCGCCTGCACCAGTTGACCGTATTCCTGAGCCTGTGCCATAGCTTGCTCTGCCTGCTGCATTGCTTGCATGACCTCTGGCGGTAACTCCTGACCATCATCCTGCATCGTTGCCTGAATCTGTGGTGGCAGCATAGCCTTCAGTCTTTCGGCTATCTCATCAGCAAAGGGCAGGTCGTGAGCCTTGAATATAAGATCGCCGGCAATACCCATAATCTCAGGATTGCCTTGCGTCAGACTTGCGTACATTTCAGCCGCTTCCTGACGTTGAGTGCTAAAGGATGGGCCCGTCGTCACCGTTACATCGTATTTACCCATTGCCATGTCGTTTACACGAACAGACTTCTGAGTCTCTGGGTCGAATACAATCTGGTTAATCTTCTTGTAATCTTCGCCACCATCAACGCCCAATATCCTCAATTCACGCTCTGTGTCGTAAATCTCAGGAATAAGGTCAATCAATAGTTCCATAGTGTATTCAACACCCTTCGCCATATTATCCTGATAGTTGAAGGTAGCGACCGCGCCCTGCTGTTGTCTGGCGTAAATAGCACGACCTGAGACGGTTGAGCCACGATCACCCATAGACTCATCTGGAAGTCCCATAACGTCTTTTAGGTCTTCGTTATCGACTGCCGCTTGCTGTAATAGAGCGACAGGAACATCAGCGCCGCCCATCTTCTGTGGGGCTCCCGGTGCTTGCGGGTCAGCCTCATAGAGTTGGAACGGGAAGTTCTTTCGATCAGCCTCAGCCCATTCATCGGTATGCCCTGCCGCTTGCTTAGAAGTAGCCCAGAACTTAGCCTTTGGAGCCTGAGCAATCGTCTCTGCAATCGCTGTCTTAGAGATATTGTAGTTGCGCTGTGCATCCTTGGCGAATCTAGGCAGACCCCACCAATACGTTCGGCCCTCAATGACCTTGTACTCACCGTAAATCATGACGAACGGGAACTTATTGCCCGCCCACTTAACCGGACCTTCCAAGACATCAGCCCCCGATACAACCACCATCATAATGTCGTGTGTGTCTACAAGCCTTTTATTCTTGATCAAAGCGGGCTTAATGCCTCTGGCTTCATCCGATGTGGAATCAACGACCAACAGTTTAGGCTCGCCCGTCTCTGGATCAGGCATTTCTACCTGCCATATTTCCTTTTGGATAGGCTTCTTATACCAATACTCAGCAACACGAACGGTTTCTTCATCAGTCCATTCGTCATCGTAATCAAACTCATTGTCCGACTGAAAATCACTCTTCTCTGCTTTAGGATACTTTTCCTCAAAGTCAGCGTGTGACATACGAATAGTCAGTATCCAATCCTTGGCGTCACGCTTCATAAACTCCCTGGCCGATGGATCACAGTACAGACTGAACGGGTTCTCAATGCCTTCAATCACAGCATCCTGTTCAAAGGCTGTGTCGTGTGAGTACCGCGTATTAACTCGCCAGCAGCCCATCCCGCCTTCTACCTGATATTCGGCAGCGTAATCAGTAGCGTTATCAGCGTGCGATACGTTAAAGATATTCCGAATCAGACCCCCGTATATCTCAGCAACCTCAACGTCGCCGCCTTCAACACCGCGAACCTTTCCTGATGGTCGGTTATCACGCATGTCATTAACAACGCGCTTACAGCGTATTCGAGTCTTATTGTATTCGTAGCAAGGTCGATTGCCGCGATCCGTCTTCATGTTCTCGGACCATTGAGCGCCGGGAAGGTTTACGAAGCGAATATCCTCAAGTGCATCAATTCTGTTGTGACGGTCATCCTCTGCCATAACCTTATAGCGATCACGGGCATTATTGAGGATGTCCTTCTTGTTATTGAACTTGCGGTATTCCTTGGTGCGTTTGTCTACCTTATCCATTGTACGCCTCTAAATAAATTGAAATATCAATGCCAGCTTCAATAGAACTATAGGGGATTCTCGCCACAAGATTATCACCATCAAAAAGAGATAAAGACCTGTCTATCGTCTGAGGCTTTAAGGACATGCTATCAGGCAGATCACAATCTTCGATGAAGTCAGTAACGTACTTTGGGCGATTATAAAGATAGTCATATCCCATAGACATCTGCTCTCTATATGCACCCACTATGTCGTACTCGTTGTGATTATCCATTGAGATTATCCCTACAAGTACACGGTCTGTCACTGAATGCGGCCCAACAATCACTAGCATGCGTCCAATCCATAACCCTTACTTTCGACCGGTATACAAATCGTCCATGATAATTCCGTGGGTCAACTCCATCACGAAATAAATCGCCCTTTCGGTCATAGAACATACCGTACTGTTCTCCGCATCTACGCTGCATATCCGCCTTGGAATCCTTTGTATGGGTTAGTAACTGGTTTTGTTCCATTGAATATCTGCTCCGCTGCAACGCACATTAAACCGAAGGCATCACTGCCATGACTTGACCAGTCGTGTTCAGGACCAAGCCCTATACCTCTGGCCTCATCCTTCTTCTCGTGATACCAACCTAAAGCATCTATACCACCTGATGTCGTGTCCTCATTAAACCATATCGAAGGAAAGTACCTGCGACCAGACTCAATACGCATCTTGGCAGCACCCTTACCCTGATTCGGTACAACCTCAACCTCATATTGTGCTGTTCTGACCGCAGACTCATACGATACATCATACACCTTGTCGCCCTGAGTTCCGTCATGTGGTAGCCATATCTTTGTATTGCCGGGTTTATAGCCCTCTTCACGCATCCAGCTAAGATGTGTTGCCAATGGCTGACTGACGGCCTCATAGTAATTCAGAACACGTATTTCCTTGCCGATGAACTGAGCTATCCATACTGCAACAGCATCAGCCTTTGCGCCCGTTCCGCCAATATCAAAGAATGCGTGATATGTCATCAATGGATCAGCCGCTACACGACCTACCCTGTTAGCAGCTTTTGATGCCGTAATGCATTTGGCGTAATAAGCACCTTCGATAAGACTTACATACTCGCCATCCCAAACATGAGGATACTGGTCAGGATCGGTTCTTAATGTGTCTTTGCGCTCTAATTCCTGCTCTGCCGGCCTGAATGGATTATCTCGCCAGTTAGCCCTGACAACCACAGCACCAGTCGGTAATTCAGGTCCGCGCAGTAATACATCAACGGGATCAGTCTTTCTGCGTGGATTCCATGAGAACCAGCGTTCAGCACCATCAATACGAAGTGTTGGGCGATAGAGTTTAAGACTATGGGCTGTAGCGGTTTGCGCTTCCTCCCACCATCCGCGCTTGAAGCCCTCCAGGCTCTTAATGCTTTCGGCAGTGTAATCGTTCATGCCCTTGAATATGATAATGCCGTCTTTAGGTGTGGTTATGCAGTCTCTATAGACCTTGAAGCCATCCGCTGCTGTGACGCCAAACCTTTCCAGCTTCGACTCAATCAATAGCTTCGATGATTGTGCCAGATCCTTCTGCACCTCACGCATACAAACGCTTCTGAGTCCTTCTCCAAAGTCACCTGGCTCTGCTAATGAGTCTTCAATGAGCTTTTCTGCGAAGAAATGAGACTTACCAGAACCGCGCCCTCCCCATGCTCCCTTGTATCGTG
>Ga0222655_1001215_pt1 | contig 9209 bp, 7 predicted proteins | sample AntAcemetagen423_FD_179857 | JGI IMG/M metagenome (GOLD analysis project Ga0222655, IMG submission 179857) | Saline water microbial communities from Ace Lake, Antarctica - #423 | ecosystem: Environmental > Aquatic > Non-marine Saline and Alkaline > Saline | place: Antarctica: Ace Lake | collected... | reverse complement strand
TAAGTGTACTCGTAGATGAGACACTTGGAATGATTACACCTTCTACTGCTAATACTCCTGCACTTGAACGAGATAGCGTTGTATCTGTTGCGTGTCCGAGTTCAATGTTTCCAGATGTTTCTACTGTTGAGAATTCCCCTGTACTTGGTGTTGTTGCACCAATAGGTGTCCCATCAATAGCACCACCATCTATATTTACTGCATTGGCAGCTTGTAAGGACATTGACTCTAAGTCAAGAGCATTAGTAAGTCCTGATTTTGAGATGTTTCCTGTGAGTCCCACCACTGATTGAACCGCGTCTGTTGCATCCAGCTTTGTCCAGTTTCCTGCATATACTGTTGTTGAAGCACTATCAGTAATGGCAATAAGTCTATCGTCTACTGCAAATTCTATTGAATCTACTGTTCCTGCTACTGATACTGTGTAGAAAAATCCTGTATCAGCTGATGATGGAAATGTACCTGCTGATGCGTCCCATGCTCCTTTGTATACCATTCCATTTGCAAGTGCAGCAATATCAGTTTCCATCTGGTCAAGGTCTACTGCTTGTGTAACAGATATAAAGTCTGTCTTTGTTTCAATGTCTGTAATTGCAGAAGCATTAGTAGATATTCCAGAGATGTCTTGGTCCCCTGTGTTAGTGCCTGAAAGGTTACTTCCTGTGATGTTTCCGGAATCATCAATAGTCGCACCACTATTTTGGATGATCTTTCCAGTCGTCCCATCGAATCTCGCAATAGCATTATCAGTAGAAGATGCTGGACCAATTACGTCACCCAAATCTCCACTAGTAGTCTCAATCAAAAGCCTCCCGTTTGCTGGATTTGCTCTCAAGGGGACTATTGTTTCTCCGTCAACACTACTAATACCTGATAGTGCTGTTACAAAGTTATCGTCTCTTTTTACATTTGCCATATTTACATTTCAACAAGGATAGCCCCTGTCGCTGGGTTAACTACTAATGGAACAGTTGTTACACCGTCTACATCACTAACAGCAAGTGCTGTTGGTATTGAATTTTCGTCTCTTTTTGCATCTGCCATGTTATTTTGTTAGTTTTTTCTTACCGATTGTTATTGCTAATGATTTGAATCTGTCTTTGAGTAGAATTTCTTTATCGTTCAATTCCTTCTCCTTTTTTTGCAGTATATCAGACTTTTCTTTATTCTCCTTGTCAATCTTGTTTAGTTCTTTACTTTTGTTCATGTAGTCCACATTGAATGTGGTCACATCATTAGCTAGTACAGTCTGTTTTGTGATTAAGTCCATAGACATGGTACGTAGTTTTTCTTCCGTTACTATTATTCCTCGCTCTCTTTTGTTAAGACTACTTTCTCTCTCATCTAATACTTGCTTTCTGTCTATATACTCCTCTTTCATGTCCAGGGCATCTTGTTTATCATTCTCTAACTCAAGGAGTCCCTGTTTTAAGTCTTCTTCTCTAGAATCTAGCTCGATGTTCCTCTTATTAATAAGCTCCTGCTCTGCCTTTATTGGTTTTAGTGCCTCTGTCCTTCTATTCTCAAGACGAGTAACTTCATTATCCAGTTTCCGCTTTTTCGTTGTCACATCTTTCTCAAAAGAGTCAAAATCTGTACGGATTTTAGATGTTTTCTTTTCCAATTCAATCTTAAGCTCATTAAACGTATTAACAGCCTTGACTTCTTCATTTCCCAGCTTTCTTATACGATCTTTAGTCTCCCTTTCATTAGAAATCTTGTTGTTATCTTTTTCTTTTTGCGATAACAATTGCATATCTATTTCTCAGTTACTTTCTTCTTTTTCACTCCCTCAAACTCTTCTTCCTCTACCACCTCTTTCTTAGCTGCTGCCTTCTTTGTCTTCTTCTCAGCTGTTGCTACCTTGTTTGATGTGCTTTCTGGCGTATCGTCTTCCTCATCATTATCTCCTGGAATACAGGCTTGAGAGAATATCTCCATGTACCGTGGTACATCTCCTGGTCGCTTTGGTGAACACATGCTTGCGTTCCCCTCTTCTGTGAGAATTTGATTTGTTAGATGCTTAGCATAATGTTCTGCTAGATAAGACTCCATGAGCATAGACTCTCCGGGCTTGAATACTCTTGAATTTCTACCATCCCATTTTGATGAAAAATCTTCATCTGAGATGTTTGTGAAAATTGATGTTGTCATAATATTATTATTGATTATTTAATGTGGGTATTATCCCTATCCTCACCCTCGTAAAAGGGCAAGATAGAGTTACTACTCTAGAATTAGTGATACTGCTCGGTACTCAGTGTCTACTCCTGCCTGAATGGCAACAGCGACTGCTTGTTCTCCGATTAGATCAGCTACTTCCAATGCTCCCGCGACACTTGAACCGATAGTACAAGTTGAACCGATAGCTAGAGCTTCATCAGCTAGTGCTGAACATACTCCTTGTGTTTGAACCCATCCAAACTCTCCCGCTGGGATTGTGTTGTTTGGAATTCCTGCTGCTTTATCAGCTTGATCTGCTGCCGAGATAACAATATCAGCAAATTCGTTAGCAAGTAGCGTAACTTCTGATGAAGTCGTAAGTGCTACTCGCACATCGTCTGATAGTTTCACCGTCAGTGATGCTGAAGCATCTGCTGCTGGATGTCCTGAGATTCGGTACGCTGTACCTTCTCCTGCTGCATCGTTTACTACTAGGTAACCGTCAGCATACTGGTTAAGTGTTGCTTCTGTTGCTCCTAGAGTAACTGTTACTTCACTAGCTCCTGCAGCCGCTGCGGCTGCTACTGCAATGTTCTCGTGGTTGGCAACAATCGTTGAAGCAACTGTTAGCTTTCCTGGAGCAAGTGCTACTGCACCTGCTCGTGCGTATCGGTAGATTGCTCCACCTTCTGTCACACCTCGTGAACCTAGTGCGTACTCTTTCCTTGTCCCTGTGTATGCGATATCTCCTGCATAGATTTGAACGTCTCCTGTCATAGTCATAATAATTTTATATTATTAGTTGATAATTTTTTACACTCCTGTGATTCCTGATAGTCGTCCTTGTCTCTTAGGATTAGTAGTGATGAACTGTCCACCGAAGTAGATAAATCCTACTACTGCCGCCTGGTTAGTTGGCTTAATCCAGTCAGACCATGAGAACCCAAGTCCTACTGGTGTGCTGTAGTCGTTTCCTTCTACTTGATTTTTGTAAGAGATAGGTGTTGCTCCTGCGAATGGTAGTGCGCAGAAGTCCATGTATCGCTCGTTCAAGAAGTATAGGTCTCCTGATGTACACTTTTCGTCTGCTAGTACTGGTCGTCCCTTGTACTCTAGCGCGATAAATCCTGTTCCACCTTTCAATCCCTTAGTGCTTGATACTTCCTTAGTGATTCGCTCTTGCGGTCGCAAAAGTTGTCCGTATAGGTTGTATACAGTTTCAGTACCGTACATTGCTGTTGGTACTTGTGTTCCTGAACTTACGCTTGACCACATTGCATCAAATTGTGCAAGTGTAAGTGTTCCTCCTGATGCAGTGATAGTAGATTGTAGCGTTGGGTATGTTGCTCGTGAAAGCCCTCCAATTGTTGCTACGTTAGAACCATCGTCCACAAGTGCCTTAAGCCCTAGTGGATCTTTTCCTGCGTTTCCTGTTCCATCTGCGTAGAAGATATCTCCGAGGTCATCAGCCATATCTTCGGTATCAGATTGCATTGTTAATGACATGAGGTCTAGTACCTTGTCTTCTGTATCAGCGACAGATAGTTCGTCCCCTGGAAGTGCGCAAGTAATTTTGTAAAAACTTGGTGTAAATTCCATTGTTTGTCGGTTATCTGTTGCAGTAGTTGCGAATGTGTCGAATCCTGCAAAAGATTTACCTGTTGTGTTTTTAGAGATTTTCACTCCAACTCGTTTCTTTCGTCCGCTCCATTTCTTTGAAGCACGTACCATGCGTTGCATAAGTACGTTTGAGTCTAGAACCGTATCAACAATGTAAGGAAGATAATCTTCTCTTACAGTTGTTTGAATTCTCTCTCCGTATAATTCAGCCATTTTTAATAGTGTATTAGTAATTTAATAATTACCAGGGTCGCCTATTCTTAAAATCATCTGCGGTTTTGAAAGTGTTTGGACTATCCGTTTTGCCATTGGCTTTAGACGGATCTGCCATTTTCTTTCTATCTGTCTTATCTACTTTCTTTTCATTCTTAGTAACTTTTTCTTCAAGTTGTAAGAATTCATGAGCTAGTCGATAGTTCCAATTTCCGTCAACATCTAGAAGTTGCTTGTCCTCTACTATTTTCAGTAGTTTGTTTTTGTCAAATGAGCCGTACTCTGATTCAAGTGTGTTTAACTCTGATTCCATATGTTCTCTGGCTTCAGTGATAGCACTCTCTTGTTTATCACGTTCAGACTTCATCCTTTCAATAGCATTTTCTTCTGCTTGTTTGACGATTTTAGATTGGTCATTCTGGTATTGTTCCCACTGTGCTTCATCTCCACCCCACCAATCTGGCATGGGTACTTCAGTAGCTTCAGGTTTTTGAAAACTTGCTTTTAAGTCATTGAGTTCTTTTGAAAATTCATCTCGTTGAGACTTCATTTTCTTCTCCCAAGACGTCTCTCTCTCCTTCCATCTAGGATGTTCATGGAATGGTACTTGTTTTCCTTCTGTCTCCTCGACATCGGTATCTTCTGCATCATTCTCACTCTCTCCTTCTTGGTTCTCTTCTATTTGTGTAGGTAACGACTCTACGGTAGTGTCTTCTGATGCTGTATCGTCTGACTCTTGCGTTGGTATATCTTGAATTGACATATAAATTATTATTGTTACGACTCACTTATTTAGTAGATAGCTCAATGAGTTATCTTGGTCGCTGACACGAAACGACCGTACTTACTTTTAATATACCCTATTATTGACGTTCTGGCAATTTATTGCCTATAACATCTTGTGCTATATCCACCTCCCCTTTGACTACTTCTTTCCTAATATCTAGGTTTGCCTTGTGAGTTTCCTCTGTCAATTTGTTCTTGTGCTTGATAGCTTCAGTTGCCTGTTCTTTCTGTACTTCTATTTGAAGTTCTCTTTGCATCTCTTGTGTACCTTGTTGGCTCTTTTGCTCCATTACTTTTTTCACTTCCTCTGAATTCTTGTACAACTGTTCAGGCGCGTTCTGTTCCATCCATACATTACTTGCTAGCTCTTCTGGATTGGCATAGTCAAGGTTCCTGTATAAGTCTAGTGTAGACATACGTCCCATTTTAGCTAGCTCCATTGATTGATTTGCAATGGTAGTGCTATCTTTTGGAAGTAGTGAACCTTCTTTCACTGACACGATTAGCTCCGGCTTATTCTCCATATCAAATGATTCGTCATACACGTACATCAGTTGTAACCACCAGTTGTATATATCGTCAGCAAACTGTTCTAAGAATTCTGATACACCTCCTCCGATCCTATCCGTATCTAGTCCACGATTTATGAGCTTTCCACGTACAGTATCTTCTGATGAATTACCACCTGCGCTTGAACCACGAGTACCGAAAATATCTTGTACCCTGTTACGCATATCAATAAGATTATTGAATACATCTGCTGGTAGTCCTTGTGGTGTCATACGCATTACTGCATTTTGTGGTAGTCCTTGTGGAATATATACGGTACCTCCTCTAAGTAGTGCTTGTGTTGCCTGTGAGGCTTGGTCTTTTGATAGCCCTGAATACTCTCCTGAGACAACCATACCTGAATTAAAGCCATCAATATTCTTATCCATCTGTCTGTTGCGTTTATTGATGATATCTTGATTAGCAAGGTTTTGATAGATAAGACTAGTGTCGTCCATTGGTTGCTTTCCTAAATTAAATACAGATAAGAACACGAATGGCATCTTGCTGTATTTGAAGTGATTAGACCCCTCAATAACGGTCTTTTCTTTTGTCACCTCCCCGTACTCGTCTACCTCTTCTTCTTCGTCATCTTGATCGTAGTTCCAATGGATATTTTTTTTCTTGAGAAGTACAGTCTCCCCAATTGTCCAGCAAGTGTATTCGTCAGTCCACCATTCAATAAATTGAAGTTCTGTGTCCATATCTTTTTTAGCTAGATTCTTTATCTCCTTCTCTTTATCTTTTGCGAATTCTACTAGCTTAGATGCCTTCATCTTTTGGAATTTACCAATGTATTTACCTGTGTAACCGTCTTCTGTGACTGTCGAGTCTGGGTCAAGTATCAGTTTAGTGGGACGTACAATCTCTACTGTTGGAATATTCTTTTTGTTATCCCATCCTACTTCTGCTACACCGAGTAGATAGATAGACCAGTGCCTACCTGCTCTCTTCAATTTTAATCGTAGTTTCTTCTCATCGGCAATATCCCCAAGTGTTTTTTCTATGTCTTTTGCAAAGCTGAGTTCATCGGGAGCAGGTTCTTGCCTCTCATGCTTAAGAGATACCATCGGTTCAGGATTCCTCCTTGTTATTTGTGGTAGATATATCTCAACTGATTCAAAGATAACATTGTCCATGATAGGACGGTTTGTTTCTAAGTATCCCTTCGCTAGATTGAATTGATTTCCTAGCCAATATTTCTCACATTCATCAGCTTTCCTTATCCAGTCTTTTTTTACTTCTGATTTATCCCACTGATCCTTCCATTTCTTTGTGAGATTGTATAGCTCCTTATCGTCCATATCAAGCGACAACTCAGGCAGGTATTCCGACACAACTCCTTGCTCTGTTTCTTGAGCATTCTCATTACCAACAATCTTGTTGATATTTTGACTTAGAGACTCTGCTCCGTCTATTAGTGAATTAAATATTCCCATGTGTATAAATTATATGTTACGCCAGTCATCATCTTGCTTTCCATAAAAATCAAAATGCTCTTCTGGATTAAAACTCATGCTTCCATCAGGGTTAACTTCATAAGAGTCTGGCTTTTGCTTGTGTTTATTATGCACTACATGTCCCTTCTCTGCAAACTTTGAAATACCTGCTCTCCAATACACAGTTGCGTGTACCCAGTCATCTCGTCCTTTACGTAACCACTTGAACGTCTTGGTCAAGAGTTGTGGATTTTCTTCTGTTACTTTATAGATATTTTTCCAGTGCAACCAGTAAGGAAACCACTCTGCCTTTGAACCAAATAGTGCAAGCCTCTTAGACTTAAATTCATCAATGACTAGCTGAATACATCTGTTTCTATCCACAACAACATTCCCACTCTCTTCATTCTTTCCCCATGTTATCAGTTTCATTGTCTTTCTATCATTTCTGTAATGACACAAAAATACTCTCCCTGGGAATTCCTCTCGTAGTTTTCTTGCGCCTATAATATCTCCTCCCTGGTCAATTACCATGATTGAGTCTTTCCATTCCGCCAAGAATCCTCGTAGTTCATCATATGGATCATGTTCTGCACTAGCTTTCTCACATTGTCCGAAAGTAAAAATACCTTTAGCATTACCGATGACATATCTAATATCTATCCCTGTATCTACACCAATAACAATTGGTCCGCTTTGGTCATTATCCATCGATGTAACATTTCCTAATATAGTCTCTTCATCTACCACGTTTCCACTACCTGCAAATGGCAATCCCAATACTTTATTGTAAAAAAAGTCTTCTGTGTTCGTATCGTCATTCCACTTGTCTATCAGCTCTCTTGCTGTCACATATGGAGCAATAAGCAATGGCACCCAATATCCTGAGTACTTGCGTTCATCTGTCTTCTTATATTTAGCTACCCATGCACCATTACGTCTATCGTTATCTGATAGTTCTCCCTTACACTTCTTGCAGATATATTTTTTTGTTTCAAAATCAACGGACATTTTAGTGTCGTCTACTAAATTCCAATCCATATAATGATAGAAGTCACAGTGTGGACATGTGATGAACCAATGCTTTTGGTCAGACTTCTGCCACTCCACATCTACACCATGTCCGGGTACACTAGGGTGAGAGAACACGTGTATTTGCTTGTATTTACTGTGTTGCAATCGAGCTTGGAATTCTGCGATAACATCTTGCTTTGATGAATCTTTCTCATCATGCACCAATCTATCAGCTGTAACCATAATCGCAGCCTTCTTACTCCATGAACCACGAAAGTAAATCATAGACTTTTCACCCACTGTTTTTTGCTCTACGCTATCCTTGTCTTTGGTGTATTCCAATAGAATAGGATTGTTAGCAATAATACGGTTGACCTTACCTCCTACAAATACCGTGATGTCGTTACCTGTTGGTAACGTGTTCCCAGTCCAATAACATCTTCCATTTCTCCTTGCGTAAAATGTTCCATGCTCTGTACTCGGACACCAGATAATACCTTTATAATTTACATACTTCGGTTTTAACTCGTTAGTTTCTACGTACTTATATTTAACTAATCTTATCGTTGTACAGTCATCAGACTTTCTGGCTTGTATTGATGGAACATATCCTGCTAACACAGACATCATCACCAACATCTCAACACACTGCTTATCTTTCTGCATGATTGCGGAAGTCCCATGCTTATCAATCCACCCGTCTGCTTTTACAAATGTGTCAATAAACAACTTGCATTGCTCTTTTGTTAGTTCATTCACAAAATCAGAGTCAGGAACTTTATTGGGAAATCTCTCTCTTATCTCCTTGCCTGGTTCAAAAGCAAACTTAAAGTCTATAATCCCCCTATTGTTTTTGTATTCTTTATACCTGAAACCCAACCTCTCCAAAAGTGAACGTATCTCATTACAATACATTTTATTCACTTTCTCTGATTGAGTTATGGTTATCCCATTACTCTTTTTTCCAGAACCTTTTGTCTGTTTTGGATAGTTTCCCTCTGCAAATATCCAGGATAACAATATTATGTAGTCATTGCTGTATCTTTTATTCTTTGTACTTGCTTCATTCTTTTCAACAAACTTAGGTATCTTCAAATATTTACCAACCATTGACTGTGTGTCTGTAAAATACAGTTCATCCCCCTGGTATTGTTTCACTAGCCATCTATGGTCTTTTGTAACAAGTGCATTGAAATTCCTTTGATTAAATTCTATACACTCCATATCTACCTCTTTGCGAAATACAAAGTCAGGTTTTGTCCAGCGTGTAACATTATCTAGCCCAAGAGTAAGTATCTCATCAGTATCTAATACTTCATGTTGATATAAAAAACCTCTGCGTGTCATTACTTCTGTTTTTTCATCTGCACAATAGATGATGTCCATTGTATTCTTGTACGCATCATAGAAGTTCTTTATTACTTC
>Ga0222655_1001191_pt1 | contig 9324 bp, 21 predicted proteins | sample AntAcemetagen423_FD_179857 | JGI IMG/M metagenome (GOLD analysis project Ga0222655, IMG submission 179857) | Saline water microbial communities from Ace Lake, Antarctica - #423 | ecosystem: Environmental > Aquatic > Non-marine Saline and Alkaline > Saline | place: Antarctica: Ace Lake | collected... | reverse complement strand
TGCTTGACACGTGATACAGGTAGTGTATTAGGGCTAAATAACACCTCGTGATATCACTTTGATGACCTTTCTAACGATATCACTGGGTGGGGGACGTTTTTTTCTGCTCTACAGCCCTTTAGAACGTCCGGAGAGGACACATTTTGGCCTCAAATCGCTTACAACCTGACACATTGCCTGTCTCCACAATTCACGAATCCATCGTTGTATTTCAAAGAGTTAACACATCGAGAACGTAGAAAATCACGTTTTAGCCTGTTTCAAGTTCAGTTTTTACAGCACTCGACGATTGCAAATGTCATTTCTACCGATACTCAGAACCCCCCCCTTTTTTGTCCTGGGTGCATTCCAGAACAGTAACTCATTGATAAGAAAGGCTCGATGAAGCAAAACCAGAGACACCCCTAAAATGGAGAAAACATGGAATAACACCGTAAGTCATTGATACCTAACGAAACACCACCTGACACCCCCTTAGTGAATATGTTATCTCTACAGGCCAATGGATACGTGGCCTCCAGAGCACCTGACACAATTCACTATTTATTCACTATTGGGCCTACATCTCACTCGCAAGCTCGCTCGACATCCGGCCCATGTCGGTGGCTATGCACATAACCCAAATCAATTAACCTAAATAAGGATCATCAATAATGAACGCCCAAATCACATACCCAAAGCACGCAGACAGACAGCTAATCATCGCCGACGTCATCGACCTACCAGAAACCATCATTAACGATGAACTGGTACAAACATCATTCGCCCTGTTCACTGACACTGTCCTTGCATACAGCAAGTACATTGAACTTGGCGTACCGCGAACAATCGCAGCATCTCTCGCAAAAAAGGAGTGTGGAATCACATGAATAGCATCGATCAAGTAATCGCATACCTAAGCAGCCTGCCGGCAGAACCACAACAACCCGCGTGGATGGAGGAAGCCACACGCCACATGGAAGAACAGCAGGTGGTTCAAGCGATCAAAGCAATACGCGCATCCACTGGCTGGGGCTTGAAACAGTCGAAATACGTCGCTGACTTTTACCGCGACAATGGCTACTGGGACGTACAGGCAGTCACACAACAGCTATACCAAGCAGCATCCGACGAAACCGTGCGGTGCATAACAGACCTTGTGGATCTGAAACGAACCAACAGTGAACTCAAGGCAAAACTACAAAACCAAGCAGCACTAATAGACAACTACCAAGCTGATCTCGGCTACCAATCTAGGGTCAGCTACCTCAAATCTGAAGTCGCCAGACTCGACGTCACATTACGTGCTGAACAAAGCCGCAACGAGCTGTTACGGGCTAAATCCCGAGCAGCATTCAACGCTCTCAAAGACTACTACCAGTAGTTCTAAAAGGAACTGGTATCACCCGCGTCCGTAATGGGCGCCCCCCAGTGTCTGTTCACCCGAGCAGGCATTGAGGTGCGTAACGCACAACCCTTAAATATACTTTGGAGTTACAACATGTCTTTATATCAAGAACAGCAAGAATCAATCTTCTCACTCATCGGCGAATCAGATCCACAAGACCGCGCCTGGTTCCTCAACAACCGCGTGTACGCCAACCTGTTGAAGTCGGCAATCGCCACGTATCAGAACCATCTGGTAAACAACCTCATCTTCAACAACAACATGGCTGAACTCAATCGACCGATCACCCAAGAGAACGTCGACCGTCAGTCAGCACTGGAAGCAATGGACCTCGCTTTCATCAACGAGTTCGCGGGACGCTGCACAGACAAGACCATCAGTGCCAAGGAGCAAACTGATTTCTTCTGGAATGGCCTCTCACCTGAACGTGGTTTCACCAACGACGAAGCATCACGCATCCCGTTGTTAGCCGCATCACTCAGACTCGACAAAGCACACGTCGAAGCCATGATGTTAGCCGAACGTGCCGAACGCATGGAAGCAGCATCCACCTTCAAGTCCGAGATCGAGCTACGTACCAAGTCAGCGATGAAATTCGACAACAAGATGCCGTTCAATCCCGACACTGCACTTGAACTAAAGATCGCTGAAAAGGTCACTGGCTACATCGCTGGCCGCATCAAATACCTTGAGGACAACATCGTCAAGCAGTCGTCATTCCGCATCCGTCAGTGGGCGTCAGAATTGGAGTCTCTCCGTGCAACACTGCACACATCAGAGACACTGGCACACACCATCAGCACTGGCATTGAAGGTGAGGCTGACTTCGACGAGCACGCTGAAGTGGTTCAGGAACAACAACGACTGGACACCAATGACAACGGGTTAAACGGGACCGATGACGACATCATGCCCGAAGCAACCTGCGACATTGAAGGTGCCACTCAAGGCGCATAGCCCGCAACTAGCACCTATCAGGCAGCACTCGCTGTCTGGTAGGTACTTGGAGAATTAAATGTACTCAATCACCTCAATCACCTCAATAATCGTATCACTAGCAACACTCTTACTCGCATTCTGGTACTACCCTTGGTACGTGCTGGCAGCAGTGCTGATATCAGGTGTCATATTCGGGGCACTGGCCGCAGCAGGCAAAGTCGACCCAATGTCCAACATCTGGTTATACAGCAACGCTGGCCTACACACCGCGCTGGTGATCACATACATGCCACCAGCAATAGCCGCGTTCGTAGTTACCGTACAAATCATCAGCCTCATTATTCTCAACAAAAGGTACTTCAATGAAACAGTTCACCTTTAACATACCAACACCCACTGACATTGCAGATGCAGTATCTCGTAAAGCGTCGCAAGCCAAGCAGGCAGTAACACCCAAACCCAAACCACTGCGGCTCGTAGATCACTTCGAGGACCAACGCATCGCAGTCTTCCTCAAGGAAAACCCACGTGCCACGTTCAAACAGTATCTGGCATACCGCGCCAAGATCGAAGGACCGCTGGACTAGCCACTAAGCCCCGAGAGGGGCTTTTTTTATGCCTAGCGCCCCACCGGCCCAACCCAGGATTTAAAGTAGGGTTGAAAGTAGGGAACTGGTATCGCGAGCGAAGCGAGCCACCTGCCCACAGCAGGCCCCTACCGCAGGTAGGGTGCGAGCGGAGCGAGCCACTAACACACGCCAAAGGCCACCTAACCATAACCCCCGAAGACAACATCAACGTAACTAATTACCTGGAGAAATAACCCATGTCAAAATTCCTATCTAACATACGATTCAAGAACTTCAACGAAGAGCACGCAAACACACTCGTCAGCACCATGCTGAAATACCAGGAACACTTCAACATCTGTGATTTTCTACAAAGCGACAACGACCTTGGCCAATCAGAAGATGCCATCCTCGACGAGTACCCGACAATTGACGCTTTCGTTCACGAGTGCGGCAACGAGGCTTGCATCGCTGGCTGGGCAGCACTGCTCATGCGAGACGAGAGATTGAAAGCAGCTAGCGAGACTGTTACATCCATAAGCTCCCGCGAATTGGCCCTCTACATTGGCATCGACAGCAGTTCTGCAAGCGCTGTGGCGTCATCGCAATGGGTGTGGGCCGACGTATTCGGCGGCGTGGGCACCGAGTTCGACCCAGATAACGAAAGTTGGGTCCTCTGGTCCGAACTAACCGCACAGCATGGTGCCGACATGATCAACGCTATAATAGGCGAGTACAGGAGGAGACTATAATGAACCTAAAGACACTCGCAGCAGACCACCCGTACTATGCCAGTGAGACTAACTTCTACTCACTCGAAGCATCAGGCCGGTACGTCACCGTCACTGACTTCCTCAACGAGATGGAAGAGTACGACATCGACATGAACCTCGTGTATCGATGGGACGTGAGGGAGAAACGCGACGAGGACGACGACGAGCCGCTCGACATCTACTACGCCGAGGTGTTCATGATCCACCAACGCAAGGGCGTCTATCACCCGATAATGATCGACAGCATCAGCGAGCACGAAGTGGATCGATTCGTCGCCTACCTGCACCGTCACCTGGAAGTCCAAAACAAAATGTGGGAGCCACTGACATGAGCTGCATAGGGGTGCAACATGAGCATGTCAGATAAGATCAGAGCCAAGATTGAGCTATCCGAGCGGTTGAGGATATTGAGTGACCATCCTAATATGTGGGCTGACTATTGGGCTTATTGCAGAGGTGGTCGGGACAGCGTTCTAAGCCCATCCGAATGCGATGAAGACGAGATCCAAAAGTTCTGGAACTGGCTAGAACCCATCATGAAAGAGGGCCGCAAGATTTGGGCCACCGAACTTAAAGCAGACGAGTATCAGAGATTCGACGGGGGTGCAGGGTGAGTGCGCATTCAGAGCAACTAGCAGACCAAGCCAACAGTCGGATCAAAAATCTACAGGCTCAGGTGGATGAGCTGAAAGCCAAGATACTTGAGCAGGAAGCCCAGATTGTGACGCTTATTGGTGCTGCGGAGGACCTGCTTAACGAAACTACCAGAAAGAACGACGAGGGCTGGACTTCGTTGGGGCTGGCAGGGGAAGAGCTAGAAAACGCCATTGCAGCCATTATTACTGGAGAGAAGACATGAGCCATACAGAAGGGGCCACAGGCCGCCTCCTAAAACTGAAGAAGTTACCCGACGACTTCGAGGAGATTTACACGATCGCCGGCTTAATGATTGGCAAGGCCAACAACAGCCAGGACATCGTTTTCTTCTACCCCCCAACAGGCGAGGCATGGATACTCCAGCACCTATCATCCTTCGACCCCCTTGGGTTTGTCGACCTGACAAAGCACGATGATGACTATATGTTCTCCGCGAGTTGGTACAACGGCGGCGGCAGCCTTGACGAGGTCATAGCCGAGAAATTCACCAAACTACTTGGAGAGAAGACATGAGTGAACTAAAACGGTTTGATATTGGTTATCTTGGATCGGAATTTGAAAGCGTTAGAAGCTACGTAGACCACGGCGAGTATGTGGATGCGGGTGAGGCTGAAGACCGGATAGCGGAGCAAGAAGCCCAGATAGCGGCGCTTGAGTCTCGGGTTGAATTTTTGGAGTGTGGATTGAAAGGTCACTTGGTATTTAAAAGCCAAACGCCTTCAGCCAACCCCACAGCAGATCACACAATAGCGTTAGGGCTAGGTGAAAGCATCATGAAGCATCACCCCGTTCAACACACAAAGCAGGGGACCGCATTATTTGTAGAAGTGCGCGTGTTAGATGCCGTCAGACCAGAGGAGTGGAGGATGAGTGAGATAAAACGATATGACTATGACCCATGTAGCATTATGTATGAGCATGAAGACGGTGATTGGGTCAAGTACGATGACTATGTAATCCGGATGAACCTAGCAGCGCAGGCTGTAAAGGCCAAAGATCAGCGCATAGCAGAGCTTGAAGCTGAGTTACAGAACGGATACGCAAAATGCTGCGGGAACTGTTCTGTTATTTGTTCTGAAAATACAGATCTTCATTTTAAGCTAGCAGGTCTTGAACTTCGGGTGGCGGATTTAGTGAGCATTATTCGTGAGTATCGAGAACTCGATCCCGGTTCTGATCTCCGTCCAATTCACATCTGTATGGATGCAGCCCTATCAGATACAGCCAAGCCTGAAGTGAAGCGGATAAATAATGGTTGGTATGATGCCCACGGCGAAAATAGGCCTCCCGAGAACGAAGAATTCTTATCCTGCAACACACGCCAAGGAAATCTAAAAGCTGTTACGTGGTGGAATAAGACTCACAACAGATGGGAGGCAACAGGAGGCCAAACTTACTATCAGTTCACGCACTGGCAGCACCTGACCCCTAACCCAGTCACCACAGGGGATCAGGAATGATTGAGATATCACACCAGTTCACCTGCGATATTTGCGGAGACACAGGAATCCACATGTTAAGCGGTCATCAGTGCGACCCAGAAGTGTTAGAGGAGGAAGTGCTTGCATTACAGGCTCAGGTGGATGAGATGAAGTGGCACAAATGGCACGAATCGGTGGTGGCTAGTTATGACCTCAAAGCGGAATATTATGAGTGTTCGAGCGATGAGGAGCATAGCCGAATAAAGCGATGCGAGGAACTTGAGGCGCGGATAGGGGCGCTTGAGGCTAAGGCTGGGACAGCACCCCGTGATGTGGTTCAGGGGTTGGTTGATGCAGCTCATTTTGTTATCACCAACAACTTGCCTGATGAGGTAGAAGGAGTCAGCGCGTTGGCGAAATCCACCGGAGCGGTGGGGGCAGCCCTATCAGATACCACCACAGGGGATAAGGAATGAGTAGCGAATCTAACCATACGAAAAAATGCTTGCTCGACTTGATCCAAAGATGTGAGGCAAATGATTCACATACCGCCGCACTAACTAGGTATGTGGAGCACTTAGTCACTCAGCAAGAAGCCGAGTCCAACGAATTGCAGGCTCAGGTGGATAAGTTGGAGGCTGAAAATGACTACGCGGCTGACAAATGCTTGGCTATGGAGGCTCAGGTGGATGAGCTGAAGGGGCAAAACAAAAAACTCTTAGATCGGATAGCTACAGGGATTGGCAAGAGTCGAATCAACGATTCATCGGAATTCGGGGATGCAGTATGAGTGAAGAACTAGAAATCATCGCGGCTTGGGGTAACTCAAACTTTGGTCCAAAAGGTGACACGCACGATGGCAGGGTTTCTTTGATCGTAGAGGCGCTGGGAGGTGTCGCAAGAGGCTACAGCGCAGGCAGTTTTATGATGGCAATCATCTCAGAGCTTGGGATGACTAAAATCAGAAACGGGCAAAAGTCGCTTTCAGATAAAGGTCTGCACTGGCTTATCACAAGAACAAACAATGATGAGTCGGTTTTACAGGCTCAGGTAGATGAGATGAAAGCCAAGATGGGCGATTACGAGAAGCTGCTTGAGCTGTCCTACATTGCGCTGCATGAAGCCGGCGAGTCTAGAGTTCTGACATTCAAAATCAGCGAAGCCCTCACATCTCCCACTACCACAGATACACCGGAAGGATAGCCGTTATGGATAAGACGAATATAAAAGACCGACTTTTCACCGTAGAACAAGCAGGTTTTAGGCTTGGGACTGGAGGCGCTGATCATCTGGCAAGCTATGCGGGGTGGTCACTTTTAAAAAATTCGATCAGAGAGCAGGAAGCCCAGATAGCGGCGCTTCAAACTGAGTTGGCCGAAGCCGAGAACTATGCAACTAACTTAGCTAACGTGCTGTATGAGAAGCATTGGTCCCACCAAGCCGAATGGGAATTACTGCCTAACCTCATAGGTGTCCTCACTCAAATCGACAACATGACCGCAGGATTATCACAGGGAGAAAGCCATGACTGATACACCGGATACGAAAGCACCAAAATTTCCCACAGTGATACGAAAAATGTGGTCAGGAGGGGAGGTCCAAGCTTGGATTGATGAGAATTGGAAAGCCCAGTCTCCATGGCTTGATGTGAGTGATGCCCCTGTGGGGGTGGAGGTTCTGATTGCGTATGTATGGGACGCAACGAAATATTACCGCGTTGCAAGAATAAATACGCTCGGTTATTGGGAAGGGTACAGCGAGGAGATTGGTGACTTCACAACATTTGAAGGCGGTGGAGATGTTATCGAATACATGCCAATCCCATCCAGTTCAGGAGGTGTAGGTGAGTAGACCTAACATACAATTTTATGTGAATTCCGCAGCGGCATTGATTTTGGTTTTTGGGGCTGATTTTGTCTTCGGCACAGACTCCGTAATTAGGCTACTGGCATTCGTGTATTTATTAAACTTTTTCACGGAATGTACTGACCGCGCCTTATTAGATAAGCAGGAGTAAGCAATACTATGAGTAAAAGCATACACGCAGAAGAAATGGCCCTGTACGCACAGGACGCGATGGAGACTGATGAGCCTTGGTTGCTGTGGGAAATGCAGCTTAGGAACTGCGATGGCGAGTGGATTCAGAGGGGTGGACACCCCGAATGGACTGCTGGCTGCAACTACCGCCGCATCACCCCCGAGATCCCAACCGTTGAGGTGGTTTACTACACTACGCTCAGGGGGGATTTTATTGGCGCTGTCAAGGGTAGCGAGAGGAACCTAGATTTGGAGTCAAATAGCGATTGCACACGAGCCAATGAAGCTGTAAGCGAGGAGTAGTTAATGGAAATCATACTAGCGTTGTTGTTAGGCGCGTCCGTGATGCTCTTTCGATTCCAGACAATGGGGGTGCAGGATGAGTGACGAAAAAGGATACAGGGGTTTTCAGATATACCGGACTGCCAACCCAACACCGGTTCGCAAGTGGGATTATGCGGCCCACCTATGGGACGATCCAGAAAGCGGCTTGGACTTCATGGGGGCAAATGTTGATGACGTTAAACGGGATATTGATTTTGAGTTGGATGACAGTCCGCCAGAGATTTTTATTCAGCGCGGCAATCAGACTTGGTTTTCAGCCAAAGGCTATCACGATCCTGTTGAAACTTCAGAGGCAGAACTAACCAAATACGTCCTAGCCAAGTCTCCATGGGTTGATGTGAGTGATCCGCCCGAGGTAGGTCGTTTAGTTTTTGTTGACTCCTCAGGAATGCTGCCTGTCGTCGCTTACATGGATGATCTAGGGGCATGGTATTCAGAAACAACGAAGATGTGGGTTTTAAACGTAACCCGTTGGATGCCTATACCCACCTAATCCCACAAGGTAAGGAGTAGTTAATGAGTGGTCAAGAGCTAAGTGATCGCCGAGAACAGATAGACGCTATTAGAGCAGTGCTCCCTTGTCAGTCCTATGGCGACGGTGATTGTGATTGGCAACACTGCCCACAAAAGACCACGTACTTGTCAGGATGCCCGTTGTTTGATTGGGATCACGACGAGGAAGGTTGCGACACAAGACGGCCAATCCCATCCCATCCAGTATTTTAACAACAACGAGGGAATTATGAACAAGCAATTAGTCGAGAAATTACTAGAAATACTACTTCAGGGAGATTCTGAGGCAACCCCATCTAGCGACAAGGAGATGATAGGTGATTACGTCATTGTCCGGTGTCGTGATGCAGGTGTTCACGCAGGGACTCTTAAATCCTACGAGGGGCGCGAGGTAGTTCTGAAAAACTCCCGTAGGCTATGGTTCTGGAAGTGCGCGAATAACAAACATTCGCTTTCAGGTGTGGCAGCAGAGGGAATTACGGGAAATTCTAAAATAACAGATGTAGTAACAACTGTAGTGCTCCCTGAAGCATGCGAAATTCTTTCAACGAGTCGAGAAAGCCAAAGGAGTATCGAGGATGCAGAAGTCTATACAGCTAGCTGATGATGACGCGAACTACGGCGACGACTTCGACTCCGGCTACGGCTCCGGCTCCGGCGACGGCGACGGCTACGGCGACGGC
>Ga0222655_1001188_pt1 | contig 9354 bp, 13 predicted proteins | sample AntAcemetagen423_FD_179857 | JGI IMG/M metagenome (GOLD analysis project Ga0222655, IMG submission 179857) | Saline water microbial communities from Ace Lake, Antarctica - #423 | ecosystem: Environmental > Aquatic > Non-marine Saline and Alkaline > Saline | place: Antarctica: Ace Lake | collected... | reverse complement strand
TTTCTGTTAAAGAATGGTTAAAAGAGTCGGCTGAAAAGTCTACCAACGCCATTGATAACGTAGTGACAAGTTTTCTGGATCAACTAGATCCTGTAGTCCTACCTTTGATTGACGAGATCAATCCAGAAGACAACGTAGAGGCTTAAGAATGTCTAGGGGTTTGGCTTTATTTGCCGCGAGATTATTTACTAATAAGTATAAAGACACTGTTACTGCTCACTTGGGTGCAACAGTTCTTCTTAATAAACTTAATCTTGTTGGAAAATTAGCCAAGCCCTTGAATTACCTTATCAGGTGTTTTCTTGGTTTGTTTCAAGAGAGTGGTGTTTTCTTAATTGATATAACTCTCGATGCGTACAAAGAAGGAAAGAATCTGGAAGAATTTAAAGTGATGGCAACTGAGGCCTACAACAAAGCAACAGCAAAGGTTTATGATGAGACTGAAAAAGAAAAGATTAGGCAAGAGTATCTTGAAATCATTTCTAAGTTTGGGGTTGTTGGTAATCCTAAGTAGTTGCGCTGGATCTGGTAAAGTTACAGAGGTTGATCCTTGTATGGAGATCCCTTTTCTTGATGGTGCAGAAGGCGCTTGCACAAACACTGTCACCCATGAAGCTTATCTTGTTAATGCTGAAGACTGGAAAGAATTGAGGCCAAAAATGATTATGCTTAGAGCTTCTCATTGGAGCAAAATAAAACTCGATTGGCTCAAGGCTTGCCGGATGCTTATTAGAGATGGTGGAAAGTGCAATATAGCAGTGAAGTCTATTGATTCAGCTATTATGCAATTGGATTCTTTGATTAAAAAGGTTAGGAAATAATGGATTTATCAAGGTACAAAGACCTAATTTTAAAAGCGAAGATCAATCGTAAGTTATCTTGGTATAGAGCCAGTCCTTTAAAAAAAGTTATCAAGAGCAAAGACAGATACCTTTCTGTTGAAAAAGAAACTGGAGTTCCTGCCGCTTTTATTATGTGCGTTCATTTAAGAGAAAATGCTAGTGATCTTGGTAAATTTAAAACCTACATAGGAAATGGTCAGTCACTTAAAAAGATTACAACTATAGTTCCAGCAGGTCGTGGTCCTTTCCCTTCTTGGGAAGCTGGAGTAATTGACGCTATTGGATTGCAAGGTCTGGAAAAAGTAAGCGATTGGAGTATTGAAAGAGCTTGCTATGAGTGGGAAAGATACAATGGTTTTGGTTATAAAAAAAGAGGAATCAATTCACCTTATGTTTGGTCTTTTACTGACCAGTATAAAAAAGGTCACTACGAGTCTGATGGTGTTTTCAATCCTAATAAAGTAAGCAAAAACATTGGTTGTTACGCATTTTATAAATTAATTATTGAGTCTGATGAAAGCCTTACAATCGGGAGAAAAGCAGTGGCTAAAAAAATAGAGGACGTAATTCAGAAAATGAAACCTTGGTATGAAAGACTTTTAGAAGCTATTTTTAGTTTCTTTAAGACTGCCGACACGATACAACTACCAACAAAGGGAGATAGCATGGAAATTTTAACAACTCCGCAGTACGGAGACAAAGGTCCACACGTTAAGTCTTTACAAGAGGCTCTAGGTCGTGCGGGATTTTCTACTACAATCGACGGAGACTTCGGCCCAAAAACTCGGGCTATGGTTAGTGCTTTTCAAAAATCAAAAGACTCCGCAGGCAGCGGAATTGTCGGCCCAAAAACATTGGCTTGGCTTGGACTTAAAGTAAAAGCTCCCGCGACCCCAACAACGGGCAGCGGAAGTCCTAAGTACCCTTCAATACATAAGTTCCATCCTCGCTTTGAGGATCAACTTCCCGCGCCCTACACCCACTTACACCCCTTCGATGTCTTGATGTCAGTCATTGGAGAAAAAGAAATTTATGGGTCTAACGATAACCCTCTGATTGCACACTTTCACGAACACTCTGGAAACTTAGGTCTTCATAGTGAAGGCGCAGATTATCACGACGAAGTACCTCACTGCGCTTCTGCACTGAACTGGTGTGCTGATATGTCGGGGTGTAAAAAGTCAGACAGTGCCCTGGCCGCATCTTACAGTGGATACGGGAATCCCCGACAAGATAACTGGGTTGAAGTCGGCGATATAATCCATAAGAAAACGGGAAGTCAAAATCATGTTACACTTTGTAATAAGAGATTCAATCGCAAAACTGCTAGCACTTTTGAAGGATTTGGTTCTAACCAAGGCAACATGATTAAGGTCTCAACTTATATGGTTAAAGATATTAAGAGCGTTCAAGTTTGGACTCCTCTTGCTGGAACAGTGTTGGCTCCAATAGGTGTGTTAGGTGATAAGCCAACGCCTTCTTCTGGTGGATTGAATGAATCAACTAGATAAATATTCTAAGGAGATTTAATTGTCTTTATTATTTCATGTAAAAGGTAGCAATATAAATGCTCGTAGAGGTTTGGGCGGAATACTTGGAAGTCCTATAGGCGCAGATCCAGCAGTAGTGAATAGTGTTATTCCCGGAATAGGTGGCGACGATACTATTGATCTTGCGGGAACTTCTACGGCAGGCCGACCGATTGCTTATCCTGGTGGCGCAAACATTCCACAGACTGGAGAGATTTCAGTCTTGATGAGATTATATTTCATAGTGACTAATGTTACTCAGGGAATATTTAAAATGGGTATTGGTGGTCGTGCCCCGATCTTTGGTTGGAATATATATATGACCAGCTCAAATCAATTAAGATTTTATTACTATGATAAATCTGGGTCAGCAGATGCTATGTTTTCTCCAGCACCAGCAGTTACTACTGGACAGTGGGTTGATATAATCTGGAAATATCCAAAGACAGCAGGGCTGCCGCAAGAATTTTGGAGTGATGGTGTTAAGATTACAAATCAACTTGCTGCTAAAACAACAGATCCTGCTGACGTTGCAGCAAGTCTAAGTGCTTACTTTTTCATGCTTGGGTATATTTCAGAGTCCTATGATAATGGTCGATTTCATATTGGAGAAATTGCGGTTTGGGATGAGCTTATAGACCCGACAAACGTCGCTCTAGTTGGCGGCAATGGCTCCTTGAATGGACCGTCACGCACAGCATATTTAGACTCCATAGCTTTAGATGGATCTAATAATACTTGGCCTACGTACGCCCAGGTGAGAGACACAATAACTTTTTACGAAGCTGGAGTTTTAAGGACTGGATCTTTGGTTATTCCTGCTGTTGGTGATGTTCGAGATGGAACGTCCTACGGGGCAAGTTCAACTGGAACTTTAGAGCTGCCAACCTCTGCTCAGGTTCAAGTGGGGATTGGTTTTGGTACTGATGGAAGTGAGTTCATTGGGGCTTATGCTCTTGTATCTCTGCCTGATGGAATTTTAATGATTGATTTAGAGGAAGACTTTGAGGACTTCATTGTCCTGTTGGATTCCGATGCTGACGACGATGATTTGTTTGCCGTTGTCATAGAAGATGATGCAATTCTTGTAATAATTGAGGAGAAATTATGAACGTCAAGACTGTTGGACAGATTTCAATAGAGCAAGGTGAAGATTTTGCTAAAACTTTTAAAATGAGAACTGATGGAGGTTACACTGCTATTGATTTGAGTAGTGCAACAGCTTTCACTTTCTCGCTAAAAAAAGCAGATAGCACATGGCTTTCTCTTAATAGCACAGACCATACCTCAAACGTCATAATTACGGGAAATGGAACCGCTGGTGATGTTCAATTAATACTTACTCAAGCTCATACTGCTGCCCTCAAAAAAGGGAAGAGTCAGAACATTGAGATGTCATATCTTGATTCTGCTTCCAAGAAACAGGTCATCATTTTAGAGAACATTCTCACTATTGTTGAGCCTGAAGGAATCGTCTACTCAGCTTAGTGGACTAATGCCATCCAAGACCCTAATTTTTAGTCCAATCTTGGATGGCTCGTAAGCTATTGAAATCATCCCTCAAATGAGGTCAAGAAAAGTGAAAGGGACTAATTCCTCTATTCTTGGATGATTCTAGTCCACAAACTGGGCCCAAAAACTAGGTAGTTTCAATGGGCTTTCTCACATCTTTTGTGGTCAAAAAAATAGAAATTAGCCGCGGATAACGCTATGCTCAACCCCTCAGATCGAATCTATCCATCCCATTCCTTATTGGGAAAGAAAGTCATTTTTCCTATTGCCTATTACCACAGAATCACACAGACTCCTCTTTAACCGTTTAACCATATTTCCAAAGAGGGGGGTGAAGTGCTCACCAAAGAAGAACAAGAAATCCTTGAAAGTCTCAAGGAAATGGATGCAAGTGGGGGCTTAGATCGGACCCGATTTGCTGACATTCCAATCCAAGTTTATCACCATCCAGATTGTCCTGGGATCAGCTCATCTCAAGTGAAGATGATTATGGAGCGATCCTACGCCCATTATAAGGCCAAGGTTGATACCCAAGCCTTGAGGTTCGGGAACGTCTTTCATACCTATACAAACGAGCCTGATTCGTTTGTGGACACCTACGAGGTGGCTCCCACGATCTCCAAAAGATCTAAGGAGTGGCATGATGCCAAGAGGAAGAATGGGGACAAGAAAATCCTCATTACTCTGGATGAGTTCTACCTTGCTAAATTTATGAGCAACAAAGTATTCGAACATCCAGAGGCCGGACCACTTCTTCAAGGAGCCACTTTTGAGGAGACTTTTTTCTCCAGAGATGAAGAGACTGGAATCCTTAAAAAGTGCCGAGTGGATGCCAGAAAAGGGCTCATTCTTTCGGACCTTAAAAGCACAGAAAATGCTGGTGAGCGACCATTCAGATCCGACGCTATTCGATACGGATATGGGATCTCAGCGGCTTATTACTGTGAGATTGTCACCGAGGTTCTGGGTCAGATAGTTGATGACTTCAGGCTCTTGGCTTGTGAAAAACCCAGCCCACATGAAGTGGCTGTGTATAAGATCCACGAAGGATCACTGCAGAGTGGTGAGGAAAAATTTAGAGCAGTTTTACGCACCGTTGCTGCGATTGAATCTGGACAACAAACCTGGAAGGGCTACCCTTTCAAACAAACCTTAATCATCTAACCAAGGAGTAAATAATGGATGATCTTTTAGATTACATAAAGAACGAGCTTAAAGTGGATGTCACAGTTGGGGAAATTAACCTCAAGTATGACAAGAAAACTGGAGTTCAAATTAACGTAAATAAAACCATAACAACCAAGAAAGTAAGAGGTAGAAAATGAATAAAATACAACCAATCAATCACCAATTAGCACCCAACCAAGCACAGAGCCAGAACATCATGGCTTCTGTTATGGGGAACCAAGAAGTCGCTCGTATGCAGGGCAAATTTGTCATGGCAATGCAATTCCCAAGAGATGAGACACTTTGTCTCGAAAAGCTTGAGAAAGCCTGTGGTCGTCCGTCCCTGGCAGAGCGAGCCCATTATTCTTATCCCAAAGGTGGAACCCAGGTCGAAGGCCCATCAGTTCATTTATTGAGAGCTGTGGCTAGATCGTGGGGACACATTGATTTTGGATGGAGAGAGCTCGACATGAAAGAGGGTAAGGGCAATGTTCCAGGTTGGACCAAAGTGGATTGCTATGCTTTCGATATTCAGGACAATGTTGAAGACCATATCCAGTACACAATAGAGCACTCAATAGGTACTCGAAAAGGCAAGAAAGTTCTCACAGATTCTCGTGAGATTTATGAGCACGTTGCCAATCAATCAGCTCGTAGAGTTCGAGCAATGCTCCAGCACGTTATCCCTCAAGATGTTTGGGACCAAGCGAGTGAATGGTGCAACGCCACTCTTAAAGGAAACCAGAAAGGAACGACCAAGGATGTAACCAAATCCATGATCGAAAAATTCAATGATTACGGAGTCACCAAGCAGCACATTGAGGATCGTCTTGGACACAAAATTGAGGCTGTTTCTAGTGCAGAAATTGTGACACTTGGTAAGATATTTAATTCCATCAAAGATGGTTATGTCCCAGCTCAAGAGCATTTCATCACCATGGATGTTACAGAGCAAACCCCACAAGAGGAGCCAAGTTTTGATGATCCAATCGAGACAGCCCCACCAGCTCAATCAGTGAAAACTGCAGCCAAAAAGAAGCCAGCAGCTAAGGAGACAGACGCAGCTCCCAAGGTGAAGAATCACGCCCCACCAGCTCAATCAGAACCAACTCCAGAGCCTGAACCAATCCCAGAAGATGTCTCCAGAGATATGACCAAGAGAGTCGGTGCTGCAGATGAAGAGTGGGGATCACTGGTTCAAATTTGCCAGGATAAAGGTTTGTCACAAGATGAACTCTCTCAAATTGCTAACGAATCTTATGGTGTGAAAACTGGAGGATTGACTCGTGAGCAATGTATGGAACTATTTATGACTATTGGACAAAGACCGTAAAACCAACCAACCCAAAGAGGAGTATTTTATTATGGAAAATCAATTAGCAGTATTAGATCCGGTGAAGCATCAGCTCGCCGAGATCTCCGCACAAGCCCAATTAATAACAGTAGAAACTGAGGAAACCAAAGAGCTCGCCCTTGAAAAAGGGAAAGAGCTTGGCGGCATGAAGAAGAAAATTTTTACTATTGCCAAGCAACTAAAAGACCCTCTCAATGCTGAAATCAAAAAGATAATCACTTATGAGAAATCACTTCAGGCTCAAGTGACTAATGGTCAGAGCCATTTAAAAGCTGAACTCTTGCAGTGGGAGCAGAAGCTTGAAAAAGTTAGACAGGAGGAGCAGAAAAAGCTTGAAGCTGAAAGAGCAAGAATTGAAGAGGAAAAGAAAGTGATGGCCGCCAAGGATGTCACTCCAGCCAAAACCGATTGGAGTAATCTTTTAAAAACACCAGAAGAAATTGGAATCAAAACCAAGCAAGCAGAAATCGAGAAGAAGGTTGATCTTGACCAATTCGACGCTGAATCAAAACGTGATCTTAGAGATAAAGAAAAAGAGATCGCTGCGACTAGGGTCAAAGGTGCAACGAAGGTCTGGAAGTATGAGATCACATCAGAAGCCGAGATCCCTCGTGAGTTTTTCATACTGGACCATTCAAAGATAAAAGCATGGATGAGAGAGAAAGATCTTAACAGCGCGACCATCAATGGTGTTAAATTCTTCCAAGAAACCCGAATGAGTCTGAGGTAGTTATGTTGAATTATAAACAAGCTGCGGAGTACACAGGATTCTCAATCGACTATTTAAGATACTTGAAGAAGAGGGGTAAAATCCCCTTCATTCAACCAACAGGAAAGAATGGGAAAGTATTTTTTGAAACTGTTGATTTGGACGAGTGGAAAGCAAAAAAAAAGCTCACCAACCACAGTGAGCTTTAAAACCGTATAACCTTATCCCCAAAGAGTAAGAACTTGAATCTATCCATGGGGTTAATTTTTAGCAAGTAGTTTAGTGAAGAAAACGGGAGAAATTTCATGGAGTATATAGAAATCGAGTTCCACGAATCAAAGTGGAAACAGCTCATTAAAAGGGCAGATCTCAAGAAACCGCAGTGGTTTGCTGTCCAGCATGAAACGCTGGAACATCCCGATTTTTTGAATTTTAATCACTCAGAATTTGTCGCTTATATTTGGATTTGTTCAATCGCTTGCAAGATCAATTCACCCCGATTGCGTATTTATCCAGCACTATGTGAGAGGATTTGTAGGGTCAGTGTAGGAGACACTGCGTCAGCAATAACCAAATTAGAGGACAAGAGATGGACCCTTGTAGGAGACAGCGCGCATAATGATAAAGAACAACTATATCAAGGACTTGATGCTGTGTCTCCTATTTCACCCGTACAGATCCGTTCGGAATCCGACCGCTACAAGACAAGACAAGACAAAACAGGACATTCAGAATCGAAAGTGAAAACCCTACTACCCTCTCCTGCTCAAGCCTTAAGCATCTCTGCTGACGCAGAGCGTGTGGGTGTTTTTGATCTTGATGAAATCTATTCTCTCTTTCCAAGAAAAAGGGGGAAATCGGAAGGAATGAAGATACTGAAAACGATTATCAACAAGCAGGAAGACTTTGACCAAGTTGTGAAAGCTGTTGAGAACTTCAGATCAGAGATGATCCGCTTGGCTCGACCTGAAGGAAAGATCCCCTACTTTGATACTTTTATGAGAAGTCAGTGGAAAGAGTACATCAGCCCAGAAGAAAGCGAGGATTTCTCACAGCACAAAGGAGAAAGATCCCAAGCAGAGTGGGATTCAATTTTAGAAACCGTAAACCAAAACCAAGGAGAAGCAGCATGGAAACCAGTCAGATAATCCAATCAATCAAGAAGCTAGAGAACACCTACGGAAGCTACAGCAGAGAGCAGATGGCACTCATCATCAAACCCGCAATGAAGCTGGAAATGAATGATTTTGAGAACATCGTTCAGGATCTTATTTTAGAAGGGCGCAAGCCCACGCCGAAAACGATAATCAGGAAAATTGGGGAAGCCCACGACAAAGCCAGTCAGCGCAGAGCAAAGCTCAATCAATCCAGAATAGGTGACTCTCAACCAATCGAAGCGCAAACAACTTGCCAGATCTGCAAGGACACAGGATTTGTTCTACACAAGAAATCCACCAGCGAGACAGGAATCACAATCTTCGCCGGATGCCTTTGTGAGAAAGGGTCTAAGGACCTTGGATACACCATCGAACACCCCAATGAAGCAGGGCAAATTCCTAGAGGTTTTTTCACTCCACAGGGGAACATCATGGAGAAAATTCAGGAGTGGAATGAATGGCGATCAATATCGAGAACATACTGGGAAGACTGCATAGCAAAGCAGCAAGATCTACCTTTCGTCTGAGCGTAGCGTCAAATAGGTGGGGTATATCTTGGCATGGATTGACCCACTTGCGTTTAATAGCGACCCCTTCACGTTCGTTTAAATGGACATCTGATGTTGAGTTCTAACTGCTAATAACACCCTAGACTTATGTAGACCTGCGTCATAAAAAATGGAGCCGACAGCAAACGGGAGTAAACCATCGACCCCAAGAAGGCTGCGGGAGTAACTCGCAACCAATCCACCTATCGTCCACACACACATATAGATCCAGTTAATGAGTCCAGATTTTCCAACACGTTGCATTTTGCGTGACCCATTCCATTACGCTTGCTGAAATTGTTACAAACCAACAATCCAAACGGGAGGAATAAATATGAGTGAATATGTATCCACAAAAAAAGACGAGGCAGTTGAGGCCACAGTTGAGAATCTTCTAGCCAATATTGATTCACCAAAATTTAAAGAAGCTGAGAAAACTCTTATCAAGAGATTGAGAGGTCGCAAGTTCATCCAATTAGCTGAGTACAAAATAGCTCAAACTTTGGAGGCCAAGCTGTGAAAACTTCTGCTGGAGT
>Ga0222655_1001187_pt1 | contig 9355 bp, 5 predicted proteins | sample AntAcemetagen423_FD_179857 | JGI IMG/M metagenome (GOLD analysis project Ga0222655, IMG submission 179857) | Saline water microbial communities from Ace Lake, Antarctica - #423 | ecosystem: Environmental > Aquatic > Non-marine Saline and Alkaline > Saline | place: Antarctica: Ace Lake | collected... | reverse complement strand
GAAGCATACTATCAGAACAGAGCTAACTATTATACGACTACGGATCTATCCGTAAAGGAAATTCATGACACCGGACTAAGAGAAGTCGAACGTATCAAAGAAGAGATGGAAGGAGTTATGAAAAAGGCTGGCTTCAAGGGTACTCGAAAAGAATTTATCCAATTTCTCAGGACTGACCCTCAGTTCTATCCAAAGACACCACAAGAGTTACTTTCGTATGCTGCCTACTTGTCTAAAAAGGCTGATGGAAAACTTCCGGCACTTTTTAGCAAACTACCAAGACAACCTTACACGGTCGAGCTTGTTGCGCCACATCTGGCACCTAAATACACAGGCGGCAGATATTCTGGAGCACCTATTAATAGTACTAGAGCAGGAGAATACTGGGTTAACACCTATGATTTACCAAGTCGGCCCTTATATGTGATGCCTTCACTAACGCTTCACGAGGCAGTGCCGGGTCATCACTTGCAATCCGCTCTAACTCAAGAATTAGAGCACTTACCGCGGTTTAGAAATAACATGTATATCTCCGCATTTGGGGAAGGCTGGGGATTATATTCTGAATTTTTAGGTATTGAAATGGGAATGTATGAAACCCCTTATGACGACTTTGGTAGACTCACCTACGAAATGTGGCGGGCTTGTCGATTGGTTGTTGATACTGGTATTCATGCCTATGGATGGCAAAGGCAGCAGGTAATTGACTACTTAGCTGAGCATACCGCGCTTTCAATCCATGAATGTACGACCGAAACCGACCGTTATATCTCTTGGCCTGGGCAAGCATTATCCTATAAAATGGGAGATCTAAAAATCAAAGAATTAAGAAGCAAAGCCACCGAGGAACTCAAAGACGACTTTGACATTAGAGCATTTCATCAAGCACTATTATCAGAAGGCACTTTAACATTGCCTCTTATGGAGCAACTCATTGATAGATATATTCAAGAAGTAAAAACCAAGGATGACTAAGAGATTCTTCTGTATTGATGGGCATACCTGCGGTAACCCAGTAAGATTGGTGGCCGGTGGAGGCCCATTACTCAATGGGGCCAACATGAGCGAGAAAAGACAGCATTTCCTAAAGGAATACGATTGGATTCGGAAAGGGCTGATGTTTGAACCAAGAGGGCATGATATGATGTCAGGATCAATGCTGTATCCGCCCAGCGATCCGGCTAATGACATTGGGGTACTCTACATTGAAACTAGTGGTTGCCTTCCAATGTGTGGTCATGGAACTATTGGTACGGTTACTTTCATGATTGAAGAAGGGCTTGTCACACCAAAAACACCTGGAAAGCTAAGACTTGAAACGCCTGCAGGCCTGGTCAGAATTGATTACGAACAAGAAGGTGAAAAGGTAACAGCAGTGAAACTCACTAATATTCCGTCTTACTTGGCAGCTACGAACCTAGAAGTTGTATGCCCAGACTTTGGCACGCTCAAAGTAGATATTGCCTATGGCGGAAATTTCTATGCGATTATTGATCCACAAGAGGGCTATCGGGACATGACCGATTATAGTGCATTGGACTTGATCGGATGGAGCCGCTCTATTAGAGATTACATGAACACTAACTTCTCGTTTGTTCACCCTGAAGACCCTACAATAAAAGGCCTAAGCCATTTGATGTGGACAGGTAAACCAACTAACCCAAATTCGACTGCACGAAACGCTGTGTTTTATGGCGAAAAGGCTATTGATCGTTCACCTTGCGGAACCGGGACCTCAGCAAGAATGGCACAATGGGCTGCCAAGGGCAAGCTTCAAAAAGGAGATGAATTTATTCACGAAAGCATTATTGGGAGTCAGTTTATTGGAAAAGTAGAGGACATTACAAAAGTTGGTGAATTCGAAGCCATTATTCCTAGTATTAAAGGCTGGGCAAGAATTACGGGGCACAACAACATCACAATCGATGACGAGGATCCGTACGCACATGGCTTTTCGGTGATATAATTATGGATAAGAAAGTAGTCATAGTCGGAGCTGGAATAGTTGGTTTAAGTACTGCCTATTATTTAAACAAGGCTGGTATTGACGTTACTGTCATTGAAAGTACTAATGGCAATGATAATTGCTCTTATGGCAACGCAGGCTATGTCGCTCCCAGTCACCTGATCCCTCTAGCCTCACCGGGAATAATTAGTCAAGGATTGAAATGGATGTTCAGTAGCTCAAGTCCGTTTTATATTCAACCAAAACTTAGTCGAGATCTATTAAAATGGGGCTGGTTATTCAAAAAGGCTTCGACAGACAAAAGAGTAAAAGCCTCCATACCTGTACTTTATGATTTGACAACTCAGAGTCAGCAGCTGTATGAACAAATATTGGCAGAAGAAAGGATAGAAGCAGGCTATAATAAGCCCGGGCTTCTTATGGTGTGCCAAACGAAAGAGGCCTTAAAACATGAGATTGAACTCGTTGAAATTGCTAATCAGTATGGTTTAGAAGCCAGCGTTCTATCAAAAGAAGAAACAGAAAAACTAGATCCCAATGTAGCATATAACATGACTGGTTCGGTTTACTTTGGCTGTGACGGTTGGATGACCCCAAATGTTTTCATGGATGAGTTCAAAGCGCTGCTCATCAAAAGAGGTGTGAAAATCGATTACCAAACTGAACTTCAAGAAATCAGTATACGTGGAAATAAAATAACAGAATTCGTGACCAATAGTGGCAGCTATCAGGCAGATGAATATATCATTGCAGCAGGTTCCTGGTCGCCAAGACTGGCCAAAAAACTTAAAATCGACATCCCTCTTCAACCGGGTAAAGGGTACAGCTTCAACATAGAAAAGTCTCCTGTTTCGCCAAAACTACCTTCCATTTTAGTCGAAGGTCGAATTGCAACAACCCCAATGCTGAATGGTTTGAGGATCGCAGGTACCATGGAGATCACAGGCGTGAATCATGACATAAACATGAAACGTGTGAAAGGAATTATAGACTCAGTAAAAGAAGCCATACCAGATTTTGAAAATTTTGATTTCAATAAAATCAAACCTTGGGCAGGCCTAAGGCCTTGTACGCCTGATGGCCTTCCGTATATTGGTCGGTCAGCAAGCCTTGAGAACCTTCAAATTGGTACAGGACATGCGATGTTAGGCTGGACATTAGGCCCTATCACTGGCAAAATCTTAAGTGAGGATATCCTAGGAAAAACACTTTCAATTCAATCTCCATTATTGTCAGTTGACAGGTACAGACGATAAAACAGGTACATCTAACGGCAAGACCATTTAAATAACAACATCTGCTTTAACTAACATTTTTTTGTATTTAAACAATGACTGGCTTGGTAAAGTTAAATTACAAAAGCATTTTAGCATATCATTGACTGACTAAATAAAGACTGACGACTACTTATGGGCAAATCCGCAATAGTGATTGGCTCTGGAATAGCGGGTATGGCATCGGCCATACGACTGGCAAAGAAAGGACACATAGTATCTGTATTTGAAGCCAATAACTATCCAGGAGGTAAGCTAACTGAAATAAAGCTTGGTAACTACCGCTTTGACGCGGGTCCTTCGTTATTTACCCTACCAGAACAAGTAGAAGAATTATTTGACATCTCAGGCTTAGACGTTTCCCAATATTTTGAATACCATAAACTTGAAACTACTTGTGAATATTTCTATCCAGATGGAACGAAATTTACTGCTTGGTCAGACAGAGAAAAGCTCTTAGAAGAATTTAAAAATAAATTTCAGGAGCCAGAAAAAGGGATTGAATCTGCGCTAGATAAGAGTAAGTTCCTCTACGATAACCTAGCTCCAGTTTTTATGCACAAGTCCTTGCACAAGATGTCTACATGGCTTGGTGGAGAGGCCCTTAAGACTTATCTCAAAATGCCAAAGTTCGATTTTGATCGAACGATGAATCAGGTGAATGAAAAGCGATTCAAAAACCCAAAAACTGTTCAGCTTTTCAATCGATATGCTACTTACAATGGTTCAGACCCTTATCAGACCCCTGGAACGCTAAACATTATTCCACACCTAGAATTTGGCCGCGGAGCATACTTCCCCATTAAGGGAATGTATGATATTACGAACAGTATCTACAAGCTCGCCAAAATTATAGGCGTCAAATTCTACTTCAATACGCCAGTGAAAAGCATCGTAGTATATGAAGGCAAGGCAAAAGGAATCAACACAGCCATGGGCTTCCATAAATCTGATCGAGTTGTCAGTAATATGGATATGGTGGGCACTTACAAGAAGCTGCTGAAAGATCAATATCAGCCTAAAAAATTATTATCGCAACCCAAGTCAAGTTCGGCATTGATCTTTTATTGGGGTATCAAGAAGAAATTTGAACAACTCGATCTACACAACATATTCTTCTCAGAGAACTACAAAAAGGAGTTTGAGCATATTTTTAAATCAGGGGATATTTACCAGGACCCTACTGTCTATGTGAATATAACCAGTACTCAAAAACCTGACGATGCTCCTGAGGGCTGCCAAAATTGGTTTACCATGATTAATGTGCCAAACAATCAAGGACAGGATTGGGACAAATTGATCGCAGAAGCGCGTCAAAATATTCTCGACAAATTGTCAAAAATGTTAGGGGCTGATATCGCCTCATTGATTGAAGTAGAAGATGTACTCGACCCACGGACTATCGAATCAAGAACAAGTTCGGTGGCAGGTTCACTGTATGGTAATAGTTCCAACAACAAGTTTGCGGCTTTCTTAAGGCATCCAAACTTCTCAAGTAAAATCAAGAATCTGTATTTCTGCGGAGGAAGCGTTCACCCTGGTGGTGGAATTCCATTAAGCCTCCTTTCGGCAAAAATTATGGCTGAACAGATTAGTTAGTGGCTCCTTCCGTTGCAATCAGTTCATTTGGATCTTCATAAAACTGAAGATACTGATCATATCGTTTTAGAATCTCTCTGACATATTTCACCGGCTCAGAGCCGCGACAATAACCATAATTCACGATAGGGTCATCATAGTATTTAGGAGTGGATTTCAGCACTAGGTATTTAGCAACATTATCATCCCACACGCCTGGGTCCGCATCATATTTTTCAGCTAGCTTCATCGCATCACGCACGTGACCTTGGCCAACATTATACGAACCCAAGACGAACTTTAACAACTCCCCTTGATCCTGAATTTCATCTTCCCAGTAGCTCAATAGCCAATTCAAATGACCCACTCCAGCCATGATATTCTGCTCAGGATCAAAAATATCATTCACATCATATTCGTCAGCCACGTTGCTTGTGAGTTGCATTAAACCTCGTGCGCCAACCCAAGATTCTGATTTGGGATCAAACTTTGACTCCTGGAAGACTATGGACGTCAAAAGCAACCAATCAATCTCAAGTTTCATTGCCGCTTCTTTAATTAAGTCATCATATGGAGAGATTCTGTCCTGAGATATCGATGAATAGGCACTTTGAGCCCTATAATTTTGTGTTTTCCGGTTCTTAAAGTACCTATTATAGATCACAAAAAAATCAGGAGATTTCTTCATATCAATCAACCAATCGTCAACGATAGTCTTCAAATCGGTTGAATTCTTGCGCAGTGCCCAGGCAATTTTTTGTGGAAAACTGATTTCCATTTTGACGTCTATATCAGGGTAGTAAGTCGCATTAATCATAGCCACATCTTGATCGGCAACCGTATATTTAATCTCGCCATCCAGTACTCTCTTGATCAATGTTTCTGTAGCAACAGCACCTTCGATCCCTTGGATTAAAATATCCTCCCCTATTTCATCAGATAAATTCATTAGTCGATCTGAAAAGGAAGATCCAGTTCGAGTATATACCTTTTTTCCTCCTAATTCAATGGTGTTCCTAATCAGTTCAGCCTCAATTTGATGGAGTTTCATTTTTCTCCAATTCTCAGGCTTACGCTGTACAAGTACCTGAGGTACATAGTTGTGTGGTTCTGTAAAGGCTATTCTTCTATTTCTTTCCTTAGTTATCGCCAAATGATAGGCCATAATATCTGCTTCCCCTGTATCCAACATTTCAAATGCCTCTTGGATATCTGCAGTAATTTTTACCTCTAACTCTACTTCCAAATATTTCGCCAACCTACTGAGCAGCTCATACTCATAGCCAACTGGTTTGCCCTTGTAAATAAAGTAACCTGTAGTACTGTTGTCAACAACAGCAATTAGGCTTCCTCGGACCTTGATCTTTTCTAAGTCGAAATCAACAGGAGAGGGACCCACCGAGGTATTAATACCAGTACTATCCGAAGCGCCTTTTTCAGTACATCCGACAAAGACAAATAGAAGTAAAATGAATGAGATACCAATTTGTTGAATTAATGAGATTCTTAGGGACGTCATGCTAGAATATACTAATCACGATTGAATAAGGCAAAAATCCAATACAAGGAGGAGTGTATTACGAATTACTAGAGATGAAATTGATCGCAGTTTTGTTAAAATAGTCAGGCTGCTCCACATTACACACATGACCACAGTCTGGCACTATTTGTAAGGATGAATTAGCGTGATTTCTCACGAGTTGCATCACTTGGGGCAAGAACATATAGTCTTCATCTCCCATCACGTAAAGGGTAGGTAATTGTGTATCGTTCTCATTAAAGTAGCGAAGCAGGGGATTCATTTTATACGTCAAACCAAACCAACGGACAAATTCTTTTTGACACAACTTTTTTGCTTGATTAGCAAAGAGTATCCTAGATTCTTGATTTCGCTTTCGGGGCATTATAATCCAAGCAAAAAGCTTGTACAGCCACATATAAGGAATAAATTTTTTGGTGGCATTCCCTAGAACCACTAGCATTTTTGACCTGATATTCAATCGTGTTACAGCACCTCCCATGACAAGAGATTTTACTCTGTCGGGAGCCAGTTCACAAATTGTTCTAATCAATATGGTTCCCAAGGAAATCCCCACAAAATGAGACTGCTTAATTTTCAGATGATCTAAAACCTCAATCACGTCTAAAGATATATTCTCAAAGTTGTACTCATTTGAAAAGTATCTTTCAAAAATCTCTTGAGATTTACCATGCCCCCTTAAGTCAATCAAGAGTACATTAAAGTGCGCTTTGAATTCTTTTACCTGCTTATACCAGATAGAAGAACTCCCTCCCGCTCCGTGGATAAAAGTGACCCAATCCGTTGAGTCTTGGTGATCATATGTCTTATAATACAACATGTCTTAAATCGCTAATCTAACAATATTATCATCAATAGGTTTCATAATTTTCCATTTACGGAGAACTCCATAAAAAAAGCCCAACTACCGGAGTAGCTGGGCTTCTTAACGTTTTATACCAAATCTTAGTTACCTCCGAAAGTGTATCTAAGACCAAGTTGCATTTGCCATCTTGAACTAACCAAACCTGAATCATCGATTCTGTTAGCAGAAGGGTCGTTGTCAGTTACACCATCAAAAGTAAATGTTGGCGTTGTACCGTCAGCTTGGAATCCTTCGAAGTTCAACAATTCGAAATTACCTGGAACGAAATATCTTCTACCCCAATCTTTATTGATGAAGTTACCGAAGTTATAGATATCAGCAGTAAACTGTAGTGTATGTGATTTTCCACCAGCGTTAACCTTGAATTCCTGTAATAACCTCAAATCGAAGATATGCCTGAATGGAGCTCTGTTACTGTTAACTTCAGCATAATCGCCTCTTCTTTCACTTAAATGATCATCTCCATTAATGAATGCATCAAGTGCTGTCCATTGCTCAGCAGCAGTACCCGCTGAAGCATCGTCAACCAAAATAATGTCTGAGCTGTTAGCAGGAACATAGATAAGGTTAGCTTCACGAGAATCTTCGTTAGTCAAGTTACCTCTGTCATTATAAGTGTAAGAGAATGGTTGTCCATCACGTCCTTCATAAACAAGTCCGATCTGTGTAGACATTCTGTTCTGAGCATACTCAAACTTGTAAGATGCTTGCGCTATAATTCTGTGTCCTTGAGAGAAGAAAGATCTTACCAAAGGCTGATCAACATTCTTTCCTCCTACTGAACGAAGACCTCTCCATTGAGATGAGTTCTGAGAAGAAGTTCCATCAAATACGTTGTAAGAATCACCATAAGCGTAAGTAGCACTACCCTGGAAGCCATTAGTCAGAGGCATTGTCAATGTTGTAGACAAGTTATAGGCATAACCTCTACCTGTATTAGAAGTCAGCATGATTCTACCGTAGTTGTTAGACTGAACTGTTTCGTTTCTTCTATTGTAGATAGGTCGTGTGTCACCTGTGCCAGTCAAAGCTGAAGTAGCAGGTCTAAGGTTTAAGTTCTCATACCTAAGCGCACTGATGGTTTTAGTATACAGCGCTTCAACATTCCAAATCCAACCGTTAGACAATCTCTTATCAACAGCAACATTGAATTTAGCGACTTGAGGAACTTTAAAATCAGAAGAATACAAATCAATGTTACCCGACTGAACTGTAGTACTAGGAACACCTGGTTGATTGAATGGGTCAGCAACAAAAAGACCATCAAAGCCTCTCTCATCAATTGAACCTAAGTTGAAACCATTGTTATTATACGCACCACCTGGCCATACCAAAGGAACTCTAGAAGTGAAGACACCAGCACCACCTCTTACTTGAAGCGTTCTGTCACCCTTTACATCCCAGTTAAAACCAAATCTTGGAGCAAATGCCCAGTAAGACTGAATGAAAGAACCAATAGTCGCTCCTTGCACATCAAAACCAGCGGCTTCAATTTCAGGAATAGCTTGATTGTTGAAAACAGCATTCTCAGGAGTATCATCGAAAGAAGGTCTATCTACTCTAAGACCTAACGTGAACTTCAAGTCATCATTAACTTGCATTTCATCCTGAACATAAATCCCGAACAATGCAGATTTGAACTTAGCTGCTGCTGCAGAACCATCACCTGTGATGTTGTCTCTGTTAGAGAATAATCTAAAGTAATCGCTTGCAGGCTGATTCGTAATGAAATCATTAACACTATCAAATAAGTATCTACCATAGTTTTGACCAATGAAAAGGTTCTCAACATCATAGAATTCAGCATTCACACCAAATGTATACGTGTGACGGCCTTTGTACAACTCGAAGTTGTTATTGATCGTGATTACATCTTGGTTCAACAAGTTCGCAGTTGAGAACTCTTCAGCACCTAGTCTAATAAAACCAACACCATCTTGAATATTTACTGTTGGAAAGTCAACCAATGGATCTCTATCATCTCTAACAGCAACATATCCAAAAGTCAATTTATTTGAGATGTTTGAACCGTAGTTACTCGACCACTCAGCAGATAGTGAGTTAGTCTCAGATAAGAATGCTTCAGATCTACCGTAGAAGTTCAACGTTCTTGGACTAGATCTTACACCCTC
>Ga0222655_1001180_pt1 | contig 9374 bp, 12 predicted proteins | sample AntAcemetagen423_FD_179857 | JGI IMG/M metagenome (GOLD analysis project Ga0222655, IMG submission 179857) | Saline water microbial communities from Ace Lake, Antarctica - #423 | ecosystem: Environmental > Aquatic > Non-marine Saline and Alkaline > Saline | place: Antarctica: Ace Lake | collected... | reverse complement strand
TTTCAGAACTTGGAAGTCAACCAACTTCACTTTCTTGCTGATTTCCCAAATCTCTTCAGTCAACATATCGTGATATGCCATTGATGCTATACGTGGAATTTCCTTTATGTCCAATCGTGTTTCGATTTCCGGCTGAAGCTTTGTCATTTGCTTTTCAATGCGTGAAAGAGTCATGTATTTATTCACGATGTACATTTCCCAATAGGTATCGGAATGCTTGTTATTTCCACCAAACGCAACGCCGTTGTCTTCCTTAAACGCTTCAGTGACGATTTTCGCATGGCAATGATTGCCCCACTTATCTTTATGAGCGTAATTCTTGATCACCACCCCTTCACCATTTTCACCGATGTTGGATTTTCCAACAAAAGCTTTGATGGCTTCAAGATCAGGGTTTTCAAATTCCCCGAATATTTGTGGCATTTCCATTTCGTATTGAAAGGCAATGTCCTTCACAAATTCTTGATCAAAGTAGGGTTCAGGTGGGTAACAAATACCATCAACACACTTTTCACACTTTGATCCATCACTTATGGTCTGACCACTAACACAATCTTCACATGGGACACCTTCAGTTTTTGTCGTAATATCAAACAAATAAAACTTCCGCATCTTGGTTTCGTCATACGCAATTGTATGCTTCACAAGCCACTCACCATATAGGCGAAGTGTTGGATTGGCTTCAAAGAACGCCTTGATGCCGGCGTGAGTGTTCACATAGTCAACAAAGCCGTTAAAACCTTCAGTAACGTGCCTTGTGCGTGTGCCACAACAGATTGTTCCATCTTCACCCAACCAAAGTGACACATTTGCCCCATCCACTTTTTCTTGCACAGTCAAATGACCTTCAAGAATTCCATCGGTTTCTTCCTTCCCTAGTCTGTGAATTTTTGGGTATTTTTTAAACATACCTGAAACCCAATGAATACATCATCTTGACATTCTCATTCATTTTTGACATACATCACTGAATATTACCCACGCATCTTGTAATGGAATTGGAGTACCTTTTGATTGCTCTAGTATGCAATCATGATATTCATCAAGCCCTTCCAATCTTTTATCGGCTAATGTGTTCATTGCGATAATTAGCATCAAACCAACAAAGGCGACTGCTAGAAAACAAAGAACTCTAATCATTTTTCGGTTGATTAAATGTCAATGATGGCTTCACTGTTGCTTTTGCAACACCGGTCTTTTGTTCTTTTGTTTGTAATGTCACCAATTTTGCTTTCACATTATCGACTGCATCACTATATTCCCATGATGTCAGTTCCTTCACGATGAACTTCCCAAATGGTGTTTCAAGCTTTTCATTTCCCTTTTCTTTCATGTCTTCGACAATCAGGGGATTAATTGCTTTGATCTTCAAATCAATCTCTTCAGCTTGTGCTTTTAAATCGGCGTACTCTTGATATATTTTTTTCATATTCGATATGAATTATTTATTAATACCATTATTATAGCGTACCGCACGCAAATTACAAGTTACTTATGCACACCTTTGATCATAGGAATTACAGTGGTAAAACTAACGATATTTCCATACATACCGCTAGAAAGTGAACGAGCATAGTTCATTAAAAAGCGTGTCACTTCATTGCGATCCTTGATGTGAGCAACAAGCCATTTGTACTGATTTTGATATGCTTCAAGTTCTTGTTCATATCGAAACTGATCATCTTCAAGGTATCGTTTCCACCACACATCAGCACCCATTTCAGCTTGTTGTCGTGTATGCGTTCGCTCATGAGCGATTAAATCTTCAGACATTTCACCGGAAGAAGTTGAAATGGTGTCTTCATAAGTGAAGATCACATTCGATTCCCAATCGACATTCCACTGACTTTTGACGGCATCAAGAATCCATTGTGGCGGTTTTTCAGTTGATATTTTCACCCATTTCATATTTTTGTAATATCGTGATCTTCATCTTTTAACTCAAAACGTGGTCGGGCAACAGGGCGAAGTTTTGGAAAATTGTTTTTCACAACATTCCGCATTTTGTTCCACTCTTTACGCTTTTTTATTTTCTTTCGCTGACTGTTTTTCATTTTTCTTTTTTAATCTAGCTTCCACTGATTTCTTTTGCATCATCTGCATGTGTTCTTTCGAAGGCGGATTCACTTTGTGTCGCTTCTTCGACATCTTTGAATAGTGTTCACTAATTACTTTTTCGGTGTCTTTCATAGTCTGTTTTTATGGCTTTCGCCACTCTTTTAATTTCCTGTTGCATAAAATTTCGTTCCCATTGCTCAATTGTTCGCTTGAACTCTTTCACATGACCGGTCAACTGAAGCCCCTTGTTCATCGCTTCAAGCTTTCGCCCCTTGTACACAAGCGGGGTTTCTTCAGTTTCCATATAAATCAGTTTGCATTGATTTTGAACTTCACCATATTTTGCTTGAATCAGTAATGAGTAGAAATCAAGCTGTTTGTGTTTTGCGACTTGTACAGCATTCCAATAATATTCACCTTTTTTGTTTTTGTGACCTGTTTTGTATTCCAAAAAGCGATACCCTTTTGGATCAAAACTATCTAAATACCCCAACAATTTCACCCCTTCAACTTCGACAAGAATCCGGTGTTCGGGATCAGAATATTTTTCAATGTGATTCACATCAGCATGACCATCTTCAAGTTTCTTCCCGATATGATTTCCAAACATGGTTTCAGCCGTTTGAAACGATGGGCGTTCTTCAAAGTAATACCGCAAGAGGTACTGATCTTTGCTTGATAGCCATGTTGAGAAAGCAGACCACGAAAGCGTGTCTTTATTCCATCCATATAAACTTTTCTTTTGATTGAATTCAGCCATTATTCCATTTTTTACCTCTTACAATTTGCCATATTAATGAATGATCAACTTGATATTCAACCGCTAAAGATCGAAGTGAATGTTTAGGGGATTTATACTTTTTTCGTATCTCATTGTGCAACTGTTGACTTGGTGGACTTGGGCGGATTTGAACCGCCGTCTTAATCACTTTCATCCATCATTTTTAACACAAGGTTGAGTTTTGTTCGTACAACGTAGGGCTTCCCATCTAGCCGTGACTTATGATCCCGATGGTTGAGAAATCACAAGTTGGTGTTTAGGCAAGGATTCGATCTTCGAAAAGAGAATCAACTATATCCTGAAACGGTGTTTTTATTGCTGCTGCAATTAGATTTTTACACCTTTTAACGAATTGATGCGTTTCGCCTTGAATGATGAACTGCCGTGACCAATCGAAGCCAATGCAAGCCCATGTACAGTCAGGAAGTGTGTACACAAGGAGAGAAGAAATTATTTATATCAGTATTTTATTGTTGCTTCCCGACTGTGTACACAGTATACACATTGCGTGCTATACGCACAACTGATATTATACACAGGTGACAATTAATAAATAAAGTACAAAAATATATATGGCACGAGAAAAAGGAAGCTCAAAAGAGTTTGTTTCAATCCTTGCTAGTGACGGTTCATTTCGGTTGACCGTTCCTGAAGGGACTGAAGGTGCAGTAAAGCGAGAGTACACAATCGAAGAAGAAGGAAAGGAAGTTAAAAAAACAAAGAATGAAATTGTTTTTAAAGCCCTTTCCGGCAAAGTGACCGATGTATCATTTGTTGATACAAAATTCGGAACACTGTTGCAAGTAACCGTTACTGATGAAGAAGGTGATCTTACGATCTCAACCAATGCATCAAATAATTTCGGGACTGATCTGATGAAGAAACTTCCGGCAATGGATTTTTCAAAAGACTATCGGCTTGCACCATTTTCATTTGAAGGTGAGAATGGAAAAAATATTCGGGGCGTTTCAATTTCTGAAGGAATTGAACAGGGCAAAGAAGCACCGAAAGCAACAAACTTCTTTTACGATGGGAAGAAAGACATCAACGGCTTTCCTTCACCAAAGGGTGATGTGAAGAAGTACACAAAGAACAAATGGAAAGCGTACTTCGGGGAAGTTGAAGATTTTCTTATCGACTACACGAAAGAAAATATCCTTGCAAAATTTGCTGAAGCACCGGCAAAACCAAAAGGGAAGGATGGTGGAGAAGAAAACTTTTAAAGTCAACAGCCCTTCGGGGCTGAAGGCGGGCTAGTGTAATGGCAACACACATGGCTCATAACCATGAATCGGTAGTTCAAATCTATCGCCCGCCACAATGTTACAATAAGAAAAGGTTCAACCAACCAAAGGGGAAGGAAGATGAACGATGTTCATAAAGAAAAATTGCTTGATCAAAGGGTAAGGGAAGCAGAACAATATTCGCTCGATCTTGAAACGCCGGCACAGAAACAACCGCCACCGCCGGACACACAAGTTTGCATCGGCAACTGCAAAATCTGCCGATTCTGTGACGGCGAATGAGGTGTCACCGGTGTCACGGCGTGCGAAGTGAATTCATGATATTTAAGCATCAAGGACTTCTTTTTTGTTCGATCCAATGCCTTGAAGCCCACTTCAAAAGGGGGTGAACTTATGAAGTGTACAAACTGTACGAATCAGATTGATTGGAAATATCCACTGAAGTGGATGGAAATGATCTTCTGTTCATCACGATGTCTTGCTGATTATAGAAAGGGGGTGAAATATCTCAATGGTGGCAATAGAATCACCTTGAATAAAGTTCTTTAAATCTAGCGATCACTGACGCACGTTCCCATGTCAGTGATTTCTTTTTGCTCGTGTCACGTTCTAATACAAAAATAGCAATTTCTATAATGGCAAAACCTTCATTGAAATTAATCACCACAAATGACGGTTCATTATAGTGATATGTATAATCCGGTTCACCCCCACCGCCTTGATTCCGCATGAACACCCCTTTTTTACTTTGTATTGCCATACCCCAATCAATCTGTTCTTCTTTCAGTTCAGCAAAAGGGAAGGACTTCCGCCCCCTTGTGTCTTTCATTTCAAACGTACAAGAAAAGGGGATTGGATTCGCTCGAAGCCAATGCCTGAATTTAATTGAAAATTTAGCTTCCCTTCTTACAGCCATGACATTTGCTTTGTTTAACTTTCGGCATTGTGCATATACTTTGAACAAAATAATCCTTATTCTTATAAAATGATCGCATTTTGATAACTTTGCAATCTTCACACTGAACAATTGCTTTGTCCGGCGGAAAATCAGCTTTAACTTTCGATTTTGTTTTCATATAACCCCAAATGAATCAGCCCCATGACATCTTCAAACATCAGCACACCGTCTTCATCAATATATGTTGTTTTAATTATTACTTTCTGCATATACTTTTTCACTGAAGTCACCTTTATTCTCTAGTGCTTTATGCACCGCACGATCAACATTACTTCTTGCAATCAGGTTGATAAACAGATTTTTCTTCAGCTTGTTTGCTCGTAAAATTCGCCCTTGTGCCTGATCGAAATCAACGAATGAATACGTTCGTGAAGCGAAGATCATCACCGGACAATCAGGAACTTCCCAACCGGCTGAAACTTGTGCCTGACAAATCATCACATATTCATCAGTTTCATTTATTATCTTCAACAATTCCCCACGATTCTTTGTTTTACCGGTAAGAAGAAAAACTGTTTTCCCCGCTTTTTTGAATTCCCTTTCAAGTTCATTAATCTGAATCGTGTACTTTGCAAAGATGATCATGCGTGGAAACTCGATGCCGTATTCAAGCAATCGTGGTGTTTTGTTGTTCTTGAATGTTTGTGCCGGATTATATTCGTCACCTGCAAGCACGCCGTTTTCAATCTGATTGATCTTTCCAACTTGAACCAACGCATCAGGAAAATCAATCTTTGCTTCCTTAATGGCATCACGCTGTTCTTTGGTGAGATCAACATATTCATCTTTGAAAGTCTGATCCGGTACATCGAAATAATCATCAAGTTTTCCTACATACCCCAAATTATTCACCGCTTTTGCTAATCGAACTTTGTGTTCAAGGTCAGATTTTGGGGCATACACTTCACGCCCTGCCATTGGCAATTTCACATAAAAGATATTTCGGAATTTATAGAATGAATCCATTGAGTATTTACCCAAAATGACACCCGCACCCCACACTGTCATTGGTGATTTCACCACTGTTGCTGTCACTAAATACAAGCGTTTTGGCTGACAAAAGTGAACATATTGCTTCAGGGCATAGAACAGTTGTGATGCTTTCGGGCGTTGCATTCGGTTCTTTTGATGGGTGTTTGGTGTCACCCCTAAACATGTGTGGGCTTCATCCACGATGATCGTGTCGAAGGTTATCCCCATATCCACATGTTTATCCACATCACGGCGAAATTCTTCTTTACTCATGACCGTTAAATCAAGATCAAGCCCCATTTTTTCACACTCACGTTGCCAATTGCCATCATCACGTTGTGTTTTCGGGCATATAACCAAAACACGCCCCACAGCAAGTGCAAGGGCGGTTCGGGTTTTTCCACTGCCAGTTCCAAGCCATAACCCTGTTTTAGTAGGATTTTCATCAATTATTTTTTGTTGGTGTTCGTATAGGTTCATTATTTCTTACCGATTAAACAACTGCAATTCTTCCGGCGTTTGCACCGGTCATTCACCACTTCATACAATTTCTTATCCTGAAGGGCTGACCACTTCTTTATTTTGAAGTAGTCAGTTTCAAGAATTTTTATTGTACGAAATTTAGATAATGATTCGGGCATAGCGTTCTGAATTAATTGTGTCTTCCATCACTTCGATTGATGACTTGTTTTCAACAGCCATCTTGAAGACAACCGGTGAAAGACCTGAAACGAGGGCGACACCTTGTTCATTGTGTCGTGCCGGCAAGTTCTCACCGCTTCGGGCATCCACGTTCCAAAATACAAGATTCGGGCATTTGAAACCGGCTTCAAGGTACTTTGCTTTGATCACTTCCATGTTGGTGTGACTGTCACACGCTGAATCGAATTCCATGTCAGAAATGATATATATCGTTTCAGGCATTTCGCTTTCATCAATGTTGTTATCAACCGCCGTATCAAGTACGAGATCAAATACAGCTTGAAGGTCGGTATTCCTATCCCATTCAGTTTGTCCAAGATTGTGCATCCGTTCCTGAAGTGTTGCACCACGAACTTTCTGAAGTGTTGGGTTTCCACTGAAGCTGATGAAGGTGTCTTCAAAGTACCCCTGATTGCGTTCTGCAAAATACAAGGCAAGTGATACTGATACTGACATCGGCGTTCCACACATCGAACCGGACACATCAGCAACCACCAAAGCATTTTTCCCCATCGTGTAGTCAGGAAGCTGATTCCACAACGCTTCAAGTGTCTTTGAATAATCACGTTGTACTGATTCATAAATCTGATATGGGTACAAGGTTGAAGCATTGATCTTCACTTCACCCTTTTCGGCTTTGCCGATAAAAGCATCATAGCGGGCTTCATCATGCTTTCGAAAAGCGTTCCGATAAATTCGTGAAGCTTGTGACGGCACTGAAGAATAATCAACATCTTCCCATTGCTTTGCTGACATTTTCTCTTCAACGGTCTTGATCACCTTTCGGATATTTCGGATCGTGTGACGATATTGAATATCTGACATCCCCAACGCTTCGGCGAACCAACGTGCTTTCGCTCGTGTCACCTTTGATGATGCGTTTATTGTTGGCATCCACTTTGCAAGCAATGATGGTGTTTCACTGTCAGTGTCTTGTTTCAACTGCAAAGCGATATGTTCGATTGCTTCTTCATTGTCGAAGAAGAGATCATCCCAACGCCCATATTCTGAAACGTGCTGAATGATTTGTTCAAACACTTCAACGTGGTTCACACCGATCCATTCCAAACACTTTCGGAACAGATCACGTTCACCCTGACCACCACGAACATCACGCAAGTAAAAGAGAATTCGAATTGCTGATTGACGGTCTTCGCCAAACGCTTTCTTAAATAGTTCAAGTGCCTTATCAGGATTCTTTCGCATCGCACCGGCTTGTGCATAAAAGTTCAGCAATGCTGATCCTGAATCACTTAATGTGACCGCACCATTTTCAGTTGTGGTCTTGTGGGTATTCTCATGAAGTTTGTCGATGAATAATCCTGTCGATGCTTTAGCATTGACCGCCCCACTTCGAACACGGTCATTTACCGCATTCACACCTATTTTGTTTATATGTTCCATAATTATTTATATCAAGATGCGTTTAAGTTTCAATTACAATGAAGTTTTTTTGATTTGCTGTTAGCATCTTACATCCCCTGATGTATGTATAGAATAATCTATTTTTCTACTTTGTAAAGTGGGGGTGTGTGGATAGCGTTCAGCACGTTATACACAGGGTGTTCACACGCACGCAAATATTCATGTGATATACTTTTGGTATGAATCTGAATAAATTACATGCTGACTGGTTTAACCATCAGAAAATTACTTCCGAAGTGCTTGAAACTTTTGGTGTAAAGACGCACGATGATGGCAACATTGCCTTCCCTGTTTATAATGAACAAGGGGATTTTTTATTTAATAAATACCGGCGAAGCCCTGAAAGAAGTGATGGTGCAAAATATACATACAACAAAGGCGGATCAATCACATTGTATGGATGGCATCTTGCAAAAGAACACGACACGATTCTGATCACTGAAGGTGAAAAGGATTGTCTTGTTGCATGGTCACATAATATTCCGGCGGTGACATCAACCGGTGGGGCAATGAGTTTTCAACTTGAATGGGTTGATCTCTTTGAAGGGAAGACAGTGATTGTTTGTTTCGATAATGACAAAGCCGGTGGTCAGGGTATGGCGAAGGTGTACAAAATGTTTGAAGGGAAATGTAAGCTGATGTTCATTCCTGAACGAACTAATGTCAAAGATATTTCAGATTATGTCACAAGCGGTGGCGATCTTCACAAACTAATTCGAAGTGCAAAAGTGGTTGATGATATTGAAGATGATCGCAATGAACGAATCTCAATGTGGAAAAGCGTTCACTTCCATGACTGCATGATTGAAGAAGCTGAAGCACTAGAACGGCGGAAGAAAACAGTTCGATCAGACAAAAATTTTGGAAGCGATATTGAAAAGGCGAAAGCATACCCAATCCCGCAAATCCTTGATTTCGTAAAAGGAAAAGCAAAGTGTCCTTTCCATAATGAGAAAACCGCATCGCTTCACTATTACGAGAAAACAAACACCACATATTGTTTCGGTGGTTGTGGTAAGTCGTACGATGCGATTGATATTTATCAGAAAAAGTTTGATGTCAGTGTGAAGGATGCCATCAAGGAACTTAAAGATATGTAATATGAAAACACGCAATACAAGAACAGAAAGCCGCAGCCTACGCAGTCTATCAAGCAGAACTAGAGAGAATCGACAACGAACCAGACAACGAAATTATCCAAGTGGACGGCAAGCGTTATCAGTTAATTAGTTAA
>Ga0222655_1001168_pt1 | contig 9456 bp, 15 predicted proteins | sample AntAcemetagen423_FD_179857 | JGI IMG/M metagenome (GOLD analysis project Ga0222655, IMG submission 179857) | Saline water microbial communities from Ace Lake, Antarctica - #423 | ecosystem: Environmental > Aquatic > Non-marine Saline and Alkaline > Saline | place: Antarctica: Ace Lake | collected... | reverse complement strand
AAAGACCCGGCGTTGCCTCTACTATTACAGGACTACCCTTAAACGTAATATCACAAATAATGATACCGCATGACGGGCTATTCTTTTGAGACTGCTTTAGGAAGTACGGAAAAGACGGAAACCAGGGAAGGGTACCGCCTGATCCATCGGTGAAACTAATTAAGTCTGACCCGTCACAAAAAGTAAAATTACTGACCTTACCCGTTACATAGTTATTGCTAACGTGCCACGATGATATGACAGGCCCGCTAGTTATTAGTGTGCCATTTCGGTAAACCTCTAACGTGCCTAATGTGTCGTTATAATAGCAAATTATTTCATCGCCGGTATCATACCCGCTAAAATAAGTACCATTTAGAATTACAAACTTACCAAGTCTATTTAAAGCCATATATTAACCCGTTCGACCTACTAACGATCGCTCCCTTTCCAATACCGTTACCAAATCCGCACCCCTTACCCTAAATTGTCCTGTTAGGTTTATGTTTTGGGATGACCCGCCAAAGTTAGCACCACCCGCACCGCCTGATCCTCCGCCAGCGGCTTTTGAAAGCCTACCAAGTGCGCCACCGCTTGCGCCCAAAGCTACACCAATTCCGATTGCGCCAGCGGCTTGTTTTGCGTTTTGTATTGATAGTGGGTTTGGAATACCACCAGTGGCGGCCTGTGCTAGTAATGAGTTAGCAAAGAACAAAGCACCTGCCTCAATAAACTTAAAACCTATCTGCCGCATAATGGTAGCAAATGTTTCTGTTATCGCTTGCCCTATATCTTGCCCACCTTGAAAGAATGAATCAGCCAAAGAGGCAAAACCAGTAGCAATACTCTGAGCCCCGAAAGATAAATCAGAGCCAAGTTTTTGTATAGGGTCATAAATCATAGCGGCTTGCTCTGTTGCCGTTGGTCCTAGTGATCCCATGTATTCTAGTCCTTTTTCTAAGTCAGCAATCGCCTCATCTAATAGTGCGGCTTGTTCTGATAAGCCTGGGATCATGGTCTCAAAAGCTGCAATAGCCCTTTGCCCGCCGCTTTCAATTTCCGATGGATCAAAGTACTCACCGATAGCGCCATCAGTAGCTAATGAAGACGCACCGATTGTATTTGATCTTGGCCCTCTTATCCCTTCGCCGAATTGCTTAACCCTCGGAGCGCTAGGAATATTATTACCGCCTACATTACCCATTAAAGATAATGAAATCCTTTGCTTTGCTATTAGATCAGCGTAACCCTGTGAAGCTAAGTATATCTCTTTTTGTAATGCATTCCACGCTTGCGGCGTCCACTCATCCAATGACATAGCAGTTACCAAATCGGTAAAACCTTGCGTCGCTGTCCTTAAAAAATCATTTAGGCCGCCGCCTTGTTTTAGTATAAGACCTTGGATAGCGCTTTGAAATATAGCAAAATCCGTTTTAAGATTGTCCTCCATTATCGCGGACATCCTTGTCATTTCCTTATTTGCGTCAGATAACTCGCCTGTGAGTTTATGGACCGCATCTGATTGTTTAGCTAATATTATAGCAGAAGCAGCGGCTCTATCGCCAAATAAAGTTTGTGCGGTAGTTAATTGGTTTGTGCTCCCTAGAATCTGCTTAAAAGCATCATTCATAGTCATTCCAGAGGAAGACAATTCAAGGAGTATTTTCCTTAAATCCGTTCCAGCCTTGCTTGCCTCAATTCCATTATCTATTAACTTTCCAAGTATTGCGGTTGTCTCAGCTAATGGCATACCCACCGAGGCAGCGACAGCACCGACATTACCCATTGCTACGGTGAATTTTTCAATATCAAGCCCCGATTTACTAAACGACTCAGCCATGATATTAGCCACTTCAGCTGATTTAGAAGCGTCTATTTGAAAGGCGTTTAAAACCTTTCCAAGTGAGGAAGCACTTTGTCCCAACTCAGCATCAGCTACCGTAGCTAGCTGCCTTGCTGCATCGGTCATTTTCACGATCTGCCTAGTACCAAATCCAAGACGTGCAAGTTGCTCTTGAAGCTGGCCTATCTCCGTCGCGGTAAACTTAGATCGAGCGCCTAACTCTTTGGCGTTCTTTGTAAGCATTTGGACCTCTTTAGCAGTAGCACCAGAAACGGCAGCTACTTTATCCATCTGAAATTCAAAGTCAACTAGTGTGCCTATGGCAAACCTTGCGCCCTGTGCAATAGCCGCCCCGCCCAACATTGCCGCAAAATTGGTTTGTATAACCTTGGATATTTTAGCCGTGACAGATTGGAAAGCCCCCAGCTGTTTCTTAGACTGATTTAGTTTTCTGGTCAGTTGTGCATTATCAGCGATAAGCCTTACAATTAATTTTGCATCTATTGCCATATTATATAGACTTCATGTGTTTATTAACCGCCTTATTGTATGCCTTGTATATTTCTGGTATTCTGATCTTTTTGTAAATAGCGGCGGCTCTTAACCCTTCCTTTTGAAACGCCATTTCGATAAAGTCACCTTTACCCTTAGTAAATCCCGTCTTATACTTAGCCCTTGATGAGCTAGTTTTTGCGGTCCACTGTCGGCCCTGCGCGATCAGTCTAGCCCATCCAAAGGCGGTAAAAGCACTTCGCTGTTTCAATCCCTTAACCGGTATATCTACGATGTTCTTAATCTGAACATTCACACTACCCTTATGATTAACAATCCGCACAGTTTCAGCTAGTAGTCTCAGCTTACTAAACCCGTCCCTATCAGATCCCCGCATCCATGATTTCAGGTAGCCCTTGGCTTTGGATTGAATAGGTTTAGCCGCTTTTCTTAGTGCGGCGGTATCTCCTTTTCTTTTAAGATCAGCGTCTAATGAATCAAGCACCTTGATAAACTCTTTTATACCCTCTAACCTTATGCCGTTACCTTTCGCCATTTCACACGTTTTTTATCTTTGTAAGATTCTTTTTCATCTGTTGGAACTCTTATATCATCGTACGTTATACCCTTACTCCCTTGCATCGCGACCAAAGAGTAATAAGACTGCATCCTAACCATTTCCCATTGGTCTTTGCGCTTGATCTGATAGCCCGTAATCGCTAGAAAATAATCATTAACCGTCCATTGAAGGAAGTCTAGTAAAGGGACACCCAAAACACCGAGAGCGACCTTCACCATTTCATCCAATGGATCGGTGTCAGGTGTCCCGTCTACTTTTTTTCTTCCTCGGTTTCCTCTTCTATCTTTAGATTACACCACTCAGCGAAAGAAGCCCACAAAATAGGGATGTCCTTCATTGAGATGGTTTCTTCTATCTCTTCACGCGTAGGCAATTCGCTAGCGTCTGAATACTTGCCATGCTTCAGCCCAACAAAAGCCAAGGCCCCGAAATTATCAGGATCTAAAAGCTCTTCATTGGTAAGTTGGAAAGGGCTAACCCCAGAAAGCTCTTTGAACTCTCTGAGGGCAGCTATGTTGAATTTAAGGTCGCTTTTTTTCATAATTATGATACTACTGCAATTGTAGGTGCTCCGTTAACTTCTATTGTAAAAGAATAACGAGTCGCATCATCTAGTGCGCCCGTTTTATCTATACTCGTGATGATACCCGATCCGCTGATCGTAGCATCGCCCGATACATCCGTTGAAATATCGAAAGTAACATCAGTATTAGCGTTAAAATCCGCTAGTATCTCATCAAAGCCCTCAGTCGCGCCGTGATCTACAAATGCATTTGCCGAAATTGTAGCGGATCGAGTACCAGCCAAAATAGCTCGCCAGTAGGCCGAGTCTTTACTTGTAACATCTATTGTTTGCTTGCTTATTGATAAACTAACGTCCACCATGTCTTCTACTAGTACGCTGTTATTTTTGAGCAAGAGGGTTGTCCCTGATTTAATTGCCATGATATATTTTGTTTATTTAATTTCTACTCCTATTTCTTCCATCTTAGATATTAGCTCTTCCGAGATACTAAAACCGTCCGCTGGCTTTGCGTACTTGCCTTTGATGACTTTTTCCGCAAATTCTTGTGATAAATGGGTATGCTTTCCTTCTGGAAAAAACCTACCTCTATCATCTGTATATTCTTTGATAAATTGTACTTTCATAGTAAAATATTCCTATTTGTTATATTCGATAAACCCAAACATCATAAGTTTGCTCTACCAGATACGCTCTTTTGTTTCCACTATTTATTATGCTGTCCGTTTGCTCATTCTGAAAGTAAACCTCAACCGTATCATTGACCACGTACCTATCAAGTGCATTCCTAGCGGCATCAGCTAAAGTCTTAGCGCCTACACTAGCTCCTGACGTTTCGTATCTATCACCAAAGACCAGAACCCTACACGTTACCCTGTCTAGCTTGCTAGCGGTGTTGTGTGTGTTGTGTGGCTCCATGGAATCTTCCATAAGCACGATAAAAGGACGGTTCTGCCCATCTTCGGCCATTTCGTAGTATATGCCGTGATCTATTGACTGATCGCTTAACCGCTGCCGTATGATACTCATTGCGCTCATTAGCTATCACTTCTATAAACACATTCAACCACACTAATAAACTTTGAGCCTTTCCACGGTGTGACACCCGTAACTTGGTACCAGTTTGTAGTACCCGTTTCTCTTAGTCTTGTCTTATCAGGGTCTATGCTGCGCCCTGACTCCATTATCTTGTATTTTCTACGGTCAATGTTTAGCGGCTGCCCGCCTTCATCATCGTCTTTACCACCGGCAAATATTAGCTGTGCGCGAATATCAAGCTCCTGATCTGCCCACGTTTCTTCAACGTCACCGGCTACCGTGCGAGTTACACTCTGCAACTGCAATGACCGATCAAATAAATATGGATTGACGCTCTCCATTTTTTATATATGCTAGTGAATAATGAGTATTTAAACCTATCACATGGTTAAAAGCAGGACTCTTTTCCATGTTGTAGTATATCGCGGATAGTTTAAGGGCTATTGCCGTTTCTGCCCAACTTGTTTCTTCGCTTGCGGCAGCACCGTAACCCGCTGTGTAAATGATCTCTACAACGTTATTTTGTTCTGTGTTTACATCACTAGGCCATGACTCAACGGCTACAATACGCCCGTCATCATAACCAGTAGTGGCGGTGTAATCTGTGCCATCTACTAGCGTTTGCTGCGCTCCTGCGGTGTCTATGTACTTGACAGAAGCAACCGATTGAATGCGGCCATTAGGCAGGTATATTTCTGTTGGAAAATAATCAAGTTTTATTGTCCAAACCTGATTGAGTATTGACCGATTAGACTGTGCTTCTACCAACTGCCTTGCGGCTGTTAGCATAGTTGTGATATTCGCATCATCATAAGTAGCGCCCACACGCAAAGTACTCTTAGCGGATGCTAAAGAAACTAAGTCAGTGGTTGCATAATCGGTTGTCAATACTATCTTCATTATTTACTTGGTCTAGCTCTTTTCTCGCTTTTCACTTCTGGCTTTTCCGTTTTCAATTCGGTTACACCTGCTTTTTTGAGTCTAGCAATTAACTCCGGCTTTCCACCTCTATTGGAGAGCTCGTTCTGCTGACACATTATCTGCAATTCTAAATTAGTTTTTTCTTCCATGTTAATAAAGGGGAGGTGTTACCCTCCCCGTTTAAATTAAGGTTTCAAAGATGTTCCTTTAACAAAAGCAGCGCCTCTAACAACGCCCCAATCAACGTATCTATGTAGTACGATATGTACTTCATCGTTTTTCAATCCGCTGATAGTGTCTCTTGTGATCGAAAGACCACCAAACCAACCTAGTTTGATTTGTGACATATCACCAAATAGGAAGTCACCACTTGTACCGCCAGTTTTGGTAGCTGAAGCAGTAAACACAGTTGGATAACCATTTGCATTAGCTAATCCCATTGTAGGTATTGCACCGCCTCCAAAAGAAGGAAGAACCGCCGATACTTGCGCTGATTGCTTAATGTCTGGCATTAAGTTAGTAGCAGAAACATAAGCTAAACTACCTTGCAGTCCTTCAGCATCAGCTAGTGTTTGCTCTGCCTTGATAAAGTCAGATAGAATAGAAACATTAGCCGCATAAGTTCCAGCCTCAGTAAACGTACCAACACCAGACTTCAAAGGAATACAACCAGGAGCGTTAGTAACGTTTGCACTAGCAAACATTGCAGTGCTAATCAAGTTAGCGGTTGAACGTCCTAAATCCTTAAAGATAGAAGCATAAGCAGCCTCACCATTTTGCAGAAGGATTCTGTTTGACAAAGGCACGTATCCAGTAACTCTAAATGGAGTCAATGTATCACTTGTAAACTGAGCACCAATATCAGCAGCAGCGGAGTTTTCAGCACTTGCCCATGCTACGTTGTTTGCACCAACGGCAGGAATCTTGTAATCAGCCGTTAAGCCCATCAACTGAGAAACACCGACCTTTTCGTAAACCGCTGATTCTCTCAACTGGTCAACGTAAGCACCAACAACCGTAGGCTTAATAGCTGAGCTAGTTTGGCTTACCGTAGATCTTTGCTCATAAACCGCTTCAATCATACTTGAAGGAATATTAACAGAACCATCACGGAACGAACCGCCAAACTGTGCGGCCTCTTTTCGTGCTTCCTGATCCATTTCAGCAAGTAGACCTGTTAGGCTTCTACCTTCCATCAATGAGTGAATCATCTCTTTGCCAGATAGCTTCTGCTCATTCTTCAAATGCTCTTTCTTCTCAGAAGAACCTACCCAAGTGCTTGCCGTTTGGTTTGCAACTTTTCGCGCTTCCTTATCCTCATCAGCAGCAGCCTTTCGCAACTCTTCAGCATCTTTAGCATCGACTAGCTCAGAATTAAGATCCTCAATAGAGTCCTTTAATTTTCTAAACTCTTCTTTTTCGTCAGGCGTTCTGGCTCGACTTTCATTTTCACAGACCTCATCTATTGCGATAAGAGCCTTTCTTTTTTCTGCAATTTGCTCTTGCAGTCCTTTTACTCTTGACATCTATTTAGTATTTAATTTCAAAACTTCGTATAACTTGATCTCTTTCCGTTTTGTCAGCTTCGATCATTGCTGAATTTTCTTTAGTTAGTTGATCCATTGACCGCACAGCAACAGCCGTATCTGGGTACGCTGGATAAGTAACCGGTGAAACATCAAAAAGGCGTTTGAAACCGCCAGGCTGAATTGTTCTATATGTTTTGCCGTCTCTCTTTTCCCACTTGTCACCGCCTTTATTAAGCGTAAACCCGAAAGAGGATTGGTTTATATCTCCACGCTGCATGGATTCAATCAAATCCTTTGCGTATGTTGTGTTTGGGCTGTCGTACTCGTACCATAAGCCGCGCTCGTCCTGCCCTATTCGTAGTGTTCCGCTAGTGGTTCGGCCTAGTACATACCTGCTTTCATGGTCGATTAGCGCCCGTACATCGTCACCTAACACGTTGTCAAATGCTCCGTTTTCTATCACTTCAGTAAACCCGCCCAAGTCGTTAGACTCTGAATTAAATACAGCCGCATACCCTCGAACCGTTGCCTGTTCGCCTTCCATGCGTACTTCTATATCGCTATTAAATATCCTCGTTTCCTTGTTCATCATTAATTTCTTTTCCTTTTTCAACCATCGCGCCCTGCATGTAATATTTATCACCTAACCCGTCAGGCTGTTTTGGCATGTTCTCCATTGCTAGTACATCGTTTGCGTTAAAGACACCATCTAACAACATATTATGATATACACCATATCTAGTTTCCATGTCACCACGCAAGAAAACATCCGCGTTATGCCATGTGTATAATGGATCTATCCTGTTTCTTTTGTTAGCCTCACTGAATAGCTTGCAGTTTACCTCGTCCTCAATCATTGTGAAATGAGGCATTAGCGTAAACTTCACATGGTTTATCGCTTGCTGTTCTGCATTAGCTTTTACACCTTCATCAAAGTTTGACACCATTGTAGGCTGGACCCGAAACATACCATAGATTTCTTTGTTAGTCTGGATCGTACTCTCAATGAATTGTATCTGATCGGCTGAAAGGCTTAACGGGTTGTACCTGACATCACCCGTTAAAAATGGCGTTCCGTTTACCTCGTCACCATGGACTGATGCCTTCCATTGGTCGGCTATATATTTCTTTTGCTTGTCGGTTACGGTGTCAGCACTTAGATACCCAGGAGGCTTTGCACCCATTGTTCTGGCTGAGTACTTTTGTTCTTTTAGTCGCTTGCCTATGAGCTCCGCATTGTGCATGATAGGACTAACACCATTTAACCCATCGTGAGTAAATAGCTTGTAATGTAGAATATCATAGTATGGCACCTTGCCCATTCCATCCACGGTAGCGAATACTTGCCCACCGGATAAGTTAAGCGAAACGGCTGAAGGGTTAAGCGGTAGTAATGCGGTAGGCTGGAAATTACCATCTCGCATGATGTAAGAATAGCCACTGCCATAAACTAGGTAACTGTACACCATTGCGTATGTCCACGCATAAGATGTCATGTAATCGTTTGGCCTGTCGTTGATTAGGTAGTTGGTTGAGCTCTGCTTCTGGATGGTGCGCCCTTGGTCCGCGTCTTTGTAAACGTTATACGGAGTTTGCGCGACATCTTGCGCTATTAGGTTGATGCAATTAAATACCGTTGAAATACGTGAGCCTTTGGACTCGGTGACGTATTCTCCAGATTCGGAGTACTGCGGAAAGTCAGGTGCACGATAGTGGTCTGCGGTTAAGCTACGTTTTTCGTGTGAAGGATTCCACAAGGAGTTACGGATAATCTGGAATAAACCAGCGTTTGTATTGGCCATACAATGCAATAATACGGCATGGCATGGCTTATAGTGCTAATGGAATATTAATTTGATTGAAAGGCATAAAAAAAAGAGGCGCTCAGAACGAACACCTCTCTCACTTTCAGAAAAACACAAAAATATGAGAAGACTACAAGACGAATGTAGTCTTAAAAAATTAGAAATGCAAGTGCATTGTGCTAAATTGGATTACAACTATTGCAGTTTCTACCCATTGAAGACGCTTCTATAATATCATCGCTTCCGCATACATCGCACAACGTACCCACAATATCGGCTATAAGGTCATTGCCTTGTACGTAGTTTCTTTTACGGTTTTGGCATCCATTTTCGTCACAGTAATTCATTGTGCATTTTTCTTTTGGTGTTTCACAAAAGTTCCAAGGTTCTCTATTTTTCATTTATTTACATTTAAAATTTCAATGCATTTATACGGCAACGCCTCATAGCCGTAATCCGTTATCAATCACTCACGTGAATTATTTCAGACCTTCCGCACTTACCACACTTATAAGAGAATTTAACAGCTGCATTATGTAATACGGGATCGCAATTGATAACATCATGTATCAATAATGCTTTGATTCGCTCTAAATACGGTTTGTAGCTGATAGTGTGGGCATATACGCCTTGTTCTTTTTCTGACAACTTGAAGGTTTCAAAGTCGTGCAGTATTTCAATTATTTTTTGATCTTGATTCATGCTTCAGTTGTTTAAATTCGCACTATTGATACACACGCACGTTA
>Ga0222655_1001142_pt1 | contig 9657 bp, 13 predicted proteins | sample AntAcemetagen423_FD_179857 | JGI IMG/M metagenome (GOLD analysis project Ga0222655, IMG submission 179857) | Saline water microbial communities from Ace Lake, Antarctica - #423 | ecosystem: Environmental > Aquatic > Non-marine Saline and Alkaline > Saline | place: Antarctica: Ace Lake | collected... | reverse complement strand
CGTCCACCACCGCCCCTTTTTTTATGTTTAGTCACAACTTATCCACACGCCTTCCACTTCGTATTGGCACTCTTTCCAGCCGTTGCTTGATTTGCGGGACGAGCCTTCTTGCACGTAGTGGGCTTGCGACATCGCGCTGAGGGACTTGAACCTTGTGCTCCCCGACAGGATGCTGTCAGACTCCGAGTCGTAGACGCCGAACAACGCGTTCTCCCCGATCTTCACCTTCTTGAGGATGGCGTCGTAGCGTTTGATGACATGCCGGACGCATTGACCATCGCGGAAGCGCTGCGACATAACGTGGACGTTGGTCACTTCGGTCGGTTCGGGCGTCTGGACCCAAGACATTTGGTAGGTCTTGCCCTCCTTGTCCATGCGCCGGACATCTTTCAGATAGTCGAAAAAATCGTTGGAAACGCGAGTGGACATGTTGAATGCACTCGTTGAGACCCTCTCGATGAATTGGGCGATTTCAATTTTTACGACCAGCGTAGGTCTCAAAAAAAAAGGTGTCCACCACCACCCTTTTTTTGTTTAAAGCCACGTGTTGATTTGGCGCAGGCAGTCCGTAGGCATCGGGCTTCGGAGTGCGAACACGTTGAACGACCATTTTTTGCTGCCTTCGTAGGCGTTGATCCAGTTCTGCTTGAGGCGCTTGTCCGCGGTCATCACCACGTAATTCCTGGCGCATAGGGACTTGATTTCCGTCATCGAGTACTTGGACGCAGCCGACAACTGCTCTCCGCGGAGGTACGCCCAGATGCGCTCCACGTCCACGGCGATATTGTCCTTGCTCTCCGGGTCATGCGTGTGAAGGTACCAGATGTACTTGTAGTAGCGCACCGACGTGCTTTCGTCGAACTGACCCGACGGGTCCGGACCGAAGGCGGATTTGGTGGCTTGGACGTACTTGCGTGCGCAAAGGATCTCCACGATCTCCTCGATTTGGCTCTCGGCGTCCCCGGACGCGACTGCGTTGTTGAGACGTTGAGCGAGGCTGTTCATGTTCTCTGTGAACGTGGTATAGATGCTTCGTCGTTTCAATTTTTCCGCATTTGGCGTCAAACAGACGCATTTGGCGTCAAACAGACGCATTTGGCGTCAAACAGAAAAAATTGAAACCAAAAGACGCCTCCAGTCTGTTCATAGCATCCCCCGGCAAGTTCACCATGAACTGCTTTTTCTGCAAGAAGTCCGGTCACACGGTTTACCAGTGCCCCACGTGCCCGCCGTGCGCGCACTGCAAGAAGAAAGGACACAAGTCGGCTGCGTGCCACCAGAAGCCCCGGTTGGTGTACCGAACACCGAAGCCCGTAGTACCCGTAGTGCCCGTAGTGCTCTTGTCGCTTGACGACGACGACGAACCCCCGCCCCCGATCCCGTGGTTCAACTGGGCGGACGAGGCTTAAAAAAACATAAAAAAATGGGTGGTGGCGCACACCTTTTTTTTGACACCAAACGCTCGGGGCGTAAAAATTGAAAGTCTGAGGCATCCTAAGACCACGCACAGACTATCATCATGTTGGACCCACGCTTCTTGTCCAGCAAATTCACGATCGTCGACTCCAAGCTCAAAGCTCGCTACGGCACCCAGCCGTTTGTGTTCGGGGACAAGCAGTGGTCCAATATCTCGGCGTGGATCGAAAACGATCTCAAGTTCTCGGATCGCGTGCTCGAGACCGACGTGCTGGTCGCGCGCATGATGCACGCGGATTGCGACATCCGGGCAAAGAATCAGCGCATATGGATGGGGATTGTGTTGTGTGCGGCGCGCTCAGACCAAATGGTGGTGTTCTCCCACAAAGGCGAATTCGAGCAGTCCAAGTCGCCCAAGCTCCGCGCGCGCACCTACAAACAAGGCATCTCGCTGTATGATCTCACCAAAATCATCCTCGACCACCGTGAAGAACTGGTGCGTTGGTCCCAAGCCAAAGCGCAAATCGCGCCAGTCGTCGTGCCAGTCGTCGTGCCAGTCGTGGCGCCCGTCGTGGCACCAGTCGTCGAGGCGCCCGTCGAGGTGTTGGACGACTGGGAAGATTTCGACGCGTAAACAAAAAAAAATCGGTGGCGGCGGACACCTTTTTTTTTGACCTCAAACGTCTGGGCGTAAAAATTGAAATCATAAAATCACTCTATAGGTCTCATAGCTTTCAAACCAGGCATCATGTCTGTTCTTGGCACCTCTCTCGATTCGTACACGTTTGAAGGGATGTCGGTGTTGGTGAAAGATCACAAGGTGACCTACAAGGCGATGTCTGCACTGTTGTTCGAGAAGCACCCCGAGATTGCGTCGGAGCTGATGGCTGAGCTGTTGTCCAAGGAGAAGACGGTGGTGACGAACCCGATGACGGACGGGCAAAAGCAAAAGGCGGCGCTGGCGCGCGAGACCAGGAAAGAGCACATGGGGCGGTTCAAGGCGACGAACCCGTCCGACGAGGAGCTCCAAGCTGAAAAGAAGCGCTACGATGCGGCGATCCGCAAGTCCAAGAAGATCGCCACCAACGTGGCAAAGCGCAAAGAAGAGGCGCAGAGCTCTGACGGCGAGTCGCTATAAAAAAACATAAAAAAGGGGTGGCGGCGGACACCTTTTTTTTTGACACCAAACGCTGGTCGTAAAAATTGAACCAGTTCTTTCTACGATAGTTAGACCAGAGATGCCGCCAGTAATCAAGTACGCCGCCTATGGGCTTTTTCAGCAACCCGACCCACCACGATCACAAGCGGACCAAGAACTAGCCAGAGAACTAGCCAAGGCGTGGAATAAAGATCGCCCGAAAGGAAGCCCGTTCATCATCCGGGTATCCAAGTAGAAAAAAAGGGGTGGTGGTGGACACCTTTTTTTTATGAAAATTGAAACACCGCGTCCGCATAGAGAGACGCATGGCGCCTACGAACAAAGAGATGGTTGCGTTGCTTTTTGTGAAACACCCGAAGCTCGCGGCGGAACTGCTTACCCAGCTGCTGCGCAAGCCGCGAGCGCCCCGACGCCCGAGATCGCCACGACGCCCGAGATCGCCTACTCATCCACCGCCTCCTTTGTCGCGTGAGACGGAGGTTCGGCAAATCTTCTTCAAGACCATCTGCGACAATATAGCCAAGCGCATCGAAGCAGAGCGCGAATAAAACAAAAAAAAGGTGTCGGCGGACACTTTTTTTTTATAAAAAAAATATTTGGCGTCTACCCGCGAAAGTGGGCACGGCACATGGGGCAACGCAACGTTTGTAATTTATCCTGGCAAAATCTACATAAATAGTGTCCACAACTGGTCTTCGTCACGCAGTTTTCCAAACACACACAGCACTCGTCGCCCAAGTTTGTAGACCCGAACGGACCCAAACCAAAGTTATCTTTCTCTAGGTTGTATTTTAACTGAGGTCCTGTGAATCTAAACGCACGCAAATCGTTTGCCGAGTGTATATCGACTTGAAACATCAGACGGGAAGTCCAGACATCGCATATACGTAGGCGCAACGTGTGGGATGACCTATATTCTAATCTAGTTTTTACGCGAATATGGTCTATCGTTTCAATGTCTAAATAAATCGGTGTCTGGTCGTCTGTCGTCATGTGGCTCCATAGGCTGTCGTATAGGTCTGGGATGTCTTCCAGTTCTGGCATCTCGTCCGAACTATCGTCCGACATCTCGTCCATTGGAATGTTGCGTAGAATTTTCAATTTTTTAAAATTGAATAAAAATCGGTTCAAAGGAAGTCTATATGTCCCCTGTATTTGCGGAGATCGAGTTGTCACCAGACGACGAAAGTGCTGACGTGATCATCCATGATGTTGTAGATATTTTGGCAAGTTCCTATTGCGAAAATAAGATGGCGTTCTTAGTGGTCCGTTATCCAAACGGCGATGTTGCAAAGTATAGTATGCTTAAGACGTGCGACCTATTTCATGCTTGGATAGTGGAGAATTTTAAAATGGAGTTGAGGCGTGTAAACCCGAATCGAGAGGTTTTTGTGAATAAGTTTTATTTAAGCACAGAAGATATGTTGAAAACGATGCTCTGAATTTAAATTGAAAGGATTGACATATTTTTTTTAGAACTCATGTTGCGCTTAAAGTTTCCGCTTGACCACTGGTGTGCCGGTCAATTCACCATAGACGGGCGGGATTTGTCATCCAATCCAAACGCGGTGTCCCTGTTGGAAGAGAATCCAACCTGGATAAATTGGGACATGTTGTGTCTGAATCCGAACGCAATGCACTTGATACAACGAAACCTGTCTAATATCAATTGGTCTTTATTGTCTTTGAATCCGAACGCGATGTTCTTGATAGAAAAGAATCTAGACAAAGCCGACTGGAATTATTTGTCCGGAAATCCAAGCGCGATGTACCTATTGAAAGACACGAAAAACATTAATTGGCGACATCTCTCTTCCAATCCAGCGGCGATGTCTATGCTTCGAGAGAATCCAGACAAAATCCACTGGGATGTGTTGTCAGGCAATCCATCCGCGATGTCTCTGCTTCAAGAGAATCCAGACAAAATTCACTGGAACTGGCTGTCAGGAAATCCATCCGCCACGTCCATGCTTCAAGAGAATCCAGAAAAAATCAACTGGCGCTTTCTGTCGGGTAATCCTGCTGCGGTCGAGATGCTTCAAGAGAACACAGACAAACTATATTGGCACGAGTTGTCGTCGAATCCGAACGCGATGGCTATTTTGGAAACGAACCTACTGCGTGTAAATAAAAGGGAGATGGCGACCAACCCCAGTCTATTTACCTACGATTACGAGACTATGATAAAGAAGACGTCCCGCTACAAGGAAGAACTGATTCAAATGTGTCTACACCCGAAGCGGTTTGAGAAATACTTGTACGAATACAACTACGACTTGGGAACGGACGACCCTTTCAACCTTTAGGAAAGGTTGAGCCAAACATTCCAACCTTTAGGAAAGGTTGAGCCAAACGTGGCTGGTTTGTGGGTGTTTTGTTGGTGGATTGGTGTTTTGTGGTTGTTTTGTTGGTGGATTGGTGTTTTGTGGTTTGTGGGGTTTATTTTCGTTTTGTCTCAGCCGTTTGGCTCAACCTTTCCTAAAGGTTGAAATGGTTGATAAATTGAAATTAGGTTGGACTATTTTTTTATGGATAAATGTTGCGCTTAAGGTTTCCACATTGGTTCGACCAATCCCGTAGGCATCTTTTGTCTCTCAATCCGAACGCCATTCGCTTGTTGGAAGAGAACCCAAAGTGGATAGATTGGGAGCTCTTGTGTCTGAATCCTAACGCAATACACTTAATAGAAAACACCCTGAATCCTCACTTGATAGAAAATACAACCGGTATCGATTGGTATGCTTTGTCTTCGAATCCGAATGCGATGGGTCTCTTGGAAAAGCATCTAGACAAGGTCGACTGGTGTAGCTTGTCGGGAAATCCCGGTGCCATACGCCTGTTGTCTGACCATCCGGATAAAATCCAATGGCGCGCTCTCTCCGGTAATCCGGCGGCGCTTTCTCTTCTAGAAGAAAATCCAGACAAAATTCATTGGTGTGTATTGCGTCATTTGTATTTCTTACACGGGGACCCGAACATCCCCCGTCTTTTTGAAAAGAATGGGCTTCGTGTATTGGAAACGTCCATTGTGTCGGCAGCCTTCTCCACGAACGTCGAGACCATTTTGGAAAATGTGGATCATTTGACTTGGTCGGATTGGTATTATTTGTGCGCCCGTCCAGATATGATACCAATCCTTCAAGAGAATCAAGACAAGATACATTGGCACGTATTGTGTTCGAATCCGAACGCGATGTCTATATTGGAAAAAAACCTAGCCAAGATAACCTGGCGAGAGTTTTCGTCGAATCCAAGTATATTTGCCTATGATTACGACGCCATGAAAGAGAATACGTCGCTCTACAAGGAAGAACTGATTCAAATGTGTCTACACCCGAAGCGGTTCGCAAAATACTTGTACGAATACAACTACGACTTGGGAACGGACGACCCTTTCAACCTTTAAGGTTGAGCCAAACATTCCAACCTTTAGGAAAGGTTGAGCCAAACATTCCAACCTTTAGGAAAGGTTGAGCCAAACGTGGATTGGTTTGTGGATTGGTTTGTGGGTTGGTGGGTTGGTGGATTGGTGGGTTGGTGGATTGGTGGGTTGGTGGGTTGGTGGGTTGGTTGGTGGGTTGGTGGGTTTATTTTTTTTATGATTTTCATATCAACCCTCCTAAAGGTTGGAATGTTTGGCTCAACCTTTCCTAAAGGTTGAAAAGGTTGAAAAGGTTGATAAATTGAAAAGGTTTTGAATATTTTTATTCGGTATGTTGCGGTTAAAGTTTCCGCTCGACCACTGGTCCGCCAGTCGGAATGCCATACGCGCGCACCTTTTGTCCGCGAATCCAAACGCCATCCACTGGTTGGAAGAGAATCCGGAATGTATCGATTATGAACTCTTGTGTCTGAATCCTAACGCGATGCACTTGATTCAAAGGAATTTTGATAAAATCAATTGGTGTGCGTTGTCTTCGAATCCGAGTGCGATACCTCTATTGGAGAAGCATTTAGACAAAGTAGACTGGTGTAGTTTGTCAAGAAATCCGTGTGCGATTCACCTATTGTCCGAGAACTTGGGTAAAATCAATTGGAACTTTCTCTCTGGTAATCCAGCAGCGGTTTCCATTCTAGAAGCGAATCCTCACCAAATCTATTGGAGTGTATTGCGTAGGAATCCGAACGCCATCCACCTGTTTGAAAAGAATGGTCTTCCACCACAGCCCTTCGACGAGATACTTGTCTCATCGAACGTGAGTGCCATTGTGGAATGGGGTGTGGAGTATTTGTCCAATAGCGATTGGCGTTATTTGTCCATGAACCCGGACGTCATCGACCTACTAGAAAATAATCTGGACAAAGTGCACTGGGGTCAGTTTTCTCGAAACCCGAACGCCATGGGTATATTGGAAAAGCATCTAGACAAAATAGCTTGGAGCGAGTTTTCAACCAATCCCAGTATATTTGCCTATGATTACGACGCGATGAAAGAGAAGACGTCACTCTACAAGGAAGAACTGATTCAAAGGTGTCTACACCCGAAGCGGTTTGCGAAATACTTGTACGAATACAACTACGACTTGGGCGATGATTCCAACCATTTCAACCTTTAGGAAAGGTTGAGCCAAACGCGGCGGGTTTGTGGATTGGTTTGTGGATTGGTTTGTGGATTGGTGGATTGTGGATTTATTTTTTATGATTTTCGTATCAACCCTAATGGTTTGGCTCAACCTTTCCTAAAGGTTGAGTTGGAATGTTGAATAAATTGAATAAGTTTTTAATATGTTTATGGTTTATGTTGCGGTTAAAGTTTCCGCTCGACCTCTTGGACCGCGACGGGTTATGCTCCAATCCCAGCGCCGTGGATCTATTGGAAGCGAATCCCGAGTGGATAGATTGGAACATCTTGTCTTGTAATCCGAACGGCATCCGACTATTGGAAAAGAATCGTCGCCGGATTCATTGGACGCTCTTGTCTTCGAATCCGGGAGCAATCGACCTTTTGGAACAAAATATACGATACGTGAATTGGTTGTTGTTGTCGTCGAATCCAGGAGCGTTCCTTCTATTGAAAGAAAATATAGACAAAATAGATTGGGCGTTTCTGTCAGAAAATCCGTCTGCGATGCCGCTACTTCTAGAACACGTCGATCAAATCAATTGGACATTGTTGTCTCGCAACCCGAGCGCCATAGAGCTTTTAAAAAAGAATCCACAAAAAATCTCTTGGTGGGGGTTGTCGTCGAATCCAGGGGCAATCGACCTATTGAAAAAACATCCAGAAAAAATAGATTGGAGAGAGTTGTCGTCGAACCCGAACGCGATGGAACTATTGTCTGCGAATCTGGAAAAAATCCATTGGGGTGTGTTGTCTCGGAACCCGAGCGCAATGAGTCTATTAGAAAACCATCCAGAAAAAATAGATTGGGTATGGTTGTCGTCTAACCCCAGTATATTTGCCTATGATTACGAGACTATGAAAGAGAAGACGTCACTCTACAAGGAAGAACTGATTCAAATGTGTCTACACCCGAAGCGGTTCGCGAAATACTTGTACGAATACAACTACGACTTAGGAACGGACGACCCTTTCAACCTTTAGGTTGAGCCAAACGCGGCGGGTTTGTGGATTGTTTTGTGGATTGGTTTATTTTTTATGGTTTCGTCTCAACCTTTAAGCTTTGTCTCAACCTTTGTCTCAACCTTTAAGCTTTGTCTCAACCTTTGTCTCAACCTTTCGTTTGGCTCAACCTTTCCTAAAGGTTGATAATCAATTGGCGCTATCTCTCTGCCAATCCGTCTGCGCTGTCCATACTCGAAGAGTATCCAGACAAAATCCACTGGGATTCGTTGTCGTCGAACCCGAACGCGACTATTGTCTGCGAATCTGGACAAAATCCATTGGGGTATATTGTCAGGAAATCCATCTGCGATGTCTTTGTTGGAAAACCATCCAAAAAAAATAGATTGGTTGTCTTCGAACCCCTTTGCCTATGATTAATGAAAGAGAACACGTCACTCTACAAGGAAGAACTGATTCAAATGTGTCTACACCCGAAGCGGTTTGCGAAATACTTGTACGACTTGGGCGACGATGGTTACTTTATAATTGTCTAACAATCTTGCATGAGTTTAGCCCATCGGTCGCGCCGAATGGCTTTGCAGCGGACCCGGTCGGCGTATTTGCGCGTGAGGTACTTGGTGAATCGCGCCATCTTATAGGTATTCTATAAGAATTTAATATTTCAATTTTTTCTTTGGCATCAAAGTATAATAAGAGATTCACCTAACATCGAGCGCGCCGTCACGAGTCCACAAATAAATTCGGTCGTGAGATCCTTACGAGTAAAAGTCCTTAATAATTTAAAGGACATCGCGAATAGAAAATTGAAAGATATATATAGAATCCACTAAACTATGGAATGTGGTTATGCTATCGTGATTTATTTTGTGGTGTCAGGTATAAATCAAATTGAATATCTAGAAGAAAACCATAGAAGAATCCCGTGGTTTTGGTTAAAGGATTTTGAAATGGGTTATTTGTCTTATAATAAAAACTATCGTGTTACCATGCGTATCCACGATTTAGACAAGACGTATACTAAATTCGAGGCAAAAAACAAAACGGTCTTTGTAGAATGTACGATGGATCCGAGAATACTTGTATACGATTACGCCCGAATGAAAGAAAAATGTGTAGTGTATCAAGAAGAACTAATACAAACCTGTTTACACCCAAGTCGAATGGAACGATACTTGAACGTGTACCATTACGATATAGTATGCGATGAAATATATGAGTGATAAAATCCATAAACGAGTGATATTTTTTTTTACGTAAAGCGAATTTTTGCCGAGATTTATAAAGAGACAAAGATAGAGAGAAATCTTAGAATGGATAGCCCGATGAATCCTTCTAGACCACTTTGTTTATAGATTTACATAGATTTACAGATTACATAATGGAGACAAAAGCCCGATAGTTGTCTCGGATAAAATGAATTATACCTTCGGTAAATTTTGTTTATGAGTTTAGAGACAAAATTACGGCGCCGGTGCCAGCCCGGCACTTTGCTGTAATCTTTATAGATTTACAGAATGGATTTACAGATTTACAGCATAGATTTACATAGATTTAC
>Ga0222655_1001135_pt1 | contig 9691 bp, 12 predicted proteins | sample AntAcemetagen423_FD_179857 | JGI IMG/M metagenome (GOLD analysis project Ga0222655, IMG submission 179857) | Saline water microbial communities from Ace Lake, Antarctica - #423 | ecosystem: Environmental > Aquatic > Non-marine Saline and Alkaline > Saline | place: Antarctica: Ace Lake | collected... | reverse complement strand
CTCTCGTTTTGTGTCGGGAGATCAATCAATTTATAATGATCTCTATGGTTTTGTACCCAACAATCGTAGACCACGGTTTCAGTTCAATCGTATACTAACCACGGTGAACCAAATCCATGGCCATCAGATACGTAACCGTAAATCACTGCGCTATGTCCCCGTAGAGAACTCTGATAGTTCTACCGCAGATCAAGCTACCAAGGTCCTTACCCATGTCATGAACAGAAACTCAGGCCTTGAGACCATAAGCGATGCATTCCGCAACGGTGCGCTCATAACCGGTATGAACCTATTAGAGATATCCATGGACTACCGTAACGACCCGTTAAGCGGTGATATTGTCATCTCTAACAACAACTATAACGAGTTCTTTATTGATCCATTCTTTAGAAACTTAGATCTGTCTGATTGTAACTATGTGGGTAAGCGTACCTACCTGACCAAAGCACAAGCTGCTTCATTCTTACCTAAATATACCGATGAGATTATGAACATGGCCTGTGGGATTGCCCCGGATATGAAGTTTCAGTTCATGCCAGAGCATAACTATATCAATTCCAATAACTTAATGGCCTATGACGAGTTCTATTACCGTACGTATAGAGAGAAGACTATTCTGGTAGAACCATATAACTACTCCACGTACGAGTTTAAAGGTACTAAAAAAGAGCTTGATCAGTTCATATTCGATTACCCAATGATAAGCGTGTACAAGACCATCGTGCCTACGGTACGCGTAGCCTTTATCCTTCAGAATGAGCTTATGTCCGATGACGCTAACCCAATCGGTATCGACGAGTACCCCTTTATACCATGTGTGGGATATTTCCAGCCCCATCTTCCGAACTTGTCAGACAGAATCCAAGGGGTCGTTAAACCATTGCAGGACACACAATTTTTATATAACCGTCGTAAGAACATATCTCTCGATATTCTCGAGTCTCAAGTTAACTCAGGCTGGATATACAAGCCGGAAGCATTGCGTAACGTAAACGATATCTTCATGGTCGGACAAGGCAGAGGGATACCGTTACAACCGAACGTCTCCATAGCTGACTCGTTACAGAAGATTCCTTCCCCTGACTTAGCACAGTCTAATTTTATGATAGAAGATGGATTAGCGAAGGAGTTTCCTGCGATATCCGGTGTATCTGAAGAGCTATTAGCTACTGCAACGGATGATAAGGCAGGGATACTGGCTAAACTAAGGTCTGATGCTTCGGTTACTACGCTGAGCTATCTGTTTGATAACCTTGACCGGTCGCTTAAGATACTGGGTAATAGAATCTTGGGGGCTTTCCAAAACACAATGATCCCTTCGAAGGTAGAAAGAATTATAGAAGAGGAGCCAACGGAGGAGTTTTATAACAAGAACTTTGGTAAATATGATTGTGTTGTTGAAGATGGTCTTAACAGCTCTACTCAGCGACAAGTTAAGTTTGTGCAGATTATGGCACTTCAGCAGTCTCTACAAGAACTTGGTACACCATTGCCTGCCGATATATTCATGGAAGAGGTTATGGATGCAATCACTATCAACGATAAAGACAAACTTATTGAATCATTGGCTAAACAACAACAAGCACAACAACAGGCCCAAGAGCAACAAGCGCAGATGCAACAAGCTCAACTTGAACTTGAGCAGAAGAAGGTTAATTCTCAACTCGGACTAGAATCAGCTAAAACTCAAGCTGAATACGGTCTTAACATAGAACGCAATACAAGAGCCGCTGCTAACCTTGGCTTGAAGAAAGAGCGAGAAATGGAAGCAATCAAGGATCTTGAACAGGCTAAGCTTGATAAGTTGAAGCAAATGGTTGAGATACAGAACTTGGACTTGGCGGGAATCGAGAGATTGCTCGTTATCATGAAGGCAATAAATGAGCCTATTGAGCAAGAAATGGTTAAGTCGCTTGAGGCTACAGATGTTTAAGAATAATGATAATGCATCACAAGAGTGGTGTGTTGTAGTTAGGCTATTAATATAGTTTTCTGCGTATGCATGGTGTGTGCGTAGAAAGTTTCTACAAAGAAAGGGCCACCAAATGGCTAAAATGAAAAAAGCTCCAATGCTTAATGACAAGAACGCGTTGTTCGGTCTCAAGGAAGGTTCTTTCCGCAGAGAACTCGTAGGCAACTACCATCCTGAATGGTCTCAGTACTGTGACCAGCTTGATATGGTTGATGCGAAAATGGACAGCATGGCTGGAAAAATCCAAAAGAACCAAAACAAACGTTTCTATTAAGAGATGGCAGCGAACATGCCGCAACCTCGGGGCAAGCTTAAGAATATTGTTGATAAGATTCTTAATCGTCCCAAGGATAAAGAACGTAAGAAAGAGAATGAAGGCGGTATAATACCGGTTCCATCTCGATACCAATAGATCCTGCTCGCTGTTAGGGGTTAAACTTTAGCGGCGAGCATTTTAATAAGGACAATCATGGCAAAGAAGAAAGAAGGAAAAGTAACCGTTGCTAAGGGTGTAAAGGTTGCGACAGCTAAGGTGGCTAAGATGCGCAAGAAAGAAGGATCTTCAAACGCAGGAGAATATAAAGATGTTTCTCGCCATGAGTTTGCCGGTGCATCAGGGGGAGCGTCTAAGTTCTCATATCCTATAAATAGCGTTGCAAGAGCTAAGGCCGCCTTAAAATTGGCTCACAATGCACCCAATCCCGAAGGTATTAAAAATGCGGTATATAAAAGATACCCTGAACTAAAACCTAAGAAATAGCTTTCTACACTTGGAGGTCTGATATGAAAAAGATCTTACTTGGATTACTAATGGTTAATGGGTGCTTAACTGCTCCAGACCGAGAAGAACCAACCTCTTTCACGTATAACCATGAAATAATAAAGGTCGACATTCAAGATGATCATATAGACCACGAGTCTCGCCGATTAAGCTATAACGATAAAGACAGCATGGACCAGAAAGAACGAGAACTACGCCTTATCCAAAGAAAGCTCACTATAGCGATATTTACTGCAATAGTAGGCTTTATGGGTAATATCGTAACGTTTCTTTCTACGTATTACGGAGTCAGATGTGAGTGAAGTTACTATTGATAAAATAGCCCAGATAGCTGATCAAGGTTCATACATGAGCCTATACGATATGGCTGAAGAGATGTATCGGGCTATTAACGAAAGAATTATACCCGACTTAGTAGAGCAAGGGGTCAAGAAGTATAAAGGTAAAGATTTCTTTGTGCATATAGAAACCAGTGCTGACCCGGTACTGCGTGAAGGGCTACCGGTTCCGAAAGTAGTGGGTGATGTACGTCTATCAATGCCCATTCCTAACTATGAGCAGCAGGTATACAAATATCGCTCTGGTAACCTAGATCTTTTGTGGGTAATACCTGATATGAACGAATGCGCACGCGTACGTGTAGAGTGCTTAGACTTAATCCCAGAAGAAAAACACAATCTAGAATGGGTCACTAAGTTCTACGATGGCACGTATGAAAGAATGTCCAACGAGTACAATAACAAACTGAAAGTATAGATATGGAAGAAAAAGAATTAACTGAGACCGTTGAGACTGAGGAAACTCCTGAATCAACTGAAGAACATACTGAGCAAGTAGCTCAAGAAACCGCCCAACCGACCAAAGAAGAGAATATACGGGCTTTAAGAGAAGAAAACCAACGCATAGAAAAACAAGCACAAGAGTACCGACGACAACTGCAGGCGTACCAACAACAGCAGCAGCAGACACCACAACAACGCAGAGAACTTAAAGACGATGATCTGGCAGAAGGCAAAGATATCAACGAGATTAAGCGCCAACTTGAGTCAATGCGTATCAAAAGTGAACGCCCAGGCATTGATACAATCGTAAACTCACAGATGGGTAAGCTTATTGATGAGAAATACCCTCGCATGTCAGCTATTTTGTCTTCTATACAGGACCCTATGTATAAAGAGGCTGCCGTGTATGACTTTATCAAGGATATGAATCTTGATGAGCAGCAACATAAGAAAGAAGATGTGGATCAGGCTATAAGAAAGACTGAATCTCGGTCTAAGACTATGGGTGGTGCGCGTGAAGTGGTACCGAACCCTCTTAATGAAGCGCATAGCTATGAAAACAAGAAAGGGATACCGCTTTCTGAGAAGCAAAAACTCCGTGAAGAGGTAGATCGGTATTCTAGGTAGTGGTTGCTATTTTCGGTTAACTTTCGGTATATATTTTGAGGACGTACGGGACTCGTCACCCCACTGGTTGCGCCAGTTTAATCCCGCTTTAAGGGCGTATGAGCCTCGCCCCCTCAGACGTATGAGACTCGTCACCTCATCAAACCACATTATCACACATCTAATAAGGAGAATGGGATGGCAACTGGACCAACTACTCAATCCAATTACCAATCGGCCATTCAATTACAGTATGTTAAGAAGTTGCTGGCGACACCGTACCCTCAAAATATTCACACTGCTCCAGCTGACTTAACTACTCTTGATTCGAATAATGGCTATATTGCCCGCTTTCAACGTATCAATAGATTGCAAACATCGTTGACACCTATTACAGGTATTGTGGATAAAGCACCACAACGCCCAACGAACGTGTTTATAGATGCGAAGTTACAGCTTTATGGTGATTTGATCATGGTTGAATCAGTAGCAGTACTGACAAACCAAGATCCAATCTTAAACTCGTTCACTAACCTTCAAGGGTTGCAGATCCGTGAAACTGAAGATCTACTTATGAGAAATAAGTATATGGCTTCAGCGGGTATGCTTAACTGTACTGCTGGTTCTAATGGTGATTCACCAACTGAACCAACACGTTCTGACTTTGATAAAGCAGCGACGATGTTACGTAAAGCTAATGGAGACTTAATCGCTCCAGGACAAATAGGTCAAGATCGCTTTGGTACCTCACCATTGAGACCAAGCTTCTTGGCAATGTGTTCTGTTGATCTTGAGCCTGCATTTAGTCAGGGCGTATATGGATTTAAAGCAACTGATCAGTATCCAAACCCAGACTTGGCGTATGGTTCTGCTGAATATGGTTCTGTAGGGTTCTTTAGAGTACTTACTTCTAGTAATGGCGCTGAAACAGCGAACGCTTCAGGATTAGGACGCACTGTGTATGATATCATTCTCGCCGCTAAAGGTGGGGCAGGTATCGTAAACATAGAGAACGGCGGAGTTAACTACATCTATCGTGATGCAATTACTTCTTCCGCATTGGCGCTCTATAGCACAACTGGTTGGACAATGATGTATGCGAACGTAATCAAGAACGATCAGTGGATCTTGAGACTACGCGCAACTAACCAATACGCATAAGGATAAAGAATGGCATCAAACGGAAAAACAGAAATTCAATCCGGGACGTTTACCTCTAATGGTTTGTCTCATGTATTGAAATTTAACCAGGACGTTAACAAACTCGAAGTAGTTAACCTTACTCAAATGACCCTTTCCCCTAACCCAGGTGTTGGTGTTAAGTTTGAGTGGTTTGACGGTATGGCTGCTGATACAGCTATCGAGTATTCAAAAACCAACTCAACAGATGCGCTGAATGCGGATGTAGTTACTTCAGGTGGTGTCACCAAAGTAGATACTTCACTATCAGAAGCTGGTGCATTGCATATTGCTTCTAATACAACACCAGATGGTATTACCGCGGTATCTAGTGCTGCAATACCTGTAGTAACCAATGCTGATGCTAATGGATTGATAGCGGGCGACGTTGTTCGTCTGTATTCAATTGCAGGGGCTGCGCAACTTGATGGGTATGATTTCACGGTAGGTCATAACACCTTAAGTACTACTACATTCTCGCTTGACTATATGGCGACGATTGTAGCAGCAGCGGGGACGTTTACCCCAAGTTCGTTCCGGAAGATCCCTTACGATCCAATTTTCTATCCACGTGTACGCTTGATTACTAAGATCTCTAAAGCTGCATCAGCAGTGATCACGATGAGTGTTACTCACGGATATAAAGTTGGGCAGAAAGTAAGCTTTCGAATTCCAGAAGCATTTGGCATGGTTCAGATGGATAACCTTGAAGGGACTATCACTGCAATCAATACAACTCTTGCTTCAGGTAATACGATTACGGTGGATATTGATTCATCAGCGTTTACCGCTTTCGCTTTCCCGCTTACTGCTGCTGCTGGCTTTAGCCCGGCACTAGTAGTTCCAGTTGGTGAAGACGTGAGCTATGCGGTTCAACAAGGACTTGAACAGCTTGGAAGTGCCTCTTCAAACGAAGGCTACTTAGGTCTTATTCTTGCTGGTGGTGCAAACTCACCTGGTGGAGCAGATAACGATGTTCTTCGTTGGACGACGTATTCATCAGTTATTGATACTACTGAAGCGAAGATAGTTTAATAATTTAACGGGGGAGCCTATCCGGGTTCCCCCTTTTTATAAGGAGCAAGATATGGCAAAAGATATGGAAAAAAGAGAAGTTTCACACGTAGTGGTACCTAATATTCATACGGATACAGATACACGATTTAAGTATGATCACGAAGAGATAAAGGCAACGTTCCATTTTGATGAAGCATCAGGGCAAGTTCTCTCATTCCCGTTTCATAAATACAAAGAGGACGATGTTACCCACTGGTCATTTTCTGATGGCGTGACATATACGATTCCACGTATGATATTTGACCATGTAAACTCGTTGAAGTACCCGATATATAGAGATTTTAGCACCAAGGCCAACCCAAAAGACCCATATGAAGAAAGACGCCAAGAGGTTGTGGGCTACCAAAATAGATGCCACATGTCCCAAGTAGGTAAATATGATATTGGCATGGTTGAAGATAAAGAGTTTAGAGGCCAAAGCTGGATGAATAAAAAAACGGTAGACAATTTAGAGAAGAAGTATGCCAAATAATAGAATATTTCAACCACAGTCACATATTGTTACGAATATAACCAACGCCAAACCGGCAGTGGTAACTACGCAGGAAGATCACCAGTATAGAGTGGGTGATATCGTGCGTATTAACATTCCCGGTATCCCCTTTGATCAAGCAGGTTGGGGTATGCGTGAACTTAACCAGAAAGTAGTGACGGTAACCGGCATATCTTCCGATACTGAGTTTGCAATTAATGTAGACTCTACCGCCTTTGAGCCATGGATAGATGCAGATAATGATAAATATGTACCACAGGTAGTTCCCGTTGGGCAAGTGGCTGATACTCAGTATGGCGCATCAGTAAATACGCTTCCCTCACTGGTAAGGCCATATACTTAAAAAAGGAGAGCCATGGCTGCTATACAGAATATTCGTACCTATACGCGACAGTTAACCAGATCACCCAGTGAAGCACAGTTAACATCCGTTAACCTTGATTTCGCTATTAACACCGTCTACCAGAACGATTTTCCCAATGATCTTAAACTGATCAACCTGGAGAATAATTTAGAATGGACCTGCCAACCAGGTGTTGATCGGTATGAGCTGAGCGAAGTGCCAATTGAAGGTGGGGTAACGAATGCCAAAGATCTCACGATCATGCTAGACAATCCGGCTTACATTGCAGGTATACCCGCATACATCTCCCAAAACCAATCAGAGTTCTATAGCTTGTACCCTAAGATAAATACGATCACTTCAATTGGTACGGGTAATGGCACAATAGCTACGTATACCGGAACCCTTGGCACATATGTCTTAAAGCGAGAGCTGGTATTTACTTCAGCAGATGCAAATAATAACGCACTTGTAGTAGCAGACGATGGCGCTGGAACATTAGCCGGTGATGGTACGGGAACAATCGATTACTTCACGGGTGATTTTTCAGTTACCTTTAACCCAACAGTTCCTGGAGCAGCAAAAGATGTCTATGCGCAGTATGTACAAACACCACTCTCACAGCCATACACGATTCTTTATTTTAGTAATTCATTCATTCTCAGGCCGGTTCCCGATAAGGCATACGTGATAAGTATTCAAGTCTATGAACAGCCAACAGCACTATCAGATGCACAGCAAGACCTTGTACTCAACCAATGGTGGCAGCTTATAGCCTTGATGGCAGCACGCTTTGTACTCAATACACGCAGCGATAACGATACAATAGCCCAAATAATGCCTGAGCTTGAACGACAACGGTCATTAGCATTATCAAATACGGTAAATAATATCACTAAGCAACGAGCGCCCACGATATATCAAGAAGATAGGCCATCTCGTTTTTTAGGGTCTAGTTGGAATAATTATTAAAAAAAGGATAAAAGATGGCTCTAAACGACGTTCCCTTGACCGGCCAGACACTTAACACGACCAGGCCACTTATAAAACAAAACTTTATCACATTCATTGACGATCAATTTAAAGTAGATCACAAGGAATTTAATACTGGTGCAGACTCAGGCAAGCACAAGGGCATCCATCTTATTGCAGGCGCTCTCAGTCCAGTTATAGGTGCAGAAGAAGTTGGCATATACAATACCGTAACCGGTGGCGTACCCGCTCTTATGCTCCAAGCAGGGAGTGCAGGCACAGCAGTGGATATAACAGGATCGTCTAAAGTAGAAACAATAGGTTATTGTAGGCTTTCTGGTGGAATATTAGTTAAATGGGGATACTCATTGTCGCCAACAAGAAATTCATTTTCAACAGCCTATTCATTTAATGATGCCAGTGTTCCGAATTTTTCAGCTCAACCATTTCATATGCAAGTTACTACAACATTTCAAACCGGGGCAGGCACAGACTCAGGTTCCCCTCGATCATTAATAATTGTGTGTGGTCAAAATTCTTCAGCACCATACAAACTCACTAAGGATCAATTTTTTGTTTACCATAAGGCAGTTGCTACATTACCTTCTCCAGTTTATTTCTATTGGATAGCATTAGGTCTGGGATAAGTCATGGCAGATAAATTTTATATTGGCCCTTATGACCAAGGATCAGGACAAGTTAATAACCTGAAGCCGTTCTATATCGTAGACCAGGCATTTGAACGCTTAGAGAATGTATACGCATGGCGTGGACGCATTAAAAAGCGACCAGGATCACGACTTATTGGTAATACCATGCAGTCATCACGATTACGTGTTGCAGTGGGAACCTACGGATCTCCTGATGCAGCAGTTCCCGCAGCAGCCGGTGCAGTAGGCCAAATGTTCTCCATTGCAGGAAACGCGGGCCAAGAAGATGTATTATTTACGGTTAAAGCACTAGGGACCCCTTTTGATTTTGATGCCCAAGATGCTATTGCTTATGGAAGCGCTACAGCAGCAACATTTAACACCACTAATGGCACGTTTACGTTTACGACGGTGTTAGACGCCAGCGCGATGGAAGTTCCCGCAGGAAGCACCATTTATTGGTATCCGGCCCTTCCGGTAATGGGACTTGTAGGACAAGAAGTATCTTCCGTGAATAGTGAGCCTACCGTGGCCTTTGATACCAAGTACTCCTATAGCTACAACACCACCACAAACGGATGGGAACGAATAACTACGGGTGGCGCAGCAGCTTTATGGGAAGGATCCAACTCTCAATACTTCCAGCAATCAAACTGGTACGTAGGAACAGATACAGCACTCTTTGTTACGAACGGTAATGCGCTCGAAACATCTAATATGCGCTACTTGGTTGGTACAACGTGGACAGCATTCAAGCCGGAATATACTACAGTAGGCGGGACTACCTATATACTCGCCGCTAAATTCTTAGTTCTCTTTAAGAATAGACTTATAGC
>Ga0222655_1001123_pt1 | contig 9757 bp, 15 predicted proteins | sample AntAcemetagen423_FD_179857 | JGI IMG/M metagenome (GOLD analysis project Ga0222655, IMG submission 179857) | Saline water microbial communities from Ace Lake, Antarctica - #423 | ecosystem: Environmental > Aquatic > Non-marine Saline and Alkaline > Saline | place: Antarctica: Ace Lake | collected... | reverse complement strand
CTCGTGCCCTGCGCAATATCCAGCACCTCGATAGCGTCCCAGTTGTACTGGCGCTTCAGCCAGTCCCTGACCTTCTCCGTTGTGTTCATGTCCCAGTATGCAACCGGGTGTCCCGTCGTTCCCATTACTTCTCCTCTGCTAAGTCGAGCACCCAGGCTGGGATACTCGCCAGGTTACCGGTCTGCATATTCTCGCCAGTCACTACAAGCGGACCGACGATATGCTGCGTGGTGATATTGCTTGCCCTGCTGTTATACTCCAGACCAATCAGCAGTCCCTCCTCGTTCGCCCATCCCGTCGCGTCGCTTGTGATCCGCACGGGCTCAATAAGTCCACCGACATATTCTTGTAGTGGCTTGAGCGCGTTACTCTCGTCAATCTCCACGATTTTCATGGCTTCCGTAACCGGAATGAATAGTGCCTTCATTGCTTCCCCTTTTCCCCTTCGTTTGGATTATGTGGGGTAGTTTCGCGTCGTGCCCAGGACGTTTTCCCACCACGAGAAAATCTATTCGTCGCCCTGGTATATCTTGGGCTCGCCCTTGTCGTTGGCTTGTGTGTAGTCAACGCACACAAGCTCGTTGCCGTAGTCCTGGTCCGGTGGATACGGTGCGATACCGAATCCAGTCTCGCCGCGCCAGTCCTGGAGGTCGTCTCCGAGCATGGCGCAGAATAGCGCCCTGGCGAAGTAGCTCTCATCGCTAAGTCTGCCCGACGTTGCGGCTACTCGCTCCACTAGTCCCGGCAGCTCCGAGCCTCCCCAGTGTGTGTAGAGGAATACGCTCTCCCCCGTGTGGTAGGTAATCTTCACGTTGCTTCTGTTTCCCATTATTTCCCCTTCGTTGTTTTGGTTATTGCCTGGTAGTTTCGATCGATTCAAATCCAGCCCTCTACGGGTGTGCCATCTTGGGCGAGTGTGTCGACGTAGTCGCTGAAGCCGACACGGTAGGCGATGGGGTCACATTCCTTGAGGATGTCTGAGGGCATGTATATCATGCCGCTCATGTTGTAGGGCTCATAGCATTGGTCCAGCATTTCGTCGTACATTTCATAAGCCTCATCCTCGGTGAGCATGGTTTCCTCTTCCTCCTCATCGATGGTAACGTCCTGCCAGGTGGTGCCGCGCTCTCCGATGGTTGCGATTTTGATGTCCATATCCTATGTCCATTCCTGTGTTGTGGGTAGTATGACATTGACTATGCCATAGGGTTTTGATGGTGTCAAGTGGTGATTCGGCGTGTCGCGAAAATAGTTGGGGAAAAGTTTTGAGTAATCCAGTGGGATGTGGGAATGAGATACACCGTGTTCTTAACATAGAATACTATATTCTAATAATAGTATTATAGTGACATAGTGTGTATGTGTTTCTAAAGGGGCGCGGCTAAAAAATGCCCCGTGTTTTTTCGATCGAAATTCGCTATAGCTTGAGATTTCCTGGAGTGAAAAAATGCCCCGTGTTTTTCTGCGAGCTTCGCATATTACAATTGCGAATCTGCCCAAAAAGTCGGAATTCGCTAGCTGCGGCTCTGTGCGCCATTCTAAGCGCTTGGAATATCCGGGGCGGTACTTGCTACCCGCGGTGCCTAAAAGTGTCTGAGCGGGGCGCCTATGGCTTGTGGGGGGCAACCCGCGCCCGCGGCTACTTGTGCGGACACCTACCGGGGCGGCTAATTCCCCCGCGCCAAGCGGTGGCCGCCCCGTGGGCGCGCCAATTGCCACCGGGTGAGCAATAGCACCGGGTGGTAATTTTGAGGGGCTTCGGTTAGCGGTGGCGGTCTTCTCCGATATTGAGTGGCGGCGGTAAATTTGGATCAATGGAACAAGCGCTAAGAAGCGCCCCGCCACCCGGTGAGGGGTAGCGGGGCGCGCGGGTAGGGGTTAGCGCTTGCGGCGGTATCGGGGCGCTGTCTCCCGCTTGTAGCACCACGCCAAGACAAGCCACGCGGACGCCACAAGCGGGGCCATGTAAGCTAGGGGCGGTTCGATGGCGGCGGCCAAGAAGCAAGCCACAAGAAGCGCGGACACCGTGACACCGTAGGCGCTCACCGTGTCGCCACTTTCTGGCCGGGAGAGAAGCGCGGCCGGTAGTTGGGGTTGTCCGTGAACACCATCACGCCAATTAGGCCACAGTCTTTGCCGCCCGCTTCTTTCTTCAAGTGAGCGCGGACACCTTCCCATTGACGCGCGGCGGTGTGGCGCCCGTCGATGAAGACAAGCGCCCCGCCACCTAGTAAGCGGTCAGTTTCGATGGCCGCCCTCATCACACCCACCGCCCGGAGAGTGCCTCTAGGTCGTGGTAGTCGTCCGCGTTATCCCACACCGCGGCGATGAAGCGCGAACGGTTGAAGCGCGGGTTATCTTCTTCCATCACTAGCATCACGTCGTTCACTAGATCCTTGAAGCTTCCCCGGTCGTGGAGAGTGCTAGGGGCTAGGCGGCGCTCATGGGCCGCTAGGGCGGCGGCTATCGCTTGGTAGTCTTTGCGGCTCATGGTGTGCCACTTTCTGTTAGCGGTTCCGGGTTGTATTCTTGGGCGCCTTCACACAAGCGGCAGAAAGAATTGCAGTCGAAGGCGCCCGCGTGGGCGGGGCACTCTATTAGCGAGAGTGCCCCCGCCTTAGCCGCCGCCTTAGCCGCCGCGATAGCTTGGGCGCGGGTGGCGTGTTGTTGAAATTCTCCCACAGTGTCTATTCCCGCGGCGGTGGCTTCCCTCACGGTGTAGCGGCGCGCGCCGCCCCATACTGCTGTATGGGGCGCTTGTTCGCTTGTAATAAAGAAGCGGCCGCCGATAAGTTCGCGACTGACGCGACACTGAAAGAAGCGCATTGCGCCCGGAGAGAAGAAGAAGAAGCCCGCGGCCTTATCTGCTTCTATGATGGCGGCCACACTGTCAAAGTGTGCGGGGGTCGTGGTCGTGGTCGTGTTCACTTGTTTTCTCCATTCTCGCGGGGGTGAGCTTCACGCCACGCGGCTAGGGCCTTGGTCTTGGTGTGGAATATGTAGCGGTGTCCCCACACGGAGATATACCCCAATTCTTTAGAGCGCTTACACCCGCCCGCGCAAAATATGCGGTAACCGCCACCGGAGCCCCAATTGCTAGGGGACACCGGTTCGATGTCTGACCAGGTCGCGCGGTTCATGCTTCCCCGCCTTGAAATAGTTCCGCTTGGTCAGCTAGCGCTTCCTCTAGCGTTGCGCCCGTAGCCCTGGCAACTAGGCGCGCGATGGCCAAAGTCTCCGGATCTATGAACCGGGGCGCAATTGTTCCTTGGGCGCTCATGCTACGGCCACACCGTCGACGGAGAAGCCCGCCAGTTTGCCGTCCCTCATCATCTCCCAATAGAAGACCATCACCGCGGCGCGGCTTCCGGGGTCGAAGCGATACGTGAACGTGTCGCCCGCGTGGCTTATTGTCGTGACTGTCATGGTGTGCTTCTTTCTTTCGTGGTGGGTGCCGCGGCAGTTGCGGCGGCACCCGATAATCTCACGGGCGGCGGCAATTGTCAAGACCCTAGGCTAATTCTTTCGGGGCGTGTCGCGCCCGGCTTCCGGGGCGTGGTAATGGCGGGCGGCTTCCGGGCCTATAAGTGGAACGCGGGCGCGCGCGATACCACGGGCGGCGGCGGTTGTCAAGTTGTCACGCGGCGCGGCGGTGAAACAATTCCGGGGAGCGCGCGGGGCGGGCTTTGGGGTACGGCACACCCGCACGTTTAATTTTTTTCAATTTCAAATTTAAATTTTCAACACCCGATTATGTGTTATTCTGATGGCGAATACTCAGGAGGAGATGAAGTCATGATCGACGACAACGAACATTTTATTGCGGGGATGGCGCACTGCTATGACCTGCTGGCCCAGGAGCTGCGGGTGAAGCGTGAGGCGTTCCAGACGGTGTGGGACTTCTACTACGATCACCCCGAGGTAAGCCCTGATGGAAAGGTTGCTGACCAGTTGGCTTTTGCTTCGAGCCTCATGGAGCAACTGGAGAAGAACATTGAGGGCACATATTTTGATGCCCTTGATGTGGAGAAGGGTAACGCCCCTTTGGAATGGGGATAAGGCAACCTTATCGGGTTAGCCTTGGGTAACGAATCCTGTAACCAAGGATAAAGTTTTGACACCTAATTTCCGTATATACACGGAAGCTGATTTCCATATATACATGGAACGTTTTGTACACATATACATGGATGTGTGTACGCACAGATTCGACCCTCGAGGATGCCAGCGCATACTATTTGCAAGCCACATCCGCGTGTTCGTGCCGATGCGGGGCTGTTGAAAGCCAACTTAGGTTTACACATGGGCCAAACGTGTAGAGGTTTAGGTACGGCTCACTGTAGGCGAGCGCTGACATTTGAGCAAAGTCGGCGAGCGCTGACTTGGTTTGTATCCGCTATGGAGATACATTACAAGTACGGTAGAATGTGAGCATGGAGTTGGAACGCACGAACCTGGACGAGAAGCTGCTGAGCCTCGCCCGGAAGTCGCCTGTCGAGATTGCCGAGGCCACGGGACTAGAGCCCGGCTACATCGCAGAGCGTATCGCCTATCTCCTGGACAGCAAGGACTGGCTGACCGACCGCCAAGAGGAGAGACTGCTTCTGATTGAGGCCGCGTCTCTGAAGGACAAGGCTTTCGGGATGCTGGACGAAGTGGAGATGAAGGACTTCGCCTCCGTTGCTAACGTCGTGCTGAAGTCGCTCCGCCTAGTGTCCGATCGCTTAGACGCAAGGCGGAAGCTGGTAGATGATGACATCCAAAAGATTACCGCCGCGCACGCAAAGATATTTGCCCAGGCGTTTGACGCAGCGCTGCAATACATCATCGCCGGGTTTAAAGCATTCGAGGGTGTACCATCAGACGAAGACGTCGATGACCTCGTGGAACAGGGGCTCAAGCGGGCAGGGAGTATTTTAGATGCCAACATATTTGAATGATGTTCTTGACTCTGCTATCGGGGAGATGCGTGCCAAGAGCAAGCTGAGGCTGTACCAGTCGGACCCAGAGGCTTGGCTAGTGGATGTCCTCGGCAAGCGCTGGTATTCCAAGCAGTCGGAGATTGTCGCTGGCTTTATGGATTCATCTCGCACCGCGGTGAAGAGCGCTAACGGTTGTGGTAAGTCCGCGGTGGTGGCTGACTTGATCACCTGGATTGTGGCGACGGGCGTGCCGAGTGAAACGTTGTGCATTGTGTCCGCGCCTACGTTGTCGCAGATTGAGAAGGTCATCTTCGCGTACCTTAAAGTAAACAAGGGATTAGCGGACGTAAACAATAGGCCACTTCCGGGTAGGATTACGGAGACGTTGGCGTGGAAATTGGATGGTACTAATGGTGCAGAATTCTTGGTATTCGGAAAGCGACCTAGCGACCAGGACATTGTTTCGTCTTTCCAGGGTACTCGAAAGCGAAATACTTTTGTTTTCCTTGACGAAGCTGGTGGACTTCCTACGGACATGTTCACGGCCGCTGAGGCAGTGGCCACTGGTCAGGGTTCCCGCATTCTCGCGATTGGCAACCCAGATAGAAGAGGAACTGAGTTTCATAGAATTTTTGCTGACCCTCAACTATCGCAGGACTGGTCCCTCCATACGATTAGCGCTTTTGATTTACCAACATTTACTCAGGAGCTTGTTTACCCCGAAGAGGAAGATCAGAAAAATTTTTTAAATGGCCTTACCAGCGTTGAGTGGGTCGAGCACAAGAAGCGTGCCTGGGGCGAGGACTCCGCGCGCTACAAGGCCAAGGTGCTGGGAGAGTTCCCGGACGAGGCAGACAATACTTTCTTCTCGCAAGTTGTAATTGACAACGGATTCGACACGGCCTTTGAAGACGATGATGCCGTGCGCCCAACTCTCGGCCTGGACGTTGCACGCTTTGGTTTGGACGAGAACGTGCTATACATCAATCGCGGTGGTAGAGTGCGGATAGTAGACAAGTGGTCTAAGCTTGACCTCATAGAAACAGCAAGAAGGGTGCACGGACATGCTCAAAGGGTTATGGCGAGTGTTATCAATGTTGACGTTAACGGTGTGGGTGGTGGTGTTGTTGACGCTCTTCTTAGGCTGGACGATTTTAATGACGCCGTTTATAGTGTTGGCGCTATTAATGGATCTCACGGTTCGCCAGATTCGGCAAGGTGGACAAACGCCAGGGCGTGGCACTACGACACGTTCCGAGAACTCCTTGCAAACAAGCAGCTGGACATAGACTACGAAGACAATCAGCTTCGTGAGGAAATGATAAGCCAGACTTATCACTTCAGCACCAGGGGTTCTATCACGATGACGAGCAAGGACCAGATGCGCAAGTCTGGTATCTCTTCTCCCGACTCTTTGGACGCTGCCATCTTGTCTACCATCTCGCACGATGTATCGGGTCCCCAGCTGGGAGAGGTTTTTCACCCAGAAGATGTAATGGCAGAGCATTCGTTCTACGCCTCAAGTTACTGGTAAGCTTAATCTATGGGAATTTTAGATAGATTTAATTCAAATTCGGACGAATCCGATAAACTTTTACGGGAAATTCAAACGCTTTCTCAGAACAATGAAATCCTTGCCGAGTCATACTCCGCCCTTGCCCGTGCAACTCTAGAGTTTGATGAGCAAGGTTGGTCTCCTATCAACCAATTCACCGACGAAGGCATTCGTTTAGAGGATGTAAAGGTTGTATCGCGTAACGCTCGCAGGCAATCGGCCTCCAACCCCATCCTCAAGCGCGGTGCAATGCTTCGTTCGAGCTATGTCTTTGGTCACGGCTTCAAGATGTCGTCTCGGAACAACCCACTTCCCCCAAGATTCCAGGCCATCGTCGATGACCCCATTAACCAGCAGGTACTATTCGGAGAGGCTGCGTGTAAAAAGAATGAAAGAGCGCTATTTACTGATGGTAACTTTTTTGTACGTTACGACAAGCGGAATCGTCGCTTTAGTCGTGTACCACTTGATGAAATAGCTGGCTGGGCAACCGACCCCGACGACCCAGAAATCATCCGCTACTACTTGCGTGAGTATGAGCGTCGTCAACCCGTAACCGATCCGTACAACTCTTACACTGCGGAGACCATCAAGGTTTGGTACCCGCTAGATTATGTTGAGACTCCCGTGTCCCGCATCAACGACATCCCCGTCGATCGCAACTTCGTGATCATTGACACCAAGTCTAACGATGAGACTGGTTCTCTGTGGGGAATCCCCGACGCTCTACCAGCTTTGCCATGGTCATGGGCATACTCCGAGTATCTCAAGGATGGCTCGAAGATGCTGAAGGCTCTCTCCAGCATTGCGTGGCAGGTCAAGTCCAAGACCGCTAAGGGCGCAGCAAACATCAGCTCCAAGCTCATCAGCAACAAGGACGTGGCAGCAACTGCTGTGACCGGCGCTGACATCGAGATGAACGCCATGCCTCGGAACAACTCCGTGGACCTGGCGACCGGACAACCGTTGGCCGCTATGGCAGCAACTGCCATGGAGGTATCGGTGGACGCCTTGCTCTCTGGACCCGGGCAGACCGCTGGCGGTGGCTCGCAGGTTCTCGACCAGTCCACACTCAATGCTGCTTACGCACGGCAGGGTAACTGGTCCGACTTCTTCTTGCGGGTGCTTCGCGTGATGGGCGTGCCAGACCCTAGCGTTACGTTTAACAACATCATCGTCGATCCCGCGTACCGCACGATTCAGTCACTGGGTCAAGCTTGGATGACTGGGCTCTTTAGCGCCGATGTTATGCAGGACGCTATGGCCGAGCAACTCGGCATCGAGGCTCCGGGCCAAGTGCCCAGAGGCGTGCTTGTGCCAAACAACGAAGGCGGTTTTGCTAACACCGGTTCCACGCTAGGAGCGGGTAACCCTAACAACATTGCTAGCAGTCAAGGCAACTCCGGAGCCGGGGTAGATGACCTGTCTGATGGCGACAATGGTAACAGGGATACCCAAAACAACCCTAGATAAATCGTGGTAACATTGTTATGATGTCTACGATTTTTCAGGAACAAGCAAACGCGCCCACCAAGGTAGGCAATAGTTGGCGTGCTGTTTTGATCACGCCTGGTAAAGGATCGTCTGGAACTTACCCGGAGGCGATGCTCCGCGAGTATGGCCCAAAGGCGTTCCCCAAGGGAACCCACTCTTATGTGGATCACCCCAGCCGCGAAGATGAAGTTCGCTCGCCCAAGAACCTAATGGGCATTCTGTCTGAAGACGCTTACTACGAGGATGGCGTTGGGCTCGTTGCCGAGCTTCAGGTCATGCCTCACTGGAAAGAGTTTGTAGAGTCGGTTGCTCCCCACACCGGCCTCTCCATCTACGCGATGGGCGAAGGCGAATACGATGACGACGGAGAAATGGTTGTTGAAACTCTTGTTGCTCATACTCAAAACTCTGTTGACCTGGTCAGTTATCCAGGTCGTCCGGGGTCCAAGCTAGCTGACAAGCTTTACGAAGCCGCACGGGCAACAATTGACGCCGAGTCCTATCACATGGACGACGATAAGAAAAAGAAGCGTAAAGGCGAAGCTGAGCCTGGAGAGCTAGCAGAAGAAGACTTGGTCCGCATGGACCACGGTGGCGAAATGGTTTATGGCCAGGTTGCCTACATTATGACCGATGGCGTATTCCCCTTCGAGGGCGATCCGCTTGCGGTCCCAGCCTCACCAGAAGCGCCCGTTGCGCTTGTTCGGGTGTGGCGTCAGGAAGACGGAGAGTGGGAACCAACCCAGATGCTTATGGGTCACCCCATCTCCGAGCTAACTAAAGTTTCTGAGCTTGGGGAATCCAAGAGCAGAGAAAATGGTACTGCTGCAAAAACAGTTGCAAATACCAAATCATACAAGGAAGAAGGAAACTCAGATATGGATCTCAAGGAATTGAGCGACATGCTGGCCGAGCTGCCAAACTTGGTGGCCGCAGCTGTTGTAGAAGCCCTTGCGCCTAACGAGGAGCCAGAGGAAGAGGAAAAACAAGAAACTGACGTTGCAGCTGTTGCTGAAGCGCTGGTTGCTGCTAACCTCCCCGAAGTTTCCCGTAAGGCCGTCTATGAGTCGCTTCGCGCCGGAGCAGACTTGACCGAATCTATCGAAAACCAGAAGGCTTTCGTGGAGTCCGTAAAGTCGCACTTCAAGGAGGAAGCTGACGCTTCCGCCAAGGCTGTCGAAGAGACCGTTATTGTAAACACACAAGAGAGGGCACCCCGCCTCTCTGAAATCCTCAACGTGAAGGTTGGTGCCTAATGGCTCTTAACGAAGTTTACGTGGATGGAGAATCCCTTAACTACGTCGTGAACTCTGCCGTCGAATCTGGCGACTTTGTTGTTCTCGGTGGACTTGTTGGTGTCGCTGAAACCAGCGCCGCTTTGGGAGCTGACTCCAGCTACTACGCAACCCTGCGTCACATTGGTGTCTTCCGCGGTACAACCGCTGTTGCCGTCACTGTTGGTGCTGCAATCTACCTGGCCGCAGGCGCAACTTACGGCACCGCTCTTACCACTGACAGCGACACTGGTTCTAACGAACTTGTTGGCTACGCTATCAAGGCCAAGGGCGCTGTTGCTGGAGATGTCTTCGTCCGGATCAACAACTAAGAATAGGTGATTTAACTAATGGCAAACATGCAAATGGTTGAACAGGAAATCGCCAGAATTGAAGAGCGTTCCACCAAGCGTCAGATTGAGGCAGCAAAACTCCTCACCAACGCGCTTTCCGGTGACCTTCGTGCAAGGGTAGCTCTTCAGGAAGGAATCTCCTCCTCGGACATTCCAACC
>Ga0222655_1001120_pt1 | contig 9766 bp, 5 predicted proteins | sample AntAcemetagen423_FD_179857 | JGI IMG/M metagenome (GOLD analysis project Ga0222655, IMG submission 179857) | Saline water microbial communities from Ace Lake, Antarctica - #423 | ecosystem: Environmental > Aquatic > Non-marine Saline and Alkaline > Saline | place: Antarctica: Ace Lake | collected... | reverse complement strand
CCAAAAAAAAATAAAACAAAAAAAATAATAAAAAAAAAAATAAAAACTAAAACCCAGAAATCATTTTGGAATATTTTTAATTTATAAAATATAGAAAATAATTTGGGGGGTGCCATTTTAAATCTTCAAAGGTGTAAAAAGGTATATAGAGAAATCATATCATAATATAATGTGTTCTATGATTGAATGTTATAATGCTCTCTGCGAACCCACACCGCAAGTTGTTGATTTGAATGATAAAGTGGATTGGAAAACCTTGTCTTCGAATCCAAATGCGATTCATCTTTTGGAAAAAAATCTGGATAAAGTGAAATGGGACATTTTGTCTGGAAATGAAAATGCGATTCCTCTTTTGGAAAAAAACTTGGATAAAATAGATTGGGCTTGGTTGTCTGGGAATAAAAGTCCAACCGCAATTCCTATCTTGGAACAAAACTTGGATAAAGTTGATTGGACTCAATTGTGTAGAAATCCAAATGCGATTCCTATTTTGGAAAAAAACTTGGATAAAATAGATTGGTATCGGTTGTCTTTGAATCCAAACGCGATTCCTATTTTGGAGAAAAATATGGATAAAGTGGATTGGAATATGTTGTCTTCCAATCCAAATGCTATTCCTATTCTGGAGAATAATCTGGATAAGGTGAATTGGACAAGGTTGTCTTCCAATCCAAATGCGATTCCTATTTTGGAAAAAAATCTGGATAAAGTGAAATGGGATTGGTTGTCTTCCACTCCAAATGCTATTCCTATTTTAGAAAAAAACTTGGATAAAGTTCATTGGGATTGGTTGTCTTTGAATCCAAATGCTATTCCTATTTTAGAACGACGTTTGGATAAAGTTCATTGGAAGGAATTGTCTTTGAATCCAAATGCGATTCCTATTCTGGAAAAAAACTTGGATAAAGTTGATTGGGATTGCTTGTCTAGAAATAAAAGTCCAAATGCGATTCATATATTGGAACAAAACTTGGATAAAGTGAATTGGGAGAATTTGTCTTCTAATCCAAATGCGATTCATATATTGGAACAAAACTTGTATAAAGTGGATTGGTTTCTGGAACAATCATTGGTTAACTAAAGTTCGTTAGTATTATTTATCACAAAATCCATTATCATAATCACATATGGTTATGATAATGAATAGAAAACCGATTGGTTTTAATATACCTACTTGATTCAGTTTGTTCCGCTTATTGTAAAATAAATATATTGAAAAAAACGGCGTTTTAAATCTTCAAGGGTGTAATTGCATGGTGTAGTTTGGCAGGATACCCACTATTTATCCAGTCAAATGGCAGAGAAAAATTGCGCAGTCCTGCCATTTTGCAGGCAATTGCGCTGGTGCACCGATGTCCGAATGGGATGGTTATATAATTTGCATTTGGACAAAACCCGACGTCTGCATTCGCAGAATGTTGAGTGTATGAAAACATACTATATTGTAACCATAAGATTCTACTACATTTGCATGTAAATATTATAATTCTATTTTATGTGATTATTTTGCCAATACCCTATACCCTATATTCATTCGCGTCTGCCAATAGGTCCTCATGGAGGGTCGGTGAATGTATGTGGCGGGGGGTCCGGCAGCGGCCATTCAAAATTATAATTAGTGCTAGAATTCGGATAATTAATAATGACATTGCTATTAGTCGTCTTGTTATATATGCTTGTGTTGACGCATTGACTTGTAGTGAGATTCACATTAGTAAAGTAGAAGTAGTCCAAGTATATTTTGGAAATTCTGCTATTACGCGGACTCGTTCCAGAATTGGCTACGTATAGGTTTCCAGAGGGGTCAAAGTCCATGTCTATGGGAGCGTCAATATTTATGTTTGCCCATGGAACAGCGTATTCTACCACAGGCGGGTAGACCACATCGGGTATATATATCACCATAATGCTATTGTTGCTCTTGTTGCTTATGTATAACTTTCCATCGTTTTTTGTGACAATTCTATACCCTTTATAGGCAAGCGTTGCTATATTATTAAAAGTATACTGGGGAATGTTACGATAAGTTGTAAGATACAATTGTGCCACCTGATAAACATTAGTTTGCGTTGTATTGGTAATATACATGATCGTTTCGCCGGGCACGTTTTCAGTTATACAGATGCCTTGTGGGTCGTATATGAATCCAAACGGAATAGGCAAGGTTAACGCGGAAGTTTGTGGACTAGATAATGTGTAGCGAACAATTCGTACATCTGGGGTATCACCGCTCAACACGTACAAATACAGGTTAGTCGTTGTGTCAAATATCATATCTATGGGAGAGGCAATACCAGTGACAATATTAACTGCGCTAATAACCTCATTTTCAAGGGTGATTTTGGTAATATACCCGCCAAGGCTGTTGGTATTTTTAGAATTTTTATTCAACACATACATATTAAAACTGGCGTCTAATGCGAGAGATATGATGTCTTGAAGTCCATATGTTGTTCCAATGTAGTTGTTCTCTACAACCCCCTCTGGATTGATTCGTGAAATAGTATTGTTCTGTAGTCCCACATACGTATAATAAGAATATGGGCTAATCACAATAGCAGTTGGATAGGTTCCCGCCAAAAATTTGCTATTGTTGAAGGTGCAGTTGTTGCAGAATATGTTACTGATATTTATTCCATTACATTGTAAATAATAGCTGTCGCATGGGGCGGGATACACTGGGGTTGATTGGTCAGTAGAATCAACACTTGGAGTCGTTACAAAATAAAATGCGTTTTTGGTCAACACGTTCGGAACTGGATTGGACGGATTAACTGCAATGAAAGTTGAATATATGTCAAATGAAAACACAAATGTGTTCACAACCAGCGAGGATGTTTCTTTCACAACTAGATTGTTTTCAAATGGCTGTAGTCCATAGTTACTCGTTATAAAATTAAAACTCAATGGTATTTTTTGAAGCACTCCACCAAGTCTTGCTATAACGACAATAGAATTGTCAATTGAATTATATACTGCATCCCTAATATCAGTATATTCAGTATAGCCAAGATAGCTTAACTCTTCTGTTGTTGCGGTGCCATTATTATCAGTAATACGATACCATATCAGGTTGTTATTTAGATAAATAAAATTTAAATTATCTAGTACAGAGTGACCTGGTGAACCCACCACGCTTGTAGTGATGGTAGTTAACAATACTGCTGGCAAATCAGAGGGGGAAGGGCTAGCATTGTAATTGGGTATCCGGTATATATAATATGTATTACCATTTCTTGAAGTTTTCCCTACCAAATACATGATTGATTCGGTATTGTGGAATAAAGGTACTTCTGGTGCAAAATTTGGTATAAATCCGCTGATAGGAAGTTCTCGGGCGGTAGCTGTTATATTGTCAGTGAATTCCAGTGATAGAACCTTGCCTGTATTTGGAAGAGTTAAATAATATAATGGAGTTGAATATTCTGGATACCCCGTACCAAACTTAAGATATGGAAGATAATCGTCAAGTCCACTTGGTGTCGGAATAGTGTAACCCGTAATCGTGACAGGTCTCAAGGTCCATACCGATGTATCATTAGGATCAGATTGGTCAGGAATGATGCTCCATATATTGGAAGTTGACACTGATGGGTTGAAGTCAGTTCCCTGAACATATAACGCTATGAATGGCCCGTAAGGTTCATAACCACTATATGTTTGTGTTCTTAACCCAAATGCACGTACAAAACCAAATTGACCATTAGAAAGGTTATCCTGACCATATCTAATAATGGTATTATCATTCGTAACTACGGGCAAATAATCGTCCACACTAGTCAATATATACATTCGTCCTGATTGGTTGTCAAACGCCAACAATCTTGAACTATTTATCCCGTTTATTGTTGAATCAAATAGGGTGTTGTTACTAGGGTCGTATGTAACTTTAAGTATAGCATCTATGGTATTTCCATAATTCGCTATATATAGATTACTATTACTATCCACCACCAGCCCTTGTGGACTATTCATTGTTAAAGTTGAGTATGGGTGATTTACCGAATTTCCGTAAGTAATAGATATGGTATTGATATTCCCGTTATTCGTGATGGCGCATAATTGATTTGTTCCTGTGTTGGAGATATACAAAATCCCTGTGTTGTTATCATATACAATACCAGAGGGAGATGCCAAATCAGTAAATGTGTCTAGATTGGTGTATATTTCAGCAGTAGACGTTGCAATATCTAACGCAACCACATTGTTACCCCCCTGATTGAGAATGAACAATGTTGTGTAGTCATTGTTGAACGCAGTACCACATGGTCTATTAAGTTGTACTTCTGTAATAGATATCTGTGTAGATGTTGCGGTTGTAGTGGTCGCAAAAACCAATTTACATAGTGTATTGTCGTTATAATTTACCAAATACATGTTGCCTGTGCTATCAAAAGAAATCCCCGTCGGTCCATCTAGTTGTTTTCCAGTAATGATTACTTGCGTTCCCACACTCACATTATTTATGATAATAAGTTTATTATCAATAGAATTAGAAACATATAGATTACCGGCATTGTCAAAGGCAATAGACGTTGGATTGTTCAGAGAAATGTCGCTAGTTGTACCCCCTGAAAACGTGGGATAGAAAATAGTAGGCGCGTTTGTAGGAGTAGCTGTACTTATTTTCCATATTATACCATATGGATATGAGTTATAACTTAGGTCAAACGGATATTCACTGGGAAACGGGGATCTGTATTCTGCTGCATATAAAAATGTTTCCGCCGCATCAAGTGCAACAGATGTTATTGGGGTGATATAGTATGTAAGTATTTGACTTGAACTTGATGATTGTCCGCCTGTAAATTTTCCAGGCATTCCTATAGCGGTATAGGTATCATAAATACTAATAATTTCTTGTTCCGCACTGGTACTCCCCAACTCGTTGGTTTGTGACGCCATTACTACTATGTTGCCCGACAAATCAGTTGCAATACTATAATAATACGACCCCTGTGTTGAAGTATACGCATCCAAAAAATAGTTGCTGGTTATGCCATTTGCAATGCGGGTCACATAAAGAGGGTTGGACGATGGATTATAATCCACACCAATCACGCCAAAATTAGCTACGTAAATGAAATCATTCAAATAATTATATGAAATCCCATACGGATTTATAATATTTGACTCGTTGGATAATATAGTCACATTATAGCTCGGATCTATTTTTAGTATAGAATTGTTGCCAGAATTACAGACATACAAGTTGTTGTATCTGTCAATGGTTATGTCACGAGGACTATTTATTCCCGCAAAACTAGACGCAATAATTGTGGTAGTTGCGGTACCTGGTCCAATCAATTCACCATTGGATAGTGTATTCTCCGAGGTGATATCAATACGAAAAATATTATTTGATATTACATCACAAGAATACAAATTTCCAGAAGAGTCAAACACAAGACCGCTCAAGCTGGTAAGAAATGCGCCAGATACAACGACATCAAACAACCGACGCGTTGTTAGATTGAGCTTTTTTATTGAATATATAGATTGCGAAGAGGATATAAAAGTTTTCACCGCAACATACATTGCAGTTGGAATAATAGGTGAAATGGCTATGGCTAGTGGCTCGTCTGTAATGACTATTGCGGTATTCGTTGATGAGAAATAAAAAATATTCGTCAATGTACCGGTGGATAAATCAACATTATATATGCTTTTCAAAGATTCATTTGTTCCATATAAATTATTGGATACGTCGTATGCCAAGTAACTTGGTCTCGAAAGTGGAACTGGTCCAGAATAGCGGGTAATAATGGCGGACCTATCCTCGCCGTTTGTATTTACCAAATTGTATGTTTTATTATATTGTGGAATATAATCTAAATCCGTATTCGTGTAATCCAGTGTGATAATATTAGGAATTATATCTACATCATTAGAGGGAGGGATGATACCGCCGCCTGTATACGTTAGATCAATTTGGTAATTTGTAGTTTTCGGAGGTTCGTGGTTCATATATTAAACCATGACATTATTTTTTAAAAATGAAACGTAATTTTTGTTGTCAATTATATTAACTACATGGGCGTAAAATATTTGAACAGGTATTTAGTAACAAATTGTAAGAATGATATTGTATTGACACATATGAGCGAATGCAGTAACAAGGTCGTTGTCGTGGACATAAGTATATATATGTACAAATTCCAAATGACCGACTCGCTAATAGATAATATGTACATCATGTTGTCTCTGTTTGAAAAATATAATATTATACCTATATTTGTGTTTGACGGAAAACCCCCGCCCGAAAAACGCAACATGATAAACAAACGCTATCTAGCACGCATGAATGCCGAGTCGGAATACACACATTTATGTAAGCAAATAGAAACCGATAGTCTAAGTAATGACGATAAACGAGAAATAACCAATACGATTCATCTCTTGAAACGAAAGTGCGTATATGTTTCCAAGGAGAACACTGACCGCGTACAAGAATTGATTGCTTCCTATGGATATAGTTATTGTGTTGCCCCGAACGAAGCAGACGAGCTGTGTGCCGCGTTTGTGATCCACGGAGTGGCTTGGGCATGTTTGAGCGAAGACATGGACATGTTTGTGCATGGGGCCCCTAGAGTGTTACGTTACCTAAGCCTTATAAACAACACGTTTGTGTTATACAATACACAACGTATATTGGAGAGGCTTGGTATGTCACAACACGAGTTCATGTACTTGTGTATATTGTCAGGGACAGATTACGATATAGAATGCGACAATAACATCAATACGTTATTTGAGTTATTTTACAAATACAAAAAAACCGCGAGCAACGTTAGTTTGTATGAATGGTTAAAAAATAACACTGAGGTGACTCTTGCAGAAGAAAGCGTGGTAAACGATATTTACACCATGTTTCACACCATCAATCCAGTATGTGTAAACATGGTGAAAACATTTAAACATACTGCGCACATAAAGGATGCTCACAAAGTAAGAGCAATGTTAGAAGAAGAGGGGTTTGTTTACCCAATTAGGCCTCGGTCTTAAGTTTTATCTACACATAGTATATGGGTAAAACACGTAAACATTTTTTTCAAAAGCCTTCTAAAAAATCAGGTCGGCGACGCACAAGAAAGAGTGTAAATTTAGCAAAACGAAAACCAAGGACGTCTGCGCGAAAAAATAGAAAACGACGCGTCACACGTAGAAAACGAGCGGGTGGTCCTAAAAAAAGTTCATGTGATGTAAATAAGTTTAAGGAAGTGCAACGTAGGTTAGCGGAAGGGCCTCCATCGTCCCAATATAGTTCTATGCGTAAAGAGACATTGAAACAAAAGGATATTCCGACACTTATTGGTATGCTCACGATTGAACAAAGAGCAGATTTTGAGAATAATAAAAGTGTTCTTTTTAAAGATAACAACGAGAAGAAAAAATGGTTAGTAGAAACTTTGGACACAAAAAATAGTAATGAAATTGCCGACCAAGATTACCGAGAATTATATAACATGTGTGGAATGCAAGAAGAGCCTGGTGTCATGCCATATCATATTTTTGATGTACAGGATACTACAGAAAGAACAAAGGCGATAGATAGATACAAAGATAAAACTACGCAAGAAATATTAACCGATATTAGAAAATCAAATGAAATGTACAAAGAACAGAAAAAGAATAATGTTTCAAAGGAATATTTAAATAAGACTATGCAGGATAAAATTGTCATGTTAAATGCACTAGTAAACGTATTGAATGAATGGCGCCAAGGTTCTAGTTATGCAGGGGTAGGAAATCCTAAATTTAGAATTGGTATTTTTAACTTTGATGAAGAAGATATGAAGTATCCTCGTCCTCGGTTTTTAAAAACGTGGCAGGATAATTGGACAAGTTCTCTTGGAACTGCCGAAGGAAGAGATGTACAGGCTATTAATCGTACTCTTAATATGAAGAGAAATAGAAATCGTCCTGAAAATTTGAATACTTCTCCAATATTCCTTACATTGATTGACCATGTTGCCGTGATGATGCGTGAATACTATAAAGATTATGATGAAATGCAAAAATCTCATGAATATAAAGATGTTAATGAACAGCAAGAAAAGGCGGTACGAATACGTCAAACTGAACGCCGTGAAATGCATAACATGGAACAACAAGAAAAGGGGATGAAAGATTTTATGACAAAAGAAAAGAGGGAAAAAGAAGATGCTGTTATTGCTACTGAAAAAGCCTTACGCGATGCAGAAGAGACAGCAAGTACTGGAGAAGTCTTTGATAAAATTAAATGGTCTTCATTACAACGTCGTTCTAGAAAATCTGGTATTCCCATTTCAGTAGAAGAGTATAGTGAAGATGGGCGACTTATTGCAAAAACATATAATGACTATAAAAGAGGATTTGACCCAGAATATGATTATGGTTATGCATATGTTGATTTTGACACACCAACGGAGGTTGGTGAAGCATATAGATTATTACAAAATAAGTACCCTGTGCAAAATGCAGAAGCTGCTGCAAGGAGAGATAATGTAAGAGACGCAATTATACGCGCAACATATACGTTGAAAATGTCTTGGTATAGACGGCATAAGAATGACTCTAGTGTTAAATTACAACGCCAATCTTCTAGGTCTAATCCTGGACATAGTTACGTACATCTTTTCAAAAATGATTATTATGCCACAAATGGGTCACCTAGAGCTTCATGGATGGTAGATGATAACAACGTAGCAATTATAGACCAGCCGTCTGCTGCACCTGCCCTGGCACCTGCACCTGCACCTGCACCTGCACAGGATACACCAAGAAATTATCGGGATGAGTTAAGAGAGCGAATGAAAAGACGACGTACAACAGAAAACCGATAAATAAATACATATAAAAGTGATTTAAACAACTATAATGTTGTTTATATAATGCCCAGACGAAGGCGCCGTACCAATAGCATAGATTCAGACCACTTGAATACTAGTATAATGTCTCAAAAGAATACTGAAGAGGAGTCGGATTGTGTAGATGGGTACAAGAATGAAGACAACCATGGAGACGAATGCGAAGATGAATGCGAAGACGAATGCGAAGATGAATATGTGTCTGCCACGGATAACACAGAAGAGCCGTCAAAAGAAAACGTTGGTGGCGACGCGGCAAATCATTATTGCGAGACGCTAGTAGCCTACTATGACGTAGAACATAATGTACGTGAGATCCAAGACCTAATTGTTTCGTCGGCTGCGTACATAACCCCCATTATGCGACCCGCATTTGTATATACGTATAATGTGTCGTCCATATACCTGTTTTGGATATTTGCCCACTACATATCTGCGCACGCCTACGTAGAATGTTGCGTTCCTAAGCACTTTATTGGATTCCTCATGTCGCCATTCCTCATTGCAGCACCTCACTGCCGAGCCCTGCGCTGGGTAATACAACATGGTGGGAGTACAATTGATAATATGTGGATTGTCTTTGGTACTTGGCTATGCTCTCATCTTATTACATCGCATGTGAAAACTGAATAAAATAATACACTCATATTGTGACATACAATACATAGTGTATTATTTGAACATATATTTACTTTCTCTTGTTTGTGCGTTTCTTTTTATTGCTTTTGCGATGCTTGCGTGTAATTTTTTTATTGCGATGCTTGGCACTTCCACCAATAAAACCATACGCTTTACGTTTTTTATTAAGCCAATCTCCGTCGTTGCATTTTGTTCTTAGTCTATCTTCTAGTTCTTTACGAAATTTCAAGTTTTTAACGTTTACTATAGAATTAAGTATTCCCCCTCCCCTTTTCTTG
>Ga0222655_1001115_pt1 | contig 9786 bp, 13 predicted proteins | sample AntAcemetagen423_FD_179857 | JGI IMG/M metagenome (GOLD analysis project Ga0222655, IMG submission 179857) | Saline water microbial communities from Ace Lake, Antarctica - #423 | ecosystem: Environmental > Aquatic > Non-marine Saline and Alkaline > Saline | place: Antarctica: Ace Lake | collected... | reverse complement strand
TGGACCTTAAACAATTACAGGCCCAGCACCCCGAAACTTTCGCGGCGGCGGTGCAGCAGGGTACTACAGAAGAACGCGACCGCGTTTCGGCCCATTTAATGATGGGGGAAAGCTCGGGCGATATGAAAACCGCTAGCGCTTCAATTAAAGACGGCTCGGGCATGACGGCGACCTTACAGGCTACCTACATGACTGCAGGCATGAACCGCAGCGACGTAGCAGGCCGACAGGAAGACGACCTTAGCGCGAACGCGGGCGACAATGCTAACGCACAAGACGAAAGCGGCGACGTTGCTAGCATTATCGAATCTAAACTCGGCTTAGGAGACGCATAACATGCCTAATTTAACTATTACCAATGTGGATTTAGGTAACGTAATCCTAAAAGACGGCGAGTTCCGCGACGACCTCCTTACCTTTGCGGGTGCGGCGACGGTCTTAGAAGGAACTATCCTGGCGCGCGATTCGGCTTCGCTTAAGTTGGTCCCTTTTGTTAAAGGCGGCGTAACTAACGAAAACGGAATCCCTAAAGCGGTAGTAACTTACGACGTAGTGGCAGCAGGCGCCGGCGACGTAAGTATCCGCGATATGGTCTCGGGCTCAGTACGTGCCGAACGCTTAATTATCAACGCCGACGGCGACGGTAGTAACGTAGACGCGGCGGTCCTTGACCAATTACGCGACTATTCCCTTATTTCAATCGGTGTGCAAGAATTAAATATTCTTGACAACCAATAGGAGCGTATAGCATGAGCGGTTCAACTACTAAACGTATGCTTAAAGCATATATGCAAATGGCACAGCCTACTTTATTCCTTTCGGGGTTATTTCAGAGCCCGCCGGAAAATTTCCATTCTTCGGAAGAAGTGGAAATCGATATCGTACGTAGCGACGAAGATATCTCTATCGTTATTCAGGACTTAAGTACGGGTTACCGTATGAATTCCGAAGACCTATATACGAATAAAGGTTTTAAGCCCCCTATCCATAAGGAAGCACTACCTATTAATTCGTTCGACTTAATTAAACGTATGCCAGGACAAGACCCGTTCCAGTCCCCGGACTTTAGAGCGAATGTTATCCTACGCATGTTTAACGGTATGACGAAAATCGAACGTAAAATCCGCCGCTCTATCGAAGTTCAATCGTCGCAGGTCCTACAGACCGGTACGGTTACGCTAACAGATAGCAACGGCGTAGCGCTTTATACTTTAGACTACAAACCTAAAGCTACGCATTTCCCGACGGCTGGCGTTTCCTGGGCCACGGCTACCGGCGCGCAGAAAATCGCGGATATCAGCGCACTAGCGGAAGTTATACGTAACGATGGCTTATCGGACCCGGACCAATTACTTATGGGTATCGACGCGTTCGAAAACTTCATTAGTGACGCGGCGATACAAGCGCGATTAAATATTCGACGTATCGACCTAGGTACGATTGCACCTATGGAAATGCGCGGTAATGGCGGCACGTTCCGCGGTATCGTAGAAATCGGTAACTATCGCTATGACGTGTGGACTTACGGTGGTAGATATAAAGACCCACAAACAGGCGTTAAGACTCAATTCTTAGACCCTGGAAAGATTGTGGTACGTGCTTCTTCTGGTCGCATGGACGCCACATTCGGCGCTATCCCTAATATCGGCGCGTTAGTCGGCGGACAAGCTACAGGCTTGCTACCCGAACTACCTAGCCGCGTTAGTAATGCAGCCGGCGGTATGGACTTGTTTACGAACGCCTGGTTATCTAATGACGGCGAACAGTTATTCGGGGGCGTCGGCGCTAGACCGCTAATGATTCCTACGGCTATCGATACGTTCGGCTGTTTAGATACTCAGCTTTAGAAATTAACCTTAGCGTCCGGGGTTTCCTGGGCGCTTAATTATTTGAGGCTAAAATTATGCCAAGTAATAAAGATTTAATTACCGCTATCGCGGCGTTATCGGTGGAACTTGAAAAAGACGCGCCGGAAACCGAAGGTAAAAATAACGGTGACCTGGCTAATATTCTTAGCAGCCTGAAAGCCGACAAAGACCTTACGCCGGACGCCGCAGAAGCAAAGGAAAGGGCCGACGAAGTCAAAGCGGAGGAAGGCGAAAAACCGCCATTCTACGTTATGCCCGGTAAGTGTCTAACCAGTAAACGCGGTTTGATAGCAGACGGCGCCGAGATTAAAGCCGACGACCTAGCCGGCGGTAAGGAAGCGTTAGACGCTTTCGTTAAATGCGGCCACGTAGGCAAAGCGTAGTATGAGTATTCGCCAGCTAGCAGAATCCGACCTCGGCCTTATCTTAGAAGATGGGGCTACGGGTTTCGGCTGGCCGATTACTGTAACGGATCCTTCGGGGACCGTTCGACCTCTTACGGGTTTCTCGGACGATATCGCGCAGATTATCGACCCAGACACCGGGCAAGCCGTAAGCGGCCGTTTAGCGTCCGTAGCGTTACGTATATCTTCTATCCTAGCCACCGGCTTAACCTTACCCCGTGGTATTGCAGACGCCGGTATTAAGCCCTGGTTAATCGAATTCGACGACATTAACGGTAATGCTTTTAAGTTTAAAGTATCCCAGTCGAACCCGGATAGAGCGCTCGGCCTGGTTACCCTATTACTGGAATTATACGAATGAGTTTACCAGCGACTAGAAAGACAGCTTTAAGCACTAAAGATAAGTTTTATTTCACTGGTAAACCGTGTAAAAATAACCATGTGGATTTAAGACGTACAGCTAATGGTAGGTGTGAGGCTTGCCGCCTTAATTCGGTAATCGAAAATAAAGAAGCTATAGCGGAGTACCAGAAATCGTACGCCGCAGAAAATAAAGACCAGTTGAAAAACTATAAAACGAATTATAGGAAGGTTAACGGGAAAGGGCTTTATAAAAAAGAACAAGCGTCCAGGGACCCGATTAAAAACAGCGAATACCAGAAGAAATACGGACCGAAGTACAGAGAAGAAAACCGCGCCTTAGTAAATTTTTGGGCTTCGAATAGACTTAGCGCCGTAATACAACGTAAGCCCGAATGGTTAACGGAGCAGGATAATAACGATATTTTAGCTATTTACGAAGAAGCTAGACTCTTAACTAAAGAAACCGGTATTGAACACCACGTCGACCACATAGTCCCGTTACAGGGCTCTTTAGTTAGCGGTTTACATGCCTCTTGGAATTTACAGGTACTTACAGCTAACGAGAACCTAGCAAAGAGTAATACTTTTAGGGTGGTTACATGGCCATATCGACATTGATTGATAAACAGGACTCCTTCGAAGTTATCCGCGACCAGATAGCCGCGATACTTACCACGGAAGTAGCCAGCCAGATAGCATTAGCTACGACGGCGGGCAAGCCAAACCCGGACGACTGGAAACTTAGAATTTTTACGGAGAGGTCGAACCCCTGGGAACAACTCCTTAACGAGCAGACCGACCGAAGCCCTATCGTAAATATCTGGTATGATAATTCTAACTTCGCACCGGGTAAGAGCAATATATCGGAACGCCAGGCGTCCGAAACTGTATATAATATTGATTGCTACGGCTACGGCCTTAGCAGAGACGACGGCGGTACCGGACATATTCCGGGAGATAGAGAAGCCGCGTTCGAGGTCCAGAAAGCGTTACGATTAATACGTAATATCCTAATGGCCGCAGAATACACGTATTTAGGTCTGCAGGGCCTAGTATGGCAACGCTGGCCCCAGTCGGTTACGGTCTTCCAGCCGCAATTAGACGGCCGCCAGATGCAACAAATAGTAGGCGCTAGATTAGCCCTTCGTGTAGTATTTAACGAGTTCTCGCCACAGGTCGAACCGGTGACGTTAGAACTTTTATCGGTAGACGTAATTAGAGCAGAAGACGGCGAAATCGTCCTCGAAGCTGATTACGACTATTTAGCGCCATAATAGGAGATATACCCATGGCAATATCAAGCGCGGTCGACGCGTCCGCAGTGGCGCGAGTAGTCGGCATAAAGACAACATTTAAAGTTTTACGAGGTAGGGGTATATTATTCCTACCGCAACGCATCGCCGTTGTTGGCCAAGGCTCTACAGCCTCAGTATATGCGACCACAAAGCGCCAGGTAACTAGCGCAACGGAGGCGGCGACGCTCTACGGCTTTGGGTCCCCGATTCATTTAGCAGTATTAAAACTATTACCAGTTAATGGCGACGGCGTCGGGGCTATCCCGGTTACTGTTTACCCATTGGTAGACGACGGCGCGGGCGTAGTTTCTACGGGGGATATTATCCCGAGTGGAGCGCAAACCGAAGCAGCGGCGTATACGATTAATATTAATAACATCGTCTCGGAACAGTTCGTTATCAGTGTAGGCGACACCGTGGCCGATATTATTACGGCTATGGCCGCAGCGGTTAACGCTACCCTGGAAATGCCGGTTTTAGCGGTAGACGCTACGCCCGGCACTTCCACCCAGTTAGATTTAACGTCGAAATGGGAAGGTGCAAGCGCTAACGATATTTTCGTCGAGGTCGTCGGTTCAACTACCGCCGGTACTTCGTTCGCTATAACCCAGCCAGTAGGCGGCTTGGTAAACCCAGACGTAGACGACGCACTTAACCAGGTCGGCGGCGTATGGGAAACCATGGTCCTTAACTGCCTGGACATAGCAGACACCGCAACGCTTGATAAATATTCTACTTTCGGCGAAGGCCGCTGGGGGTCGTTAGTTCGTAAGCCTTTGGTAGTTTTAACTGGCAACACTGCGACGACTGTAACGAATGCGACGGCAGTATCGGACGCCCGTAAAACGGACCGTACGAACGGCCAGCTAGTAGCCCCAGGTTCTAACGATTTACCGTTTGTTGTGGCCGCTAGACAGTTGGCCCGTATCGTTAAAGTCGCAAATAACAACCCGCCTCAGGACTACGGCAGCCAGGACGCTACAGGTTTAACGCCTGGAACGGACGGCGAACAGTGGACCTACACGGACCGGGACGTCGCTATTAAGAAAGGTAGTTCGTCTATCGAAGTTAAGGACGGCGTAGTTAACATATCCGACGTAGTTACTTTTTTCCACCCAACGGGGGACCCTATACCGGCCTATCGTTACGTGGTAGATATTGTTAAACTACAGAATATTATTTTTAACCTGGACTTAATTTTCGCTACCCCAGAATGGGACGGCGCGCCATTAATTCCAGACAACCAGCCAACGGTTAACCGTTCGGCGAAGAAACCGAAGGTAGCAGTAGCGGCCGTCGCTTCTATGCTGGATAGCTTAGGCCTTAACGCCATTATCAGCGACCCAGAAACCGCGAAGGCTAATATCCGGGCGGAAATTAACGACCAGAACCCTAAGCGCCTGGACGTTTCTACAACTGTTGTTCAACTAAGCGGAAATACGAACATAATTTCCGTAGATTTGAATTTCGGGTTTTTCTTCGGTACGGCCTCGGTCGTAGCGTAAAGTAAGGAGTTAGGAAAATGGCAGCAGTAGGTGGCAGCATTGAAAGCATTACATTAGACGGGCGCGGCTTTGCAGTCGCGGCCGACGCCGAATCCCAGCGCAAGCTAGGCGGATTCGAAAACGAAGTTCAGGCAAACGGCGACGGTACAGCGCGTTTAATTAAGACTCGCGTACCTTTGTCGATTGACGGCTTAACCGTGGAAATTGACGACGACCGAGCGGACCAGGAGTTCTTACAAGAACTTTCGAACCGTAACGACTTCTTCCCCGTGGTTATCTCGTACGCCTCGGGTAACGACTACCAGGGTACCGCCCAGATAGTCGGCGAGACTCAAGCGAGCAGCCAAAACGCTACGGCGGCGGTTTCTCTAATGGGTCCTGGCGTATTAACTAAGCAGTAAGATAAACATAGGGCATAATGCCGCGCGGGCGCCCTATCCCTTCGCCTGGTTAGTTCCAGGGTGCGGCACCAATTTAATAAAGCAAATAGGGCTTAATTATGACTGATAAAATAGCGAAAGAAGTAGCCGAACAAGATTTTAACCGATTCGCGGAATCTATGGACCTCGATATCGACCCGGTCGATATGGACGCGGAAGATAAAAAAGGGTTTGAACAGCAGAAAGACCGGATTATCGCGGCTATCCAGTCGGGGTCCCTGGTAGTAAATGATAACGGCGAACCCGTATTTACACCACAACGCACGAACGACGCGGACGTTATTACGTTCTACGAACCGACGGGCGCGTCTCTTATGGCAATGGACCGTAAGAAGAAAACCGAAGATATCGGAAAACTGTACGCGTCTATGGGGGAGATTACTAAGACCCACGCGAACACGTTTAGTAAAATGAAAATGCCGGACCTTAAAGTCTGCATGGCAATAACAACGCTTTTTTTGGGTTAGTCCGGACCCTGATAGTTCGTCGCGGCGCGGACGAAAGGCTCCCGAAAGATAAAGACGGGAAACATAGCCACACGTTCCAGCCTGTATATACTGAAATGTTACTACAGGTTAGCCGAGATTACCCAGGCCTACCGGATGCCAGAACGCTTTTAGCGCATGAAATACGATTCTTTTACGAAGGATTGCGCGCGGAGCTAAGAGAGCATACAAAACCTAAATAGGGGTAATTATGGCAGGCCGTTTTAGCGTAGAAGCCGTGTTTAAGGCAGTAGACCGCGTAACGGCACCAGTTACCCGGATGCAAAACCGAGTAGGTAAATTAACCCGCTCAATGGGTCGAGGCTTCGACAAACTTAACCGCAGCGTTAATAAATTCGGTGGAGGGCTTAAAACCGTCGGCCGGAACGTAGCGGTAGCGGGCGCTATATTCGGCGCGCTATCAGCTAACGTAATAGCGGCGGGTGCCGACTTCGAGCAAGCCATAACCAACGTAGGCGCGGTATCCCTGCAGACCAGAAAAGAGATAGAGCCCCTCGAAAACCTAGCCTTAAAATTAGGGCGAACCACTAAATTTACATCAACTCAAGCAGCCAACGCCATGGAAGTAATGGCGCGCGCGGGCTTTAAAGCGAACGATATACTAAGTGCCACCCCCGCAGTATTGAGCGCCGCCGCCGCTTCCGGCCTAGAGATTGCGGAAGTAGCGAACCACGTATCTAACGTGTTGAAGGGTATGGGGCTTGAAACTGTAGAGGCCTCCAGGGTTGCGGACGTGTTGGCGCTAGCGTCGGCGCGTACGAACTCGTCTATAGGCACCCTCGGCGAATCAATGAAGAATGTGGCTTCAACTGCTAAAGAATTGAACATACCCTTAGAAGAGGTTATCGCGGGCGTCGCATTGTTGCAAGACGTCGGGTTAGATGCGTCGGTTGCAGGTTCCGCGTTTAACACCATGCTTACTAAAATGGCGGCGCCTACCGTCGGAATGCAAAAGAAAATGCGGCGTTTAGGGGTATCTTTTAAAGACTCTAAAGGCAATATGTTACCGCTTTCGAAGGTGCTTAATCAATTGTCTAAGGCTTCTAAGAAGGTCGGCGGAAACTTTGACCAGGTGGCATTTTTAGCGGAGCTAGTAGGGTTACGAGGTCAAAAAGCAGCGGCTAATTTAAGTAAACTATTCGAAACCGGTAAACTAGAAAAACTAACTAAAGAACTCGAAAACGCCAAGGGCGCCGCCGACAAAATGGCAGCCCTCCGAATGGATACTTTTGAAGGCAGTATGCTATTACTAGGGTCTGCAGTAGATGCCGTAAAAGTCAAGATATTCGGGTTAAATAATGGGCCATTAAAAGACGTCGTTGATAACATGACGAAATGGGTAGGCGCTAACGAAGATTTAATCGCTACTAGAGTAGGCGACTTTATAGCGGGGTTAATAACTAACCTACCGGCTATAATCGAATGGGTGCAATGGGGCGCTAAAGCTATAGGAGTGTTTATAGCCTTCGCGTTAGTCCTTAAGAGTCTGATAGCGATACTAACCCTTGTTAATCTCGTTATGGCCTTAAACCCTTTAGGTCTAATAGTCCTGGCAGTAATAGCAGCTATAGCCGCGTTTACGGCGCTGGTCGTATGGATTGACGAAGTAGCGGAAGCATTCGGTAAAATGAACCCATTTATAAGGGCCATACTAGCCCCGCTAGAGTTAGTAGTCCGTACTATAAAATTTATAAAAGACGCATTTAAGGGCGGTTTCGGCGACGCTATAAGTAAATTAGCGGTATCCCTGGGCTTTGACGCGGGCGACGATACAGACCAGGGCGCCGGCGCAGGCCCCCAGGTAGTAAGCCCACAGGAACGAGTAGCGCGAAGTATTGAAGAACAGCGGACCACCAGCACCGCCGAAGTAACAATCCGCGACGAGTCAGGACGCGCGGAAGTGACTAGCGGAAGTATGGGTCCTGGTTTATTGTTACAGCCCTCGGGGTCCTTCTAATGCCCACGATAGACTCGGTAACGGGGGCGCCGGCCAATACTCAAGACGCTGGCGATGAGATATACGAATGGAGCGCTGATGGTACTTTTGAATTCTCGGCAGAATTACCGTCGTTGGTCTTCGCCGGCAGTGCGGGGGATATTCCGGATGTAGCCCCAGACTTTGTTATCGTGGTAGATACCCTAACAAAAATTATAGAAATTGACGACAGCGCAAAAACCATACAAACTACACCAAATAGTTTTACGATAAGGATCTAGTACAATGCCCTCATTAAACACAAACTCTACGAACTCGCAAGCCGACAATGTCGGCACCGGGGCACAAGAACTGGTAGTTTCAAGCACTAGCTATGTTATAGGCGAGGATTCGACTATAAACTCCCTACAGATAGCGCAACCGGCGAGCTAAAATCATGCTGATACCTATAACTGCGGCAAAAAACTCGGGTAACGAAACCGTTTTCAATATAGTCGATAGCCTGGGTGCCCCCGTGGATTTGACCGCGCTAGGGGCTACGGTCGTTACTGTCGCGGTTTGCGGGCCCCCCATGCCGTGCGGTATCACTAAAATAGACAGCAGCACCGACGACGTTTCGTTCTTGAATGACACTGTACGCGTTAAGTTCGGTATGTTGGCCCTTAAGCCTATACAGCCCGCGTACTCCCCCAAGGTAAGCTACGTAACCGCCGCAGACCTAGAGCCGGAGGTAATAGTCGGCGAAGGGTACTCGACGGAAATAAAACTTAAGGTAATTTGCTAATGGCATGGAATGGCAGAATACGCGAAGCGGCATATACGCCCCCCTCGGGCGCTCGACTTACCTTCGGGTATGAAAATGTAAGTAAAAAAGTAGATAAGAAAACTACCGGCTTCGAATTCCCGGACGCGGACGGTACGTTCGTCCAAGACCTGGGCCACTCCGGTAGAAAGTACCCGCTTAGGGTTTTCTTTTGGGGCAATGATTACGACCAGGAGGCCGACGCATTCGAGGCCGCATTATTGGAGCGCGGTACCGGTAAGTTAGAACACCCGATTTACGGAACCGTGGACGTCGTACCGTTCGGCACTATTACCCGCCGCGACGATTTGAAGACAGGCGCAAACCAGGCAGTATTAGAGATTACTTTATGGGAGACCATAGGGTTAATTTACCCTGCAGCCCAGGCGGACCCAGCTAGCGCGGTGTTACTTGCGATAGACGAGTATAACGACGCCGTGGCCGCAGAATTCGAGGAAGTTACTAGCCTGGATAGTGCGGTCGACGCCGCGGCGTTCAAGAACGATTACCAGGTATTATTAGGCACCGCTTCTAGCGTACTGCAGACCGTGGCAGACACCCAGGCAGACGTACAAAAACAATTCGACGCGATAGTCGACTCCATTAATCAGGGCATCGATATACTAATCGCCCAGCCGCTTACTTTAGCCTTTCAAACTTTAGCCTT
>Ga0222655_1001102_pt1 | contig 9870 bp, 10 predicted proteins | sample AntAcemetagen423_FD_179857 | JGI IMG/M metagenome (GOLD analysis project Ga0222655, IMG submission 179857) | Saline water microbial communities from Ace Lake, Antarctica - #423 | ecosystem: Environmental > Aquatic > Non-marine Saline and Alkaline > Saline | place: Antarctica: Ace Lake | collected... | reverse complement strand
GTAGCCTTTGAAAACAAATCCATATTAAAAAAATATTTTTCATAAAAAATAAGAGTGAGTGTGGGATTATATAGGAAGGTTTAACTGGGACCTCGAAATGGTTTGGACGACAATCTTGAAGCCCCAGTAAAAGTTTCATTACTAAATGATAGTGTAAATATAAGGCTTAAAAAATATTTTACAAATTCTAAAAGCCCTTCAAGTTATGTCATTACCCGTTAAAACTTTAGGGGTTATCTTTTTTTATACAGATTTCATAATCACCCTCAAGCAATTTATAAACTTAAACAAACTTGGGAAAAATTATGAAAAAAATATTTTAACCTTCTTTTTGATTTGATTTGTCTCTAAATCCGCTAGCAATATACCTAGTCTAGCTTAGATAAATATTGATTTCATTAACTTACAAAATAAACCAGGTAATAAAAGCTATAAGACCTAATAAAATGAGAAACCATTTTAATAAAAAAAACATTTTAACCTCCTTTTTTGATTTGATTTATTTAAATTAATTACAATTTACCATTTTTATTAACTTTGAGTTTTTAGTTAATTTTGATTGCTTATTATCAAAGTTAATCTCTAATCTTAATTTATCAAAATCTTTTTCATTTATTGTTAAATAATAAGTACTTTTATTTTTTGTTAAGTAAACAAATTCACCTCCAAAACTTTCAGATTTTTTATTCTCTAATAATACTTTTCTATAAAAAAATTCATTATTTTCAGTAATACCAAATCTAAATAATCTTTTATAGTCACTTGTTTTAAAGACACATGTTATTAAATTTTGAAATGATAAGTTTTGCTCAAATTTAATTTCTTTTTTTGATTGCACTTTTTGATCATAGTCTGCTGAGTATATTTCATCCTCAATGTCAGCTAGTGTCATGGAGGATGAAAATAAAAAAAATAAAATAAGAATATGCTTTATCAAACTTTAAAAATCGCTATCTCCAGCCGCACCTTCACCAGAGTCTGAAGAATTATTTTTTTCTGATTTTGTTGAATTTGTAGATGTTGATTGATTTGCATCCTCTACTGCCTTTGCACCTCTTTCATTATCTGGTGACCAACTAACAACAACAATACAATCTGATGCACCAAATGTTTTATCAGCTGGAACTTTTTTTTGCGCAATCCTTGCAAATTTTGCATCTTTCAAAGCTCCTGTTGCTTTAATTGTTTCTTCCCAATTTTGACCTAAAAATGCAAATTCTTCTTCTTGTCCATTAACAACTTGTGTTCCTTGAGCATCTTTTTCTACAAAAATATCATTATAATAAACACTTTCATTAACAAACAAAGTCAGCTGAGCGGTAGCTTGATTTCTTGCTTTTTTACATGCGTTAGAAAATAACCTATCATCTCCCTCTTTTTGAGGAGCTTGATGACCAAATGCTACAACAGACATTTCACCTCTCTCGTTATAGTACATTCTAGCACCGAATGTTCTTCTTATAACATCAGCATTATCAAGAGGAAGTTGTTCTTTTAAAGTTTTTGTTTTTCCTTCTTTTAATGGAAATGTTTGAGGATTATAATTTTTTATATGTGAAGCTAATTCAGCTAATTTATCACTCCATATACCTACAATTGTAATTTCATTTCTGTCTCCTGGGTTACCTTTTTCAAATGTTTTCCAAGTTTGAAATCCTGACAAAAAAGCTTGCGCACTTTGCTGCATAGTTGATTCGAACACGTCAGAGTTAAGTACTTTCTTAATTATTTCTTTTTTTTTCTCAACCTCTGCATTTTCGTCATATCCGTTTTTTTTTAATTGATCATTTAATTTTAAATTGATCAGTTTTTTTATTTTTTCAAACTCACTCATGTCTGTTATTGCACCCGTAGTTTTTTTAACAGCCTCATCTACAATAGCTGTTGGATCTACGTCTGGCATAGTATTCTCAGAATTTATATTTTGCATTGAAACGCTAATTTGAGAACCTAATGCTTTAACAAATTCAGCTTTTGCATTCAACATAGCTTTTGAATATGCATTTTGTCTGGCACTATGTATTTGTTGAGATGAATTAGGCATTGAGGAATATCCAGTGCCAATTGCAACATAAACCGTTGATTGCCCTTCCTCCTCAGGATCATTATAACCTTCCACTAAACATCTCTTGCCACTTGAACATCTGTCATCTAACCAATCTCTTGCAGCATCTCCTGGAGAAGGAGCAAACTGAGCTACATCATTCTGATTAACATCTAAACCAGGCTCCTCTGCATTTAAACCAAATGTAAAAAATGACATTAAAATTACTAATAACAATCTATTTATAGTTTTCATTTATCTCCTTTTTTTAAATATAGATTAATAAACTTCATCAATTTTTTTCTTTTTTTTCTTTATCTTGGATTCTTTTTCTTCTTTTTTTTGTTCTTGAGCTGGTTTAACATAATACTTAACAGGCTTAAAATTTTCACTTAAATCATCATTAGAATTGATCTTAGCAATAGAAAATTTTGCATTTTTATCAATAATTTCTGCTTGCCCAACTTTAAATTCCATTTTACCAAGTTTTTCTCCTGTTCTGCTATCTGTAATTATCTCATCAGTCATTTGATAAATATCATAAATATCTCCCACTTCTATTTGTAAGCCCCCTTGTCCTAAATAAGCAATATCTCCTTTTATTTGCTCAATTAAAATAGGATAAATTGCATACAAAATTTCCTGACCAATTTTCATAGATGATTGTTCTGTTAAATAAGCTTCGGGCTGTTTTTGTTTGTTTAGGTTTATTTCTTCTCTAATACTAGATGCATATTTAATTTGTTTTGTAGGGACATCAATTACCCGATAATTAAAATCAATCATTCCAGTTTTAATAATTTTAGTTTGATCTGAAGTTAAATACTTTTTTTCTACCTCTTGAATATCAAATGTTTCCAATCTACCAACTAATATATAGTCTGCAAATAATTGTTGCCCAATTTTAGCTTGATCTTCAATATTAGAACTTTCATTTAAGTTTTGTAATTCAGATAATACTTCATCATCAAAATCTCTATCAAGTACTGTAAATTTTCTTGTTTGTACCAAATAATTTGTTAATGCTTGATTTAACATTCTTGTAGATCTAGATGGATCTATTGAGCTATTTTCAATAGTTTGTCTAAATGGTAATATTGCAATTCTTTTTCTTTTTGCGCTTTGTGATAGATCAAATTTTGCTATAGTTGCTTTAATTTCAACTTCATATTGTCCATCTACATTTTTACCTTCTCTAATAATTTCATAACTTTTTACAGAACCTTTAGATTTTTCTTTTATTAATTCCTGAAAATTTGTTGAAGAATAATTTTCATCTCCTTGATTGTCCGAAATAGATTTTTCAATTGTTTGAATAACAGAATTTGTTTCTTGAGTTACCCCATTAACCTGAGAAATTGCCTCTCTTAAGGCATCTCTTAAAGCCATTTTGACATTCTCTCCAATACCAACCACTTGTTTATCAACATAAGTAATTTTTGATTGAGCCACTGGTGATAAAAATAGCACCAGTGGCAAAAGAACTGTAAGGAGAATTTTTTTCATATTGTTAAATTATTTTTTAAAAGTCTATAAACCACCTAGTGCTTTTGTTGCATCATCAGCACCTTCAACTCCTCTAGATTTTGCACCTGTTACAACTAATTTACCAACTTGGGTTGCGCTTGAAACATATTGTGGAATTTTAGGCAGTATTTTCATGAAATCTCCCATCTTTAGAGCGGCCATCTTATCTGCTTTTAAAGTATCTAATAAAGCTTTTGCTTCAGGAGGAAGTTTAATTGTACCCAATAATCCTTTTATCGCATGAGGCAATGATTTAGCGTACGCAACTTTTGCTTCAGCGCTAGTTGCTGCTTCTTTAGTTAATGCTCCTTCAATTGATTTAGAATTTTCTGAAACTGAATTAAAAGCATTAGTTAATCTTTTGCCTTCTTTGTTCTTGTCATTTTTAACAAAATCAATTGATTTTCTTGTTTTGCTAGCTTCATCATTCATATCTAGTGCATCAAAGAGATAAGCTTGAGCTTCCATATATTCTAAAGAAGACTCAAAGAAAACTTTTGTGAATTTTAATTTAGTATCTTCTAAATTTCCTCCGCCACTAGAGGATTTATCTCCTCCAACTTTAGGAAGTGTTATTGCATTAGCAGATGCCATAATACTAAGTGGCAACAAAAAATATGCTAATAGTTTTGTAAATTTATTAATCATAATTACTCCATAATGTTATAATGTTATTATTTTTATCTAATATTGTCATAAATTTAGAAAAAATAAAATAGATAAAAATAATAAATTCTATTAAAATCATTAATAATTATGCAAAAATTAATGAAAAAAATTTATTTCATATTTGTACTTGTAATTTTTTCAGTAATTAAGATTCCTATATCTTTAGCTAAAATACAAGTTTTTGATGGAGGTTTTTCTTTTGGATCAATACTACCTGAAACCACACTTACTAACAATCTATTAGCAAATAACGGAGGTGCTCAATATTTAAACAAACTTCTGGTTGCTAAAACTAAAGAATTATCAAATGATAGCTTCTCCTTAAATTATACTTTATTAAAAGATGGGATTGGAGAAGATGATCAAAATATTATGGTTTTAGCTCTAGACGGTGAGCACATTGACAGCATTTCAATCCCAGCTGATAATTTAACAAGAACAGATATCATTTTAAATTTTCAAATTATTTTTTTTAATGCAAAAACTAATTCTTTAGTAGCATCTATACCGCTTGAAATAACAAAAAATATCTCAAGTAGTAAAGAACTTACAAAAGATCAGTTGAGATCAGAACTTCAGGGAATCTATGAAAATGAAGTAGTTAAATATTATTTTGACTTACTTAATAAATTTAAATTGCAGACTAAATACAAAAATAGAATTGGTGTTACAGAAGTATTTTTTGAAGATAATGCAAAAAATTATTTTAATAAGAATTTAGACCAAAAAGATATTTTTCTAAAAAATAGATTTGCAAAAAGTTTAAGCTCATTTATTGCTTATAATAATGATGTTGCAATTGTTCCCTACGGCCAAGACAGAACATCAAATACAATAATGTTAAGATTTGAAAACTCTCAAAGACAAATAAATTTACCAAATCCTGATTATCATATACATCTAACTATACGTGGTTTTAAAAATGTATTATTTAAAGAAAGTAATATTAATGAACAGTGGATATATGGAAGCTATACAAATATAAAGATATTACAACCTGACTATCCAGATGAAAAAAAAAGAATTAAAATGGATGAACAATTTAAAAATGGGTTAAACGTTGAAATGTCAAAAAGATCTATGAATAATAAGCAATCATTTGAATGGATTTTTTTTAATGATAGTCTTAAAGTATTATTTGATAATTTTAGTAAACAGACAGTTGAATTAGATAAAAAGTGGTTAAAAAGCTCAAATGAAAATAAAAAAATTGCAAAAATTTTTAAAAATATAAAGGAGATATATGCAAGCTGTAAATAAAATTAAGAAGTTAATATTATATATTGGAGTTACTTTTTTAATAGCTAACTTTGTTCATGCTGTAGAGTTAAGAGGTTCATCTATGGAAAGATGGGATGGAATTTATACCAAAAAGAAAGCGGCAGATGCTATGGATACTGCTAAATCAAAAGCCTGTTTAAATGCATTCAATAAATACACTCAGGGTATGGAAGAATCTAAAAGAATGATTTTTGAAGGAATTAAAGATCAAATTTATGGAAACATTTATGAATATATGACTTGTGGCACAATAGTTGAAGAAAATATTGATAAAAAAGAAAAAAAAGCAATTGTTGTTATGAAAGCAAATATTGATGAAACAAAATTAAATATTGAAATCAATAAAAGTTCAAAAGTATTTGACTCTGCAAGTGGGGAAAAATCAAAATTAGCTATGATATTTTTTTCAAGAACAGTTGTAGCTCAAAGACAATTTGATGAAAGAGTATCTAATGTAGAAAAGAAAACAAAAGGAATTGATATTAATGAAGAAGAATCTGAGACTGGTGTTTCATCAATGACAACAGAGACCAATGTAACAGAAACTGGAGGGAGTAGTTTAAAAAAAGCAGATGTAACAGAATATGTTGTGGATGATAATGATACAGTAAAGATAGAGGCTGGAATGAAGGAAATTTTCACAAAAGCAAGATTTGAACCTGTTTCAGGTGCTAGGCAGGTTAGAAAAAATTGGAGAGAATTAAAAAGCAAAATAGTAGATTCTCTTGAATCTGGCGGAGGTATTCCTGAAGAAGTAAGATGGGATATTGAGGATATATTAATGGATAAAAATGTAAGTTATGCTGTATTTGCTTATTTCGATGTTGGTGTTCCAGAAGTTGATGCGGTAACAGGAAACCAGGTTGTTAACGCTGCATTAACCATTGCTGAGATTACCCGTTTAGGTGACTCTGATCCTGTAAGCATGGGAACAATATCAGGTGTACAAAAGAGAGGGGAAGGATCAAGCAGTGATATTGCAAAAAATAATGCAATTAACCTCGTTGCAAAAGCAACAGCAGAAAAGTTAGTAGCACTAATTAATAGCAAAGGAATAAATTAATGAAAAAAATTATCGTATTTATATTTTTATCAATTTTATTAAATCAATGTTCTTCAACGCCAAAAAAATTTAATGTTGAAAAGGATAATTGTAGATCAATATATGGTTATTTTACAAAATCACAAGATTGCCTTGAGCTAAAATTTGAAAGTATTGATCCAAAAAATTATGGTGAGTATCAAGATCTTCATAGTTTAATTTTAAAAGCAATTGCTGATCGTGTTTACGAAAATAAATTTGACAATAATCAAGCATGGTTAGTTTATGAAGATGTAATTGAAGATTTTAATAAAGCAAAAGACAAAAACCAATATTTAATAACCGTTTTAGATAAATATAGTTAATACAAATGAAATATGTTGAGCCTAATAATTGCTTAATCAAAGAATTTGAAGGGTTTTTATAGATTTAAGATAAATGAAATAAATACTAATGAAGGAGATAAAATGAGTAAAACACTTTGGAAAGATTCACCATCACAAATATCTAACTTTTGGACTTACGTGCTTTTCTTTTGGACCATTATATTTCCAGTCGTTGCATATTTAAAAACACGTTTTACAAAATATGAATTAGACTCTGAAAGGTTTATAATTAAAAGTGGAATTTTAAGTCAGAGTGTTGAGGAAACGGAACTATATAGAATTAAAGATTACTCAATTTTTAAACCTCTTTTTTTAAGAATTTTTGGTCTAGGTCATTTAGTGTTAACAACGTCTGATAAAAATAACAAACATGTTAGAATTTTAGCCGTTAAAGAAGTTGAAAAGCTAAAAAATATGATAAGAAATCAAGTTGAAATAAGAAGAAAAGCAACAGGAACCAAAGAAGTAGATTTCGAATAATTTAGATGAAATTTGTTGATATAGTTTTTATTGTTGGATTATTATTACTTCTAATTGGAAGTTTTTCTGCAATTTCTTTATTGAGATTGAGCATTAATAAAACTAAAGATGAATTGAAAGATATAAATGTTGCAAATCTTTGGGTTTTATTCATTTTATGCTGTCCAGTTGGTTTGCTCCTTATGTACTTTTGGTTTTAATTATTAAGTTCACAATCCAAAACTAACAAATCTTCAATCTACTGTCCATCGACAACCCTCTTTTAAACTAAACTAGGCTAACTATTTAGGTTGTCACTTAAGGGTTACACTTAAGATTAACATTTAATAACTCTTTATTTATGGGGTTTCTTTAGGGGTGAACTCTAGGTATTATCTTAAAGTGTTACTCAAGGGTTAGCCTGAATTATGTACTATAAAAGATTTTTGACATAGGTCAGTTAAAATACTTTTTCTAAATAATGGGGGTACACTAATAGGTTTTTTGTGTCTTTAGTGTCTTTTAAAAAGACAATAAAGTTATCTTCTTATTAAAACGGAACTTTGTTATAGACACCTCTGGAAACTCTTAAAATTTCTGAACGATCAGCCAATCTTTCAAGGGCTTTATTAATATCTGCTTTTGCATGAGGTTTTTCCCTGCCTATGTTTAACTCACCATCATTTTGAATATGATCTTGAATTTCTTTAGCAGTCACTTTTCTGTCCGTAGATTCTAGAAATTTTATTATCGCTTGATTAAGTGCGGTTTGTTTAGAACTACCTACAGCCCCTTGATATTCCCAAATGCAATTACTGTTCATAGCAATTTCAAATTCTAGTGGCTCCCCATCTTTAGGGATACAATGTAAAACAATATTGCATCCATTTTTTCTTTTTGATGCTAATACAATCATGCTGTCCATATTTGATTGAATGCCCGCTGACCCATTAATTTCATCAAACACATCGGATTCACTCCCTTTTTTTGTATGGTGAATTAATACAATTGCCATGTTGTATTTAGCTGCAAGTGTTTGTAGATCCTGCAGATTAAAGTTATCGTTTTCATAAGCATTTAATTTTCCACCAATGCTTTTTTTTACCTTTTGATAAACATCTATTATGACTAATTTTGCATCAGGAGTATTTTGGATCCAGTCCTCAATTTCTTCTTCTAATCCCATAGTTAATAATGGAATTTTTGGTCTACGATCTCTGAATTGATACATGGATTCTTTAGGTTGAATACCCATAGTTTTCCATCTATTTTTAATTCTTTGTTTGTAGTCTTCTAGTGAATAAAACAATACAGAACCCTTAATGCATTGCCTACCTAACCAAGATCCCCCTACCTCAACTTGATACCCAAGATCTAATACGGCAAACGATTTTCCAATTTTAGATTTTCCAGTAATGATATTTAATCCTGGTGATATTAGCCCCTCAACTACCCAATCAATTGCTTTAAGCTCCAACGCTTCTAACTCTACTGCTGTCGTACCATGACGCCATGCTGTCGGGTCACTTTTAGGTTTACTATTACTTACACTAGGATTAATAGGTTGATCATCAACAAGAGATCTTACAATTTTTCTAAACTCTAATTTTGAATCGTGACTTAGATTTATGTTGTCATATTTTTTTGTGAATAAGTTGCTAGCTTTACCACTTCTATAAATACTCTTAATAGATTTTTCAGTTTCAGTTTGTCTATCTTTCCTTTTGATAATTTCTAAGAACTTTTTAAATACCTTTAATGTAATATTTTCAGGAATTTCTTGAGTAAAAAATTCACCAGCAATTGCTTGAATAAATTTATTCATTCCACCATCTTTTCTACCAATGATTGTTAGCGCTGCTAAAACATTCTGATAGTTAAAACGATTGTGTAAATCTTTATAAGCTATTTCAGCTATCTCATTATTACCTAAAGTAGCTCTAGCTGTTTCGTCAAGTTTGCCATAAAAAATACTATAGCAACCATCAGCTCTTAACTCATTTAACATTGCCCCATCGAACTCTACTTGTGTAGTTCCCCTAGGATTTTCTGGTAGATCTATAACCTTAAATAAATCATGACCTATTCCATCTCTACCGAAGCTAAATGTTTCTGGCATTATAGATTTAATTATTGCTGCCTCTTCTGGCTTCATCCTTTTAATAAAATCATAATCAGCTTCTTGATATTCATTTGTATTTCTTATGATGTACTGCAACTCATCATTTACAGCTGAACCATCGTACTTGGGTTTATCTTTAAAATATAAAACCTTTTTATAGTTTTTCTTTTTTTCATCTAACTTAGGAGCAGCAACTGCAATATCTATGTTGTGTTTAGACCTATGGTAGTTTATTATTTGAGTATCATCATTAATAGTGTGTGCTTCCATAACTACCTTGCCTGACTGTTGGTTAAATTCTTATGCAAGGTTTCCACTATCAAATCAGCAGGATAAAATA
>Ga0222655_1001081_pt1 | contig 9975 bp, 14 predicted proteins | sample AntAcemetagen423_FD_179857 | JGI IMG/M metagenome (GOLD analysis project Ga0222655, IMG submission 179857) | Saline water microbial communities from Ace Lake, Antarctica - #423 | ecosystem: Environmental > Aquatic > Non-marine Saline and Alkaline > Saline | place: Antarctica: Ace Lake | collected... | reverse complement strand
GAAAATGAAAAACAGAGAAATAGCAAATAGAATAGCAGAACTACATTACCCTAACGAACCTAACGTAATACACGACCAAAAGTACAGGCTTGTAAGAATGAAAACACTTGCTGACCAAGTAGAAAGCGAGTTAAATTTATTAACTATACCCGTTGTTGTTAAATCGTTTTATTGCTTGGACGAGGTACATAGAGGTAAAGATGATGTTTGCCAAAGACAATGTGAATATTGCAGAAAGAATAATAAGCAATAATATGTTTTACAACGTATTAGTATAAGATGCGTTTATCATTCAATTAATTAATATTAAAATACTTTAAAATGAAAAATATAATAAATAAAAAAGCAATTAAAAATGCATTTTATACATTGTTAGGCACAGTTAAAAAAGCCTTAACTCATAATAGATGCGATAGTTGTGGATTTACAAAAGAACAGGTTTATGCAACAGAACATTTTACAGAAAGTGGATGGATAGAGTGTAAACCTTGTTATAATAAGAGGTCTAACTCTAATTGTGCCTAACATCGTATAACGTCAATAGAAAGATTTAGTTAAGTTAGTTTTGAGTAAAAGGTGCATCGTAAATGGTGTGCCTTTTTTTATTATATTTACTCTAGTATAAAAAACCATTTTAAAAACGTTATATAAGTATGAAAGTCAATATTACAGTACCAACAGATTTAAGCGAAATTACTTTAAGGCAGTATAAACACTTTCTTAAAATACAAAAAAGTGTAGATGATGAAAAGTTTTTAAATGCAAAGATCATAGAGATATTTTGCAAAATGAAACTAGATGATGTAATGAGGTTGAAGTTTAATGATACAGAGTTTATAGTAAACACACTTACTGAAATGTTTGAGCAGAAGCCTAATTTGGTAACAAACTTTAAACTAAACAACAAAGAGTATGGGTTTCATCCACAACTAGATGATTTAACTTTAGGTGAGTACATAGACCTTGATACTTTTGTTGGTGACTGGGAAAACATAGAAAAAGCTATGGCAGTTTTATACAGACCAGTAGAAAACAAGTTAAAAGACAAATACATTATAGAAGAATACAAAGTAGGTAAAGATCAAGAAATGCTAGATATGCCTATGGATGCAGTTTTGTCATCAATTTTTTTTTTGTGGAATTTAGGACTAGACTTGTCGAAAGCTATGATGAATTATTTGGACAAGGAACAAACACAAGCCTTGACGCAGTATCTAATTTCACAACCAAATGGGGATGGTATAACTCAATTTACGGACTTGCTCAAGGAGACATTACAAGATATGAAGATATCACTAAATTAAATGTACACGAATGTTTTATGATGTTATCCTTTATGAAAGACAAAGCAGAAGTAGAAGCAAAAAGAATTAAACAAAATTTTAAATGAGCAATCAAGGTGTAAGAGGGTTTTATCAATTAACCTCAACAATAGAAGAACAACTACTATCAGATGTAAATACTAATACAGTATCAACTGGTGACATAAGCAAAATAAACTTAAACAAGCAAGACATATTCCCATTGGCACATATGATTGTAAATAGTGTTTCAGTTGAAGAAAATGTGTTGAGGTTTAACATAAGCATACTAGCTTGTGATATTGTGGATCAATCAAAGGATGTAACAACAGATAGATTTACTGGTAATGATAATGAGCAAGATATTCTAAACACACAACTAGCAGTCTTAAATAGGCTTATACAAAGGTTAAGGATGGGAACACTACATCAAGATATGTATCAACTAGATGGCAACCCTAGTTTAACACCGTTTAATGATAGATTTGAAAACCAACTTGCTGGATGGGGTTCAACAATGGATATATTAATTTACAATGATATAAACATCTGCTAATGGAATTAAACAATGTAGATGATGTTTTAAAAGCCTTTGCACAATATGTAGTAGATGCATCAAAAGACAATCTAAAAAATGATGTAAATAAATATGGTGACAATAAAGCTGGTGGTGATTTAGATAATTCTATTTCATATACCTATGACAAAAGCAAAAATTTATTCTTGTTAGATTTTCTAATGGAAGACTATGGAACTTTTGTAGATAAAGGTGTAAAGGGTAAAACATCAACATATTCACAATCTGCATTATCACCATATCAATATGGAAGTGGTACTGGTAAAAAAGGTGGTTTAAAAAATGCTATTTACAATTCAGAAACAAATACTGGTTGGTTAAAAAAGAAAAGGTTTCAATGGAGAGATAAAAAAGGTAGGTTTATGAGTTATGAAAGTATGAGTTTTATTATTGCAAGATCAATTTACAACAAAGGTTTAAAAGCAAACCTATTCTTTACAACACCATTTGAATTAGGGTTACAAAACTTACCTAACCAATTAACAGATGCTTTTTCTTTAGATATTGAAAATGCAATTATACTAGGAACAAAAAAATAAATATATGGATTGGACATTAAACATAGCATTTCATTTTCCACATAACAGACTTATGTTAGGCTGGGAGTACATCGCAAGAGATGAAAGATATACATACACAACAATAAGGTTCTATTTGTTTATAGCAACCCTAACACTAGATTATTAAGATGGCAAATTTAGCATTAAGAAACCCACAATTTAAAAGCATAGCAATACAAGCATCTGGTACATTATCAACTGTATGTGAGGTATCAATAGATGGTACTTTAAGATACACACTTGTAAAGAATGTACAACCATCAACAATTATAAACTTTGACATAGCAGAACTTGCAAGAGATTATATAGAGATTACCTACCAAACTGATTACATACCACAGACAGTTGCTATTGAAACCGTATTAACTAATTATAGTGGTTTAAATGGTACTGGTTCACCTTACCCATTAACGGCAATTACTTACAATGATGTAGGTTTTGAAGCTTATGGAACTTTTGAAGAAGAAGTAAACCCAGAAGTACCTTTTGGTAGAACACTACCTACATTACTAATACCTATAAATGAAGATACAGATGCCTTTACAATATTAGCACCAAATAATACTGCTGGTAAAATAGCATACCTTACAAGTAGCTTTAGGGGTGCTGGAAGTTATACTGCTAGTGATACAAGTGTAACAATACAAAATGTAGATTGTAACATAAAAAGAATTGATTGCACAAAGTATGGTGAGGGTAACAGAATTATATACATCAATAAATATGGTGCGCAGCAAGACTTATGGTTTTTCTTAAAAGAAACAAAAAACCTTGCAAGAACAAATGAGGGTTACAAATCAAACACAATAACCTACCCAAGTACTGGTGCTACATATTCTATTCAAGATGCACCTAATAAGGTATTTAACACACAAGCAAAACAAACACACACTTTAAGTAGTGGGTATTACCCAGAGTTTTTAAACCAACAATTTGAAGAACTGCTATTAAGTGAATACATTTGGTTAAGCACCTTTAAAAAAGGAAGTGGTATAATCATACCAGTAAAGGTTAAAACATCATCTATGGCTTTTAAAACAAGTGTAAATGATAGGCTAATTGAATACACAATAGAATTTGAAGAAGCATTTGATTACATAAACAACATTAGGTAATGCGTAGACTACAATTATATATTGGAACACAAAGAGTAGATTTGTTTAAAGATGAAACGGTATCACTTACACAAACAATTAAAAATGTAAAGGATTTAAAAAAGGTATTTACAGAATTTACACAAACCTTTTCTGTTCCAGCATCTAGTGTAAACAATAAAATTTTTAAGCACTATTACAACTTTGATATAAGTGATGGTTTTGATGCAAGGAAAAAACAAACTGCAAGTATTGAGTTAAATGATTTACCTTTTAAAGATGGTAAAATAGCTTTGCAAGGTGTTGAACTTAAAAACAATTTACCACACACATACAAGATTACTTTCTTTGGTAATACAGTTGATTTAAAAGATATATTAACGGATGACCAATTAAGTAGTTTAAGTTTTTCAGATTACTTTGATAGGCAATATGACTTTGCAACAGTTACTGGTGTAATGCAAGATGGTCTTACACCTTTTATTGTTCCTTTAATTACTCACACAAATAGATTAATATATAATAGTGGTAGTCACGTTGCTTTTGACCCAGAGGCTACAATAAATAACTTATACCATCAAGGGAGTGGAAACAGAAGCCAAAATGGTGTTTACTGGAATGAGTTTAAGTATGCAGTAAGGTTGCAGAATATAATAGAAGCAATACAAACAAAATATGATATTACCTTTTCTGATGATTTTTTTAATGATGCTACTAATGAGCAGTTTTCTACATTGTATATGTGGTTGCACAGAAAAAGCGGTTCAGTAGAAAGACCAACACAAGTTGATTTTCTGTACACAAGATTAACTGATTTAGTACAAACACAATCACAAGGAATTTCAAGTGTAAATAATGGTATTATAACTGTAAATATACCCAATAATGGATTGCAACCAAATTTTTTAAGAGTTGATTTAGCACAAGTATCAGCAAACCCATATAGTGTACAAGTTTTAAGGAATGGTGGTTTAGTTGTTGGTGAATTAAATAGTGTAACTGGAAATCAGCAATTAAATATTTTTGCTGGTGCATCTGGTTTTCAAAACAATTCAACTTACACTATTCAAATTGGGGGTAATGTAACTTTTAATTCTCAAAATATTGTTGTAAGTGTTGTAGCAAGTGCAACTGGTGTTTCAGCAATAGACGAATATAAAAATAGTGTTCAATTTGTAACTAACCAAAGTAAAGAATTTAATATAGTTGAGCAGATGCCAAAGATAAAGATTATAGATTTTCTTTCAGGGTTGTTTAATATGTTTAACCTTACTGCCTATGTAGATAATATAGGTACAATAGTAGTTAGAACTTTAGATAGTTATTATGCAGATAGCACACAAGTTTACAACATAGATAAATACCTAGATACTACAAAATCAACAGTAGATGTTGCATTACCTTATAATAAGATTAATTTTAGTTATAAAGGTTTGGGTTCTTTGCTAGCACAACAATTTAACCAGCTTACAAATAGCGGTTGGGGTTCTTTAAGCTACACACTTGATGGTGATATTTTTGATGCACCTAGTGAACCATATAAAATAGAATTACCTTTTGAGCATATGCAGTTTGAAAGATTGTATAATCAAGGCACAACACCACCAACATCAACAGATGTACAATGGGGTTATTCTGTAAATGAAAACTTACAATCTTATATAGGTGAACCATTACTTTTTTATGGAATATCAATTACTAATGGAACAAATATTAGAATTAGAGATACAGTTGGAACAAATAATGTTCAAGATATTGTTGATTATATAATACCATCAAATAGTTTTTCTATTGCGCCATCTACAAGTAGAATAAATATACATTTTCAAAATGAATTAAATGAGTACTTGGCTAATGAACCAGATGGTTTTGTTGCTGGTGATAATGCTTTAGGCTTTACAGATACAATATTTGAAACAGATTACAAAGAGTACATACAAGATGTTTTTAACTTTAGAAGAAGACTAATAAAAGTAACTGCATACCTACCAATGAAAGTGTATTATAACTTACAACTAAATGACTTAATAGAATTAGGACAAGATAGGTACAAGATTAATTCACTAACAACAGATTTAACAACTGGTAAAACAGAATTTGAATTACTAAACACAATACTATGATTAAGAATATAATTGACTTACTACAAGTTGTTGATGGTGATACTGAAAACATAAAGATAGCACAAGGTAAATACAAGTTAGCAGCAACCTTAAAAGAGGGTTACAAACAAATAAAAAGAAATAACAAATGGCAAAAATAGTAGAAGTTGAATTAGTTGCTAAAACTGATAAAGCAGTTGACGGGGTTAATAAGGTTGAAAAGGCAGTAGAAAAAACTGCAAGGTCTGCTAAAAAAGCTAGTAAAGAATTATCTGGAATGCAGCAAGTTGGTAATGAAGCTGTAAAAGGTTTAGATAGACTAACTGGTGGACTTGCATCTAAATTTGTTGCGGTAGGTAGTGCAGCAAAGTTAAGTGGTAAGGCTATGAAGACTGCATTAATATCTAGCGGTATTGGTTTAGCAGTTGTGGCGGTTGGATTACTTGTTGAAAATTGGGACGCTATATCAGAAGCACTAGGTTTTGTAAATAAAGATTTAGAAACACAAGCAGACCAATTAAATAAAAACATTGCATTAAATGATGAACAACTTAAATCATTAGACAATCAAGAGCAAATACTTATACTACAAGGAAAAAGCACCGTAAGAATAAAGGAAGAAAAAAAGAAAATATTATTAATACAACAAGAAGAAAACCGACTTTTACTTGAAAATTATAAAACTCAACTACTAAAGGAACAAAAGCAACAACTAGAATTAAGTTTCTATGATAAACTTAAAATTGCGGTTGCTAGTGCAAGTGGTATTGCTGGACAAGGTGCTATAGCTAGAGCAAAAAGTTTTGAAAAATCAGCAGAACAAATTGCAAAACTAGCTGAAATACAAACACTTGTAACAGATGCCAAAACAAGGGATGAGCAATTAACTATAAAATTATTACAAATAGAAAAAAAGGCAGCAGATGAAAAAATTAAATCATCAGAAAATGCAGCCAAATTAGCAGAAGACGCTGAAAAAGCTAGAATTGATGCTATAGAAAGAATAAGAAAGGGTTTAATAGATACAGAAGCAGAAGAACGTGCAGAAAAATTAAGATTAATAAAAGAAGATTATGACCAACAAATACAACTAGCAGCCGAATTTTATGGTAAAAACTCTTTTAAAATATTAGAATTAAAAGCAGCACAAAAAAAAGCTGAAGATACACAACAAGATGAATTTGACTTAAAGGACAAAGAAAAACGATTAGCGAAAGAAGAAGAAAATCAAGAAAAATTAATTGGAAAATTAGAATTAAATAAAGAATTTGATAACTTAAATTTTGAAGAACAAAGAAATTTATTGAATAAAAGAGATGAGCAACTTTTAAATGATACTACATTAACAGAAGAACAACGAACAGCTTTAACAAAACAATTCGCAGAAGCTAGAACAAATTTAGCTGTTTCAGAACAAGATGCAAAATTAGCTACTTTAGATGCAGTTGGTGGTGGACTACAAGATTTATCAAGTATTGCTGGGGAAGAAACTGCTGCTGGTAAAGCATTAGCACTTGCAGCCGCCACTATAAATACTTATGCTGGTATTGCTGGGATTTGGGGGGCACAACCAGAGGGTACTGCAACCACCACTCTAATTGCTAAAATAGCTGCGTCTACAGCTGTTGCATCGGCTGGTTTTGCAGCGGTTAAAAAGATTGCATCAACTAAAGTACCAGCAACTTCTGGTGGAGGTGGTGGTGGTGGTGCCACAAGTTATTCTCCACCAAGCATTCCCGCTGCTTTTAATATAGTAGGTGCAAGTGGCGAAACACAATTAGCAGATGCAATAGGAAGCCAAACACAAAGACCAGCAAGGGCATATGTTGTAAGTAATGATGTAACAACTGCACAAGAAATGGATAGAAACATTATTGAGGGTGCAAGTATATAAATGCAAAATTAAAAACTAAACACGTTATATAGTTATGGCAATTGTCTATAAACATATTAGAAATAATAATGAAATATTTTACATAGGTATTGGTGTTTCAGAAAAAAGGGCATATTCAAAACACAGTAGGAATAAACATTGGAATAATATTACAAATAAAGAAGATTATAGGGTTGCTATAATTTGTGATGATGTTGATTATGAAACCGCTAAACATATAGAAAAATATTTAATAAAGTTTTATGGCAGGAGGGATTTGGGTTTAGGTACTTTGGTTAATTTTACAGATGGTGGTGAAGGTTTTCTTAATATGAACCTTAAAGAAAGAAAGAGGCGGTCTGTTGTGTTTACTAAATATAACAAAACACAAAAAGACTATTCATTTACACAATTAAGTGAATACAAAACAAAAATGTCAAAAGCAACAACAAATAAGGGTTGTAAAAAAGTAAAAAACAAACTAACAGGTCAGATATATAATTCTCAAAAAGATGCTTCAAAATCTGTTGGATTGAGTGTTTCATATTTAAGTGAAATGTTAAATAATAAGAAAATTAATAAAACTGATTTAATATGGAGTTAGATTTAAGAGAATTAATACTTGATGAAACGGATGATGAATTTGGTGTTGAAGCCATAAGTTTGGTTGAATCACCAGCAATAGAAGAAAATTTTGTTGCTTTAAAAAATCACGTAATACAATTTAAAACTATTGATGCTGAAAAAAGAATTGTAGTTGGACTTGCTTTGATACCTGAAAAACCAATTTACAGAAGGGATAAAGATGAAGAATATTATATATTTTTTTCTAAAGATACAGTAAGAAAAACTGCTGAATTATATTTAAAAAACCATAATAACAATAATGCAACTTTAGAACACAAATCAAAAGCCAATGGTGTTTGTGTTGTAGAATCGTGGATTGTTGAAGATGTAGAAAAAGACAAAACATTTTTCTATGGTTTAAATGCTGTTGTTGGTTCTTGGGCGGTTGTAATGAGAATAACAAATGAAGAAATTTGGCAAGACGTAAAAAAAGGAACTTATAAAGGATTAAGTATCGAGGGGTATTTTGCGGATAAAATGGAAGCACCTAAAGAAAAGGTAGAAGAACAATTAAGTGAAGAATTATTAAGTAAAATTAAATCTATATTAAATAAATAATTATGAAAAGTAACATTGAAAAAGTTTATAGCAAACTACCAAAAACAGAATTAGCAACAGAAAAGGTAGAATTGGGTTTAGTTGATGATTTAAAAGATTTAAATGTTCAGTCAAATAAAATAGTAGGTATTGTAAATAAAGATAGTAGCGATTTATCAAAATTATTTCAAGAAATAAAAAATTTATCAGATGATTTTAACAAAATAAATGATAGAAGAAATGATGATATTAAAAAAGGAAAATCTACGTTAAAAGAAATTAATACTATTTTAGACAAAACACAACAACAAGCAAAAGAGTTAGGTGTAGCACCAAGAGATATTCCTAATTTTGTTAAAACACAAAAATCAAGCGAAGAATTAAGGTCAGCAGTAAATGATATGCAAAAATATTCAAATATTAAATTATAATAAATGCAAAGAAACAACAAAAATAAAACCTTTATACCTAGTAGGACATCACCTACTGGAGGTAATCGTGCTTGTTTATGCTGGGATACTAACAAGTATTCTATTGAGTGTTGTGATGGATCTATGCAAGCGCAAGGAATTGGTGTAATAACAAGAACAGACTGAAAATGCAAAAAGTAAATTAATAATCGTTATATAAATAGTATGGAAAAAACAAAAATGTTAAATCAAATTAGAACACTTCTAAACATCGAGGTTAAACTTGAAGAAATGAAGTTGGAAAACGGTACTGTTGTAAGTGCTGAAACATTTGAAAAAGGAAGTGAAATTTTTATTGTCACAGATGATGAAAAAGTAGCAATGCCAGTTGGGGAATATATCCTTGAAGATGGTAGATTAGTAGTAGTAGAAGCAGAGGGTATGATTGCAGATGTTCGTGAAGTATCTGATGAAGTACCAGCAAAAGAAACAGAAGATCTTGAAGAAGAAACTGTTGAAACAGAAGTACCAGCAGAAGTTGCTACTGAAATTGAAGCAATCATTGAAGCAGTAGTTGAGGTTATTGCACCAGTTATTGAAGAAGTAAAATCTGAAATTGAAGAACTTAAAAAAGAGTTTGGAAAAATGAAGAAATACGAAGATGATAGCAAAGAAGACAAGAAAAAAGAAGAAATGTCTGCTGCTAGAAAACCAATCAAACACAATCCAGAAGCAAAATCAACACAAAAGAAACAAATGGAGTTTGCTAAAGGACAATTTAACACAACACTAGATAGAGTATTAAATAAATTAAACAAATAAAAATGAATAAAAGAAACGTAAATTTAGCAACAACCACTAACATCACTACATCTTATGCTGGTGAGTTTGCTG
>Ga0222655_1001057_pt1 | contig 10190 bp, 11 predicted proteins | sample AntAcemetagen423_FD_179857 | JGI IMG/M metagenome (GOLD analysis project Ga0222655, IMG submission 179857) | Saline water microbial communities from Ace Lake, Antarctica - #423 | ecosystem: Environmental > Aquatic > Non-marine Saline and Alkaline > Saline | place: Antarctica: Ace Lake... | reverse complement strand
AATATAAATTTGATCGAAACCTGCTTTTTAGTTAGGTCTTCCAAAGATCCTAATACATTAATCAGTCTCTCTCTTTGTTCTATCTCGTTTTCATCCATATCTTTTAAGTATAACACTTGTATTGTGCACTGGCATAGAGGAGGTTAGAACCCTAATCATTGAAAATGATTACAATTATATTCCAAGTTTTATTAAGCAAATGGCTACTGTCTAGCCAGTGATGCCATATTTACAATAAACATCTGATTTATGTCAAAAAGAATTCATTCAATGAAAGAGGAACTTTTAAGTGTTGCAATACAGCATAAAAGTAGTCGTGTTTTAACTAGAAAGGAATTACAAATTGAAGTTAAAAAAGTTATTCAAAACGAAGACCTCTACGACGGTAAATATAAACGACTGCTCTCAGTAGCTAAGGAAATTATTATAATCGATGGAAATTGATTTTTAGTAAATCAGGCTATTAATAAAGGGTAGGAGTTAATAAACTAAATTATTGACAAATTATCGGCCTAGAATAATGATGATTGGTGTTGATGTAGATATTCCAGTCTGACTTTTGCAATGTCGTAGTAGCTGTTCAAAAGTCTCTCCTGTGAGCCTGCTTCGGTATTTTGGTTTGGAAAGAGGGATACGTTGAAACGGTTAACGTAACCAAAACTACTATTACTATTTAGAGGATTGCTAATAACTCTGTCTATGAGTATCTCGTTCACAAATTTGTGATCTAGCACGTCTTGCTTAAGTTGCTGGTAATTCTCTCGATTTACCCCAAGATGTAAGTCCTTGAATATGCCTAGAAGCAAGTCAATGAACTGAATAACGTTAGATCTCTCATCTTCTCTATGGGTTTTTGGAAGAAAGCAAACAGGTTTTTCGGTCACATTCAATCCTTCTTCTTGGTCGAGCTTGTAGATGGTGTGCCAGTCGAAGTATTTATGGTCTTGTTGTGGACCTTGCTCGTGTAATATTTCTTCAATTATCACACCCCGTCCAAAATACTTTTTCAGTGAATGTTTCAACATTGAACGAAAAAAACGATTGTATATTGAGTTGAAATTCTGGTGTGTATCAAATTCGTCTACATTTAGGTTGCTTAAATTGATACCAAGTATTGAAAAATGCAGGTTTCTTGCTCCAAGACAATCATTATAAGCGTATTCTAACCAACGATTTATAACATCTCGTTTCTTTACTTCTTTGCGAAAATCTGCCCAATGTATCTCAGCGTCATTCTTTTCTCTGAAAACTTCCCAATTTTCTCTGTCAGTACAATATCTAGTTCTGATTAGGTCTGGCAAGATTGGTTTAGAAATGTCCTCATAGATAGCACCAGTATACAGCCACTTTTCTCCTGTTATTGGGCTAACAAAATCCTGAATTTCATCTGCATAGATTCGAATACTTCTCACTTCGCTTTCGATTGTTTTGTGTCCGAATAAATCTTGCATCTTATCAATGTAGTTCACTGGCACTGTTATGGCAAATTTATACTAATTTCTCAGAATAACTGTTGAAAACTAGATTATTGTTAAACAAAGTCAACTATAATATCGTAATGACAGAGGATACTTTTTTCACAACCCAAGATGTAGCCGATAGATTAAAAGTGAACACTATTACAATTCAGAGATACATAAAGCTTGGAAAATTAGAAGCATATAAAATTGGTAAAGAATTCAGAATTAGTCAGACTAATCTGACTCATTTTCTTGATAGTACTAAAGTCGAAAATAATTGTGAAAAATAAACCCAAATACATTTCTTTGTTCAGTAGTGCAGGGGTGGGTTGTTACGGTTTTAAGAGTGAGAATTTTGAATGTGTAGCGACAAATGAACTTATTGAAAGGAGGATGCAAATTCAGAAGAATAATCGTATTTGTGAAAATGATAGTGGTTATATTACGGGAGATATTACTCATCCAGAAATACAGAGCAAGCTTGAATCATTAGTATCTGAGTATAAAGGAAACATAGACCTAATAGTTGCAACTCCTCCTTGCCAGGGAATGTCGGTGGCAAATCATAAGAAAAATAACGAAATAAATAGAAATTCTCTAGTAGTTTACTCTGTAAAGCTAGTTAAAGACGTCCAGCCAAAATTTTTTGTTTTTGAAAACGTGAGGTCGTTTCTAAGCACTTCCTGTACTGATTTAGATGGTGTTGATAGGAATATTTCAGAGGTTATCCAACTGAATCTTGGAGGGCAATACAATATCTTATCAAAAGTTATTAATTTCAAGGAATACGGCTCTAACTCAAGTCGGACTCGCACACTTGTGATTGGAACAAGAAAAGATTTGCTCGATGTTACTCCTTACGATTTGTTTCCAGAAAAAAAGAGTGAAAAAACACTCCGTACTGTAATCGGTGACTTACCTAGTTTAAGTAAAATGGGTGAGATCCATAAAGATGATTTTTATCATAATTTTAAATCATATTCTCCTGAAATGGAAAATTGGATTGATGGATTAGGAGAAGGTGTTTCTGCTTTTGATAATCCTGATCGTGAAAAAAGACCGCATAGAATAATTGACGGAAAGAGGGTTGAAAATGCTAATAAAAATAGTGACAAATATAGGAGAGCTTTATGGGATAAGGTTGCTCCGTGTGTTCATACAAGGAATGATATTCTTTCTAGTCAGAATACCGTACATCCTATAGATAACAGAGTTTTTAGTATTCGTGAGTTAATGAGGATGATGACAGTTCCAGATAGTTTTCGCTGGATAGACAAGGACTATACTGACCTTAACAAGCTTGATGACGAAGATAGAAAGAGCTTACTTTCAAAGAATGAAATTAATATCAGACAGTCTCTTGGTGAAGCTGTTCCTACGGTAATCTTTAACTCGATAGCTCAGAATATTAATAAGCTCAAAGCTAAAAAAGTGTTGAGTGATAGAGAAATAAATTCGTTAATAAAAGAATTGTCTTTAGATAACAAAGATAAGCTGATTGAATTTATTGATGACCGTGCGAACCAGCTTTCTTTGCCGTCAATACTAAAGACTATTGAATTAGCAAACGCAAAACGTACTGAACACGCAGCATACTACACGAGACAGGACGTGTGCTTCTCTATGATTAAGTCATTACCTGACTTCAAAAAAAATACTATCAATATTCTTGAACCATCGGTGGGAGCAGGTAATTTTTTACCTCTTTTAGCAAAACGATATCAGGACGTAGGTCAGGTAAATATTGATGTATTTGATATAGATAATAATATTTTAACCTTGCTTAAAAGGGTTATTCGTTTGATGAATCTACCAAAAAATATAAAAGTCAGGCTCATTAATGCAGACTACTTACTGCATAAAACAGGTAATTATGACCTAGTTATCGGTAATCCACCCTATGGTAAGGTAACTAAAAATAAAGATCTATTAGCTGCTTATAAACAAGGTGTATTCAATCAGGACACTAACAACATCTACTCTTTTTTCTTGGAAAAGGCTCTTTCTATTGGAAGTGTAGTTAGCTTGATTGTGCCTAAGAGTTTAGTTTCAACACCTGAATTTAATAAAACTCGTGAACTTCTTTCTCAAAAACGGCTACTACAAATTGTAGATTATGGTGAGAAAGGATTTAAAGGTGTGAAGATAGAAACTATTAGTATTACTGTTGACAATAGAGTGAATTTAAAAGATGAAGACGAAATAATAATTGAGAGTTACGTTACAAACGAACTGAGTAATAAGAAACAACATTATGTAACGGATCAAGATTTCCCAGTCTGGTTGCTTTACAGAAACGATAAGTTTGATTCACTAGCTGATGAGTTGAAATTTGGAGTATATAAAGTTTTTAGAGACAGAAAAATTACAAAAACCCATACTAAAGATTCTGGTTCGGTTAGAGTATTAAAATCTAGAAATATTATTGATAACGGTGTTGTGAATATTGAGGGGTACGACAGTTTCGTGGATGAGGTAAAAGAGTTTCCTGTTGGTCGGTATTTGAATAAAGAGAACTGTATTCTTGTTCCAAATTTGACTTATAATCCCAGAGCAGTTAAGTTGCCTAAGAATTCAATAACGGATGGTTCTGTGGCCGTTCTTGAGCCTATAAACGGGTATAAAATACAGGAAGAGCACTTAAAATTTTATGCAACACAACAGTTTAAAGAATTCTATATGATTGCAAGAAATAAAGGCACTCGTTCATTAAATATAGATAGTAATGCAGTGTACTTTTTTGGTGTAAGAGAAAACGAATATGCAGGATAAATTTATAAGTCATTTTACAAATAAAAACTTAGACATCAGGCTCAGTCACGATGCTCGTTTTATTGATCAAAAAGTAACACCTGATGTACTTTCTATAAATGCTGACATAGTCCTTGCTTACATAAGCGGTAGAAATGATGACAATGTAGAGTTTACTGCGAATGATATATGGAAATCTGACTATGCAAATGAAAATATAAAAGACGTTTTCAGAAAACCTGACCTCAATGATAAGAAGGCAATTTCAGAGTACAATAAGTTTTTCCAGCAGTCTCTAAAGGCACTATCTTATGCTGGAATATTATCTTGTGATAAAAGGAGTAACAAGAACTATTTTAAAATTGTAGAAAAGGAACTACTTGAGGTAATTTCTCTTAAAGAGAGGTACGCCTTAATCTTTTTGCAAATTTACTTAGAAAAAGTAATGAAAGATAGCGGTCTTTGGAGTAGTTTTGAAATATTCTTTGATCGTCAGGATATTCACAGCTTTGTTGCGTTGAAAAATACTTTCGAAGAATTTATTCGAGCTAACACTCCAATAAAAAAAGTGTTTGAACCGAGAAGAATTTTTACAAAAATAATTAACCCACTTGCTTTCAAAAATAATCTCAAGGGAACTAAGAGAGGTTTTTTATCTAAGCAGCAAATCAGCTATGACGAGTTAATGTACAATAGAAGAAATTGGCGTGATTTTGATAAGAAGAGTACTGAATCCAGACAGGAGTATGAGGAGAGGGCTAAAAGCCAAGTAATAGCATACACAAGGTATACGGTATCTAAAGCCAAGAAGCTTATTAGAGAAAAATATAGACCTGATAGTGAGGTTCAGGAAGAGGGTTCTTATGGCATTGAGGCAAATGAAGTCCACCATATTTTTATGGAGTCAGAATTTCCATCTATTGCTAGCTATACAGAAAACTTAATATTAATCACCTCGAATCAACACAGAATCAAAGCACACCCACATAGCAACTTTTCTATAGTCGATAAGGATTTTCAACTGATTTGTTTACTGGCTAAAAGCGAAGCAATCGAAGCGTCATTGAACGGAAGCGAGTCGATATATTCGAAAGAAGACTACTGTGTAGTTTTAAACACAGGCTTGGAGGAGCAGTTCCAAGTGGCTTTTGAGTTTGATCACATCAGGACTAGGTTAGTTGACATCTATCATAGAATGTAGAACTTGTGTCATTAGTCTAGAATTGCTAGTTACTAATTAAAGGCTTTTTGTTATACTAGGGTTACAACTGAATAAATAGACCTAACCCCTCAGTCTTCTGAGGATATGGTCGACAAAACCGAACCAACTTAAAAAACCCATCATCAGGGTCGTTGGTTCGGTTACCAGGGGAAACCTTGGTAGGAGTTACTGTAAAGTGCTCTCCTGGTGGTGGGCTTTTTGTATGCAAAAATCAATTTTCAATATTAAAAAATATGGACGTAAAACCCTTGAAGTTTTCTTTAGTATATTTTTAGGGATGGTAGTTTTCACGGGTATGCAAGGAATACTCAATAGTTGGGGTGTAAGAGAAGGGAGTTTGTTGGAGGGTGTCGTTGTTGTGTTTAGTTTGTACGTTATGGTTGCTACTTATAACCCTGAACGAGTGCTGAAAAATCTTCGTAGGGATATAGAGACGTTTAATAAAACTCAGTTGGAAGAAATTAAATAATTAGATGGCAGCACACATTACGTACAAATGTTCAAATGACTGCGGTATGAGGATACCATTGGCACTTAATATGCCAGTTTTTAAGGAAGAGACACCAGAAGAATTGAAAAAGTTACCGATCAGAAGTAATGCATTACCGTATTTAGAAGGGTACGAAAGTGAAGAGTTTTGTTTAATGTGTAGGCAGGTGGTGACTATCTTTAACTATGAAAGTGCATTGAATATCGAATACCAGCTAAAAGTAATAGAGTGGGATAAGAGAAGTGTCTTACATAAGGTAAAGCAGTACCTGAAAGGTGTAAAACGGCCTGTGATGGGGAGTTTGATATACAATTCGCTAGAATGTCCGTGTTGCGAGCAGTCGGTGTTCTTAGAGGAGAATGAGCCTTGTTATGACTGTGAAGAGGGGGTGTTTGTGATTGACAAAAAGTTAAAAATTACCTACTAAAAGACCAAACAACCGATGATATTGGGTAGCAAATGGCAGTAAATGGTAGCGAAAAACACACTCCACAGGTATCATTGGAGAATATGTATGATTTTGCTAAAATCGTAAAACCTATTTCATATCGTCAGAAGCGGGCGGTTGAGTGCTGGCTTAAAAATGGAAGGAGAAGTAAGGCGGCTGCTTTAAGAGAAGCTGGTTATAGTAGAGCAGTCGTAAGGCAACCTCACAAGGTGTTTTCAAGCCCTGTAGTACAAGAAGAACTAGACAGACGAGGTTTTGGTCGTACAGGGTGTGAAAACAACTTAAGCCCGCACTCAAAGCCTATCCCATTCTTTAGAGACACTATAGATTTTTCTTTACTTTCCCAGGAGAGTCTATATAAACTAAAGAAGCAGCTTGGAGACATACGGTTTATTCCAGAAAATAGTTAATTTGTATGGATAATACTGGAGTAGATAACGAGTCAGTGGCTTTTGAAGCCATAGAGTCAGCAAAAGATAATGAACAGAGCTTCTATGCTCTGTGTAGATATTTTGACTTAATAACTGATGATTACAGTCAGGTGAAGGTTCTTAAAAAAGAGTTTAGGAATAAGGGAAGCAATCTGTATTTAGGTGCTGGAGAGTCATTATTTAATCTTATAGAAAGCGAGACACGAACACCTAAAGAAGCTTGGTCAGACGTGTTGGGGGCGATAACAGGGGGAGAAAATGGATCGCTATTACCATTTACAAAATCGGGGATGTCAGCTTCTGTTGGAAGAAAAGTACACGGTTTACTTTCAGTGTATAAAACCACAGAGCAAGCACAACCATCACCCAAAATTAAGATTGTTGTGTGTATTAACGACCAATTACACTTTTCTATAAAAGGTAGTGAATATCGCCCATTCTATAAACCCCGAAAAGATAGTGAGCCATACAAAATACTAAAAATCTTAGTTGATCGCTATAAAGCAAAGATTGAGCCTATAAGTGGTGGTCATTTATCTAGAGAGATATATGGAAATATTACAAAGGGAAATCAGATAGCTAGTACGATAGATAAGTTAAGAGATGCTCAGTTCACAACTAAGTTGGGGCACGAGTTTATTTCTAATAGCTCAGGATACTACCTAAACGATGATATTTTTGTTATCGAAGCAGAATAAGTACTACTTTCGTACTACATCATTGAGTGGAGTCAGTATAGATAGAAATTACTAAAATATAGCCAGCAAAAGAGATATCCACGCTGGAGCGTAAAAGTGGCACGTTAAGAACTCCAGCTTGACGTGTCTCTTTTGCGTTCTATATGAGAGTAAATGACACCGCAATTCAGAGCTTTATAGAACTGTACCGTAAAAAGTACGGGGTTACTTTAAGCGAAAAAGAAGCAATGGATAAGGCGTGTAATTTACTCAAACTAATAGAAGTGGTCGAGTTTAATAGTTCAATTAAGAGTACATAAAATGCAAGATGGAGATTGCCCAATCGAAGGGGGTTATGTACCAATTCCTCGTAACTTAGTAAGGGATTGTAGAAATGGTCTTATGAGTCAACCAGAAAGAAATCTACTGGTTTGGTTACGAATGACTGCGGATAAAATGGGAGTCACTCACTGTTCGATGGCAGATTTATCCGTTGAAGCATTCAATGACAAAGTGAGTATTAGTTATATAAATAAACTACTTAGGTCGCTAAAAAGTAAGAGGTGGGTCTGGTACGAAGACAGACCAGGACGCAGAGGTGTGTTTGAGTTGCATCATAAGGATTGGATGTTGAAAGGAAACAAGATTAAGGAGTTAGACGAATTGTTTGAAGATGAAGAAGGTTGGGGTGAGACCGTAGCCCAATCGGTTGCTCAGTCAGAGGTTGGTGAGGAGAAAGTGGCTGAGAGTCAGAGCATAGAACGTAGCAAACAGGCAATAAGAGAAACGCTTTATGGTTCTTCTTACAAAAGTTAAGTCAGAGGTCGCTATACGTAAACAGAAACAAATACATAAACATATACATAAACACACACACGCTAAATAAAAAGTTATAATAAATTAAATTATGGAGATAAAAACACAAAATCGTAACAAGTACTTTCTTTACGTCAGACGTTCTCAGGACTCAGAGGATAGACAGATGGCATCACTAGATGATCAAAAAAGTGAAATGACTAGATATGCAAAGCAGTTCAACTTGAACATTGTAGACGTAATCGAAGAGTCTCAGTCAGCTAAAAAGCCAGGGAGACCAAAGTTCAATGAAATGCTCGCACGTATTCACAAAGGTGAAGCAAATGGAATAGTCTGCTGGAAGTTAAATCGACTCGCCCGAAATCCAATCGACGGAGGTCAAATTTCTTGGCTTTTACAGCAAGGAATCATTCAGCATATTCAGACAATGGGACGTGATTACTACCCGACAGACAACGTCCTAATGATGGCGGTAGAGCTTGGGATGGCGAACCAGTTCGTGAACGACTTGAGTGTAGATGTGAAACGAGGAATGCGACTAAAGGCAGAGCGTGGCTGGATGGCTCAGAGTTTGTTGCCGATTGGCTATAAGCACAATAAGGGCTATGAAAAAGGGGAAGATGAAATTCTTTCTACACCCGACTTACTTATTGTGAAGAAATTATTTAGTCATTTTCTCGAAGGTTCATACTCAGTAGCGGACATCCATCGCAAAGCAAGTGTTTTAGGTCTTAGGAATAAAAAAGATAAGCCTTATACTCATAATACTTTTATAGGTGTGCTTCAAAATCCTATGTATATGGGTAAGTTTGAATGGGCAGATTCAACAGGGAGTAAAACCCTAATACAAGGCAAACACGTAGCAATTTTAACGGAGGAGCAATATAATCGTGTTCAGTTGCTGCTTGGTAAAAAAGGTAAGCCAACCCGAATAAATAGTTATGACTTTGCATTTAGAGGTGCAGCAATGACTTGTGGTGAATGTGGACATTCAATTACTGCAGATCGCAAATTACAATGTATTTGTACGGGCTGTAAAAATAAGTTCTCCTGTAAAACAGAAACAGCTTGTACAAAGTGTGGCTTAGAGATAGAAGAAATGGCCAACCCAAGTTTTGTTGATAAGACGTATTATCGGTGCACGAAAAAATCAAAAGTTAAGAAGTGTACTCAAGGAGCTATAGAAGAAAAGCAATTAGCTAGAGAGATAGATACCGTGTTGAGAGATATTCAGATAGACAAGGATTTTTATCTCTGGGCAAAGTCAGCATTACGAGAAGTTCATAAGGAAGAAGTAGATGAACAGAAAGAAGTTGCAAAAAGAGTCTACAATCGTAAAAATGAGCTTATTGAGTTGGCTGATAACTTGGTTTTAATGCGAGCAAGGGGTGAGATTAGTGCTGACGAACTTAAGAAGAATAAAGGTGAGCTTGAGGTTGAGCTAAATCAAATTGACAAAGAAGCTGTGGCAGTTAGTGACCGTGTTTTACATTGGGTGGAGATTGCAGATGGATATCTTACGTTTGCAGAAAAAGCTAGTGACTTATTCAACACAACAACTGACTTAAAAGTGAAAAGGGAGATTGTTCAAACACTTGGTTCGAACCTAACAGTTATGGACAAAAAAGCCTGTATTGTATTGACCGCACCGCTAGTAGGAATTAAAAATGTTCATATTGCTACATACCAGGAATTAGGGAGGTTCGAACACGAAAAAACCCTTGATAAACAAGGGTTAAATCGTTCAAAAGCTGATGCTTTTGCAGTTCTGTGCGCCGAGTAGGATTTGAACCTACGTAGGATAAATCCGGGAGATTTACAGTCTCCTGCAATTGACCACTCTGCCATCGACGCATGTGTTTTTTGAATTGTTTGTAAGAGTTCAATATTAACCA
>Ga0222655_1001053_pt1 | contig 10213 bp, 10 predicted proteins | sample AntAcemetagen423_FD_179857 | JGI IMG/M metagenome (GOLD analysis project Ga0222655, IMG submission 179857) | Saline water microbial communities from Ace Lake, Antarctica - #423 | ecosystem: Environmental > Aquatic > Non-marine Saline and Alkaline > Saline | place: Antarctica: Ace Lake... | reverse complement strand
CAGCCTTTCAGCCATCTAACGCCCGTTGAGCCTATTGAGTCGGTTGAGTCTGTGTCGCTTAGAATGTCGCCGCCAGAGGTAACAGATGCCGCAGTGAGTGCGCCCGTAGCCGCTGTACCCGTAACCACAAGAGTTGAGCTGGCAGTAATCGTTGTAAACGCACCAGCCGCCGGAGTACCGCCACCAACGACATACCCCGCCATAACAACGCGAACGTTCGCCCCTGCTCGAACTACAATTAGCTCGTCAGCGTCTACAATCACACCGCCCGACGATAACTCCGAAATTTTACTCATTGTGTGAAGCCTCTATATTTGTGTGTATTATCAACCATCTAGTCAAAAACGCCATACCCTTAATCAAACGTCAGCAACCTGCTTGAGCTGCAATATATCAACCCTGCTCGCTGACGATACCGAGAACGCCGCCGCGCCGCCGACACCCTGAAAATAAAGCTGCAATTTAGAACCCGCCGCCGCATCCTGAATAAAGGTCAACGGCATTGACGCAAAGCCAGTAACGGCAGTCGTTACAGTCGAAACAGGCTTAACAAAATCGTGGTACTGGTAATTAGTTGCCGCCGCATAAGATGAACCATTCGAGGCGTATCTTGTGTAAAGCTGAAAAATCCCAACGCTTGGAATCCCTGACCCGCCGGTATCGGTGTTGATGTCATAACTCAAGTGCAGTAAAACCGTGATCAGATAAGTTCCGGCATCATCGAACGTAAACGACTGCCCGCTGTTCAAGGTTACCGGAGTGCTCCCGTCACGATCTTGCTGCCATGTAATTATTGGTAAAGCCGCTGCGGTGAGGTTAGCCGACAAAGAAAAACTGTCTGAGTACAATGGGCCAGTGTTCACCGTGGCGTTATCCGATGGTTTGCCGGTTCCGCCTATCTTGGTGCTCCAATCGACAGCGCCGTTGTTTATTTTCCCCGTTGTGATCGCGTTCGTCGCTATCTCGGTTGCTGTGACACTCCCGCCGACCAAAAGATTGCCAGCAATGTTCACGTTCTGCATTGTGACAACGCCGCCGGTAACAGTGAACGGAGCCGAAACACCACCGCCAGCCGGCGCAGCAGGGTCAACGATTTGGAACGTATCCGCCAGAATTGAGAATGTAGAAACGCCGCCGCCTGAAATTAATTCAAATCCACTCAAGTTCCCATCATCGTCGATGGTCACGCCATACTTCAAATTTACCGCTGCCAAATCTTCAACGACACCACCCGTTCCGTTAAGCGTGATTTCTGATTGCGCGGTTATTGCGTAAGTATTAGAAAGTCCCGTCACTTCATCGTTTAGAGCAAGTTCTATCCCACTAATATCTTCAATTGAGCCGTTGAGAAGTTCGTTAGTATCATCAAGGTTTCCCTGTACGCCAGAAACAGAAGTGATCGTTGCCTTCCCGCCGACCGTTGCGGTCAATTCAACCAAGTCCGTAACCGTTGCGGTCGTGGAGTTTTCGGCAATCGTAACCCGAGCTTCAAGCGTCTGCGTTGCCGCTGCCGAACCCGCGCCGGCATCCGATAATGATTCGGCTTCAACTTCAACATCAGCCTCGGTTAAAAGTATCGCGCCGTTCTCATCCTGCAATCTGAACAAGCCAACAGACAAACTTGTGATGCTGCTCGCGTTGGTTGTGATGCTTGAACCTTGACCGACCACCGTTGCATCAAGAACCCCTAGAGCGGTAGACGTAGCAACCACGCCCGTAACTGCGTCATAAGCAACTGTCTCCAAGCTAACAATATCACTTTGGTTCTGCCCTATCCGCGCATCTGCAAGGCTAACCCAAGCGGTTGAGTTCCAATAATAAGGATGGTTGTCGTTATCGCTTTCATACCATCGGCTGAATTCTGGAATCGGGTCAGCAACACCATCAACACCAGCAACCGGCGCGGTCGCAGAAACGTAAACGTCACTCACGCCAGAAGTTAAATCAACAATCGTTTGTTCTAATCCGCTGACCTGATTGATCACCGTTGTCAGAGAGGTTTCAACCGCCGCAACGCTTATGTCGATGTTGTAAATCGGAACGCCCAAATCAGTCACGGTGTTTAAATCTAAAATATCACCCGTTTCAAGCGTGATCGTTCCGCCGCTCTCATCCTGAATATCAAACACGCCGCCAACGACCCGCCGCTTGCCATCATCATCATCGACAACTCCTGACCAGTTCACATTCGTCGCTGTAGATGCCGCAATAGCCGCCGCTGTCGAGTTGGTAGGGGTTGATGCGGCCTCTGTTGAGTATGTCGCGCCCTGTTGCATTCGCACCCAATAATAATAAGCCACGCCAGCCGTTGCATTGCTGTCGGTGTAACTGTTAGTTCTGCCCGTCCAGATTCTAGTCGCAGCGCCAAATGAATTGCTTGTGCCGCGCCATACTTGAGCAAATCCCCAATAAGCATTGACCGTAGGGTTTACCCAATCAATTGTTATATCAGGCATATCCGTTCGAGCGGTGAGCGTCACGCTAGTCGCAACCGGAACCTCTGGCGTTCCTTCCGTTACAACGCCCGCCGCAGTTCGCGTTGAATAATCCGCCTGATCAGGGTCTTCCCACGCATCCGCCGAATCTTCACGAAGCACAACATCAACGCCTTCATCTTCTCCGTTTAACTTCCAATCAATGACACGAAACAATTTGTCAGTCCAACTAAGTTCCGGAATCGTCAACGTCAACCGATCATGCACCGAGATTTTGAGAGCCTTATAGTTGCAAGGCATCGTCACAACCGTTTGCTGATCGGTCGCTTGAATTAACTTGTGAGCAACCCGCTGTGCTTCGGTTTCGTTGCTGGTGAACGGTAGATCAATGTCCTCGTACAGTTCCTCGCCATTATCCCGAGTCACGAAGGCTGTATTTGTAACCTTTAACGCTTCCGCCTCTTTGTAATTATTGTTCGAGTTCCGATAGAACGCCCGAACCGTATTGAATCGCTGCGCCTTCGGTGTTGCAGTCTGCATGGATATATCGCCGCGCAACCACGAACCATCGACCGCTGTTGATGAAACAAGATACTGCTCCACATCATCGAAAACCGCAGTCGAACCTATTGGACCGCCGTTAGAAAGAACAATGTATGTCGTTCCAGCCGTGGCGATAAACGTGAATTCTGCAACAGAGTTTTCAGTGGTATTCGTTTGGCTTACCAGTTCACCCGTTCCATCCGCTGAATTTGCCGCCGCTAGTTTTATCTGAGTCGATACCGTACCGCCAACCAGCACCGCGTCACCAATCCGAACCTTCAAGTGGTAAACGTTCCCGACTACCGTGGTAATTCCCTGACTCGCCCTTGCGCCGTTCTCTATTTTAATTGCTCTGAATGAAGCGTCCCAAGCAACCGTTCCCGAGGTAGTCCAGCCGATAATACCCGTGGCGAATGAAGGGTTGGTGACTAGATTCGCGCCCGTACCGATTCGACCGGCCTTGATAAAAAATTTACCGTTCTTGTATGCCATCTGACCATTACAAGATGACAGTATCTTTTTGATGTTGTTCGAGTGCGTGTCACTGGTAAGCATCACCCCGTTACAGGTGAATCGCTCATCGCTTGAACCGTCAACCGTGTTCGGCACTTGTTGATCACAAAAGTTTGATTCATTAACAACGGTCGTCCAATCAATACGAGCGTCACTAATTCCCATTCCAATCTGTGTGTCTCGCATGTAATCGACAACGCAAAGAATCGGGTTCCGCGTATAAGCCTGGTATGTTGCGTTCGTTGGGTTCGCACCGGCTGACGTATCTAAGCGCGGGTCATAGATATTATTTTTGCCCTGCATTAACGCCCGAATATTTCTCGGAGCGCCACGCTCAAAAACCTTCTGACTCGCCTCGGCCAAAACCAACCTGATTACCGAGTAAGCAATTCCCCTGCCTCTATGATCGGTTGTAATGTCGGTAAACGTATTGACGTAAGGCGTGATTGCGGTCTGTGTTGTTGTCCCGTAATTGGCGTATGTGTAAACGTAAGGGGTTGATGTTTCCGCTAGATAGTAAAGCCCGCCGGTAACGCCTCCACCGATGGTAACGTTGGCTATTCCAAGACGAGCAGAGTCAAACCAGAAATCATTTATTTCCTCAATCGGATGCCCTGCGTGAGCAATCGTGAACCACAAGTCTTTATTATCGGTTCCGCCCGTGTTCGCATACGCCAGAACGCCACCGACCAACTGACGACCATAAACAATTGTACGAGGTTGTGTGCCGCCTCTAACAACGTTCTCGGTTCGCGTTTTATCCGCTTCGGTTTGTGGTATATCGTCCGGACCAACTAACTTACGCAGACCAATACTAATAGCCGCGTATAGGACAGCCTGAGTTGCAACGTAAACCGTTGCGGTTAATCCAACGCTTCCGATTCCAACTAGAGCAACCGTTATTTTTGCTGCAATGACAGCAATGACTTGAGGCATCTACAGAGCCCACCCATGAATAACCGAGCTTTCGTCGATAAATATCGTTCCGGATTTGGTCTTAACTACAATCCTTAACTCGTCCATCTTCACACCCATCAACTCGCCGATTGTCGGTAGTTCACACAATACAGGATCGCCCGTAAGTAATGAACCAAAACCAACCGGCTGAGAACCGAGCAGACTCGATACCAGTCCAGAGAAACCGCCCGCCTTTCTAATTAACTTATAGGCTTCCTTTTCGCTGTGGTACTCAAACCCCTCAGAGTAATCAATTCCCGTTATCTTCATCGCAACGCTATTCGCAAATCTCATGCAGTCAATCACGCCGTACTCGAATTCTTCATTCGCGTTATCCCGAAGCGAATCGGTGACCGCCTTGCGTCTATCTTCCAAATTTAAAATCCCCGAGACTTCTAAAGTTTACATATCCTCCATTTCTTCCGGTTCCTGTTGTGATCGCGGAAGCATCGCCCCACTTCAACTCAACGTCCTCAGTCGCAGCAGCCCACTTGAGAAACAGGTCGCCAGAGTAATCGTTTTGCAAGTCGGAATCAGAAAACACCGAGCCATTCGTTTTCTCGAATATTGCAAATTCACTTTCACAAGTAACCATCAAAGCATTATCGTCACCGAGACTGATTCGTGCGGTATCCATCGCGCCGCGCCATATCTCGTCAGGGTCAGCAACCAAAGTCCCTGCGGTAACATCTAAAGCGCCAATGTATAACGTGACCGGTCGAAGGTAGTATTGTTGATTTAACACCTCATCGAGAAGATCAGCATCAAGACCGGATAAAACTAAATCAATTTCGTAAGGTGATAATGTCGTTGATTCGCTTACGCCGGAAATACCACCGAATCCGCCGATTCCAATCCAGCTCGCAGAATCCCAAGAATACGTTCCCACTCCGTTGTGCAGATAGATCGTACCCGAGTCGAATTCTAGTTTAACAAAAACCAAGAATCGAACATTAGGCAACGCAACCGCTGTCGCTAGTGCAGAACTTAATCCTCGGTCACTCATAGAATATCCTCGATCAAACTAACCGTGAAGCTGGACCGTGGCGAAGCAACACCACCGAACTGGCTCGGCATGTTGTCCCAATTAACCGCAGGCTCGGCCAGATAGAACGTACCCACCGGAGCCGCCGTTTCAATCGAAGCGTTATCAGCCGGTGAGGTGTGTATTTCCGGACTACAATTAATCGTCGCATTCCCCGAACCGTCACTGGTCACATCACTCGTCACCATCTTAAATTCTTTGTTCGTCCCGTTCGTGAAGCTAAAGTAATCACCTGCCTTCAATACAACCGTGGAATTCGGCCACCCGTCCGTTATTAGCTGCGTTCCCGTTTGGGTTGCCCCATTAACCAAGGCTGTTCCGCCAAGCGCACCACGAGCCCCTGTGTACGCGTGATCACCTACTTCAACTCGATTCTCCTGCCCGTTCATAAACGCAAGATAGCCACGCATCACAGATCGCTCTGATTCATTAAGGTTATTGAACATCAATTGCATCTGCCACCGAGCGCCTTCACGCGTAGCGGTCTGAATGGCACCGGTCAACGGTGATCGGAATACTTTGGTGTTATACAGGATACCAATCTGGCTCGTGGTCGGTGTGATCGCCGGAAACGCCGTTATTGTCGCCATTAGAAACGCCTCCGAGCCATATCATTCTGAATCTGCAACCGTTGTACCTTATTCGCCCGTTCTATCATTCCCTCAACTTCGGCTGTTTGCATTGACGAGCCGCTGAAATCGTATTGATTGTTTATCACAACTCCCGCACCACCGCCACCGCCTGATTCACCTTGACGGTTTACGCTAACGGTTTCGCCCTTGGTAGCCCTGAACGCAACGAGATTCGAGTCCGTTCCAGACTTACCGCCAACGGTGAAGGAACCGCCATTTGCAAAGGTAGGAAGGAACGACGACATAAGCCCGCCACCGACACCACCGACAAGGCTCATAAATAAATTAGTTATTTGAGAACCAACCCACTTAGTGACCATATCGTTCACCATGTTCGAGAAGTTATCTCGAAGTTGACCGAATACGCTCTTTCCGCTTTCACCAATTACTTTAAGGTTGTTCGTCATTTTGTCAGTGAACACTTGAGCTTTGTCGATTTCCTCCTCCGTGACCATTGGCGGAAGTATTGAGGAACCATCGTCACCGCCCGAAGCCCTATCGACTAAATCACTTACCGCCGCGTTATATTCTCTTACGCTACCGCCTGCCGTTGCGAAGCTTTCCGCATCCCGTTGAGCAGCCGCTGCTGTTTTCAATAATGCCTGCTCGAACATTTCCGCCTGTGCTGCGTTGGCAATCATCATCTGCCCAAACGTATCGCCAGCAACCAGGTCATCCGTTTCTTCTTGCAGCATTTTAAGTCGCGCCTTGTGCGCTCGCTGCTGTCGGAAGTGCATGTTTTTAAGGTTCTTTGATTGAAGCTCCTCAATCTTTTTCAGGTTAGCTTTGATTTGTTCGGCAGTATCGTTCCCACCAAGAATCCCACCCATGAAACCGGCAAACTCTGACCATTTCTTTGCAAGGAACGCGATAACCGTCAAACCATTTTGCCTGAACAGAAAGAACGCCTCACTAGCCGCCGCCATCGCGCCCGGTAACTGAACAGACATACCATCTGCGAGATTCGTCAACGCAGGAGCCATGTTTGTTACAAATTCCGTTGATACGCCACGCATGGAAGAAGTGAACCGGTTCATCGCGTCATTAGCGTCAGCCGCCTTATCAGCAGCATCTTGGGATAGTGATCGACCAAGTTCTTTCGCCTCACCACGGAGCTCACGAATCCCTTCCGAGCCATTACTGAACATCTGAATCATCTGCGTACCACGACCGCCGAAGATATCCATCGCAACAGCAGTCTTGGTGGTTTGATCGTCCAGATTGTTGAACGCGTCAGCCATCACCTCGATTTGTTTCTCAGGGGATAGTTTCGCTAGTGCGTCAACGTTGATACCGAGTGTATTATAGGCATCCGCATAAGTCGCAACGCCATCACGCGCTTCGGATACCGTTCTCACCATGTTTTGAATTGCTTTATCGACGGTCCCGAATTCGACGCCGGATTGTTCGGCAGCAAATTGGAGTTCTGATAACGCTTCGGTGCTAATGCCTGTTTTAATTGCGAGCTTCTGAATGTTATCCGCTGCATCAAGGCTTTGCTTTGCAACCATCGTGAGCGAACCGATACCAGCCAAAGCAATTAAATTACCGGCGAGACCGTTAACGGATTGATTGATTTTGTTGAATGTACGCTTGGTGGTTTTCTCGAAACGCTTGAACCGGTTCTGAGATTTCTTAATCCCGGTCTCAAGCCTGGTTGTATCAAGCCCTAGATCAACGAGCAGCGAACCGATTTTTTTAGCCACGCGCCTTACTCCGTTGTTCCTTAGCCTTTGAATTTAGCTCGTCCAATCGTCGAGCCTCTTTTGCCATATCTTCTTGAATCGATTCGTAAGCCAGAACTTGTGCAATATCCTGCGCGGTGAATCGCCTCCCAACATCGTCCGGAGTCATTTGAAACTGTAGGGCGAACCTTATGCGGAGTGCTGCGTAGGTATCGCCCTCAAGTCTTTTTTTTCCTGTTCAACATTAACGGAGTTTAATTCGTTTACCTTGTCGAACAACGGCATCAAGTTCTCGGCATCAAACTTCGACAGCGCCTCCATACCGATTTCAATGGATGGGAATAAAAGAACCCCTTGCGCGTCACACAAGACACCGGCAATCATCGCACGAACGTCTGACGGTTGGGGTTCTTCGTTCTCCCGATCTTTGAAGCGCCTAGCCATTTCGATTGAACCATCAAAACTTAGCTTGCGAACATAGGCTTGCTTCCCTATGAACTCAACCGGCATTACATCGACAACGTAATCGTCGAAATCTTCAAAGGTTAATTCATCCATTTTTATTCCTTAACTTGTTGCTCGGGTCAATGCGCCGGCAGGTACAAACGAAACCGAAGCCGTTGCAAGATCGCCAACAGTACCGGAAACAGGATTGTAACTGGTCAGAAGCATCGTGCCACTATAGCTTGGGTTCGTGCTACCGACCGCAGAACTTGTTGGTTTGATAACGACCGCAGTTGTTGAGCCGACCAACGCAAACAATGTCGCATCAACCTCACTAGCCGCATGGTCTTGAGAAAATTCAACCTCAACCGAATAGTTCAGCAATCCGCCGGTCATAATTCTGGTTGTGTCGCTCATGTTGGTATCATCAACACCTTCGGCTTCATAGTTAATCGCCACAGAACGAACGTGATCAGAAAGATCAACACTGTTAATCACTACGGAAGCATCTTTTAATACGAAAGTTGCCATTATTTAAATCTCCTTAAAGTATTCCTATGCTCACAGCGAAGGTAAACGCGCCACCCACTACGGTGTAACTTATTCGCCAGTAATCGTCTGTGACCGCTCCGGCCAAGTTTAAATGCTCGGCTGTTCTGCCTGTTGCCTGCGTGAACGTCATTCGAGTCGTCGGACTCGTGAAACTTCCATTGTCGTCGGATTGAACAATAACATCAATCGTTGTTCCCGCCGCCGCTGTGACGTGTAGGTTAGCATAAATGCTTTGTGCGGTGCTAAGTGCGCCCAATTGTGAGCCCGTCGAAGTTCCGGTACTGCTAACCGCACGATTCGCCTCAAGAATACCGCGAACCAGATTGCCCACAGCACTTCCAGAAATATTGGTGCCAGCCATATCACCAACCGAACCGCTTAACATTTGGTGAGTCAGTTGTGTCGCATTAACAAGGAAACAAGTCTCCTGCTCCGTACCCGCTTCGGTCGCAAATGAAATCGGAACGCTGCCAGCATGGTACGTTTGAATATCCGCATCGTATGTACTGAAATCCGCGTAAGCATCCATCGAGAAGCCGAACGTTTTCAAGCCACCAGCATTGCTGCGGGTTGAATCAGTCAGAACCGTATCATCGACCGCATCCGCACCGTATTCGATTGCTACCGCGCTTGCAATCTGACTCATGTCCAATCGACCTAAGAATGTTGGCCGGTTCTTGACGATAAAAGTTGCCATTCTTAAACCTCGTTGTAATGCAATCTGAAAGTGAGTTCGCGGGAGTATTCCCTATCGCCCTCATCGTAATTATCTGACCTGCCTTCATAGAAACAATCTTGAACGGTCACACCGTCAGCAACACCGCTGTATCTAGTCAATACCGTTCGCACATCGTTACTGGCATTGACGCACTCAAGAAAAGTATCCGCATATACTGAAACCGATACGGTGCATTCAGTCGGAACCGTTTCCTGTCCCATCACATTAACGGGATTCTCATCTAACACCTCGAACACCAAGTAAGGTTTGACCGCATCCTGTGGTGCTAGAATCGCCCATATCGCACCAGCGCCCGATAGGTTAGCAGTCGAGGATTCGAGTCGGGATTTAATCGCTGTCTCTGCCTCGGCCATTATTTAAATGTTTCCTTTTCCATTCCCGTCATTAGTCTACTCGTGATTGCTTCAACAATCTGCTGTTCCGAGCTTTTTAACGTGTTCTCAAATACATGCTGCCCCTCGTAGGACGTTCCCGAACGACCAAATTCGTACAGGTGAGCATATCTAGCCGCCGGACCTGACACGCCAACCTGCGCCATGATCATCTTCTTGTTAGCCCGACTTTTGAGAGCCTTCACGCCAATCGACCGCTTCAAGTGAACATCGTTTTCATCACCGCCGAGAATGATTCCCTTGCGTACCAGGCGCGTATATTTGCTCGCACCGGCA
>Ga0222655_1001049_pt1 | contig 10242 bp, 27 predicted proteins | sample AntAcemetagen423_FD_179857 | JGI IMG/M metagenome (GOLD analysis project Ga0222655, IMG submission 179857) | Saline water microbial communities from Ace Lake, Antarctica - #423 | ecosystem: Environmental > Aquatic > Non-marine Saline and Alkaline > Saline | place: Antarctica: Ace Lake... | reverse complement strand
CATTTATAGTTGGTAATGGTAGTAGCTCTCACATTGCAATGGATGGTAATGAGATACAGTCTAAAAGTAGCCCGACTACCACTAACTCTCTATTTATAAATAATGAAGGGGGTAGCGTTGAATTCGGAGGTGACATAACAGCCGTTGGTGCAGAATTTGCGGGTGACATTTTAGCGCCAAAGCTTACCGCCTCAACCGGCGTTTTATTTGGTACAGATACAGCAGCGGCTAATACGCTTGATGATTACGAGGAAGGGACATGGACGCCTGTATTTATAAGTGGCTCAGGTATTTCATATAGCGTACAGTCAGGAAAGTATACTAAGATAGGCAATGTCGTTAATTGCACAGCGTCTCTTACCGTGACCGCTAGCAGCAATGACAACTCAGCTGTGGCAATAGGAGGCCTGCCGTTTGCTGCGGATGATTCGCATGAATCTGTGAACGCAGCCATTGGAAGATTTAGTGATTTTTTAGATGACTTTTCTGAATTAGTTAGCCAGTATAGATTAACTACTACAGTAGTAATATTTCTAAAAAACAGCGATACGTTTATAACTTATACAGATGCTAAATCTTCTGGTTCGCTACAAATAGCCTTTTCATACCTAACCTAAGAGAAAAATTATGTCATTAACTAAAGAAGTAAAAACAGATAAATATGAAATTGTTGGCGAGTTTAAGCACGTACAGATTAGAGAAGCCACAGTTATTTTTGATGACGGAGTTGAAATATCAAGAGCTTTTAACCGAAAAGTTATAGCTCCTAACGATAATATAACAAACGAGTCACCAGAAACAAAAGCGATTGTAGCTGCGGTTCATACTAAAGCAGTAAAAGACGCATACAAATTGCACTTAGAAAATACGGTATAGCTATGATTGATTTTATGATTAACTTTTTAAAGAAGCATACATAGCCATTATTATTACGATGATTGTAGTTAGCGCAACGGCTATGACGGTCTAGGGATAAGCTACAATTGGACGCTAATCAGGCGTTAAATTACAGGCATAAAAAAGCCCAAGGTTTTTACGCTTGGGCAAACACAATAAAAAACATAAAACACGTTAAAAAATATCAAAACTAAAAGCATAATTAAATGTTAACAGTATAGTTAACACACTCAAATATTAAAGCTTATCTTCTACATCGTCAACCGTTAATAATGTACGGTTGGTTTAAGTTCAGCTAATTCGCGTTTATATTCATTAATCGTATCTATATTCAACTTTATTAAATTCTGCAAATCATCAATACGTAGCTCATCCTTTGTTTTAGGTTGCACTATTTCATATATGTTAAAATTAAACCAAGACGTTTCTGACACATGAGAAATAAGCACATTTACAGAATCTATATGTGCAATTTCACGAACCACACCCCCATTAGCTACATGGCAAATCATAGCGCAATGCTTGTGTGGTGCGTTTGGGTATGCTGGCTTAGGTGGTACTAGCTCGTAAAGATCAGCGTCAACCCAGCCAACGGCGTTTAAGTATATTCCGTTACTTAAAGGTTTTATTTCTTTAATTTTATGTATTTTTTTATTTCTTACTTCATCATCTATTTTAAAATCAGTCATTGTTAATCTTACCTTGTCGTCGTTGGCATTCTGCTGGGCTGCAATCAGTCCAGGTTACATGCTTATCTATTATCGGTTTATTGTGATGATGATATAACCAGTATCCTGATGCTAGTAATATTAACACCGTAAATATAAAGTTATACACATCATCCCCCTGTTAATTAATTGGTCCTAAGCTTTACCCTTCACGATTACGGCGCAGGCTTTGATACTTATACATGATTAAAAAATAGGGTTCATTGTATAAGTACAGCGTTAGTTTTAGCGGCCACCTTCAGACCGGATCTTGTTAAGGAATCGCGCCAACCCTGAATTATGCTAAAAAGGCAGGTTCGTGTCTTCAAAATCATCCTGCATAGCTTGCGCTGGATTAGCTTGTGCCGGTGGCTGATATTGCGGATTAGGTACAGCCTGATTAGGGTCCTTCCAAAATATCTTGGCATTGCCTAATATTGGAGTGCCTCCCTTGGGTGCTTCTTTCCAATTCTGCACAATCATACCGTGGTTGCCGTAATTATCTTCTGTGTTAGGGTCGATAAAAACGGTCATATCTAGATAAGTTTTACCGTTTGCATGTTTTAACATTTTTGATTTATCGATTGCTGTAACATCGATGCTTAAACTTACGCCAATTTTATTACTCATTATGTTTCCTCTTTTAGTTTTTCGATTTCAATTAATTCATTATTCATTTCTTCAATAAATAATTTAGCTTCTGTTTCAATGTCGTTAGATATTTTTGGGTCTAGCTCAACACGTACACATTTATATTCTAAACCCTGCAATCGATCATCATAGCTCACAAAGTCGCACCAGTTGCGGCCAGTGCAAATCATTTGCGTATGCATCTGTAAAATATATTTGCTAGGTATCTTTCTTGTTTTTAAAAAGTCTAAATGTGTCGCAGTGTTTGGGCACTTGATCTCAATAAGCCCATCATCACCTACTAAGCCGTCAGGAGAAGCCGCTAGGCCAATTATTGTGGGATGATCTACTAACCCCTCCTCTTTAACAAACAAGCCTTTAGAAGCCTCATATGCGCCCCTGGCTATAGGCTCTAGATCCGTACCTCTTTGCATAGCAGCGTTTTTGTAAAAGTCTACGCTCTCCCCGCTAAGTTTTTCGCAGATTAATTCCATCATGTAATTTTTGCGAGATGCGGCTGGGCCTGATTTAGTCTTAGCCATTACATCCGCCATGCGTGATGCGGTAATTTTGCCAAGCCTAGCGGCAAACCATTCTGGTGTTAACTGTTCCATTATTGATCCCCAAATAGCTGAGTCTTTCTTATGTCTTTCATCTTTGATAGTTCGACTAGGGCAGTAGTGCCTTTGTACTTTGTGTTAATAGCAACCCATATTGTAACAAGTTCGTCTATGTCCTTGCACTCGAATATAGATTTAACCTCGGCGGTTATGTCAAACTCTTCTTTAATTGGCGCTTGAGTATCTGCGTCCTTAGTATCATCAATAGCAAACAAGCCATTAAGTGCATATTTTCGAGCGTAACTTGATGCGGTTCCGGTTATTTGGCTATCATCCATACCCTTCTTTGATAATGATTCACGAGCAAAGGCGGTGGCAGACTCTAAAACTTTGCCATCTTTTTTCAAGTTAGCCGTTGCTTTGACGTAAATTCGATCACCAACCATAACAATGTCATCATTGATAACGACGTAGCATTCTGCGGCAGCTAATGGCGTTTTAAGAGCTTCTAGAATATCTTCGCATGATCTGTACTTGTATTTGCCGAAACCATTTACCTGCGATTTGGGTGCCTTTAATGACTGTTGTATTTGTAATAGTTCGCTCATGATTTACTCCTCAATAGTTATTATTGGATTTATAACACAGCCAGCTATTTGCTCCTCTTGATAGCGTGCATTGTATCCTTGATCGTATTCTTCATCCTGGTTGCTCATATGCTTGCCTGAATACATACAATCGTAATAACCTCGCAAGAAATCATAAGACTTTGGTATAAGCTGTTCAAAAGTTAGCATTATTTTATCCCCTTCAATGCGTTATAACGTCTCATGTATTTAACGCTATAGCTATTCTGATAATCAGCTTTACTGGCTACATGGTTATCGACTATCTCAAAGCGATTATTTGCTTTAAGTATTAGAGCCGGTGCGGCCTCGGTTATAAATTGTTTTTTAGTTGCCATTGTCATGATTTAGTCCTATTATTCGTGGCTATCTAACATTTTTATAAAAGTTCCGTAAAGGTGGAGGCACTTTAATCCTTGGTTATGACACTCATCAACGCCAATATCCTTAAACGTAAACTTATGATCTTTATATTTCCATTCCCTGCCGTAATAATCAAAAAATAATTTACCTTCATTTTCCATCATGCAAACTACAAACTCTTTTGCTGTTTTAAATTTCATTATCATGATTTAGTCCTGTTAGTTATTTAGTTAATCGTCGTTAATTCCAGCATTCCATTGCTCAATGTTTTTAATATCGCTACCGTATATCACTCGCATACATACCCAGCATTGTATTAGCTCTATGCACTCGCACCTTTTGCCAGTATTGCAATCGCATTGCCAGAAGGCAGGCTTTTGATTGCAGCAATGTTTAGGCTCTAAGTGCATGGTTCAATTCTATTTAGTTGAGCAAGATCGGCAGAAATATAAGCCGCATGTTGATTCGTAAGTTTTGTATGATTTACTGCAATAAGCACAAGTCACATTGATTATTATCATTTGGCCACCTCGTTAAGTTGCATACAGAGTAAAGCTTTATAATCATACAGTCAACACTTTATTATATTAAATTTATATGATTTATTATATTGATATTATATATCATTATGTGTTAAAGTTAAATCTAAATTAACAGGGATTGAATATATGCCTCGTACACTAGCACCAATTAAATTAACTACTGATATCGATCAATGGTTAGAAGACAAGAAAATAGAAACAGGCAATTCTTATAGTCAGATTGCTAGGGATGCCATAAGGACAGCAATGGAAAAAGACAAACGTAAAAACAAATAGGTGAACAACATGAAAACATTATTAATATTATTAGCACTAGCATCAACAACAGCAAATGCCGCATCAATAAAGGGCGGGTATTGGGCTTGCGTGAGTAAAGATCTATTCAACCAGATTACGGCCGCAACAGTTAAGGGTGATGTTCCAGCGGTTAAATATCTAATAAAAAACGGCTGTTTTGGGCCGAAGGCTGGGATACCTATATCTATCCTTGATACAAGCTGGGGAACGGCTAAGGTTCGCGCTTATGTAGGTAATCAAGCTATTGTGCTTTGGACTAATACCGAAAACATAAACAGATAGCTAACACATTATTATTTAGCTGTAGTATAAGAGAGGTAGAATATGACAATAGTTATAGGGAAATTAAATAGATTAATATATGAAAGCAACGACAAAAATTATCATGTTTACAATCTAAAAGCTGGCTCCTGTAAAAATTGCAGCGCTGTTTTTTACGGCCCTAAATATCCTGATGTACTTAAAAGCGTTGAATATGTTTTGCATGGCGAATTTTATAAAAATAAACAATTTGGCAGGCAGTTTAACATTACGAAGTTTAGAAGGTTTGAAGCTGTCAAAGGCTTTGATGTTGCTGAAAACCTTACATTAAATAAAGCAGTTAAAATACTAGGAGATGTTTAAATGTCGCTAAATCCAAAAACGGGAACATAAGAAAAAATAGTTTTAGATAAGCTATTAGAAAAAGGGAATGAGGGTATAACAATTCTTGACTTTCCAGAACATTTAAATATAACTTCTGGGGTAATTGATCACATTATAGGCAAGATAAGAAGCGGTACTTTTGAAACAGAGCAATCTGAATCTACAGATAACTTGATAAAACATTAATAAAGGTGATATATATGACTAGCGCAACAAAGATAAAAAATAATAAAATGATTGTAAAAGTATCAGAAGCAAGAGAGATTGAAATAGTAAAGATATATCTAGGTGTTAATTTAAAATTAGAATTAATCAAAAATGATGACGGTAATCATTATTACAACTGTATCATGAACCCATTTCAAGAGGACGACATTGCAACTATTACAGCTTATAAATTATGGAATAGGCAATATGCTGATTCTAGCTTTTGTGCTATTTCAGACATAGCCTTTACATATATGAAATGTGTAGAGGAAGCTTTAATACTTATACATGAGAATAGTTTTAATAACCATTAATCTGTAGTATACTCAAGCTTAGTAAGCGCAGATGTGAAGCTCTGTAAAAAAAGAATGGCACTAAAGACTTATTAAATTAGCCCCTTTGGTTGTCATACCGTTTCCACAATCACCCTTGATTACTGTCATTCGCGGTAAGTTTCACCAGTCAAGGGGGCTAACCTAATAGGTTGTTATATGTCCGGTTGGATAAAATTACACAGATCACTTTTAGATTGGGAATGGTACACCGATGCCAATACCATGCGCCTGTTTACTCACTTACTTTTAACCGTTAATTACGAGCCTAAGAACTGGCGCGGTATTGATATTAAGAGAGGCCAAATAATAACCAGTGTTGATAAGTTATCGCAGCAAATTGGCCTCTCTTCACAGAAAATTAGAACGTCATTATCTAAGCTAAAATCAACTAACGACATAACAATCAAAACAACAAACAGAAACACGCTTGTAGGCATTACAAACTATGACATCTATCAATCAAAAAGTGATGAAGTAACAAGCCAACTAACAAGCAACTTAACAAACAAACAACAATCAAATAACAATCAAATAACAACTACTAAAGAAGTAAAGAAGGAAAGAATAGAAGAAGATAAGAATAAAGACTTGTTTGAAGCGCTATGGTTATCAAGTCATAAAAACGGCAGCAAGAAAAAAGCTTTAGAATCATTTAATAAAATGGCATCTAAAAAAACAAGCGTTCCAGAGTTTACACAGTTTTTAATTGACGACACTAAAAAACGGATTGCGGCTGATCAAATGGGTTTTGCTCAAATGCATATGACAACGTATCTTAGCCAAGATCGTTTCAATGATGAGATCAAAAGCGGAGAATCTAATGGAGCCAATAAATTTCAACCTAAGCGCAAAGAAAGCGCAATTGAAGGACTATACCGAGAGCAAGCCGCAATGGATGCCAAACGAGAAGCATCTCGAAATAATGGAACGGTTATGGATTCGGATGGCTCAATTATATCCACTCAAGTTTATAGCGGCTCAGGGGGCGCACATTGAAAATGGACAATATACCGAAAATTTTAAAGGCTGGACTAACGAGCTTGCACACTTTGACGCAAAGGCATGGCGGCGAGCTTATACAAGAATCGAGCATGATATTAAAAAAGACGCTCAAGAGGGCAAGGAAAGCTGGCCGCCAAGTTCACTGGCAATTGTGGCTTATGCGGAGACGGGTATTGGAGAACGCAGTTTTAAAGCGTTTGATAGAGCGACGGCAGTGGAAGATATTACAAAAAAAGAGGAGAGATACGAAGCAGGCAAAGAGCAATGCAAAAGCTTATTATCCCTATTCGACTGATAATACAACGATGCATGAGCGATTAACTAACACAGATTGGGCAGAATAATATGAATGAAATGCAATGGGCAGAAATGGAAGCAGAAATGATTGCTAAAGAGGACGCATATTTTAAATCTAGATCACCACTAGACCACGAAGATAACAGGCAAATTTGGCGAGCAGGTTTTGAACGCGGATACCGTACTGAAAGGTTATCTGAGGGTGCAAAAAGAATAGAGCCTCTTCAGATGGGGAAAAAAACTACAAGCGGCTAACACTATAAAACACAGGTTAATAAAATGAATAATAAATCTAACTTAGGCGAATCTTTTAAATACAATCAAATGCAATACAGGCTAGGGCCGCGAACTTATGCGCTAATGTTAATCAACAATGATTGGATAACCTCATCAAAGACTAACAAAGAGCTTGTCAAGATATTAAAAGCCCAAGCTAAACATATTGAATACACAGCAGCAAAGCGGCGAGGCGAGTTTAAAACTCAATGTTTGAAGAACATGACTAACCGCATAACTTACAAAGAAGCTATACAGGCAATAGCAGACGTTGCAGCGGGGACTTACACGATAAACCGCATAGGTATAATGCATGGCACTGATGGGGGTGTTATCAGAAGAGCAATAATGCTTGTCGAAAAGTTTGGGCCAAAGGGGTTTTATAGATATGGATAAGCAGCCGGCAGTCACATTAAACAATTGTTTTATTAAGATACGCCAAGAGAGCCGAGACGAGATATCCGCCCAAACAGAGGCATTTTTAAAAGGTGGAGGCAAGATAGATAAAAAGCCTGATAGTCATTCAAGTTATGATGAAGCCAAAGCAGACAGCAAATTTAATAAAAACGGTCTTTAATGAGATACGGCCTATTAATTATAAGCACAATAATTATTTATTATATATTGACAATAGATATAGCACCGCTAACCAGGTTGATGTAATGACACAAAGAAAACTAACGAGAACAGACGTAGCGATGATACTAGAGCTTAGATCCTGCGGGATAGCGCTTAAAACAATCGCGTATTATGTATGGGGTATCAAAGAAGATACGCTACGTGGTCAATTAAAAACATGGAAAGCAATCTGATGTCTAAATATAATTTAATGGCAGTTATGGCAGTAATGGATATTATAAATTGTGATAATCCAACTTTCGGGCCTGCTCCAGTTAAGCAAAAAGCTAAACTAAAAAGGCCGTGCTTAAACTGCGGCAACGATAACAGTCACAATAATTCATTTTGTAGCGCTAAATGTTGCAAAATTTACAAAGCAATATAAGGGGAATAATTGTGGCACGCGTAATAATAGACGGTGTTGAATACGTGCCAAAAGCAGAAATTCCGAATATGACAAACAAGGCATTGCAGGGATGTTTAGAAGTTTTAACGGAAATGAGATATTTTAACCAGCAACATAAAATGATGGGGCTTGCTTGGAATGCTATAAACGAATTATCGCCAGAGCTTGCAAAACTTGACGCAGAAAAAGCTTATGATCGAATACATGGCGCAATAAATGAGGATGATTAATCATGGTAGATATAGTACAGATAAAGAAGCGCACGAATAAAGACGCTATAGAAATGCTAGAGGAGGCTATAGTTATGATTAAGGCCGGTAATATAACTGATGTTGCTATAGCTTATGTCACATCAAACGGCAGCATAGGATATAAAGTTAGCGGAGGTAAGCAATCGATATTATTAGGAGCTGCATTGAATATGGCTGATAGAACATTTCATAAATTGATTGACGAACAATGACTTAAAAGCTTTACATTCTCTTATATTGCTGTAAAATACTTTACATCAACTAACAAAAGAGAGACACCAACATGAAAAACAAAGTTACTGCACTACTTTTAAAATACGGAAATAATAGCGCTGACGTTAATCAGATGATTAAAGATAATTATGATATAGCACTAAAATCATACCCTGATGCAAAAGCGTCTTTTTTAGCAAAAGTTATCATCTGCTTGTGATGATAACTTCAATAGAAAAAACACACATATCCGAAATTTTAGCAGGTGATACCATATTTAAAGATGGGCACTACCTTACTGTTAGTAAAAGCAATATTAAGCGCGGTTTTTTTGGAAAAACCTTGTTCGGCGATAGTTACATGAACGGTTCAAAGCTTGTTAAAAAAGCTATTATTCAAAAGTCTCAAGTGCTAATTACAGGATTATAAAATGAGCAAGCTAACACCCATCAAAGATTACATTGACGCACATGCAGAAGGCAATCAAGCAGCGTTTGCCGATAGCCTTTTGACTTACAAGGGCAAAAAAGTAGGGCGGCAGGATCTTAGAAACTGGCGGCTGGCACTCGCGCCGTTGTACGTAGTAGATGGCAAGCTTGTTCGCTTAGTTGCTGAAATAATTAAATAGGGGTAGATCATGAAAAAGTTATACGAGCCAGATTTCATAGCATCTGCTATAAGCGACTTTCAAGTTATTAAGCCAAACCTATCAGGTGATGTATTTACTCGCGCTGAGTTTATCCGCATTGATACAGAAAACCATATGCTAGAAATTAACAAAGCATATATCAGCGGTGATCGAGAGCGTTTCTTTGCACTATTCCAAGTTATATTCAAACAGGAGAATCCAGAGCATGAGTGATTTATTTATGACAATAGGCGAAGACTTGCCGGTGCTAGTTGATTACGATTATCAACCAGCCGAATCAGGCGATCAAGAAACGCCACCAGTGCATGAAGGCGTGACAATTAACGCTGTATTCGTAGGCGATGCAGATATTAAAGATATGATTAAGCAAGGTTATATTGACTACATAGCACAAGCCGTATTTGATAGCTTTGATGAGGAGCTTCAAGAGCCGGATTATGAATACATAGATTAATTAGGAGAGCTAAATTATGTCACAGTATAAAATAATGCTAAAGGCTTTAATCAACGGCGATGTATTGACTCGCAAAATCTGCCTAGAAAAATACGGCATCTTTGAGTCACCCGCCAGAATTACTGAGATGCGAGGAGCAGGCCTAGATATTCATACTAGAATGGTTGCGGCAATAAACCGACAAGGTAATAAGGTTCGCGTTGCTGAATGGTCATTAGTCGTTAAGGCGGTTGCATAATGCAATTAATAGAGATCAAAGACTACTCT
>Ga0222655_1001048_pt1 | contig 10242 bp, 11 predicted proteins | sample AntAcemetagen423_FD_179857 | JGI IMG/M metagenome (GOLD analysis project Ga0222655, IMG submission 179857) | Saline water microbial communities from Ace Lake, Antarctica - #423 | ecosystem: Environmental > Aquatic > Non-marine Saline and Alkaline > Saline | place: Antarctica: Ace Lake... | reverse complement strand
AAGCGGCTATCATGGCCTGCTCTATATTGGTACTTTTTCTGTAACCAATATTACTTTTGTTGTTTCAATACAAAATACTAATGTTGCAAACACATTGGTTATGATTGCAATGGCACCCATGTTATCAGCAATACTTGGAGCGATATTTTTAAAAGAATTACCTGATAGAAAAACATGGATTACAATATTTATAACTTTTACCTCTGCTATTTATATATTCTACGATTCGTTACAGTTGGGTAATTTTTTTGGAGATATATTGGGTTTAATAACTGCTTTAGGCCTTGCTGTAGGTGCTGTTACTATCAGATCTGCAAAAGACAAGAACCTAATCCCAGCAGCTGTTGTTGGAAAATTAATTGTAGCTATGTTTGCACTCCTATTTATTGAAAGTTTTGCACTGGTGGATAGTGATCTAATTATCGTTCCATTAATGTGTATTATGTGTGTTGCTATACCTTTTGTACTAGTCACTATAGCTCCAAGGTTTATACCCGCAGCCGAAGTTAATCTTTTCTTTCTTTTAGAGACTATAATAGGTCCTATTTGGGTGTGGTTAATCGTTAAAGAACAACCTAGTCTTGAAACTATGCAAGGCGGAGCTGTAATCATAACCGCTATAGCAATTCATTCTTTTATTAAATTAAAAAACTCTAAATAAAATCACAATTAAGACTTGATTTGAAAGTAGATGAGAAATATGTACGGTCAATTTTATGAATAAAGTTTTAAAGAATTCTTGGGCACTGTTTACAGGTATCAGTTTTCTCATGATAGCTCATGGGTTCCAGAGTTCATTACTTGGTGTGAGAGCGGTAGCAGAAGAATTTAGTTTAATGTCAACTGGCTTCATGATGTCTGGCTATTTCGTTGGATACTTCATCGGTGCAAAAATTATACCTGTTATTATTGCTAGCGTAGGACACATTAGAGTTTTTGCTGCATTTGCATCTATTGCTTCACTTATTATTTTACTCCATTCAATTTTTATTCATCCATTTGTTTGGTTTCTTTTAAGGATTCTTACAGGGATAAGTTTGGTCTCGATTTATACTGTTACTGAAAGTTGGTTAAATGACAGGGCTAGTAATAAAAATAGAGGAAGTGTTCTTTCTATATATATGGTTATTTTATATACTTCTATGGGAATTGGAATGTTTCTTTTAAACTTTAGTAACCCATTAAAATTTGAACCATTCATTTTAATCTCGGTACTTACATCGGCAGGTTTAATACCAATTTTACTTACTAAAAAAAAACCACCTAATTTTAAAAAAATTAAAGTTATGAGTTTAAAGGAAGTTTATACTGCATCACCATTTGGAATGGTAAGTGCATTTTTTTATGGAACTATCCAGTCTGCTTTATTCACGTTACTTGCTGTTTATGCGGCTTCAATGAATTTTACAATATTCCAAATTTCTCTTGTAACATTTTTGTTAGCTATATCTGGCGCTATATCTCAATGGCCAATAGGAAAAATTTCGGATATATTTGATAGAAGAAAAGTAATCATCTACTCAACTTTTGGTGCAGCCTTTTTTGCCTTTTGTGCAATTTTAGCTTCTAGACAAATGTATTTACCTGCTGAATTAGCAACTAACAAAACTTGGTTTTATATATCTTTAATATTATTTTCAGTCTGTAGTCTTCCGATGTTTTCTTTGATACTCGCTCATACAAATGACTTTATACCTAAAGAGCAATTCGTTGCAGCTGGTGCCAGTTTACAATTTACTTTTGGGATGGGTGCAATGGGTGGTCCTTTTTTATGCTCTATCTTTATGAATATAGTTGGGTTGAATGGATTTTTTGTTTTTTTAATATTCTTTCACATATTGATTGGAGCATTTGGTATCTATAGAAATACTGTGAGAAGTGTGGTTGAAAATCCTGACTCACAATTCGTTGCAATGCCCTCAACAATTACAGGTGCTGGAATAGAATTAAGTCCTGTGGTAGGGTCTATTGAAGAGCCTCAAAAAACTGAGGATATTCAAGTAACTAGCCTTTAAAGGTTAGACAGAACCGCATTAGAACATTCAATCGTATTGCTATCACCACCAAGATCTTTTGTTCTACTTTTTTGATCACTAAGTGTTTTTTCTATTGAATTAACAATTGTTTGAGCTGCTTCTTTTTCTCCTAAATGATCCAACATCATTGCTCCAGACCATATTTGTCCAATTGGATTGGCCACACCTTTGCCCGCAATATCAGGTGCAGAACCATGAACGGGTTCGAATAAAGATGGGAACTTTTTCTCTGGATTTATATTTCCAGAAGGAGCTATCCCTATTGTGCCTGTACAAGCTGGACCAAGATCAGATAAAATATCCCCAAATAAATTTGAAGCAACTACCACATCAAACCATTCAGGATTTAATACAAAACGTGCTGCTAAAATGTCAATATGAAATTGATCAGTTTCAATTTCCGGGTATTGTTTTTTCATTTCATTAAATCTCTCATCCCAAAATGGCATTGTGATTGAAATGCCGTTAGACTTAGTAGCATTTGTTAATTTTTTTCTTTTTCTAGTTTTGGCAACCTCAAAAGCAAATTTTTGAACTCTATCAACTCCGTGTCTAGACATAATTGTTTCTTGAATTGCAATTTCTCTTTCGGTTCCCATATACATTCTGCCACCAACTGAAGAATATTCTCCTTCAGTATTTTCTCTAACAATTAACATATCAATATCGCCTGGTTTTTTATTTGCTAAAGGGGGATTAATCCCAGGAAATAATTTAACTGGTCTTATGTTGATGTATTGATCAAATTCTCTTCTAAACTGCAAAAGTGATCCCCATAAAGATATGTGGTCTGGAACAATATCGGGCATACCAACAGCACCAAAAAATATTGCATCATGATTTCCAATTTTATCTTTCCAATCATCTGGCAACATTTTTCCATGTTTTTTATAATAATCACATGAAGCAAAATCATACTCATCAAATTTAATTTTAAATTGATGTTTTTCAGCGACACTGTTTAAAATTTTAATACCTTCAGGTACAACTTCTTTACCAATTCCGTCACCAGCAATGCAGGCTATTTTATATTCTTTCATGGAAATTTTTTACATTATAAATAGAAATTATAAACAAAAATATAAGTGTTTTTTAAAATAAAATCATTTAAGCATGCTGCCCAGCAACAAATCCTGACGACCATGCCCACTGAAAATTATAACCACCTAAATGACCAGTAACATCAACTACCTCTCCTATAAAAAATAATCCAGGATGTTTTTTAACCATCATTGTTTTAGAGGAGAGCTCATTAGTGTTTATTCCACCCAATGTAACTTCGGCAGTTCTATACCCTTCTGATCCGGTAGGATTAATCACCCATGCGTTTATAGAGTCGCTTAATTGTTTTAATTTTTTACTGGATAGCTCACATATATTACCACTCACCTCATTTTCTTTACATATTATTTGAGCAAGACGTTTTGGAAGAATTTCTGAAATTATTACACCTATATCTTGTTTTGGTTTTAATTTTTTTTTCTCATGTAAAGATTTAAATATATTTAATTTAGGAGTTAGGTTTATATTTATATTATCTCCCAGTTTCCAATAAGAAGAAATTTGTAATATTGAAGGTCCACTCAAGCCTCTATGAGTAAACAACATACCTTCCTCAAAAAATGTTTTTTTAAATGAAACTACCGCCTCTACTGATAGCCCTGTAAGCTCTTTGCATATACCAAGTATTTTTTCACTAAATGTTAAAGGAACTAAGGCTGGTAAGGTCTCAATAATATCTAAATTAAATTTTTTAGCCACCTCATATCCAAAATTACTAGCACCAATTTTAGGTATAGATAAACCACCTGTCGCAATAATTAATGAATCTGAATAATATTGATTAGAGTTAGTAGTAATAAAATACTGTTCTTCTTTTTTATCAATATCTGTAATCATTATTTCTTTTTTTAATACAACCTTTGCATTTTCACATTCTAATAAAAGCAAATCTACAATCTGTTGAGCGCTCTCATCACAAAATAGCTGTCCTAGTTTCTTTTCATGAAATTTTATATTATGTTTTTTAATTAAATTGATAAAATCATTTTGCGTATATTGGTTTAAAGCAGATATTACGAACTTTGGATTTTGTGAAATAAACTTATTTGCTTCTGTGTGAATGTTTGTAAAATTACATCTGCCACCACCTGATATTCTAATTTTTTCACCTATTTTTTTTGAGTGATCTACTAAAAGTACTTTTCTACCTCTTTTTCCAGCTTCAATGGCACTCATGATTCCGGCCGCACCAGCTCCAACTATAATTACATCGTATTTTTCTTTAATCATTATTACAGAATTAGTAATGAGGAGGTTTTTTATCATCCTTAATGACATTAGATTCAACACCACTGTCTAATTCATTAATTCTTTTATTAAAGTTTGAAATTTCCTGTTTTAAAATCTTAATTTCTTTTTGCTGAGAGTAAAGTTCTTCACTCATTTGCGATATTTCATGTTGAAGAAAGCTGATCTGTTCTTCTAATTTTTTAACTAAATTTTCCATATAATGTTAATTTAAGAGACTTTTGAAATAAAACAAGAATTGGATTATTTTGAATAAAAACAACTCAAATAAACTCTTAAACTTAAAATTAATTTAAATTCAATGGTCGATTATATTAGCTTTTGTAACGTTAACGCTAATGGAGATTGCCCTAATTAAAAAATACATTAATATATAAAATATTAGAAAAAATTATGCCTTCATTTGATATAATAAGTAAAATTAATTATCCAGAATTTGATAATGGTCTTGCCAACTGCTTAAGAGAAATTGGCAACCGATATGATTTTAAAGGACTTAATATTTCAATTGAAAGAAAAGATAAGACAATCACCACATTAGCACCCGATCAATTAAAGTTAAAACAAGTAAATGAATTATTACAAATTCATCTTATAAGAAGAAAAGTAGATCCAAGGGTATTAGCTATCAAGAATTCAGAAAATGCTGCAGGCTCAACCATCAGACAAGTTAGTGAATTAGAAGAGGGTATTAGCCAGGAAAATGCTAAAAAAATTATTGCTGAAATAAAAAAACTAAAACTTAAAATCCAAATTAAAATTCAAGGAGAAGAATTACGAGCTGAAGGAAAAAAAAGAGATGACCTTCAAGAAGCAATATCTGCAATAGAAACTATTGATATTGGTCTCCCAATAGAATTTGTAAACTTTAGAGAATAATTTCATTTTAATGACTAAAGAAAATGCAAGTAAACTCTGGAAAATGATACAGGAAGCTGGCGATTATTTACGGAGTTAGAGGTTCAACCTTTCCTACACTTACCCGCACTATTCTACACTAGGGCTTTCACTAAATATTAGTTAGAAAGAAATAACTATTGTAGAAGTGGATTATGGATACAGAAAAACTAGATCACAAACTAGATCAAGTTGAGATAAAGCAAACTAGATCACAACCAATTAAACCTATTAGATTTAAGGAAGACGCAATCAATAAAGTTAGAAAAGAGAATTATGTATTTGGCAAAAAACCAAACTTATTTATTCCATTTATTGTTTCAAAGGATAGCCACCAAAAGGGATTGAAGCTTCGGATATACAAAGGAGCTCCAGGAGAAAAAAAAACAAAGAAAGTGTTCTATGTTCAATATTGGTTTAATGGTAGATCAGATAAATTTCCGATTGGGATTTATAGCCAAACATTTGGAACTAAAGAATGTGATGAAGCTCTTACTGATATATGCAAAACTCATATAGATCCTAAGACTAAATATTGGATCAAAAACCCGAAGCAAACATTTAAAGATGAGGCAAGAATAGTTGAGAAGCCAGACACAACAACTGCAAAGGGCTACACAGTTAATGAAGTTATCGAAGCATATTGTGGAGCTCCGTTAGATGATGTTGAAGCAGAGAGAGGATTTAGTAAAGATCGTAGAGACGGATATAGAGCTGCCAAACACGCTCGAGAATGGTTTAGATGTATGGTTGGTTATAATCATAGAGCAACTTTAATTAGATTTTCTGATGATGATGACGGATACGGAGTTGCAGAATTTAGATCTAATAAACATTTAAGAATTTCGAGGCCATTAAATTGGAGAGATTTCTTTAGAAAATATCCTCCGGGACGTGGAATTATTAAAGATAGAGTTTATTTTAATAGAAGAAAGAAACAAAAATATACTATCGACGCTTCTAAAAACTACTCAATATACGATCACGATTTAGGGAAGAGTTTAATATCAGATTTAAAGCCCGGAGACGTGGAGCATTTCTGTAAGAACCTATCGTCTATGTCTGTAAAAGAAAGTTATGTAAAAGTATTTATCACTCTTTGGATCTATGCGAGAAAGCGTGGTTGGTTAGGAACAAATCCTGGTGAATGTCCTTTCTTTAATCAAACTGTTTATATTAAAAAAGAGCCGAAGAAATATGAGGACAAATATAAAAATGTTGCGATAGAAGATCCGTCTCAACTAGCTTTATTCTGGGAGTGTAGTGAAAAGCTATCTCAACAATTTCCGTTCAAAGCAGAACTCCACCAATTTATGCTGCTAACGGCAATGAGAAAAACCGAAGCACTAAAAATGGAAAAGAAGTTTATAGACTTTGAAAAAGGAACTTTGTTTATTCCAAAAGGTATAAGTAAAACAAAATATAGGGATGAAGAACTCCCTATTACCCCAGAGCTTGAAGTATTGCTACGGAACATTTTAGATCTTGGAGAAAGACCTGATTTAGACTTCTATAAGATGAGAGATTTCCGTTGGTTATTTGCAACTCGTGCTTGGAAGAAAGAGAGATATTTTAGCAAAGATTTTAGGATGTCTACAAAAGCTAGACTTGGAGGAGACGAACAATATATCCCCATATTGAGAAAGTTAATGCAAGAAAAGTCTGGAGATCCAACGCTGCTATATGCACCAAAGATTTTAAGAAAAACATATATCACTAAATCTCAACAAGTATTCGCCGGTAGATCAGAAATAACTCAACAGATGTCTCGACACAGAAATATTGATGTACTGAATAGTCATTATAATAAACCGGGTATTGAAACTAGAAGAGAATATGCGAGTGAAGTTTCTAAAATATTTAGCTTTATTCAAAGGAGATCCGCATAATGTCCCTTATCCTGGTCCGTCGTGTTTGAACTGTGAAGAAAAAAAGAGAGCTCCATATCCGATAACCATTAACGAGAGATCTGGATATATATCAATGAATGTTATAATGCTAACATATGGGCAAACAAGGACAACCAGAGATCGATGACTTTGTTAAATTTGTTATCGCATACAAAGTTATTCAGTATCAAAAAAGATATAATTTAACTCCAAGAGCGGCCTGGTTAAAGCTTTCCGAACACAAAGCATTTAAAGATCTAATGCACGAACATTTTAAAAATAGAGCAGCTCATCTTTTATATAATATTTTAGGTGGACCAAATATAGATTTGTATTCAGGAAATATCCAGGACGCTAAAATAAACTTTTATAAAAATCATATAAAAAAAATAATTGAGAGGTATCCTAATTTAAAAATTTATACTCCAAAAGAATACAAAGAGTGGTTGGATAAATTTAGAGCTGCAGAAAAAGCTAGAAAAATAGCTTTAAAGACCGGAGGTCTTATGTCTATTAAAAAAACCATCAAGAGACCTCGTAAATCCTAACAACTAAATAATAAGTATCCCTATAGTTTTAGAGGAAAATTTGAGACTAAGGGGCAATGTTAAATTTTAAATTTAAAAAGAAATTACTAACAACGCAAGAGTTGCTAACAGAGATAAATTTAAGTCTCGGATGGTTAGATCTTCACAAAACTATATGGAGAAAAGCGGGGAATGATTGTTGGGAAATGGGTTTAAGGTTAATTGGAACTAAAGCATTTTGGGATCCAATAATATTTACAGAGTGGTTGTTTACTAACGGAATAACAAACAAACCAACCAACAAAATGGAGCGAGCAGAAAATGCAGCACTAATAACTTTCGTAAGGAGCAACGTAGAATATGACAATCGATAAAAGGATGTCTTCTGGTGGTGAAGACACAAGACAAATGGATATGGAAACATTTATTAAATTAGCTGATAAAGAAAAAATAGAAGCTGACGCATTAAACGATTTATTCAAAGAGATAGAAGATAAATTCAAAGATCAGGGACAGCCTGGTGAAACAATTACAGACTATATTAAAAGAATGGATGTTTCAGAGCTTAAAAGAATAGAGCTCGGATCAGGTGGAAAAGTAATTAATTTCAACGACTATAAAGATCCAATTAAAGAAGTTAAAAAAATAGACCTAGCCTCGTCTTTTGGACCAAACACTACTGTTTCGTCTTTATCGGATAAGGATAAAGAGACCGTTTTAATACTTTTAAAAATGAGTGGCATTGGAAGAAAAGAATAATGAAAAAAAATACATTAAAAAAGAAAGCGTGGATCATTAAATGAAATCATTAATAGGCCATAACAACTCACCCAAAGACAGAAATATAAATTGGAAATCTATTTCAATAAATCTTTTTGACTACAAAGATCTTCAAAGAATTGCAGAGAACTTGCTACAGAAAAAGAATTGTTTCAGGTTATTAAACGGAGAGCAGCCATTAAAAAAGATCTCTATTCCATATGCAATAAGCGTTCTTATTACAGACAAAATAAATGAGATGAATAGATTTGAAAACCAAGACAATGGGAGGAATATCTGGGAGCAAACAGAGAAAAAACTATTACGAACCTACAACTCTAAAGGAGGGTTAAAAATAAATGAAAAGTAAATGGCACAATATATCAATAAAAACAGAGAGTTTTAACGAACTCCAGGCAATGCAGAACAAACTACCGATACGGGCAAGCATACCACAAACAATAGAGTGGTTAATTAAAGTCGGGCAAACTCAATTAATGAAAAGTGAATTAGATGACCAGAGAAAACAACTCAAGACTATATAAAAATATATTTAACGGATCAGATCAATTCTATCTTGCAGATCCAACCAAGCTAACCATTAAAAAGAATGGCGGTAAAAGATGGGGAGTTAAAAAAGAATTTTCCCTGGTCCTTGAGGATTGTATTGAGGGACATTTAAATGGGGCTGTATTAACAGATAGCTATGGGGGAACTGGGATAAGAGGTGTTGTCCTTCCACCAATAAGAAAATCAGATAACAAATGTATTTGGGGAGCAATAGATGTTGATGGAGAAGTTTATAATAATGAAGAAATTAAAATTGAGCTGCTGCAAAAGGTGGAGAAATTAAAATTACCTCTCTTACCTTGCTACTCTAAATCAAAAGGATTGCATTTTTATATATTCTTTAATGATTGGACAGACGCTAAAACTGTTAGAGATATTCTACTCACTTTCCTACATAAGCTAGATCTACCAGATGATACAGAACGTTTTCCAAAACAAGTGGAGTTAAACCCAACAGATACGGGCAATGGAATAATGCTACCCTTTATGAATGGTATAGGGAACGACTATATAAAGTCCAGCAATGAAAAAAAAATTATTACAGGAACTTTATTTGAATTTGAATTAGCAGCCGGGTTAAATACAGTTAATGCAGAGGACATTAAAATAGAGCTCCGGGAAAAACCAAAGATAGAAAAAAATACCTTATTAGATGATGATCCAAAAGGTCCTACTAAATGGGAGATACTTAAATCAATAAAAGATGGAACTATAAAACAACACCCAGTAATTGGAGGGACTTATTATAGTTGGATCCAGATCATTATTTGTAAATGTATAAAAGAGGGTTATGGAGATAATGAAATTTTAGAACTATGTAAACAAGTCCACAAAGAAAAAATAAATGGTTCTGATAGTGAATACACCTACCCTGGCAGCTACCAAACACAAATTGATTACACTAGAAAAGAACGACAATTAAATATTCCTAATCCTGGTGACACAGAGTTTTTAAAAAATCAAACTATAGAAAGTGCAGTGAAGCTCGATGACATAACAAAATCTTATTGCTACGTTATGGCTAATGATATGTTTAATAAGATTGGATCGGGAGACTTCTACCAGGACAAGCAGATAAACAACTACCACAAATCAGATGTCTTTATTCAAAAAGGATCTCTAACTAATAAGATGTTATCCAACCCAAGATTTAAAAAGGCTATAACATTTATTACAAGTGCGGGCCATAAACCTGGACTACTTCATATTGATAAGCCTGGAATTATTCCTTTAATAAATCAAGGAACTGTTCTA
>Ga0222655_1001027_pt1 | contig 10355 bp, 10 predicted proteins | sample AntAcemetagen423_FD_179857 | JGI IMG/M metagenome (GOLD analysis project Ga0222655, IMG submission 179857) | Saline water microbial communities from Ace Lake, Antarctica - #423 | ecosystem: Environmental > Aquatic > Non-marine Saline and Alkaline > Saline | place: Antarctica: Ace Lake... | reverse complement strand
AAAGAAGAGACAAATGCGACTGATGATATTCTTCGTTTAGCCCAACAAGCGTTGACCCACGCTCCGGTAAGCAGTCAAGAGGCACACGCTCAGACGAAAGAAGAGACAAATGCGACTGATGATATTCTTCGTTTAGCCCAACAAGCGTTGACCCACGCTCCGACGAAAGAAGAGACAAAGGCGACTGATGTTATTACTTCACAACAAGAAACCACGTCAGCATCAGTCGCATCCGCATCAGTCGCATCAGCACCAGCAGAAGAAAATACAACAAGTCCTCCCCAAAAAAACGACGTTCTAACTCCAGAGGATATAAATACGTTGAAGGATAATCTTTTGATTAATAAAAATGTTTTTACTAGAAAATTTGGAAAAATTATGTCTAACTGGCCGCCATATTTGAATTTTATGAAAGAAGAATTGAAAAAAGAAAATATTAATTTACCAGAACCAAATGATTCTAAATTAAAAGATTTTTTTACTGGCCATAAAAATTTAAAAAAAAATTATAAAAAAGTAAAAGGAGTGTTTGATACAAAAACATTATCAGATAATGATAAAAAAGAATTAAACAAAATATTAAGTCAATACACTCGTGCATCAACAAAACGTAAAGTACAACATAGAAAAAATCTTGATAAATCAAGCAAACCACTTGGTACATCGTTAAACGAAAAAATCTTGATAAATCAAGCAAACCACTTGGTACATCGTTAAACGAAATAAAGTTAACGAATACTAGCAAGTAATGATGTCAGAAATCCTTTATTATAAAATAATATTACATAATATAATGAAGACGCGTAAGAAAATGAAACTCGAAAACACCGTCGAAAAAATGTTGGAAATGTTGATGTATATTAAAATTTATCATTGGAAAACAAGCAGTTATGCCACACACAAGGCGACGGATAAATTATATGCTTTGTTGAATGAACATATGGATAAATTTGTAGAAATTTACTTGGGTAAACAAAGTAAAGACGTTCCTTTAGTCGCCAATTTCTCGGCGAAGTTTTTGAATGAGAAAAAGTTCATTTCAAAAACAAAATCATTTATTCGACATTTGGAAGGATTGCATATGGACGAAGATTTAATTAGTGTCCGCGATGATCTTGTGGGCGATTTGAACCAATTTTTATATTTACTTAGTTTTAAGTGATGAACGAGAGAATAATTGATATGAATTTTAATAATAATAAAGGATACGAACAAGAGTTGGACGATAATACGTTAAGAAAATTAGTAGACCATTCCAATACTATAAAGTCTTTATGGAAAAGCGAAGATAAAATTTTAAAAGGTCAATGGTTTTTTTCCAATATAGGTCATATTTCCGATGGAAAAAAGAAAGAAACATGGCGAGAATTGGAAATATACAAGGCACTAAAAGAAATAGAAAAGATTATACTAAACATGAATATAGATAATGAAGATAAAGTAAAAAGTTTTTTTAAAATTCTAATGAGTATATAATCAATCATAGTTTATGATGGGGTTCCATTCGCAATATGGTATAGCTTTCGTTGTCGGGCGTTCCAATGCCAACAATTGTTCCAGCGCCTTTTTCCTTTTTTCCAAAGGAGGTAAATGTATTCTTCGCGATAATTGTTTCCATCTCCATTCGAATTGAAGTGCACATTGCCATGTAGGGAATCCGCTTACATAACAAACACGACGCCATATTTTTCCTTGGTTGACTTTTATAGACGTTGCGTGGGCTCCGCCTTTTATTTCTTTGTTGTGTTGTCGCAAGCGCCTTTCCAAATCTATGGTGGCGCCCACATACGTCGCTCCATCGCTACATTCTAATAAATATACATAATAAGACATATAATGTATATTTATTTAAAAAAGGTTCCAATAATTAGGTGGATTCTTCGTCTTCGCGTTTTACTTTACACCCCCTTTCGTGTGCCGACAATCCGGCTTTCTTCGAACTAACAAACCCACAATATTGACAAACAAATTTATTTGTAGAAAAAGAATAATACATAGACAAATAATTTTCTAAATCCGGTAATTTTAATTCGTCGACTTGCTTCAACAATTTACTTTGAGTTTCTTTAATCATTTTATGTAAAATGTCTTTTTGATTCCTATAGTGATTGTATTCTCGGTGAATGCCGTCGAGAACTTCTTTTTTAATGGTGTTGACATCTATATTGTCATTTATTTTATCTAAATTGGATTTAAAGTGGTCAATAATATCTATGCCAACTTTTACAATTTCTTGGTCGTAATTCACATTATGAATATACAGATGAACGTTCCCGTCGTGAATGTCCATTTCAAAGTTTTCTTTGTTACATATTCCGCTGTGTTGAGACAAAAACAGACCTGAGCAATTTTGTAGTTCACAATCACGAATGAATTTCTGGACTTCGCTTTGCGGTACATTTTTATCCCAGTTTTTATTTTCAATCAAAATCGTACATTTGTCTCGGCGTTCAAGAATCACATCGCCCGTTTCTTTTTGGGTGCCCACGGAATCAATGGATGCGCTAGGGTAAAGAGTTTGTAAAATATGAAACAAAATATTTTCAGATAATTTACCTTTGGACGACGAGTTTTCCATTTTGCTTAACAACGAAGATACGTTTTGTTGATTCATATTGGTTAAGTCTCGGATTTCTTTGAATCCGTGTTCCATTTGACTTTCGCTACGGATCATTTTATCGTTGGTGTCTTGAAGCGTCTTGTTCAGTTTTGTTTCAAGCGTTTCAATGAATGCTTCGATTTTATGTGGGTCTTTGATTTGGCGTAGTTGTTCCATAAATGTATTTAATTCGGATTTCACATAATCTTGTTGCTTGGGCAGTAGTTCATTCAACAAAAGTGTTGTTTTTTGGATGAACGTATCCGTTTGGTCTTTAAAAATAGGGTTTATTTTTTCAGACAAATTATTGTTCAATGCTATTTTCAATTGTTCTACATATTGGTCTTTCATTTCCATCATTTTTAGAGTCAAATTGGTTTGGGTGTCGTTTTGTAGTTTGGACACGTGGACTGTCATAGTGTCCATTTTACTTTGTAAATGATTCATTGTTTTACTCATTTCATTCAACAACGACGGCGAATGTTCGCATTGCAACATTTTTTCAAACATGTCTACCATAAACACATTGACTTCTTCGAATGAAATGTGTTCGTTCGATTTATAAAAATCAATCACTCTTGGATTGGTAATATGTAGAGACATAATATATATATATGTATAAACTCTTTAAATAATTGTAACTATACATGTATTAACTTTTTCTTATTGTATAGCATCATCTTTATGTTTTCTTTTATCATAAGAAGCGTTTCTTCTTGCGATTTATTATTCAAATATTTGTCAAACTTTTGTCTCAGTTTTTCATTGCCATAGGTGTCTAGCCAATCTTCTAGCAACATTTCTTTTTCGTCGTATAGTTCGTTCAATTCCGGTGTTTTGTTTTTGATATTCCAAATACCATCTTCGTAGATCATAATGTATTTATCTTTCATATTGGAAATATAAATATTCATATTTTCTGGTTTCAAAGGATTAAAGTGGATTTTTTCAATCATGTCTTTAACACATGAATTTACTTTTTGGATCGCCTTTTCATAATCTTTGTTAGTCAAATGGGATACGTCGGTGTCTCTATACGACAATATATTGTTTTGAACAAATGTATTGTTGGTAATGTGGTTGACTTGTAACTTGTCCATCAACTTGTCGATTTGTTTTTGTTGTTTTTCATTTTGTTTTTTTTGATATTCTAATTCTTCGTCTTTTTGTTGAAGCTGTAAGTTCATCAATCGAACCAATTCTTTCAAGTCTTCGTCTTTATTTTGTTTACAACTATATTTTATATGTTTACTCATAGACTGCTTATGTTTAAATAGTTTGTCGCAATATTTACACACGTAATCAGTGCGGTTTTCGTCTGGGTCGTAGGGAGGGGGTGGGCTTACTTTTGGCTTACTTTTGGAGGTGTTTGGGCTTACTTTTGGCTTACTTTTCATAAGTTCAATATGCTTCATTGTCTCCAAATGTCTTTTGTAATTGTCACGGCGTATCGTGTGAAAATTACAAAAATCGCAATTGTAGGTCATTATATAGAAAGAGGGATATTTTTTTAATACTCTTTTTTAATTTTACATTATGATAATTAGTGTAATGCGACACCTCCAAAACGTGGGAAATGACACCATCCCTCTTTTTGGGCTGGGTTGCGAAAAATAAAAAGAGGAGGAGAGAGAGATGACCCTAAAAAACTTTTTCTAAAATAAAATAAGAAAAAGGAAACAGATTTCAAGGCTTATGTGCTACTCTTTTCCGAAAACGAATCTCTGTCGAGAAGATAATCTATGAAACTATGGAGTCAAGATTTGGTGTGACCAGTTTGACCAACGCGAACGAGACTTTCTAAACGTCGTAAGAAGCCGAACACACGCTCATCTAATGCCTCGTGAAATTTATAAATTTTATAGTAAAAGTGAACCCAACGATACTTATGTGAAAATAAAGGAATTGTTACATTGTAAATTTCACAATTTATGGATCAGTTTGTATAATATTTAAAAAAAAGAAGAAAATTTATTATCATTCCAAACAAATGATGAAGTATGAAATCGAGTAATGGGTACATCGAAGATTAAGTCTGTATGATAAATTCAAGTAATATTACCACAATGGTGCGAATTCATATTTTTATCAGATATGTATAATCACCACGAAACAAGATAATACCGAAAAGACACATATTGTATAAAGATGTAATAAAAACAGAAGGAACACTTGAAGACGTAGTTGAACTATTTATGAAGAGATTTTAGATGCGACTCTCATAATATATGAATTCAAACATCAACGGCCTTTATCTGGTATCATGGAGTGGTAATGAACTTTAATAATGTCGTGTATTAAATCATATTATTTTATTATATATATATATAATGTCATCTCATACAAAAAGTAAAGTCAGAAAAACTGGTCACACCAGAAATGTAGATGAACAGCAAAATGAAAATAGTTTTCGTAAAAATAGTGGTTCTCATTTGCCAAATTCAACTGCTTCTATAGTAGAATCAAATTTTAAACTGATGAAAAATGAAAGTGCCCAACCAACCACATGGCAAAAGCCTAGTGTACACGCGGAACAAATTCAGCTTCTTAATGCCTTTGGGACGTCTAGACCATTTCAGGTATTTATTAATAGTATGAAGCGTGGTACATATACTGCTGCGAATGTTGATTTGCTTACTAAAATATATCAAAAAGGTGTAAGTAAAGGATGTGGAGATATATCATGTCTATTTATGACTATTATAGTACATTTAATGGGTACACGAAGCCAATTATTAAAAGACCAAGGTCGCCTTGAAACAGGATTAAATGAAAAAAAAATTGAATTTTTAATGAATAAAACAACATTAAACGATTGTCCTGTATTAAAAGTAACAAAAAAAAGTCAAACAGAAGACAAACATACAGATTCCAGCAGTTCGGTTGTTTCAAAAAACAAAGATGATAGAGTTCCTACTATTCTAAACCCTTTTGGTGCGGGAGACAATGAACCAGTTTCTTTAGCATTAATTTTGAAATTTGGAATAAAGGACCCGTATGGAAATATACGCCTTACAGAAGATGTATATGAAATACTAGCATGTATTGAACTATTATTATTAAAATATGGAATAGATGTAGTAGATATTACAAATTTAGAATCTATAAAAGATTTTCTTATTTGGAGTAAAATAAAAATTACATATGGTTCAGGTAAATTACGTATGCGTTTTGATATTGCTCCCCCTTCTACTGGAGGTAAAATGATGTCTTCCATAGAATGTTTTAATTTATTAAACAATGAAGAAACCAAGAAAGATATAAATAATTTCATTTTTAAAGATTTTGATACATTAATGCATTTAATGTGGGCATCATTAACCACTACATCTTCCGCCAAGATACTTAGTGCGTATGGTATAGTGTCTACTATATTAACTCACGATACAGATGAGATGTTGGATAAGGATGGACAAAAATTTGCGGCGGAGGTTTTACTTCGTAAATTATTCAGTATTACAGAGACCGTACAAAGTAAGTATACCTACCTAAATAGGGTATGTCCTTTTTATCCTAAAAATGGTGACACCTTGGAGGTAAATAATGTAACCATCGGTCTTATTCATTGGGATGGTAGCCAATGGATAGGAGAAAAATTTAAAGTAAATAACATCTTAACGAATACAACTCCGCGAGATATGTTCCCTGTTAAGGCTTTGTCGTTTTCAAGTAGTTTTTTCAATGGTATAAACAGTAATTTTTTAGTATATGGGTTTGGTTATGAAAGAGAAAAGTATAGTTCGCCCGCAGAGGATATAGCTACCATTTCTGTACAAGTATCACAGAATGATTTCGATGCCGCTACTGCTGCCGCTACTGCTGCCGTTACTGCTACTGCTGCCCCTACTGCTGCCGCTACTGCTGCCGCTACCGCTACTGGTGCCCCTACTGATACTGCGGTTATACTTAAAGATATGAATGATTTCTACGGGGACAATGTTCTTCTCCCGCGTTTTTTAACAAAAACAGAAAAAGACCGACATATAGTACAATATATTCCGTTTAACTCATCCATAATAAGAACTCCGGCACTACAATTGAACACCATTATAGACAGAATGGTGCCAATATTTTATAAGAATTATATTAAACCGGAACCCAGTAGAGGACTTCGCGTTCATTCGGTAAGAAGAAGTCAATTATCGGATGAATTAAAAAAAAGAAACGATAAAAATAAATTATCGGAGGAATACGATAGCTTAAAAGAGAATATCGATAAACCTAGTTTCTTTCATGTGAGTACGGAATTTAAAAAAATTATGGATGTTTTAAATGCAAATGAATATAACCAATTATTTGAAGTTGAAAAATTAATTGTCCAATTTAATAAAGAAGACGAAGAGAGGCTCGAAGCAGCCCAAGGTTTATTGGCCTTTACTGGAAGACAGTTTAATGTAAATAAAGAAGTAGATGCCGCGAATATTTTGAAAAACTTAAAATTCGTTGCAACAGAAGAAGAAGTGGAGAATGCGGAAAATCAAGGGGTTCCGGCGGCATCCAGCGTGTCATCCAACGAGTCATCCAACGAGTCATCCAACGAGTCATCCAACGAGTCATCCAACGAGTCATCCAACGAGTAAATCAGCTTATAATCCAACGGGTGATCTATGGATTTGTCACGCGTCTAGTTGGCTTTTTAACGCGTCTTGTGTTTGGCTTTTTAACGCGTCTAGTGTTTGACTTTTTAATCACGTGTGTAGTTTTACCAGACCCCATACGGTAGATTATTGGTGATAAGTAGTCGCTTAAACAATTGCCTACTTTATCTATGTAGTATATACAAACGTTCCTTTCTAATTCATCGTCGATAATGTAGATTGGACGTTTATCAATGATGATATAATCTCCATAAAGTGATACATTATATGGGAGGGCATCAGATTGTCTATAAGAAAATATATTTATGGGAATCGTAATTTTTTTTAATTCTAGATTTTCATCTATAAATTCATAAATAAGATGAACCGCGCCTTGTGTGGATTGTGAACCACCTGGATGAAACGAAAAATGTTGCGATGGACGATTTGTTAATGAATTCATTTCAGATGAATTCCAATATATGGCTCCAAATCTCTTTGGTTTACTGTGCCATCAGGCATACAATATTCTAGATGTTGTTTAAATTCGTGCGATTTAAAATTGTATAAAATAAAGTCCATAAGATATCCAGATATTGTAGGTTGTCGCGTAAGTGATCTAAGTGAGGTCATATATATATATAATAAATTATTTTAAAAATTGAATTAAATAAAAATAAATAAAAAGAACATGATGGACTATTATTCACAATTTTCTGGACCTACTCGCGACGGAGCGATCCAAGAAATGAATGACAAGATTGACCGTTGTGAGAAAAAACAATGGCTAAAAAAATATATATCGTTTTACGTAGACGACGAAATTTCTAAATATGGCGGACTTGGTTCATATACCGGTTGGTTGGTAATTACTGAACCCATTATTTGGAAAAATTTATTATACAAAGAGAATATTTACAATAAATGGAAAAAGTGGCTTCGTGTTTTGCGTATGTATAATGTATTTATGAAAATGTACATAGACGTACATTATAAACCTGAAGGTATTTATATGAAAGAAATGAAAGATAAATATGGACTAGTATTTGTATAAATATCACTGGTAATCCTAGTATAATGAATATACATTAGTTGTGTTGGTAAATTGTTTGAGTTTCAAATATTTCTTTTAAAATATTGTCCAATGATACGCGCCTTTTTCCAATCCAATATGTATTTTTAAACATAAGTCTTTTTCAAAAAAAATAAATAATTTGAACGTTTTATTTTTTTTGAAAATCGCGAAGAGCATAAACAAGACGATGTCCGAATATTTCCTTGATAAGGTTATAACTTAAATATTATGAATAGCTGAACACAACATAATAGACGCAACCATAAAGCGTTGCGAAGCTTCATTTGTCTCGTTGCTTGAAATATACTTGGATAAACGGATATTTTTCAAATAAAGCCTATCAAATTGCCGAAGAAACACTTGGTCTTTTACGCGAAATCAAAAAAAAATTCGGCGGTCAACGCTTTATGGTCGCATCCAATACTATGAGTTCTTCCATGCCTATTTACAAAGTATTAAGTGCTTGTATTAGTCCATTTAAAGGATTAAAAGTAGTAGATCACATTGCTCTTATTTTAGAGCACTCTCTTTTATCTGGATTAAATGATTTTCAACAAAAAGAAAAGGTAAATATTTTATATTTAAACGAAAAAGAAATTTGTATGCAAAATGAATTATCTTGGACAAACGACCTTTGTCTCCATATTATGTCTCATTGCGCGTTAGATGTTTAGAAAATCCTGAAACGCTTGACTATCCAACACAATATATATGAAACTACTTTGTTGTGTAACCAAGAAAATATATTTGAAGCAATAAGTTGTATTTGTATCATGATAATCGTAAACATACCAATGAGTTTATTGGCTTATATAGCACGCTATGCGCAACATTTTTTTTTAAGCGAACAACAAAAGAAATATGCGAAAGGTTGATTAACATTTATTAAGTAAATTATTACCGCAAGCATACTACAACCATTTCATAATAATGAACATATAAAGATATATACAACACTTACTACATTTAATAAAAAACAAACCGAATATACAACCTATTATAGTGGAAAACAATGGACCGTTTAAATTGTGCTTTATACAGATAATAATACTATTCAATGTAAACATAAAGGTGGTAATGAATTAATGAACGTAGACTTCATACATTTTTTTCACAAAATGATTATGGCGCATTTGTAAATTTTTTTAATGTAGCTAAACATAGTAATATTGGTTTGTTATGGTTGTTTGCTATAAAGTGTAAATATTTAAAACAATTTAATTATCACTATGAAAATCCGCAGAAGTTGACTTTGCTACTTATGTCAAATAAATGTGGATTAGAATGTTGTTTCGTCAATAGTTTACAAATATTAATTGTATAAGTAAGAGTCAAACCATTGTAGGCAATTCGTGGATGGATTCGGAGTGGTCGACGTAGTTTTGTAATATACACTATCCGTCCACGAATCGCCTATCACCACAGCATCCAATGTGGTTCCGTGTTTGTATTCAGCATATACATAGTTTTTTGATACTCATTTACATAGTTCGTAATTATTTTCCGGCACTTCATTTTCTATAATTATAGTTTATTTTATTAAATCATTTTTATAGTGCCATATTTATGATTTTTCCAACACCTTGACCATTTCAAAATCTAGTGTATAAATCATCCAAATTAAATTTATCAATATCTTATGGTTCAATGTCCGTCGTGTATGGTTTTATTAATGTTATACCTAATATATTTTGAATTACATTTTTCTGAAATCAAACCTTGTTTATCTAGATGTGCCGTTGTCATTCATCTTTTTTTTCTTTCTAGTGCCATAGTTATTTATAGTAAAAGAATTTACAATTATATTTCAAAGGCAAACGGTCATTTATTATAGGTCTGTAAATTAAACAAATCAGATTTGTCTCATTAATGGTTTGAGACAAATAAAAATATATAGCATGACGCCGCCTGAGAATGCTGGGTCATTTTGATTTAGTTTTTTGTTAGTTTTTTGATTTAGTTTTCATTTTGATTTAGTTTTTTGTTAGTTTTTTGATTTAGTTTTCATTTTGATTTAGTTTTTTGTTAGTTTTTTGATTTAGTTTTCATTTTGATTTAGTTTTTTGTTAGTTTTTTGATTTAGTTTTCATTTTGATTTAGTTTT
>Ga0222655_1001025_pt1 | contig 10384 bp, 5 predicted proteins | sample AntAcemetagen423_FD_179857 | JGI IMG/M metagenome (GOLD analysis project Ga0222655, IMG submission 179857) | Saline water microbial communities from Ace Lake, Antarctica - #423 | ecosystem: Environmental > Aquatic > Non-marine Saline and Alkaline > Saline | place: Antarctica: Ace Lake | collected... | reverse complement strand
CTAAAATAAGGAGCATAGCGACTATATTTTGTGTATGCAAAGCTAGCTAAAATAAGGAGCATAGCGACTATATTTTGTGTATGCAAAGCTAGCTAAAATAAGGAGCATAGCGACTATATTTTGTGTATGCAAAGCTAGCTAAAATAAGGAGCATAGCGACTATATTTTGTGTATGCAAAGCTAGCTAAAATAAGCTACAGAGTATGGAATGCGACAATTAAATGAAATACAGAGTCTTTTTATAAAAAGACGACAATATTGAATTTAGATAAAAATACCGCTCAACTGAGCGGTATTTTTATAAGCATTTATGCAAGGCTAAATAATTCACTTATCTCAATTTTGTAAACAAAAAGCTCTTGAAAGAGAGCTTTTTGTTTACAAAATTTATTCTTCGTTGTTTTATATTTAAAGGCTATTTTGGTCTTTTAAAATTTTATAAACCACACTTAAACGTAAGTCATGAAAAAAAATCTATTTTCTTATTTAGTCGTGATGTTGATTTTTTCCGTAACTAGTACTTCTGCACAGATGTTTACACAAACAGAAATCAATCTTGAGGACAGTATTATGCTGTACCCTCAAGGGACCTTCGAATCATTTGTTACACCTCCTGTTAATTCTATGATGCCTGATTTCCAGACGTTAACTCTTCAAGGTCAAGCGGTTTCTTTGCAATCATTAACCACGCTTGCTTCTCAACAAGGAAGAGCGTTGGTTTTTGTATACGGAGGACTATCTTGTCCTGCCTGGCGAAATCTGATGAGTCAGGTCGCATTAGATCTTGAGATACAACGCACAGAGGAAGTGCTGTTGGTGCATATCGCGCCAGCTCACGAAGCACATGCATCGAATGGTTATCTCACCCCATGGTGGGGCGAGTTTGACGGGCAGCCTTTTATTCCAAGTCAAATACCTGAAGAAAACTTGGGTTTAGATTTACCACAAGCCTGGACAATGGGCGAGTACCTTACTCAGACCGAGTCGCTTACTGAAAATCTTGAAATAATGTTCAATATCCCTTGGTATTCTGAAGCTGTCATAGTTTTGGACTCTCCAGAAGGAGATTTTACACAATGGTTTAAAGGTCCGGCAGGATTAATCGTTGTTGACCCAACTGATCAAGAGGTTAAATACTCAGAATCATTTCTGTTATGTGGTATCGATGGTCATAATAACCTAGTAACAATATATGACGTTGTAGATAACATCGTTGCTGGAATACAAGCAGTCGGTATTACAACGATTGGAGTCGAGGCACCACAAATAAGATTAGAAAATTATGAAGCTTTATTTAGTCGACCTACTTCTGGTTATGTTTCAGACATAACAGGAAGGGTTGTAAAAATATTCAACAAATCAAATAGAGTCTCTCTTCATGCTTTAAGTACAGGTATCTACGTTATTAACCTTGGAGGAATATCATTAAAGTTCATCAGGTAAATAGCAATATTCTTCTTAAAAAAAGGTCAGGAAACTGACCTTTTTGTTTTTGCGTTTTTTTTCAGATGAGCTACAATATAAATATGTTTTTAAAATACGTATACATATTAAAAAAATTATTACTAACCTCTCTCATTCTTAGTCTAGGATTTGCTTTATTTTTTACACCTACAATATTTGCCGCAACATTATCTGATGGAATGAATGCAAGTTATGTAATAGGTGCAGGTTCATCTACACAGGATTTTACAGATAGTGGCTCCGGGACTACTGCGTCAACATTTAACGGCGGTGCAGGAGGAAGTGTTATCGATACCGTTAATAACAGACTCTTTGTTGCAGATGGTAAGAATAATCGTATTCTTGTCTTTAATCTTAACCCAACAACAAAGCGGCTTGATGACTATATTGCTGATAATGTTCTTGGTCAAGCTGATTTTACTTCTGGTAGTGAAAACCGTGGTGGGGCAGCAGCAGCGAATACATTTTCAGGAGTACGTAGTATTACTTGGGATGCAACAAATCAGTATCTTTTTGCTGCAGACCTCGCCAACAACCGAGTTCTAGTTTTCGATCTCTCTGCTCCTATTACTGACGGTATGAATGCTACACGTGTTCTTGGTCAGGCTGATTTCACTACAGTTACTTCAAACCGTGGTGGGGCAGCAGCAGCAAACACACTGGCTAGACCAGAAGAGGTTCACTATATTTCTTCAACGACTACCCTTGCTGTCTCAGATTCAAGCAACCACCGAGTATTGCTGTATGATCTCTCTGCTCCTATTACTGACGGTATGAATGCTACACATGTTCTTGGTCAAGCTGATTTTACTTCTGTTACTGCAAACCGTGGTGGCTCTGTCGGGCAAAACACATTTGCAGCGCCAGCTGGTCTTGCTTTTGACCCTAACTCTAGCTACCTCTATGTTGCTGAAGGGGCAAACCCGATTGCCGCTGCCCGTGTTCTAGTTTTTGATCTTACCCTAATAAATGATGGTGAAAATGCTGTAAATGTTCTTGGTCAGCCAGATTTTACAACAACAGGAACTACGACTACACAGACAGGTCTCGGTGCTGTTATAACAGGTCTGTTAGTAGATGAAGCTAATAATAGACTTTTTGTCGCCGATGCTTTCAATGCCCGTGTTCTAGTTTTTGATATTACAGCCCTTACAACTGGTGAAAATGCTGAAAATGCTGCCAATGTTCTTGGTCAAGTAGACTTTACATCAAATACTCTGGCAGTAACACAATCAGGAATGACAGCACCAACTTTCTTCTCTCTTGATACAACAAATGATTTTTTGTATGTATCAGAAGCTATCTCGAGCCGTGTCCTTATTTTTGACCTCTCATCCGCAACCCTAGGATCTCTAACCTACACCACAAACTTCACCGAATCATCTTCAAACAACGGAACTCTAAACGGTTCACGAATTGCAACCATAGCAGATGACACCTTCATAAACGCAGGTTCAACACTAACACTCGACACACACTACTCATTAACAAACGAACCAGCAGGACTCACACCAGTAATGACTGTAAATGGCGGAGGTACAACAGCAACACTAACCTTCACAGGTAATGCAACAAGTCATGAAAGTGCTAATGATGTATCAAATTTAACTATTACATTTCTCGACGGAGCATTCACTAACACTGCAACAGCAAGCGACGCAACAGGTTACACCGACACGGTAGGAACTGTTACTTTTGATGATGCTCCAGTTTCTTCAGGCTCACGATCTTCTTCATCAACTCCCGAATCTCGAGCTAAAGCACAACAAGCTTTCTCAGATTATTACGCAGAAGAAGAGCAACAAGAAACTACCACTCCTACACCTTCAAGCAACTCACCACAAAACATCCTAAACTCAGGACAATGCTCAGCAGACCAAATAATCTCTGACAATATGAAACAAGGAGACGTAGATGGTACCTACAGTACATACAACAATGGAAATGCAACTGAAGTGCACCTACTACAAGCACACATCAACCGTATTCTCGCACAAGAATACAACCAAGCAGCAGGACCAGTAGATGGATTCTTTGGACCACTTACACATCTAGGTGTAGAACGACTACAAACAGCATTAAATGACATCTTACAACCAAATCCAATTCTTGATATTGATGGGATTGTAGGACCATTTACAAGAAGTGCTGTTAATGGGAGTTGTGGGGGAGATGGGTTAAGTTTATAATATAGATCTTTCCTAACTTTTTATCACAAAAATCTATCGAGAAATGGATTTTTGTGATAAGATATAAAATAGAATTATAAATTAACTAATATTTTATGAGAAACATATTTGGATTTGTCGGTTTGGCAATTATTGGATTATTTTTAGGTGTGACTGCTTTAAAAAATGATTTTGTAGCTAAGATAGGCGGAAATAATCAGATGGCAGCTGTTAGTGAAGCTGTACAAAAAGAGACAGACGAGACTAAAGACACTAAAGACACTGAAGAAGAGGAGTGTGACACTGAAAATACAAAGACAGACGAGACTAAAGAAACTGAAAAGACAGACGAGACTAAAGAAACTGAAAAGACAGACGAGACTAAAGACACTGAAGAGACAGACGAGACTAAAGAAACTGAAAAGACAGACGAGACTAAAGAAACTGAAAAGACAGACGAGACTAAAGAAACTGAAGAAGAAGGGTGTGACACTTCAACTGAAGAAGATGGTCAAGCACTTGGAGAGATTCTCCTGTCTTTTTATGTCGATATTGACGATGATGCAGAACGTCTTGATCACAAAAAACAAGTTGTAACCAGTCTAGATATTCCTGCAAAAGGAAACACTGAGGAAGATTATGACACCGCAATGAAGGCATTTCTTCAAGATAAGTCTATTTTATCAAAAATTCCAGATGAGTATGTGCTAAAAATAGAAACAGCTCAAATAAAATATGAAAAGACAGACGACACTAAAACTGCTGAAGAAGTCGAGCAAGTAGATGAAAGACAGACAAGAAAAAGATCTACTAGTATGAGTTCTGGGAGTTATATCAAGAAAAGTAATGATGTAAAAAAAAATACATCAACAACTGACAAAGATTCTTCAAAAGCCACGTTAGCAAGCAGTCAAAAATCAAGTGGTTCAGAATCAGAGGTCATAAAAGTAAGACAGAACTATCTTCAGGAAGTAAAAGCTTTAACTGAAAAGCTTGAGATTATAGGCAATAATGATACTGGTTATGTAGAAGACGATGTAAAATATATCAAGACTGAAATTCAAGATATTGTTGCTAAGGTGGTGGTATTGTCTGATGTAGTACATTCAAGTAGAGGTAGTTCAAGTACGGAAACTGAAAGACAATCAGTAGTTACAAATACGACAGGTGATAGTAGTACATCGGCATCGTCAAGTAATTCTGGTGGTGGATCATTTTCAAGCAATAACGCTGACGAACCTCTTATTAAACAACGTATTGTAATCCGAGGAAACCGAGGAGAATCAGTTGGGGAACTACAAAGTTTTTTGAATACTCGAGGAGCTGGTCTTAGTGTTGATAATATCTTCGGACCGTTGACCGAGGGTGCAGTGAAAACATTTCAAGAAAAATATGGTCTTGAGGTTGACGGTATTGTAGGACTTAAAACACTTACATTGCTTGAAGTCTTGTTATAAAAACAAGCTGTATAGCTCAAAAAGCTCTCGAAAGAGGGCTTTTTGTTTTGTAATGATTACGTTATACTGTGACATATGAAAAGATTGAAACAAATATTTGGAAGTGAGCCACGTGTAAAACTTATGCGCATGTTTCTTTTTAATAAAGAGACACCGTATGATATTGACGAAATAACAAAACGAGCAAAATTAACAAAACCAGTTGCGCGTAAAGAGATAAATATTTTATATAAAGTTGGCTTTTTGCGTAAAAAACAATATACCAAAGAAATTACTCTTAAACCTTTGAAAGGTACTAAAGAGAGTCGTGTAAACAAGAAGCGTGTAGCTGGTTGGATGTTAAATGAAAAATTTTCACTTGTTAGTCAATTACAGACACTACTTATTGAAGCACCTCTTGTTTCTAAAGATGATTTGCCGGCTCGATTCAAAGGAGTAGGGCAGATAAAAATGATTGTTCTTTCTGGTATCTTTATTCACGACGATATGCGACTTGTAGACTTGTTGATTGTGGGAAATAAATTAAAGAAAACAGCTATTGAACGAGTGGTAAAAACCCTCGAAGCAGAAGTTGGAAAAGAAATTCGTTACGCAGTTTTTGAAGAAAAAGACTTTATGTATCGAATAGATATGTATGATAAATTATTACGAGACGTGTTTGATTATAAACACCACAAGGTGGTTGACAAACTAAAAATAAACTTATAAAAAATAGAGACAGTGTCTCTATTTTTTTATTATAAACAGTCTGTAAGTAAACAATGATTGACGAATTATTTTTCATGGTATAATTAATGTGTATCTATAAAAAGGTCACTTTATTAAATAATATATTTTTTATTATATGATTGTACAAACATGGAGCGACGTATTGCTTGGATCACTTCAAGGTCTATGGCTAGGAGTTGTAGCATTTTTGCCAAAACTTATTTTGGCAGTAGTGGTATTTATTATTGGATGGCTTATCGCCGAATTGATCAAGAAAGGTTTCGTACATCTTATTGAAGCAATTAGGCTTGATAAACTACTTGCAAGCACAGGTCTCGATGAGCTTGTTCGAAAAGCAGGATATAAGTTGAACTCAGGAGTTTTTATTGGAGAACTTGTAAAATGGTTTTTCATTATCGTATTCTTGGTAGCATCACTTGATATCGTAGGACTATCGCAAGTAAACGTATTCTTGCAACAAGTTGCATTGGTATTCTTGCCAAATGTAATTGTAGCAGCACTTGTGCTACTTGTTGGTTCAGTACTTGCTGATTTCACTGACAAAGCAGTTCGAGGTTCAGCAGCAGCAGCACACGTTGTATCTGCGCCACTTCTTGGGAAAGTTTCACGATGGGCAATTTGGATCTTTGCGATCATTATTGCACTTGCACAACTTGGTATTGCAGCACAATTCGTACAAATTCTATTTACAGGATTTGTAGCGATGCTAGCACTTGCTGGAGGACTTGCCTTCGGACTTGGAGGAAAGGAAGCAGCATCAGATGTTGTAACAAACGTTCGAGCTGGAATCCGAAACGACTAATTCTTCTCTTTAAAGAGTTAACAAAAACCGCCCAAGGGCGGTTTTTGTTGTATAGGATATTTACCTTAATTTTCTTTTACTATTTTCTTGACTTCAAAATTCTCCTGTGTATAATAAGCCCCACTGTTACGAACCGTAATAAACAACTAAGTATTTATGTGTGCGGACACAAAAAAGGTTTACTAAAGGGTCTTCCTTGTCCGCGACAACGCGGTTTTTTTATTGCCAGAGTAGCAGATTGAACGTTGATAATTTAAAATCAAAAATTACTGCATTTTTACATAGCAGACTTTTAAAGTCTGCATATATGCTGTATAGGTTTCCTAGTAGGAAATCAAGGGCGTATGGTGGATGCCTTGGTACAACGTGGCGATGAAGGACGTGGATAATCTGCGATAAGCTTCGGGGAGGTGATATTTAACCTTTGATCCGGAGATCTCCTAATGGGGAAACCCAACGAGGTAAACCCTCGTTATCCGACTTTTGTAAAGAGGGTCGGAGGCGCACCTGGGGAATTGAAACATCTTAGTACCCAGAGGAATAGAGAACAATAGTTATTTTCTTAGTAGCGGCGAGCGAAAAGGAAACAGCCCAAACCGTTTATTTTTTTAAACGGGGTTGTAGGATATCAACTTAGTTTACTAGAAGAGTTATAAAATGATTAGTTAGAGGAAGTAGCTGAAACGCTACACCATAGAGGGCGAACGTCCCGTACTCGAAAATTAATCATCTCTTTTGTTGATGCTCCTGAGTACCCCAAGACATGAATAGCTTGGGGGAATCTGCCAGTACTAACTGGTAAGGCTAAATACACGTTGTGACCGATAGTGAATCAGTACCGTGAGGGAAAGGTGAAAAGAACCCCGGGAGGGGAGTGAAATAGATCTGAAACCATATGTCTACAAGGAGTCGAAGAGGTGCTTGCACCTCGACGGCGTGCCTATTGAAGAATGAGCCAACGAGTTTATGTATACGGCTTGCCTAAGTGTTTACGCACGCAGGCCAAGCGAAAGCGAGTGTTAATAGCGCGACCATTGTCGTATGTATAAGACCCGAAACAAAGTGAGCTACCCATGAGCAGGGTGAAGCGCGAGTAAAATCGCGTGGAGGCCCGAACCGATTCGCCGTGCAAAACGATCGGATGACTTGTGGGTAGGAGTGAAAAGCTAATCGAACTTTGTAATAGCTGGTTCTCTCCGAAATATATTTAGGTATAGCGTTACGTGTTCCCTTTGGGGGTAGAGCACTGGCTGAGTGGAACAGGGAGAAATCTCGTCTACTCTATCAAACTCCGAATACCAAAGATTAATAACGTAGCAGTCAGAATCTGGGGGCGAAGCTCCAGTATTCTAAAGGGAAACAGCCCAGATCCACAGCTAAGGTCCCTAAATCAATACTAAGTGCACTTAAGGATGTGAGATTTCATTGACAATCAGGAGGTTGGCTTAGAAGCAGCCATTCCTTTAAAGATAGCGTAACAGCTCACTGATCAAGAGATCTTGCGCCGCAAATTATCGGGGCTAAGTATTGTACCGAAGCTTGGGATGCATTGTTTGTTCGCAAACAATGCGTGGTAGGAGAGTATTCATGTCTGCGCTGAAGCTAAAGGGGTAACCCATAGTGGAGCGTCATGAAGCAAGAATGTTGGCACAAGTAACCGCAAGGAGGGTGAGATCCCCTCCCGCCGAAAAACCAAGGATTCCAGGGCAACGATTGTCGACCCTGGGTTAGTCGGGCCTAAGGAGATGGCGAAAGCCGCATCCGATGGATACACGGTTAATATTCCGTGACCTCGTATATACACGATGGGGTAACAAAGGTTAGTACTATGAGCGTATTATTGGATTTACGTTTGTGCTGTAAGGAGATGGTCTAGGCAAATCCGGATCATGTTAACTCCAAGCAGAGTAAAAAGTGATAGCTTCGGCTTGAGCGATTCATAAGAGCAGCTTTTCGAGAAAAACCTCTAAGATTAATATATACGAGACCGTACCGCAAACCGACACAGGTGGTTGGGTCGAGAAGACCAAGGCGAACGAGTGAGAGGTCCTCAAGGAACTCGGCAAAAAAGCGACCGTAACTTCGGAATAAGGTCTGCCCAAGCGCATCACACTGTGTGTGCATGTGCGATTGCAAGCTTAGATATTTATAAAAATGTCTAGGTCGAGTATCATAAAGAGAAACAAAAATACAGAATACATATATGTAAAAGTAATATTGAGCAAAATGAGATAAAGTTTCAGGACTTTTTGATGCTCCCAATTTATCATACTTAGTGTGATGCGTTTGGGCCGCAGCGAAAGTATCCCTGGCGACTGTTTACCAAAAACACAGCTCCCTGCGAACTCGCAAGAGGATGTATAGGGGGTGACACCTGACCAATGCCAGAAGGTTAAATACGGGGGGTCTATTGTATTTATATAATAGGCTGGACTGTATAAGCCCTGGTGAATGTCGGCCGTAACTATAACGGTCCTAAGGTAGCGAAATTCCTTGTCGGGTAATTTCCGACGCGCACGAATGGTGTAACGACTGGGGAACTGTCTCGAGGACTTGCTCGGTGAAAATGCAGTACCGGTAAAGATGCCGGTTACCCGCAGTTAGACGAAAAGACCCCGGGAGCTTTACTGCAGCTTCATATTGATTATGTGTTTTCTTTGCGCAGCATAGATAGGAGACTTTGAGTGTACGATTTTGGTTGTACATGAGTCATCAGTGAGATACTATCCTCAGAAAATATATAATCTAACCTGGACGGCAAAAACGGACAGGGACAGTGTGTGGTGGGCAGTTTGAGTGGGGCGCTTTCCTCCTAAAGAGTAACGGAGGAGCCTACAAAGGTCAGCTAGGCGCGAATAGAAATCGTGCCGATAGTGTAATGGCATAAGCTGGCTTAACTGCAAGACGTACATGTCGAGCAGATGCGAAAGCAGAGCATAGTGAACCGACAGTTTCACATTAGATGTGGCTGAAGATTAACGGATAAAAGCTACCCCGGGGATAACAGGCTAGTATCGCCCAAGCGTCCATAGCGACGGCGATGTTCGGCACCTCGATGTCGGCTCAACTTATCCTGGGGCTGAAGAAGGTCCCAAGGGTTTGGCTGTTCGCCAATTAAAAAGTTACGCGAGCTGGGTTCAGACCGTTTAGGAGTTGTAATATTCGACTTTTGAACTGTCTGAATCCAACAAACACAACAGACAACAAACAAAAAACAATTCAAGGTCTTTTCGTTTAAGAAATAATATATAAGATAGAACCAATCGCATCACGGCGGTCGTACAAAGAAATTTGTATAGATCCAGTTTGCTATATCGGTGAAACCCTTGCTAGGGCAATACCGAGGGAAGTTGCATAATTTATGTAACCCCGTAGAGACTACACGCAAACCATCCTCACTACTTTTGTAGAAGGATGAAGATATAGTCCAATGCACTTGGCAACAAGTGATAACATGCGTGAGACAGGTTGGTCTCCTATCTACTGCGGGCGTTGATATTTGAGGAAATTTGTCCCTAGTACGAGAGGACCGGGATGAACTGACCTCTGGTCTACCAGCTGTTTCGCCAGAAGCACCGCTGGGTAGCTATGTCGGGCATGGATAACCTCTGAAAGCATCTAAGAGGGAAGCCAATTCCAAGATCAGATATCATAGGGTCCTGAGAGATGATCAGGTTGATAGGCACTAGGTGTACGCACAGTAATGTGTTATAGCCGAGGTGTACTAATTACCCATATCCTATTAGGAAATTTGTATGGCATAT
>Ga0222655_1001024_pt1 | contig 10385 bp, 11 predicted proteins | sample AntAcemetagen423_FD_179857 | JGI IMG/M metagenome (GOLD analysis project Ga0222655, IMG submission 179857) | Saline water microbial communities from Ace Lake, Antarctica - #423 | ecosystem: Environmental > Aquatic > Non-marine Saline and Alkaline > Saline | place: Antarctica: Ace Lake... | reverse complement strand
TTCAACAAATGCTAACTTATCGCCAGTGATAGATTTACAAAGAATAAATGCTTTTGCCATATCAAACAGATTAAATAATCCTGCAGTATCATTTACAGATACATTTACAGGAGATGGTTCAACTGATACATTTACTTTATCAGGAACACCAACAAGTGTTCACTTACTATCCATTAAAAAAGATGGTAAAAAATTACAACCTGTTGATGACTTTACAGTTTCAGGAACAACTTTAACTTTGGATACTGCTCCAGCGAGTGGATCAAAAGTAATAGCAAAATTAACAAACACAGTTGATTACGAAGATGACACAGCAGTAGAAGGTGGTTCATCTGCTGGCGCTTACATTACTAAACCAATTAATCTGGCAAATGCTTCAACAGCATTAGATGTACGATTAGCGGCTAGTGTACGATCAACGTCTTCCATTAAATGTTACTACAGATTATCTGGTGGAGAAGAAACAAGAAGAATAGAAGATATTGCGTTTACTCCATTTAACACAGATGGTAGTTCAGATGTAACAGTCGATCCTTCAAATGGTGATGTAATATTAGATTTAGATTTTAAAGATTACAAATTCAGCGATAGTGGTTTACCTGAATTTACATCTTTCCAAATTAAAATTGTATTTAATGGTTCAGTATCAGCTTTACCAGCAAGACTAAAAGACTTTAGAACAATAGCACTGGCAGTATAATGGCAAGATTAAAAGTAGAAGGATTTGAAAGTTTAGTAAGAGATACAAGATCAAATGGTATTATTAATACAAATATTAATGAATATTCATTATACATGAAAAGAGTAAGAGATAGAGAAAAACAAGGTGATGAAATAAGAAACGCTGTAAAAGAGATAAATAGTTTAAAGAGTGAATTAAGAGAAATCAAAGATTTTCTAAAAAAGGTAACACAATAACATGGCTGTAAGATCAGTAGCATTAACAGATACTTTAGAAACGTTTAGAACGACCTTTAACAGTCTTTCTACGACAGATATAGGCGATCCAGCGACACTTACAACGACTGCTACAGATGTAGTAGGGGCGATTAATGAAGTGTCAGCGTCAGGATATTCTGGTTTTTCTATTGTAGATAGTGGATCTTCTACTACACAGGCAATACAAGGTGGTGATGTAATTACTTTTGATGGCGATTCTAATATTTCAGCTGCTGTTACAGCGACTGATACGATTACTTTTACACTAAATAGTACCATAACAGGTATAACAAGTATTACATCTACGACAATCACAGATGGAACAGCTACATTAACAAGTGGATCATTGACAGGTATAGTAAATATTACTGGTTCAGGAACAGCAAATTTTACGACAGATGTACAAGTAAACAGTGTTTCAGTGGCTACAAGACCTTTTGCTATTGCTCAGGCAGTTGCACTAGGATAAGATTATAAATAGTAAGATAAAAGGATAAAAAAATGGCAAACGATTTTAAAAGATTTACAAAATCCAGTGTAGGTACTGGTGTCGGAGCTTCAGGAGAAACTGTTTATACAGTTCCAGCGGGAGCAGGTTCATCAGCACTTGAGGCAATCGTTATTGGTATCACATTAGCAAATACAACATCATCAGGAGTTACAGCAAGTGTATTCTTGGACAATTATGATGGAACAAATGATGTGCATATCGTAAAGGACGCTACAGTCCCAGCAGGATCTTCTTTAGAAGTAATGGCAGGGAATAAGATAGTTCTTCAAAATAACGGTACGACTGGTGATATTTTAAAAGTGTCTTGTGGTACAGGCTCAGCTTTAGACGCTACAGTCACAGTATTAGAAGACGTATAAGGATAAAAAATGGCATACATAGGAAAACAACCGAGTACAAAATTCTCGGCAGCGGCGAAACAAGATTCATTTACAGGTGATGGTTCTACTGTTACTTTTGATGTTTCAAATATAATTCCTGCAGGTGGTGAAAATGGTATACAAGTCTATGTTGATAACGTAAGACAAAAACCAGGTTCTTCAAATGCTTACACAATTGGAAATGATGGATCAGGTGACTTAAAAAGAATTACATTTACAGCAGCTCCGGATGCCAGTGCTGAAATCTATGTTATAGTTCCTTATGAAGCTACAAATATTAAAAATGTTCCTGATGGTATTGTAACAACTGCTAAAATAGCTGACGATGCAATTACACCTGCTAAAATAGGTACTAGTGCTGTTACAGCTTTAACTGCTGGTACTGGTATTACAAATGGTACAGGTACAGTTTACAGATCAGATGTTCAAAAATTAGGAAACATTATACATACAAGAATTTTAATTGATTTAACAGGACTAGCAAGTTCTGGTAACGGAGATGTTATAGGTAAAGCTGCTACAGCAAACTCTCATATAGGACAAATTACAACTGCTGTAAATGGCACAGTTTTAGGTGGTAGAATAACTTGTTTTGAGGCACCTGCCGGTGGAGATCCAGACATTAACCTTTGGTATGCTGACGAAGCCACTGGTGCTGAGGACGCTGCTATAACTAGTTTAACTAATCAAGTTCAAATGTGTGATAGTGGAGATTTTGCTATAGGCACTGTTGTTGGTATTCCAACACCTCCGGCTGCTGACAAATATTTATATATGGTTACTGGAGCTGCTACAGATGCAGACTATTCAGCAGGAAAACTTCTTATAGAATTATTTGGATATGAATAGGATTAATAAGGGAGAATAATTTATGGTACAAAGAATAACTAAAGCTGCTACTAAACCGACAGGTAATGCAAAAATTAAAATAGTTTCAGGTCCTAATAAAGATAGTGACCTTGTAAAATTACCTGCTACACCTTACGACCCTAGCAATGCTAGTGATACAAGAGCAGTAAGTAAAACTACTGGTTATTTTGGTAAGACTATTGCTGAAATAGAATAATATTAAAACAAAGAGAGATAGTTAAATGGCAATCAATAAGATCAAAACAGGCTCTATTCAAGACGGTACAGTTACGGCTGATGATATACAAGACGGCGCTATTACAAATGCTAAAGTAAATGCTTGTGCCGCTATAGTTCAATCTAAAGTATCTGGCCTTGCTACATCTATTTCAAATCTTTGCTCTTCTATTTCAAGTGTTTCAAGTTCAATAGGTCAACAAGCAAATAACATTGGTCTACTTGGTTTCAAAATGGCCGTTAATGACGGTTTAACAGTTTTCAATTTAGTTGATGGTGTTGTGGATGAGTTCAATGATGAATCAGGCACAGACGAGGCCGAAGGTTCAAATGATACTTATTGTGGAACAAGTGATTTTTATACAAATACGTGTGGAGTATCAGCAACAATTACATCCGAAACATTTGCTTCAACAACAGTTGCAACATCAGCTAGAATAGTTGTGTTTGAAGAAAATGTGGATACCCCTACACTTAATACAGATATTATAGTTTCAGTTTCCAGAGATGCTGGAGTTACGTTTACGGCTGCTACCTTATCAGATTCAGGTTATGTAACTGGATCATCAGGACAAAGAATTTTAACAGGCCAAGCCGATATTTCTGGCCAACCATCAGGCCAATCAATGAGATGGAAACTTGCTTTAGCAAACAATCAAGTTAAGATACATGGTGTATCACTACAGTGGAGTTAGACTGTGGCTATCACAAAAATTAATAAACTACCAGATGATGTAGTATCAACGGCAAAGGTGGCTGATAATACAGTTATCAATGCTGATGTAATTGCTTGTGCCGCTATAGCTCAATCAAAAGTTTCAGGACTTGCTACTTCATTCAGTAATATCTGTTCTGCTGTAACAACAGCAACGGCCGATAATTCAAAAAATAATTTTAATATTGCTCTTTTAGGTTTTAAGATGGCCACACAAGAAAACTTAACTGTTTTCAATTTAGTAGATGGTGTTGTTGACGAGTTTAATGATGAATCAGGTACAGATGAAGCGGAAGGTTCAAATGATTTATATTGTGCTACAAGTGATTTCTATGATAATGTAAGTTCAGGATGTATTAGTGCTGGATTTTCAATGACAACTATTACAGAACCAGATACTTCAACAGCAGGAACAAATCCTGCTCAAGGTTCTGGTTCATTTGGAACATTTACAGTTCCTACTGGTCTAACTTCATTAGAAATGAAAGTGTGGGGTGCCGGTTCTGGTGGAGGAAATTATGATCCTAATCCAGCAGCAGGAACAGGTGGTGGTGGAGGTTATTCTGAAGGAACATTAGCTGTTACTGGTAGTCAAGTTTTACATGTTTCTGCCGGAGAAGGAGGTGGGTGGTCTACAGGTGGTTTAGGTGGTTTTAAGGGAGGTGGTAATCCAACTCCTCAACCGTCACCAAATAGTGGTGGCACAGGTGGTGGAGGTTTAGCAGGTGTTTTTACGGCTGCTAGCCCTTCGTTATCATCAGCTCCTCAAGCATATCTTGTTGCTGGAAGTGGTGGTGGTGGAGGATATAAAGGTGGTAGTCCAGGAATAGGTGGTGCTGGAGGTGGAACAAATGGTTGTGCCGGTGGTTCTACAACTGAACAATCAACAGCTTTAACTAATGCCGGTGGAGGAGGAAGTCAAATAGCAGGTGGTCAAGGAGCAAATGGTAATCCAGGTGCCTCTGGTTCTTTGTTTACAGGAGGAACAACATCAGGTCCTGGTGGAGGATGTAATGCTGGTGCTGGTGGAGCAGGATATTATGGCGGAGGAGGAGGACAAGTTCATCCAAGTTTTCCATATAGTAATGGTGCTACAGGCGGAGGAGGTTCTTCTTTTTTCGGACACCCACAAATCACTTCAGGTTCTACTGAAGAAGGATCAACAACAAGTGGTGGTGGAACAGGTCAACCAGGTTATGTAGCGGCAACAAATGAAGGTAATACTTCATATAGTAGTTTTGGTGAAGACGGTTATGTTTTATTAACAGGAAGTTTTAATGTTGCTCTAGCAACAACAATTGTATCAGAGCCTTTTGCTTCAGGTACAGTTCCTACATCAAGTAGAATAGTAGTCTTTGAAGAAAATGTGGACACACCTACATTGAATACAGACATCATAGCTTCGGTAAGTAGAGATGGTGGTGTTACGTTTACGGCTGCTACTTTAGCAGATAGTGGTTATGTTACAGGTTCAAGTGGCCAACGTATATTAACAGGCCAGGCAACAATTTCAGGTCAACCATCAGGTCAATCAATGAGATGGAAATTGGCTTTAGCAAACAATCAAGTTAAGATACATGGAGTATCATTAAGTTGGGCATAGTTATGAAAAAATGTATAAATAGTATTATTACTAAGGATTAATTAAATGGCATATATCGGAAAAACACCAGACTATGGAACATTTGAAAAACAAGCTTTAACAGCAGATAGTTCTACAACAACTTTCAGTTTAAATTATACTGTAGGTTCTTCTAGTTCAATTTTAGTATCAGTTTCAGGTGTACTACAAGAGCCAGAATCAGCTTATAACATAGCAAGTGGTGGGACAACAATCGTATTTTCAGAGGCACCAACTACAGGTGAAGGAGTATTTTTAGTCTTTTTAGGAGTGGCCTATGACGCTGGTACTTTATTAAGCACAGGTACACTTACAGGTCAAACTGCTACAACTGATTCGGCGGCTGCCGATTTATTTTTAACTTATGATGATTCAGCTTCTTCTTTAAGAAAAATTACAAACACAAATTTAACAAAGACTTTAGATATATCAGGTCAAACAGAGTTAGCTACAGTAGCAGCTGATGATGATGTTTTATTAATATATGATACTTCAGCAACAACAATAAAGAAAATTCAAAAGTCAAATATTGCCACAACATTATCTTATAGTGTAAATGCAAATTTAACAGGTGATGGATCAACAACTACCTTTTCAATCGGCACAAGTGGTCGTGCACAAAACAATATTTTAGTTACAGTAAATGGTGTAGTATTTCATCCAAGTGATGATTACACTTTATCAGGAACTACAATAACTTTTTCAACGGCGCCAGACGTTAGCGCTGAAATACGAGTAAGGTATTTACCAATTTAGGGAGATAAATAGCAATATGGGAATAAAAACTAGACAATTAGCAACCGAACAAAGCGAAGAAAACAAATTTAATATTTCTTTATTAGGTTTCAAAATGGCCGTTAATGAAGGCCTAACCGTATTTAATTTAGTTGACGGAGTAGTAGATGAGTTCCATGATGAATCAGGAACAGATGAAGCGGAAGGTTCAAATGATTTATATTGTGCTGCTAATGATAACTACATTAACAGTAGCGTAACTCCTGGTGTTTCAAGCGCTGCTATATCAGCAGGATTTTCAGGAACAGCTATTACAGAACCAGATACTTCAACAACAGGAACTAACCCAGCATTTGGTAGTGGTACACCTGCTCAGTTTACATTAGCGAGTCCTCTCAATTTAACAATTAGTGCATGGGGTTCTGGTGGATCAGGCGGTTATAATACTCCAACACCTGGTGGTGGAGGTGGATTTGTAACAGGTACATATGAATTTACAGGTCCTGATGTTTTATACATTGTAGCAGGAGAAGGTGGAGGTGCTTATGATGGTACTCCAACCAATTTACAGGATATAAATGCTTTTGGCGGTGACCATCCACAAGATTCAGGTGAAACTGCTGGAAATAGAGGTGGCGGCGGAAAAGGAACCCACGCTGGAGGTGGTGGTTTAGCTTTTGTAGGTACAAACGTAGTAGACCAAGGAAATGGTCCAGATATAATTATGATCGCTGGTGCTGGCGGAGGTGGAGGACAAGGTCCTAGCCCAGGAGGTACTGGTGGCGCTGGCGGAGGAACAGCAGGTCAAGCTGGAACAGGTGCTGCTAATGGTGGTGGTGGTCAAGCTTCATCAGGTGGAGCAGCCGGAGCAAATAATGGAAATGCTGGAGGATTTTTATATGGTGGTACATCTGGTCCAAGTTCTGGTGGTGGAGGTGGTGCTGGTTATTATGGTGGTGGAGGTTCAGGTAGCCAAGGAGCTCACGGAACTGGTGGCGGTGGATCATCTTACTTTGGTCACCCACAGGTAACTTCAGGTTCAACTGAAGGTGGTAGTGGTACTGCAGGTGGCGGAACGGCTATTCCTACTTATGTACCGGGAACAAATGAAGGTGGTGTTGTACCAATGACTGGTAATGCAACTCACGGTGAAGATGGATATGTTTTATTAACAGCTTCTGCTGTATGTGCTTCTACTACATCAACAGTAATTACATCCGAAGCTTTTGCTGCTTCAAGTCCTGTTACAACAGGTCGTATTGTAGTGTTTGAGGAGAATCTAGATACACCAACTTTAAATACAGATATTATTGCTTCAGTTTCCAGAGATGCTGGAGTTACGTTTACGGCTGCTACTTTAGCAGATTCAGGTTATGTTACAGGTTCAAGTGGACAAAGAATTTTAACAGGCCAAGCCGATATTTCAGGCCAACCATCAGGTCAATCTATGAGATGGAAGTTAGCCCTTGCTAACAATACAGTAAAAATACATGGCGTAAGCCTTCAATGGAGTTAATCAATGGCTTTAACTAAAGTTACAAAAGGCGGAATTACAAATGACGCTGTTGACGGTGATAAACTAAAAGACGGTTCTATCACAACAGCAAAAATTGGGGCTTCTGCTATAGAGAGTTCAGAGATCAATGACGGTACTGTTATAGTAGATGATTTAGCTTCAACTTTAAATTTATCTTCTAAAACAGTTACACTTCCAAATACAAGTGTTACTGCAGGAATGTTATCTAACACTTTAGACTTATCTTCAAAGACAGTTACATTCTCAGGATCTACAATAGCCGCTTTAAAACAACCAATACAAGATAACATTGGTTTACTTGGTTTCAAAATGGCCGTTAATGATGGCCTTACAGTATTTAATTTAATAGATGGTGTTGTGGATGAGTTCCATGATGAATCAGGTACAGACGAGGCCGAGGGGTCAAATGATTTATATTGTGGTACAAGTGACTATTATATAAACTCAACTACACCAGATGGATCAAGTGGTCCAATGGCAGGATTTTCAGCAGGATTTGGTAATGCTCCTGCTCACCCATATGAGTCTGGTACTATTACAGAGCCTGACACATCAACAATTCAAAGAACTAATCCTGCTGCTGCTTATTCAGTTGGACAGGCAGGTGATGTTAATATAGATCAGGAACTAGGAACATTTACAGTTCCCTCTGGTGTAACAACTCTTAACGCTAAAGTTTGGGGTGCTGGCGGTGGTGCTGGTTGTGGTCCTGCGGTTCATCCAGTAGCTGGTGGTGGTGGAGGAGGTTATGTTACTGGCGATTTAGCAGTTACAGGCGAACAAGTATTAACAATTGCTGTGGGTTTTGGTGGAGGATCGTCTTCAGCAATGGGAGAATCACCAGGCAGTGGTGTTTATAGTAATCAACCAACTCAAGGAAATACTTTTCACTTACCAGGTAAAATGGGACACGGCGGATCAGGAGGAGGACTATCAGGTGTATTTACAGCTGATATAGATTATTTAAATAAAGGTTGTGGCTTTTCACAAGATGGTGCCACACAAGTTGGTGGTAGCCCAGTCAATAGAACAAATTATGCCCCCTTTGTACCAAATATAGCATTGATTGCTGGTGCCGGTGGCGGAGGTTCAAGACCAAGTCCTACAGGAACTAGATTAGTCGGTGGTGCTGGCGGAGGTTTAATAGGCCAAGCTGGTGACGGTGGCGGAGCTCAAGTTACAGCACAAGGTGGCGGCGGTGGTGGAGGTTCTCAAGCAGCAGGAGGACAAGGTTCTCCAACTCCAGCAGGAAATTCAGAATCAGATACAATTATGGTCAGTGCTGCTATGTGTGCTAGTGGAGGAAACGGATATTATGCCGGCGGTAGTGGTGGTTATGTAGGTGGCGGTTGTTCACCTGACGCAGGTGGCGGTGGATCATCATATTATGGACACCCACAAATAACTAGTGGAGCTACAGAGGGTGGAAGTGAATACAACGGTGGTGGCACTGCTATACCAGGTTATGTACCAGGAACAAATGAGGGTACAAATATTCGATCAGCCAATACAAACCAACTTAGCGAACCTGGTTATATTTTAATTACAGGATTGACTGTAGTATGTGCTTCAGCTACATCAACAACAATTACATCTGAACCTTTTGCTTCAGGTACAGTTGCTACATCAGCTAGAATAGTTGTGTTTGAAGAAAATATTGATACACCTACATTGAATACTGATATTATTGCTTCAGTTTCCAGAGATGGTGGTACTACATTTACAGCTGCTACTTTAGCAGACTCAGGTTACGTTACAGGTTCAAGTGGTCAAAGAATTTTAACGGGTCAAGCAACAATTTCAGGCCAACCAAGTGGCCAAAGTATGAGATGGAAACTTGCTTTAGCAAACAATCAAGTTAAGATACATGGTGTATCACTACAGTGGAGCTAGACTGTGGGATCAATTAATAAATTAATTAAATCAGGAATAAAAAACAGCAACATAGAGGGTGATGCCCTAAAAGATGGTGTTGCTACTACGGCCAAATTTGGTCCTAATTCTGTAGAGTCAAGTGAAATTAATAATGGTGGCATTGCTGCTGACGATTTAGCTTCAACTTTAGATGTATCTTCTAAAACAGTTACACTTCCAAATACAAGTGTTACTGCAGGAATGTTATCTAACACTTTAGACTTATCTTCAAAAACAGTTACGATACCAAGTGATGCTGTTCCATTTGATAGAGAATATAATAATATTGCTTTACTAGGTTTTAAAATGGCCACACAAGAAAGTTTAACGGTGTTTAATCTTGTAGATGGTGTTATTGACGAGTTCAATGATGAATCAGGTACAGACGAAGCGGAAGGTTCAAATGATAACTATTGTGCTTCAAGTGACTTTTACGATAATATAAGTCCAAGTTGTGCTGCTCAAAATACAACAATAGTTTCTGAACCTTTTGCTTCAGGTACAGTTCCTACATCAAGTAGAATAGTTGTCTTCCAAGAAAACGTAGATACGCCTACATTGAATACTGACATTATAGCTAGTGTAAGTAGAGATGGTGGTGTTACGTTTACGGCTGTTACTTTAGCAGACTCAGGTTACGTTACAGGTTCAAGTGGCCAACGTATATTAACTGGACAAGCAACTATCTCTGGCCAACCTAGTGGTCAATCAATGAGATGGAAATTAGCTTTAGCAAACAATCAGGTTAAGATACACGGAGTTTCTCTATCCTGGGCCTAGTATAAATAACTATATAATTAACAAGTGAGGACATAATGGCAAATAACAAAATACCAACTCAATTTAACAGAATTAAAATACCCGAAGGCTACGAGTGGGAAGTTCATAACTTACACGCATACGCTGATAAAAAGAAAGCATTTGCTGAAGGTAAAATTACAGAGGTA
>Ga0222655_1001016_pt1 | contig 10442 bp, 10 predicted proteins | sample AntAcemetagen423_FD_179857 | JGI IMG/M metagenome (GOLD analysis project Ga0222655, IMG submission 179857) | Saline water microbial communities from Ace Lake, Antarctica - #423 | ecosystem: Environmental > Aquatic > Non-marine Saline and Alkaline > Saline | place: Antarctica: Ace Lake... | reverse complement strand
TAATACTTGCTATAATTATTAATATCCATATAGCACCTTTACCCTTATTGATGTCTGCTCTTAATGATTTGGTTTCGTTTCTTAATTCTCTTATCTCTTTTACTAAAAAATCTATTTTTACTTCTGTGGCAGATTTTCTAGGCATAATTAATATCTACTATATCTGTTTGCTAAACCTTGTGGTAACTGTGAAGCATTAAATGGTTTTCTATATCTATCTATTAACTCTTGTGATCCAACAGTTTCTGACGCAGTAACAAATGGTGCAGTAACTTGTCTTTCTATTCCACCTAATAATTCTTCAGAGATTAATTTTTTTGCAGCTTTTTCACCTGCTAGGTCTTTAATTCTATCATAACCTACTCTTGAAGTTATTAATCCATTTATACTTGCAATATTAAAACCAATAATTCCTGTTAAACCTCTACCAATTCCTGATAATACTCTTTGTAATCCTGAAGCTGTATTTGAAGCATTAACTAAATCTCTTGGTTTAAATGTTTTTCTAACCTCTTTTACAAAATCATCTATTAATCTTAATTCATCAGGATCATATAATTCTTTTAAAACATCATTATATTTTTGTCTGCCAGTTTTATATTGATTAACAAATGTTTGAGGATTAAAAACTCCATTACGACTAGAATCTATAATCATTTTTTCAAAAGCAGCAGTTCTTAAAGATTGAAAATCAGAACTTCTAGCAGCTAATTCAGAAACATCTTCCCCAGCTTCTGCACCAAAAACATTTTTTAATCTTTTAATAATTGATAATGAACCAGATTTTTGACCTAATTGTGCTGAACCAAAAATATAATCTACTGTACTTAATGGTGTAACATCAGGATCATTAAGTATTTTAACAACAACTTTACCTGCTCTATCATCAATTTTTACACCACTTTTTTTAATAGGATTAACTCCAAATTTTTTTTGTTTTAAACTAAATTTACTTCTTGCTAATTTAATTGCATCAAGAGCTTTTTGTTCTCCACTAAATAAAGCATTATCAATTGCATCATCATAAAATTTATCATATTCATTAATTATAGCTGTCAAATTTTTTTTATCTGTATTATTTTTAGCTGTTGGAAAAAGTGCTGATATTTTTTTTCTTAAAGTTTCAAATTCATTTAAAGTTGTAACATTAATTTTTTTCTTTTTTTGAGGTTTTATACTTTTATAAAAATTATTTACATATTGCGTTGCTCTTATTGTTGCAGGAGTTAATTCTTTATCAACAACATCAGTTGCTTCTTTTATTGCTAATTGAATTGATGATTGTAAATTGTTTATATTTCCACCACCTTCATTAAATACAGCATCTTTATCAATAGCATTATAAGCTGTAACAACATCATCTGATGCTTTTTGATATTGTTTTTGTACTGCATTTAAAATTCCTTGACCTGCTCCAGCTAAATCTTGTTTTTCTATTTGTCCTTTTTTAAATCTATCTAATAAAGATTTTGCTGATAATTCAATATCTATGTTTTGTTTTTTAAAAAATTCTCTAGCTATTGCTTGAGCATCTCCACCATAAGAACCTTTTGATGCTTCTACAAGTCTTGCAAAACCTTCCTCATCTCCAGTAGCTTGTGATCTAGATAATCTAAAATCATATTTCCCTGCTCCTGCTTGAACTGAAGCTATTTTAGTAGATACACCTTTTTCTAATTCAAGTGCAAAACTTTTAATAAATTTATCATCAATATTATTTAAATCTATACCAGCATCTTTTGCTGCTTTTTTTCCTTTTTCATTTAAAGTTATTTTGCCATCAATTTTTGTAATAAATTTTGGATTACCAACAAGTTTTTTCCAAGTTGCAGATACTATAGGATTTACTGCACCTTCAAAAACACCAGGAACAATAGTAGAAATTACAGCTCTTGGAATATCAATATTTTCTGAACCCAATGGTTTTGTTGCAACATCTTGAACAAGAGAAGTACCACCCCCAGTAAGTCCTGTAGCTAATGCTCTTTTTAATAAACTTTTACCAGCAAATTTAACCGCCATACCATAACCAGGAATATAAGATAAAATTTGAGAAGTAGTTTGTAAAAAATCTTGTGGTGATGCACCTGGTTTATTTAAATAAAAAGATTTTCCATCAGGTAAAGTTGCAATAGGATTGTCAAATTTATCTTTAAATATTTTAGTTCCTGGTACTTGTGATTGAATAATCTGAGCTTGTGATTTTTGATTTGGATTTATTAATGCACCAGCTTGAATTAAAGCAGCTTTTCCTTTTGTTGGAGCAGCATTTAACACACTCATTTCAGGTATTTCAGGATATTCTGTTCTTTTAGTTCCTGAGAAAAAATCTTGTATTGCACCTAAACTTTTTTTAACAATACCTTCTTCTTGTTGGTTTCTAAATTTTTCAATTATTTTAGGATTTGTAATTTCTTCACCAAATGAATTTACATTATTTTCTGAAGATTGTTTTCTAAATTTTTCAATTATTTTAGGATCTTTAATTTCTTCCATAATTATTTTAGTTTATAAACTTTTCCATTAACTTCTACCATTTGTACACCATCAATAGTTTGAACATTATTACCTTCAATAAAATCAGAATCATAATTTCTACTTAAATTTTCTAAAATTTTTCTTTCTTCATCAGTTACTAAAGGATTTTGTTTGTGAAAATCGTTTGTAAATTCATTCCATGATTTACCTGAAACTTTATCTTTTTTAGATAAACCTCCATTTCTATCTGACCAATCTTTTGCTTCTTGATCGTATTCTAAAGAAATTTTATTACCTTTTTTCATTAATGCTAAGTTAGCTTTAATTCCTGCTTTTGACATACCTAAACCAACATTTATATCTTTAACAAAATTTCTTTCACCATCTGAAATAGCTCCTTTAAAATTAGCCAAACCATCTAAAACAATTTTACCTGTTGTGCTTGTTAATACTTCAGCAGCACCAACATTTTGAAAATCAAAATCAAAACCAAGTTCATCCCCAATTTTGTCTATAGTTGTTCTTAAATTTCCAGCTATACCAGTTTTTAAATCAGCTTGATCTACTACTGATTCAATAATATCTATATTTGTATTACTTTTAATTGCAGCTGCAGCTGAAGTATCTATATCTACAAGTTTTTGACCAAATAATTTTCCTTTTAATTTTTGTTCTTCTGTTTCTCCTGCTGCCATTAAAGTAGTTTTAGTATCAGGTAAATATAATCCAGGATTAGCAGCATATTGTTGTAGTGTAACTAATTCTCTTATACCAGTTTGTTTATTAATATATGTAGATGGTTTACCAACTTTAGGAGTTAGTAATTGTTGTAATTGTGCTGTTTGAGTTACAGCAGGAAGTAGTGCAGAGAAAGGATCTTTGCCTTGCATACCTTGACCATAAATTGCAGAACCTAATAATGCTGATTGAGGTATATTACCTAGAAGTCCACCAGCTTGATTTTGATTATTTGTCAAATCTTGTTGTAATAAATTATATCTTCTTCTTAGTGCTTCTAACATTATATTAATCCTCTTGTTGTTAAATAATCTTTGTAAGGGTTGCCTGCCATATTTGTACTACTTAGTAAGCCATAAGGTTGTGCTGAGTAGCCAAACTGTTGACTTGGAGTAGCAATACCTAATATATTATTTATGTTACTCTTAGCATTATTATAGCTTGTTTCAAGACTAGATGAAAGAGAAGATGTTGGTTGATTAGCAAAATATTGATTGACCATAGAATCTTGAGGAGTTGTTCCTGTCATAGCATAAGGTAATTGAGATATTGCATTATTTATATAATCTTGTTCTCCACTAATATTTGTAGTATCTCCACCACCACCGTTATAATCTAAAAATTCATAACCTGGTACACCTGACATCATATTTCTAGCTTGACCAGTTTGATATAATGTTTTTAAAGCACCTATTGTTGAAAGATTTAATGGGTTTGATTTTACATTAGCAGCATAATTATCAAAAAAACTTGTGATAGTATCTCTATCTTCTATGGGAACATCTATATAAGGATCAGGATCTCCATAAACAGGATTTTGTTGTTGATATGCTATTTCTGCTAATGCTCTTTGAAAACCAGGATCTACTGTATTATTATCACCACCTCCACCGCTAGGAGCTGAAGGAGGATTATTAGCTGCTTGTGAAACAGCTCTATCAAATTGTCCGTAATCTGATCCTGTATCTCTACCACCACCACCAGAATTTGAACTTGAATTTGAACTACTAGAAGTTGATCCTCCTGAGTAATCTCCAATTGGCATAATAACTCCTTATAAAATTATTGAAATAATAAATAAACCAAACAAAACTAAAATATATTTAGAAGTGTTATTATCTATATCTGTTTTTAAATCGTAAATTATTTTATTTATTTTATCCATTATAAAAGACCACTAAGTAATCCAAGACCAGCACCAATACCAGCACCCATTCCACCACCTATTGCAGTTGGGAACATTTGACCAATACCATAACCAGCCATACCACCACCTAAAGCAGTTGAGAATGGATTTGATTGTGTGTTTTGTTGAGCAGTAGTTGTTGGGAAACCAGAAGCTATTGGTGAAACAAGACCTGCATATCGTTGTAATGATTCATAAGGTGCAAGTTGTTGTTGTCTTTGTAAATTTTCTAATTGAGCTCCTGTTTGAGTTAGACCAGGTATTTGAGTTGCTAAACCTAATTGTCTTCCTCTTTCTTGACCATATTCTTGAAATGCTAAAGGTAGTGCAGCATTAGCTACTTGAGAAACTACTTGATTTTGCATCATTGGCGAACCTGGTGTTCTACCAGCTCCACTAAATTGTTGTGCTACATTAGTATAAATATCTCCAGCTTGTTGCTGAAGTAAAGGGGACAAGAAAGGATTTAAATATTGTCCACCAAGTGTTGCAGCCATTTGTTGATTTGCAGCTGTACCTAATTGTTCTTGTTGAGCAAGACCACTTAATGTTTGTGATGATGGAGCTACATAACCTGAAGCACCTACACCTTGTCCATATAATTGTCCTGCTTCTGATAGTATTTGATTTAATGCAGGTTGTGCTGGTGCATAAGGTGTTACTTGTGTTGTTTGATTTCCACCTCCTCCTGAATCTCCTCCGCCAAAACTCATATTTTATCCTCTTGTTTAATTTGTTTTTCTAAAACAACATGGGTTTTTTTATAACCATGATTATTATAGACTTTTTGCCAACCTGGTCTAGCAATTAATTCCATCATCTTGCAACCTTCATCTTTAGCAAATTCTTCAACCTTACTTATTAAGTGTTGCCATTTAGACATTTGCCTTCCAGTTACAATATAGACATGACAGACTTTACCATGTTTTCTTTTTATTATCTCAGTTACGACTACACCAAAATATTTATCAACTGTTTTCTTTTGAGTTTTATCCCAAATAATCCAGACTTGAAACTTATCTTCTTTAGCAGTTTCGTAAACATGATCTGAATCGGTAAGTTGACCTGAATAAGCTAAAGCGTTTCTAATATCTTTTTCTACTAAAGACCAAACTTTATCAAGTTCTATAATTGGTATTCGTACTAATTCCATAAATACTATATAAATTACTTAAAAACAATATATATTTAAGCATAATTTTTAATTCTTAAAAATCATAATTTTTTAAGCACTCTTTTCGTCAAATATTTCTAAATAACTAACTAAACCTTCAATCGTATCTACTGTTTCTACTTGTATTTTAAGTATATCTCCTGACTCTAAAATAATAGGAGATAATGCAGCATTAATTGTTTCTCCAGAAGCTAAAGACTTATGATATACTTCAAAAGTAGCTGAAGCTGAACTATCAGTTACAAATACTTCTACAAGATTGTTTGAACCATGTTCATTAGTAATTTGTATATTTTTAATAATTGTTGTTCTTCCAGTGGGTACTGTATAAATAGTTGTAAGATCTGTTGTGCTTATTGCAAACCCTGCGTTTTTATAAACATTAGCCATTATATTTTGTTTATTAAAGTAAATTTCATAATATTAATCTATAGTTAAGCAAGTGAATATGTGGTGTGGAAATAATACCCACTTGCAAAAATTTTATATCATTTTTTGATTAGTCTATCAATAGTAATTATTTAAACTGTTTTCCAGTTACCCAAGAAACTAAAGAATTTCTTTCTCCTTTAGTTATAGGTTTAACTTCATGTAAAGTATAAGATGGAAATAATATTAATGTTCCTTGTTCTTTTTTCATTTGCTCTCCTTTTTCATCTTCGTACAAACACAATTCTCCTCCCTCATATTCTTCAGGGTCTGTTAATTGTATAGATAAAGATAATTTTCTAATCACACCTTGACAAATTCTATCAATATGTTGTCCATATTTATCTGATGGTGCTTTATAGTTTGTAAATTGTAACCCCTCATTTAAACCAAAAATATCAAATTGAAAAAACCTATCATTAAGATTTAAAACAATATCTGTAATTTTTCTAAATACCCATTCTAAATCATCAGAAGAATATAGCCAACAAATTTTACTTTGTCTAACATCTGATTTACCTTTAGTTGTTCCTTTAATTAAACCTTTGTCTTTTGCAATTTTAATTATTTTTTCACATTCTTCTTTGGTAAATGTTTTTTCCCAATAAGCATAACTATTAACTTTATCTAAATAAAAATTCCAAGATGGGTTATTTATTTTATTTTTCACACCAATTAATAAATTAATAAATATTTGTTAAATCCCATGTTTGATTATTTTCATTCCAAACATAGTTCCATATATGAGTTCCAGCTGTATTTTGATCTTGTTGTTCAGAATTTATTTCTGGTATGCTACCAATAGGTGATTCCCAAAGACAAGTATCTTCATTTAATATCCATGATGCGTAAGGTTTTTTAGGTATAAAAGCATCTCTGTCTTCATCATAAATATATCCTATTCCAGCATGATTTTTTCTTAAAGGTGTTCCTCCAGAAGAATGAACTCCACCATGAGTATTATAAGATGTTTGTTTCCATACTGGATAACCAGTTAATTTAGTTAAGAAATCAATTCCATTAACTTCTTGTTCAACTTCATTAGAATCTAGTAGTTCATTATTATGAACTGAAAGAACTTCTATAACTTTATTATTTAAACCTATTTTTGCAAAACTAGCCATTATGCTGTGTAACTCCCACTTCCGTTAAATTGTAAAATTGTATTACTACCAGATGTTGTAACTGTTGGAGAACCAGTTGTAGTTGTCGAATAACTAGCAGTTGGTACACTTAATATAGCAACTCCTTTTCCTCCAGCACCACTAGTAGCTGCAGCTTCACAACCTCCTCCTCCACTTCCTGTGTTAGCAGTTCCTGAAACTCCATTATTACCTGGCGGCTGAGCTCCTGCGTTTCCTCCTCCACCTGTTCCACCATTACCAATAGTAGTATCAGTTCCACCACCACCACCTCCAGCTCTTGTAACAGATGAACCAGTTATTGAAGAAGCTGAACCAGCACCACCATTACCACCTTTAGAACTAGTACCATCACCACCTACAGCACCAGCACCTCCACCGCCACCGCCACCATAAGCTGGTGGATTATGAACACCAAGACCACCATTATTACCTTGACTTGGTGAAGTGCTTGGAGTGTTACCAGAACCTCCAGCTTGATTATTCCCACCACCTCCTCCAGAACCACCATTTAAACCTGCTGCGGAAGCAGTTCCTCCTCCACCTCCTCCAGCTGAAGTTATTGTAGTTAAACCTGAACCTGAAATAGAAGAATTTGAACCAGTAATTCCTATTACACTTCCTGAAACTGCAGCACCACCATCACCTACTGTTACTGTAATAGCTGTTCCTACTTCAACTGATTGAGTAGATGTTCTATATCCACCAGCACCTCCACCACCAGCATTACCAAAAGCAGCACCACTTCCTCCACCAGCAATAACTAAAAAGTCTACTGAATATACAATTCGGTCTATTGCTTGGTTGCCTGAATTAACTCCAGATGTTGCAATCCAACCTTGAGTAGCATCTGCGTAAGTTATAGTTACACCTTCTCTATTTGTTGTTAAAAATTTATTTAATGTTCCACCTTCTATTTTTAAACTAGAAGTTAATGTAATATTATTACTAGCAAAAGTTCCTGCGTAATCTACTATTTGAATTGTATCTCCAACACTAGCTGAACCTGGTAATGTAACTGTACAAGCATTTGATGTTGTATTAATTGGATAACCTCTACCAGCTACTGTTGTTAAAGTTGAAGCAGTAACTACTGATTGCCAATCTGTTCCACCTCCAGCAGCATCACTCCAAGATATATCTGTTCCATCAGATGTTAATACTTGAGCAGCAGTACCTTTAGTTAAAATTGCTGTAGCAGCACTAGCATTACCATAAATAATACTTCCTCTGCTTAATCCATCTAATGTATTTAATTCTGCAGCAGTTGAATCTATTGCAGCTAGTTTAGTTAAATCTGCTTGTACTAATCCAGATACTCCATCAAGTAAATTAAGTTCATCAGCAGTAGAAGTAACAGCTGCTAATTTAGTAAAGTCAGCTTGAACTAATCCACTAACACCATCTAATAAATTTAATTCTGTTGCAGTAGAAGTTAATGCTACATCTTCATTTATTTTAGGTGAAGTTAAAGTTTTGTTTGTAAGAGTTTGTGCAGTTGTTTTATCAACAGTTGTTGCTGTATCAATTGCTATTGTTCCAGCAGATGTAATAGTACCACCAGATAAACCAGTACCAGCTGTAATACTTGTTACTGTTCCTGAATTTGATGGAGTTACTTGTGTATAACTAATTGATGTTGAGCCTAATGATCCATCACTATCTGTAGTACATAAAAATATTTTATTATCATTAGTGCTTCCTTGATTAACAACAATCATCTGACCTGATAGTTCAGCTATTGTGTCAAATTGTGGATCTCTACTAGCAGTACCACTAGCTACAACAATATATAAACCATTTGCAGTTGCATCTGATTGGTCTTTAACTAAAACTCTATCTCCAGTAACTAATGTTACACCATCTAAAGTATCACCATTTTGAAGATCAGCAGTTAAATCTATATTAGCTGTAGTAGCTGCTTCTGAAATAATTCTAGTTCTTAATCCTGCAACAGCTTGGTCAACATAAGATTTTGTAGATGCGTCTGAGTTAGCAGAAGGTTCACCTAATCCTGTAATTGATCCACCAGTTAATGAAACATTATTTGCATCTTGAGTTGCAATAGTTCCAAGTCCTAAAGAAGTTCTAGCAGTAGATCCACTTTCAGCTACCCAAGTTGATCCATTACCAACAATAACATTTCCATCAGTTTTTGCTAAAGCAGCAATAGCAGTTAAATCTGCATCACTATCTTGTTTAGCATCAATTTGAGTTTGTATAGCAGATGATACTCCATCAAGATAACCTACCTCAGTTGAAGTAACAGCACTAACAGATACATCTCCACTACCATCAGATACTAAAGCTCTAGCAGTTGTAAGATTTTCTAATTTAGATAAAGAAATTGCAGCAGAAGCATTTATATCTGCATCAACAATTGCACCATCTACAATCTTAGCAGAAGTAATTGCTGAGTCAGGAATCTTAGCAGTTGTAATTTGGTCATCTCCAATATGAACTGTATCAATTGAACCATCAACATATTGATCTGAGTCAACAGAGTTAGCTGCCATTTTAGCAACTGTAATTTGTGAGTCTGCAATATGAATTGTGTCTATTGAGCCATCTACATATTGGTCAGAGTTAACAGAATTAACTGCCATCTTAGCAACTGTAATTGCATCATCTGCAATTTTAATAGATGCAACTGATCCGTCTGCTAATTTAATAGTTTCAATAATACCATCTGGAATAGAATTATTTGTTTTAGATAAAGCACCAATGTAAACATTAGTAATAGCTTCACTTGATAATGAACCACTATCCCAAGTTACATTTATTGTAGTGTTTGTAGAAAAAGTTGAAGAACTAATTGTTCCATAAATTGTACCAGGTGTAGAAGCTGTTAATTTAATTCTTCTTCCAGCATGATAAATTGCTGTAACATTAACACCAGCAATTGTAAAAGAAGTTGAACTTGCATAAGCTGCTGTAAAAGCTGCATCACCATCACCATACTCAACCCATTGACTATCGTTATACCATTCTCTAGTATTCTTCATCAAGGCTCTAATAGCATTGTTCAAATTAGAAGGTAACATTCCCTCCGCTGTACTTATCCCATTTAGATCAGTATTATTTGCTTGTGTTGTTGAGTAATCTTTTATTCCTGCCATAATTTAATCTCCTAGAAACCAAGAATAAGCTTTATTATTTTCTTGATTTTTTTCATTTATTAATGCGTTAATTGCTTCTTCAATTTGCCTTTGAAAAAATTCTTGTGTTTCAAAACTATATCTAACATTATCTATATCAGTTTTATCTGTCATCTCAAGCCTGATTTTGATGCAAT
>Ga0222655_1001005_pt1 | contig 10522 bp, 8 predicted proteins | sample AntAcemetagen423_FD_179857 | JGI IMG/M metagenome (GOLD analysis project Ga0222655, IMG submission 179857) | Saline water microbial communities from Ace Lake, Antarctica - #423 | ecosystem: Environmental > Aquatic > Non-marine Saline and Alkaline > Saline | place: Antarctica: Ace Lake | collected... | reverse complement strand
AAGATTCCAAATTTTCATGAAAGATTTAGTAACATTTTTTAATTTTATACGTTGTAAGTCGTATTTTTACAGCACTATGGGAAAAAAGAATAAGTGGAGATCATTTGAGCTAGCTAGAGAGTTTGTGAGAGAGTTGGGTTTAAAAAACGAAAATGAGTGGCGAGAGTACTGTAGGTCGGGAAATAAACCTCATGATATACCGTCAGCTCCTAGAACAGTTTATAAATCAGAATGGCTCTCTATAGCTGATTGGTTGGGTATAAAAAAGGGTTGGGATGGCAATTTTCGTTCATTTGAGTCAGCCAGAAAATTTGTTTCGGGATTAGGTTTAAAGAACTACGAAGAGTGGGAGGAGTATTCCAAGTCAGGAGATAAGCCTCACGACATACCGTCAAAACCTAGTAGGGTTTATAAGTCAGAGTGGGTATCTATGGGTGATTGGTTAGGGATAACAATTGGTTGGGATGGTAGTTATAGGTCGTTTGAGTCAGCCAGAGAGTTTGTTCGAGATTTAGGTTTGAAGGGTGAAAAAGAGTGGAGGGGATATTTGAGGTCAGGAGATAAGCCTCATAATATACCATTAAGACCTAGTGTTGTTTATAAATCAGAATGGCTCTCTATAGGTGATTGGTTGGGGACAAAAAAGGGTTGGGATGGCAGTTATCGTTCATTTGAGTCAGCCAGAGAGTTTGTTTGGGATTTGGGTTTGAGTAGTCAAAATAAGTGGCTAGAGTACTGTAAGTCGGTCAGTAAGCCTCATAACATACCTTCTGATCCCAGAAAAGTTTATGAATCAAAGTGGCTCTCTATGGGCGATTGGTTGGGGACAATAGGTGAGGGTCATTATTGGTCAAAAAACAATTTTCTTCATTATATTAAATCTCTCAAGAAGGATTTACACCAACTTCTTCCAAGACAGTTGTTGACGATTATTCATTCAAACAACCTTGATCGGAAGTTAAAGGAAATAGATTCTTTTGTGTCTTTAGTTTCTACTCAAGAAGGCTCTAAAGAGAGACTTGATGCTCTAGATCAAATAGAAGCCATAGTTGAAGGGCAGATAGAATTAGACGAAGAAGATGTGACACAAGATGTGATTGATTTAGTAGAAGAGCTACAAGATGAATTAAAAGTAGACGACAACCTTGATATATCAGATGAAACTATAGAAGTGGAGCTAACACCTTTCGATCCAATTGAAGGTTTAAAGGTGGTTGATAATCGTATGATTACAGCATCATTGGATGATGAGAACATTGATTTTTTGATGAAAGATCAATTAAAAGATTTATGGAACACTGTTTTAAATAATGAAGTTGATCTTAATCGTCTAAGATCCGCTTCATACGGAGAAAGGGCTTCTATTATTCGGCAAGAGTTACTTGGTGAATTTAAACAAGCAAACGATATCGAGATACCAAATGGCTATAAATTTAGGCATTCACCAAGCCTAATGCAAAGGCTTCTGACTGTTCGTTTAAAGAATGAGAGGAGTTATGGAAACTGGTCTGGGACTGGAGCTGGAAAGACTCTGTCTGCTGTTTTTGCTGGAAGAGTTTTAGGAGTAAAGAACACTCTTATTATTTGCAACAACTCTACAGTTGAGGGTTGGGTTCAGTCTATCGATGAGTATTTTGATGGGAATAATATTTTAGTGAAATCAGAATTAGAGTTAGATAAGGATGTTTCCGATAGAATATTGAAGCAGAAGTATCAAATCATAGACAAGTATGACATTGTTTTGCCTGACGACAAAGACAAGCACAATTACCTTGTTTTAAATTACGAAACTTTTCAGCAGCAGAATTCCGAATTTATTGTTTCTGAGCTTCTGAAGAACAATCGTATAGATTATATTGTTTTAGATGAGGTTCAAAACGTAAAGCAGAGGCAGGAAGATGAGGGGACACAATCAACTAGGAGAAGTGTGGTTAATAAACTCATGATTCAGGCGAAAAAAAACAACCCTGATTTATATAAGTTGTTAATGTCTGCAACTCCAATAATAAACAATCTTGTTGAACCAAAGAAGCTTATTGAGATACTGACAGGAGAGGCGCATGATGAACTTAAGACCAAAGAGAGTGTTATGAATGGTTTAGAGCTATACAAGGCTCTTACTCGTTTCGGTTTGAGGTATAAGATGAAATTGGATATCAAGTTGAATACTGAGTTTGTCACCATAGAGGGTTCTGAGTTGATGGAGCAAGTTCGTGGAATTTACAAAGGAGATGTGCTTGCTTTCGAGCAAATTCTGCTTCCTTTGAAATTAAAAGCAATCCAGAATGAGATTAAAAAGGGCGTGGTGATTTACACTCATTACGTTTCTGAGATGAAAGATCAGATTGGAGAGTTTGTTACTGGTTTGGGTTTTAAAGTAGGTTATTATACTGGCGATGATAAGCGAGGTTTAGAGAACTTTAAAAAAGGAAGAATAGATGTGTTAGTGAGTTCTTCTCCTATATCCACAGGTGTTGATGGCCTTCAGCATGTTTGTAACACTTTAATCCCAATATGTTTGCCTTGGACAAGTTCAGAGTACCAGCAATTGTTGGGTAGATTTTATCGTCAAGGCACAGCTTTTAAGAAGGTGGATATTTACATTCCTCAGGTAACAATAGAGACAGATAAAGGTGTTTGGAGTTGGGATAAAAGAAGATGGAACATCATACAACATAAAGCTACAATGGCTGACTTGGTTATGGATGGAATTATCCCACAATCTCTACTTCCGTCTAAGAATAAATTAGTCAGTAAAGCTCACCAAGAGCTTCTTGATTGGATTGAACGTCTTGAGGGCGGAGGTGTTCATACAATAGAGAGAGAAGAACTTAACATCCCTCTTAATCCACAGAGGGTTGAGATTCAAATGAAGAAGCTTGGAGATTTTTCTGAATTGAATAAAAAATGGAGTGTTTCAAGTTCTAAAAACACACACAAAAGGCTTAGTGATAATCCTGAAGATTGGTATTATTACCACACTCTTTACAGCAAGGCTAGAGAAGGGTGGGCGGAGATTCCATTTATGGAGTTCGCAAAGAAGTTGAAAACAAGACCTGATTGGATTGTAGGAGACTTTGGTTGTGGAGAAAATCTTTTAGCAAAGGAAATAAAGAACAAAGTCCACTCTTTTGATCATGTAGCTATTGATGATTCAGTAATAGCTTGTGATATCAAGAACACTCCTTTAGATGAGAGTGTATTAGATGTAGTTGTATTTTCATTGTCATTGATGGGGTCGAACTATAGAGAGTACTTTAGGGAGGCTAATAGAGTTTTGAAGCCTTACGGTCAGATTATGATTTGTGAGCCATCTAAGAAGTGGGAGGGTAGAGAAGATCAGTTGAAGAGTGAGATTGAAGAATCTGGGTTTAACTGTTTTAATCCAGTAAAAAACACTGGTAAATTTGTTTATATAGATGGTGTCAAAAAGTAATGACTGTTAAAATGTTTTCTTATTTTCTTGGTATATGAAGTCTTCTAGTTTGCTGTATGGTTTATTTAAGGCGTTAAGTGCGATTTCAACTTCTGCTAAACACTCATCTCTTCCTCCTCCGCATAAAACAATATTTCCATAACCTCGAAGTTCATCCATAAGGTCTGGGATGTTAATTGCTTCACCAGATACTTCAATTAGGTCACGAACGTCTTCTGCTCCGTATTTTTCAATCCATCCATTCCAAAAGTCTTCATCCAAATCACTTGAGTCGTGTATGTCGTTTGCTATCATTTCTCTTACTAGGCTTGTGATGTCATCATGATCTATTCCTGAGTCCATACAGCTTCTAAAAAAAGCATACCCTTTGTCGTAGAAGTCACATTGCTCTAACATTTCTTCGTTGAAATTGTTTTCCCACCACCAGTTAAAGTATTCGCTATGAGAAATCATACCTAAAGTATCTTCTCCATTATATAAGAAAGTAACACGGGATAAATCATTCCAATTCGTTTCAATAAATTCAATCAATTGAAGATGCATGTCTCCGAAGCCGCTTTCATACTCTGGTTGGATATCGACCACAACTAAGTGTTTTCCAGCAACTGATTCTGTCAATGACTTTTTAATTCCAGATAATTCTCTTAATCTATTTTTGTAAGATTCTTTTAAAAACTCCATATTACTAAATAGTTGTGTTTAGTATTATGGAGTTTTATGAAAAAAAGTGTATATTTGAAAAATAAATAAAAACAACAAAAAAATAAGCACATGCTAGAAACACTTTTGCCAACACTTTTAGGAATACTAATAATGGTTTTCGGACTCCATCTTTTAGGAGGATTTAAAAAAGATTATTTTAAGGAAAAATTTATTCCTTTAGCAACTAGAGGGTTTTTGAAGCATTTTTTAATTGCTTTAGTTCTATTTTCTAGTTTAATGTCATCTCTCGCTTTTTTGAATTCATGTTTTCCGACTCTTTCAGAATATTCTATTTATTCAGATGACACCAAGGATGAAACCATAATAAAATTTGAAGAAGGAAAGTTAATAAAGATAGAAGAAGGAGTTGTTTCTGATGCTTCTATTTTCACAGAGTGGGGTGTTGGGAAGGTGTTAAGTTTAATTGGTATGCTTTTAATGTTCTATTCTTTACCAATTGTTGCGGATTTTTTCTTGAGGGTTGGACATTCATACGACAAACCTATTGATGTAGCAAAGTTAGCTTTCTACGTTTTGTTTTTCGTATTGCTGGGTTATTCGCCAGTGAACGCCTTGTGTTGGATTCTCTTTTTTACGTTTATAGATTACAGATATTATGTTGTTTCTAGGAGGTTGTTCAATAAGGGTTTGAGTATTGATAAAATAGATGAGGAGTTCACGTTTATTTTAGCTCCTTATTGTTTCTGGTTTATTTTTATAGGCACTTCTATAGTCTGTTTAATTAATCTGTTATAAAATTAATCGATATAATAGTCTCTTTTTATAAAAAAACGAATTAAACGAAATAAATGATAGAATATGCAGATGTGATTGTAGACCTACAAGCTGGGGATACAGGAAAAGGGAAGGTAGCTCACGCTAAGTGTAAAAGCAAAGAATATACTCATGTTGTTAGGTATAATGGAGGAGGAAACGCTGGGCATACGGTATACCATAATGGAGAGAAGTATGTTACTCATTTTATTCCCATTGGAGTTGTTTATGGAATAAAGTCTATAATTGGTTTAGGCTGTGTGGTTGATCCTATAAAGTTAGAAGAAGAAATTAAGGACTTAGAGAAGGGTGGTTTCAAAGTGAGAGAAAATCTTTTTATAGATGAAAAGGCTCATGTGATTCTTCCAGAATATGTTGAGGAAGATTCTAAGGACACTAAAATAGGGACTACTAGAACTGGTAACGGTCAGGCTTATCGGAACAAGTACAATAGAACTGGAGTTAGAGCTAAAGATGTTTTTTCTGAAGATATGTTGATTGATACATATGAGGAATTTCATGGAGAGTCCAAGGTTAGAATTCTTTTTGAAGGAGCGCAAGGTTTTGAGATTGATATAGATTTTGGAGACTATCCTTATGTTACATCTTCTCATTGCACTGTAGGAGGAGCTGTTTTAAACGGGGTTGCACCTAAGTACATAAGAAACACTATAGGGATTATTAAAGCCTATAGAACTTATGTAGGAGCTAAAGACTTTGAAGGTAAGTCGGATTATTTTGAAAAAATTAGAGAAGTAGGAGGAGAGTTTGGAGCTACAACAGGAAGACCAAGGCAGATTAATTGGTTAAACTTAGATGATGTAATTAAAGCTTCAAACATTAATGGAGTCAATGAGCTTATTATAAACAAGCTTGATGTTCTTGAGGAAGTAGGCATTTTTGTTTGTGTCTATAAAGGAGTAGAAGTTGTATTTTCTGGCTCTGAAGAGTTTGTTTCGTATTGTGAACAGATTCTGTCAGCAGTAGAAACAATTGAATCAGTAGTATGGAGCAGATCTCCTTATAAAATATAATCAAGTCAATTACCCATCCACGCCAAGGCGATGAATGGGCTTGCAATGCCAATCAGACCTTGATGGTCGTCTTGGGCTGACATGCGATTGGGCGATTGACGATGCCCTGCCCGTCAAGCAAGTTTCCTTGCGAGACGGGGTGTTTGCTCCTGCGAGCGATGTTTATTGCAGCATTGATGTCTGCATCATACACCAATCCGCTTTTTGCATAAAACCTAACCCCTCTTCTCTCACCCTCTCGGATTCCTGAAACAGAGTCGATTTGACTGGTATATGCTGGTGAAACCAAACAAACATGTTTTCCCATGTTCTTGGCCTTATAAGTCAAAACCCTTCGAAGTTCGAAGAACGGAACTTGACTCACCGCATTTTTCTTTTGAAATTTATGTTTCTTTGCCTTGATTCCCTTTAGGTTCTCAAGTGCAATTACATTTGCACTTGTCTTTAAAATTTCATTGGCAACAAGATGTGTTTGATTCTTGTTTTTATTTCTTTCTTTACGCTTCAGCTTCTTTGACTTCTTTCTTGCTGACTTAGTTCCTTTAGACTGAAGTTGTCTCTTAAGATATCGAAGCCTCCTTTTTTCCTTATTAAACTTCTTGTCGATGATAAGTCTGCCATCAGACAGGGCAGCAACTCTTCTTATACCAAGATCAACGCCAAGAGCAACTGACGGCTTCTCTAGCTCAACTGAATTGTCAAAAGTCAAGGAAATCATTAATTTGCCGTCTCTCACGAAAATCATTGGGTCAACAAATTGATGCTGACTCATTAATTCCTCAAGCTTTGGATAAAGGACAATTGAAAACTCCTTCTTTCTCTCCTTTGTTGTTATTTTTATTTTTGTTGGCTCACCCTTAACATGAGAATAAAGTCTCTTGTCTAATCTTAAGGAGAGGTTTTTCTTCTCGAATGGCTTTGCTATATTATGCTTGTTTGACCTTATTGTTTTGTATGTGGCAAGAGACTCTTGCTCTGCCTTTATAACCATCTGAGATGGGAAGTCTGGTCGAGAATCTCTTGTTGGGTGATAAAATGCATTATGCAAGGCCTTAAGGGCGCTTAGATTCTTTAGGTCCGAGAACTGAAGCTTAGATGCCTCATTAACAACAAAGCGATATTCCTCCATGATGCTCATGATTAAGTTCATGTCATCTGGATTTGTTGGAACTAATTCTGTGTTATAAGTTATCACTATACCTTCTTTTTTATTATAAATATACAAAAAAAAAGAAAAACTGAAATTAATCGAAACTATTTTTGTATATTTGCGTATATTAACCAAAACAATGCCTGCTCATCCCAACCACACTTTGTGATGATTGGGTTTCCGCAGACAAAAAACATTATGAAAACAAAGATTCTAAAAAGTTTTTGTAGTCATTGTCAGCAAGTTAGATAATGTTTTAAAAAAAAGTTTGTTATTGGAGAAACTTTTTATATCTTTGTTGCGTTCTTAGGAACAAGTCACTACCCAAAGGGTGATTGACATGGTTAGCTTAACAGCTTCAAATCGCATTACCTTGAGATGCGCTCTTTACCAAAAGGGTAAAGTATTTTAATGAAATTAAATTTTTGCTATATTTAGAAACAATGAACACAGTATATAACATAACACGATTATTTTTAGTCTTTTTTCGTCTCCTGTTGCCACGGGAGAGATCGGGAGTGTTATGTCCAAAACTTGTTCGTACTAGCTAAAAACTAAAAGAAACAATATAGGAAAAAACCCCGATCTAGTAGATCGGGGTTTTTTTGTATGAAATTTTTTATGCCTTTATGGTGGAATTGGCAGACACGGCAGACTTAGAATCTGTTGCCAGAAATGGTGTGAGGGTTCGAGTCCCTCTAAAGGCACAAGGCTAACAAAGGTTAGCTAATAAGTTCTTTGATGTATTGTAGCAAAATGGGTGAGTGGCAGATCAGGTGATTGCGGTGGACTGAAAATCCATAGGAGTGGGTTCGATACCCACCTCTCCCACAAAATGGAACAATGTAGCTGGATTGGTATGCAGCACTGCGTTGAAGTCGCAGAGATATGGGTTCGAATCCCGTTTGTTTCACTAAATGGAGGGGTAGCTCAGTTATCGTTTTAAAGTACTATGGAATAAGTGATCATAAAGTCATAGGAATAAAACGTGTGGTAGAGCAGCTGAAAAAGTGTGTCGGAGGTTCAAATCCTTCCCGCTCCACAAAATTTAAATGGTGCGGTAGCTCAGTCTGCGTAGAGCGCTGGATTGAAACCCCAGAGGTCGGAGGTTCAAATCCTCCCTGTACCACGAAGGAAAGGTAGCCCAATTGGTAGAGGCAGCGGATGTTATACATTCTTTGATTACAGGGCTTTTAGTTTTGACATAAATCATGTTACTTTTGAAAACCGCTCAGTGTAGGTTCGAACCCTACTCTTTCCACAATATTACCTCATAGCTCAGCTGGTAGAGTGCTTCTGCGACATGGAAGAGGTCATCGGTTCGATCCCGATTGAGGTAACATAAATATGGCTCTATGGCGAAATTGGTTCACGCAATGCACTAAGAATGCATCTCCTTCGGGACTGTCAGTTCGAATCTGGCTAGAGCTACTAAATGATTGTTTGTACCGTATTGGATGGTGAAATTCGAAGCGGGAATGGTAAGACAGTTCGAACCTGTACTATCATTTAAATAGACCCCTAGCCCAATTGGTAGAGGCAACATCTTTAAGCGGTGTTCAGTATCGGTTCGAATCCGTTGGGGTTTACAAAGTGAAAAAAGCATGGCGCAGTATCCCCCTCGTCTTCGAAACGAGAGAGTGGTAACGGATGAAAATTTGGGTTCGAGTCCCATCTGCGCTTCAAATACGGCTCTATGGCGCAACTGAATAGCGCATCTGATTACGAATCAGAAGGTTGGGGGTTTGAGTCCCTCTAGAGTCACTAAGCACGAGTATCTATGATATCAAGATATTTTTGAGAAGTTCTCGGTATAACATATGATTGGGCAGAAGAGTCGATGATGCATATTCGCACCTAGTTTTGGAATAAAATAGGTTTTGTTGTAACATTTAGTTGTATTTTTACGTTTAATAGATTATGAGATATATTCAAGAACTTAATGTGCAGATTCCAAAGAAGATTAGAGATAAACTTTTAGAAAAAACAAAAGTTTTATTAGAAAGAACTCCTAAAAGAAAAAGGATATCTCAAGAGGCTTTATATGTTGGTTTGTCGCAGTTTTCATCAGAATGCGGAATCATAAATAATTCTGATTTCTCAATAAGGATTATTAAGCTTTTAAGTGTTACGTTTAAAAGAGCGGAGCGTTTTGATAAAATTAAGTTGATTGATGAGCTTGAGTTTGAATTAAACCATTACCATGTCTAAAATTTACACAACAGAAGAATACTTAACTACTCTGATTAGACAGTCTGAGGATCGAGCTATTTCCTTAAAAGGTTCTAAGAAAACAGAAGGAATGATTAGGTTGGCTTATAAGGACGGTTTGCCGTCTTGGTATATGGATTTCCTTAAACAATGCAAAGGAGAAGAAGAAAAGTGGCTTAAACATCTTCAAGAAGAACAGAAATACTCAAGACAAGGATTAAATCCTCCTTTTTGCTATAATCAATAATATGAAAAAGACAATGTTGTAGACACTCTTTATGTCTACAAAATACTCAATTAGGAATAAAATACTCAATGGTTAAAAATTTCTAGATACTTCTAGATATGACATTAATTATTACACTTATTGTAGGTTTAGTTCTATTAGGATTTATCTACAAGACAATAAAGAAAAGGAATGCTTTAAAAAAATTCCCTAAAGAGGCTATTAGTTTTATTGCTAAAACAAAGCCAGAAGCAATAAAAGACATACAGAAGTTAGATCTTCAGACTCTTCCTCCTCCGACTGAGATTGGAGGAAACAATCCAGCTTTTAAAAACATTAAAGAATCTTATGACGTAAACGACTTGGGAGAATTTCTTGGAGCTTATGGTACTATAAATCCTTCTTGGGATTTAGATGGTTCTGGAGGTAAAGTCAATGTAGCAGATTTATCAATTCTTTTAGCTAAATTTGGAGTTTCTGTAGGAAGGGTTTATGACATTATTCCTGCTTGGAATAATTTCTACAATCATTTATCTTCTGATAACCAAACAGCAGGTTTTGATGCATTTATAAGAGTTCAAGACGAAGACACTAATTGGAGCGACATTAAAGACGACTGTGATATTGAGTGGATTTACCAAGGGGCAGTTGCTTCTACAAATAAGGAAGTTTGCCCAATATTTGAAGCAGTAACAAATGTTGGTTTATGTTCTGGTCAGTTTCCTTTAACGTTGAAGATAACTCATAATCCATCTGGAAAGATTTACGAAAGAAGAGCTTGTACTCATATAAATTTAACAGTTGGAGATGGTTGGTTTGAAGTCAACCCTAACTTAACAGATTGTGCTTTCACTGAATGTCCAACAACAGTTGAGAATCTTTTTTCTGGAGATTTCGAAGAATACCAGTTTCTTGTGAACTAATAAAACACAACAAATTAAAAAGGCGATCAAATTGATCGCCTTTTTTTTGCTTTTTTTTGTAACATT
>Ga0222655_1001003_pt1 | contig 10531 bp, 12 predicted proteins | sample AntAcemetagen423_FD_179857 | JGI IMG/M metagenome (GOLD analysis project Ga0222655, IMG submission 179857) | Saline water microbial communities from Ace Lake, Antarctica - #423 | ecosystem: Environmental > Aquatic > Non-marine Saline and Alkaline > Saline | place: Antarctica: Ace Lake... | reverse complement strand
ATGCATTAAAGGATGGTCTAGAAAATTACAATTTAAAGGTATATTCCAAAGAATTATTATCGGAGGCATTGACCTTAATTAATAATAATGGAAAGATTGAAGCATCCGAGGGAAAGCACGACGATATTATAATAGCTGCAGCTATAGCCCTTCAAATGTGTATTAAAAACCAATCAATCAATTTAGATAATATAGAAAATAGGATGATGTTATAAAAGCGTTGGGTCTGGTACTAATATCTTAACGGTTGATTACGACCTATGGTTAGTCAATGAAAATTAGGGGAATGGATGAGTGATTCAATAGTTAAAAGCAGTAAATCAAAAAACTTTGTATTAGACTTACTATTTAATACGGCAGAAAAAACTTTTGAAGAATCTGCATTTGTAGATAAATCACAATACAAACCCTTTAACCCCGACGACCTTTATCAAAAAGCTGGCGACCATTCTATTTATGAAGAGATGCTATTGGATGATCAAGTATCTGTTGCTTTAGGTCTTAAAAAAGATTTAGTAATCGGATCTGGTTTCGACATAGTTGCGCAAGGCGATGATCAAGACGAAATTGTTGATGATATAAAACGCGCATTGCTTGAAGATGTTTCGCCGTCATTCAATGAGCTGTTAGAAGAAATAATTAGCTCGTATGAGTTCGGATTTTCATTAACGGAAAAAATATTTAAAACGCGTGATGATGGTTCCCTAACATTAAGTACATTAAAAACTAGGCATCCCGATACGTGGTTAATCCATACTGATAATAAAGGGAACATTACAAAATACGAACAGCAAGGCGTTGAAAATGCGGGAAATATAAAACTAGATCCGCGCGCGTTAATTCATTATGTTAATAACCGTAAATTCCAAAACGCCTATGGGGCGAGTGATTTACGACCGGCATACGCGGCATACTTTATTAAAAAACATATTATTAGAATGTATTCTATCTTCCTAGAGAAGGCGGCAAGTCCAACACCTATAGCGCGGTTTGATAAGACTGTTAAAGATGCGACTGTTACAAAGATATTTAATATTATTAAAAACTTCCAATCTAAAACAGCAATGACGATACCTAAAGAGGTAGAAGTTGAGTTTCTAGAATCGTCCTCTAATGGTGAAGCTTATGTAAAAGGCATCGATATGTTCAATATGTTCATAGGTCGTGCTTTAACTATTCCTGATTTAGTGGGCGTACAAGGAAGCGATACTGCTGGAGGATCTCAAGCCCTCTCTAGAGAACAGATAAAAATATTTGTTAATCATATCCAAAGACGCCGGAATATATTAGAGCAGATAATTAATAAGCAAATCATTAAGCCTATAGTATTATTTAACTTCGGAGATATTGAAGCCCCTCCTATATTTCAATTTAAAGCTGTTAGCGATGATAATACATTAGAATATGCGAGACTATTCTTAGACGCTGTGAAATCAAGAGCGTATAAAGCAAGCGAAGAAGAAATAAATCATTTCAGATCATTAATTAAATTCCCAGAAGGTGAGGTAGTAGAAGTTGAAGAACCTAAGAATGATAATCCTGGAGATCCCAATCTTAATCCTACGGACCCAATTAATGAAGACTCGGACTCTATTCCTAAAGACCCTATTGATGATAAAGAAATTTCAATTAAAGATGATCAAAAGGAAGATAAAGAAACTTTCGCGATGAATGATGATGGCGGTTTCATTGATGTACCTGGGGATTTTAAAGAAAAAGTTGATTTCGATGCCATCAGAAAAACAACCGAGGGCGTTGAAGCAAAAATAAAAACCGAAACCCAACAAGTAATTGATGACTTGGTTGCGAATGCAATTGAACAAATCGAAAAGAAAAAAATATTACAGAAAAAAGATTTACAAATTGTTGATAATATTAAATTAAAGGGGCTTAAGAATTTACAAATGTCCTTTAAAAAGAATCTAAGACAGCTATTTACTGATGGTCAAAAAATGGCGAGTAATGAATTGCATCAAAAACAAAACTTTGCCGAGGTATTATTACCAGAAGAATTTTTAAAGGTTTTGGAATCGGAAACGTTTGGCGCGGTTGGTGATTGGGAATATAGATTTAAACAGGACATGCGGATTACATTACAGCAAGCCATTAAGGATGGGAAACCATTGGGCGCGGTAATAAAACAACTAGAGGGCATCTCAAAGAAGAATATGCAAACCAGCATCGAACGTTATGCGCGTACTAAGTCAACAGAGGTTCTAAATAAGGGCAGGTTGGCCGTATACGATGATTCCGAAATAGTACAAGGCTATCAATACAGCGCGATCTTAGACGGACTTACAACGGAAATGTGCGCCGGTCTTCACGGTAAGCAATTCGCTAAGGGTGATCAACCTAACCCACCTTTGCATTTTAATTGCCGCTCAATGTTAATTCCAATCACTACCTTTGAAAAAATGACTCCTGATAAGTCAGTAGGTGGCACCATTAAAACAAGACGCGCTGGAGATATTAAAGTTCCTAAGAAAAGCATCGATAAACATATTGAAGATAATATCGGTAAAGGATTTAGTACAAAATGAGTAGTAATCCAAAAGAATTCCTAACATTTTTTATTACCATGGTTATAGGAGGTCTAGTTTATTCTATAGTCTCCTTTGCTTATATGCACAAAACATTTACAACTAATGAAGTGGTAAATACTCAAGGTGGAAGAATAAATCGAATAGATACGAGATTAGATAAAAGATTAAATAATATTGAGAGCAAAATAGACCGACTAATAGAGAGGATTAAATAATGCCTGCTAATTTTTTAGAAGAAAGTGAGAACGAAATAATTAGAAATATCCATCCTTCAGAGATGTTCATAGATGATTCTTTCGAGGTAATTCAATTCGGATTTGAGATTACTTTAATTGTTGGAAAGCCCTCAAGCCCTGATTTATTAACTCAATTATTAAACTCAGAAAAGAAAATGATTCAGGCTGTCAAATTCGGCAAACCAACGTGGGACATGGAAGAGGCTCTTGCTTGGCTCCAGGAAAACCAAAAGAACTTTAATTCAATTAATAATCTTAAGAAATACGCCGCTGAATTAAAGTCAGTTAAAGGTGTTGAGATATTCAGCGCCGGTACTTGGAATGGTGATACTTATACCGTTGCCGATTTAAATGAAATGGTAAAAGCATTTGATGAAAATAAGGACGGTTTCCGCCCGCCATTAAAATTAGGACATGCGGAAAAACAAACGCTTTTACAGGAGGATGGAATGCCAGCGGCCGGTTGGGTTGGCTCGATTTATGTCCAGGGAAATAAATTAATTGCGGATTTTATAGACATTCCGAAAAAAATATTTGAATTAATTGAAAATAAAGCATACCGTAAAGTATCAAGTGAAATATTTTGGAATATAAGGTTAGGCGATAACCTTTATAAAAAGGCATTGGCAGCGGTTTCGTTACTCGGTTCAGATAACCCCGCTGTTTCAAATCTGTCAGATATTCTAGCAAATTACAAAACCAACGATTACAATTCATTAAAAATATATAACACCGATTTTGAAAGTAAAATATATAATCAGGGAGATAAAAAGATGCCAGAAAATAAAGAAGAAATTCTAAAGCAAGAGGCTCTAAGAAAGAAAGCTGAAAAAGCCGACCAACTACAAGAGCAAGTTGCTAAATTCACAGCAGATCAAGAAGCAAAAGATACTGAGATTGCTGAACTTAAAAAGTTCAAGGCAGACCAGGAAGTAAAACTTGCTGAAGCTGATGCGGTTGCAAAGCAAGCAAAAAAAGAGCAATACATTGGAGAACTAAAAGCAGAAAAGCTTTGTACGCCTTCAATGGAGAAATACATAAACGAATTACTATCAGATAAGAAAGTATATTCGATTGACGACAAGGAAACTTCAAAAGAAGTAATTCTTAAAGAAGCCCTTAAACTATTTAAAACAGCTCAAGAAGTTAACTTTGATGAAGGTTCTTTGGATGGCGAAAAGAAAAATAATTCTGAAGATGCTATCGAAAAGAAAATCGAAGCGTATGCAGTAGCACAAAAATGTGATTACTCTACAGCATACCGCGCAGTTCATAGTGAAATGCAAAACGAAGAAAACGAAAGCGAAGAAGAATAGATTTAATTAATTAATAAACGGAGGATTAAAAAATGAGTTCAGATTTAGTAAAATCATTTAAAGTTGCTACTGCTTTGGCTAGTCAACGAATTGTTTGTAATTTAACTGCAACTGCCCATGCTGTAAAATATCCAGCAGGTGTTCAAGAAGCCGCCATTGGTGTAACTATTGGTAATGTTATAGATGCAACTGGAGCTATTCCAGTTCAGCTTAACGGTATTGCGAAAGTTTTATTTAACGATACTTGCGTTAGTGGTTCTTTAGTTGGCGCTGATAGTGCCGGTCGTGGAATTCCATACGTTCTTGATACTGAAGCATCGTCTTATATAGGAATACTATTAGACGCTAAAGTTAACGTTACAGGGACAGTTGCACAAGTATTAATTCAACCAGGTAATAGAACTATTCCATAAGGATTAGGTTTATAATTTAGTTGTACAAATTTAACATTCATTTAGGAGAATTTAGAAATGCCAAATATTAATTCAGTTAGAGTAGATAAGTTATTGGGAAACTTGTCAGCAAAATATCGCAACGCCGATTTTATTGCCGATAAGATTTTCCCGATGGTTCCAGTTAAAAAGAACAGTGATGTTTACAGAATATATGAAAGAAACTTTCGTGTACCTGAAACTAATCGCGCCATAGGTGCAGAGTCTAAGTTACATGACTTTAATGTGTCGACTGGTTCGTATGTTCTTGAAAAGCATGGATTGAAAGATTTTATTGCTGATGACCTTAAAGACAATTATGATGTTGGTGATCTTAACGCCGATACTGTAGAAGAGTTGACTGATTCTATCCTTAGACGTTTAGAAGTTTCGACTTTATCTTTATTCACAGAAACTAGTTGGAGTCAAAACACTTCACTTACAGCGGCTCTTGGTTGGGAAGTTAATACTATTACTTCAAACCCAATCCTTCCTGTTGATACTGCAACTTCGCAGGTTCTACTTAACAGTGGACAAAAAGCAAACGTTGGGCTTATGCCTCATAACGCTTTAGAAGTTACAAAAAATCACCAGTCTATTCTGGATCGTGTTAAACATACGAGCGCAGAAGTTACTGAAAAAATGTTAGCTTCCCTTTTCGGTTTAGATGATCTTATGATTTCTAGAGCCGGTAGAGATACTGGAGCTGAAGGTGCAACTGTTGCTGTTAGTTATATCATGGGCGGAAATTTTTGGTGTGGACATAGAGCCAGACCGTCATTGAAATCTCAAGGCGCTGGATTTATTTTCAGAAAGAATATGCCTTTAGTTAAGAGATGGAGAGAAGAGTCGCGCGAAAGTGATGCGATAGAAGTTAATATGCAGTATCAAGCTAAGATTGTTTCTAGTTTGTCTGGATACTTAATTAAAAATATTATTTAGTAAGAATATGGGCCCTGCACTTATGTGGGGCTTTCAATTAACCGTGGAGGTTAGCGATGGAAGAGGTTAAACGCCGTAGAGGTAGACCACCTAAGGAAGTTGCTGAAGAATTACCAGTAGAAAATGTTGTAGACACATTAGCTGTTGAAGAAACTTCGGTACAAGCCAAATCAAGACAGCACAAAGAATTAGTAAAAGTTAGAAATGCGCTCGAGTACGTTGGCGAAAAGTATTATTACTTACAACCTTTCTTAACAGCTAAGGGCGAGCAAGATAATAAAATCATTTTAGTTCGCAAAAAGAATAACGGCGCTACTTATAGAACATACGCGGGCCGAGCTAGTAAATCAGAACTCTTATTAAAAAGAATTAAGAGCGAAGGTTTATTAAAGGAAAGGAATGGCTAATTACTATTCAACTACAACAACGTTGGACGTTAATATGGTGGGGGTTACATTTGACGCCGCCACCATTGCATTGGCTTCCAACATGATTGTTGAATCACAAAACGAAATAAATAAATGGGTGTCTAAGCGTTACGACATAGGCGCTTACGTTACGACAACTGCTTATGCGACTAACCCACCATTATTAATCTCATGGTGCGATAGATTAGCTGAAGGCTACATGTGGTTGCGTATATCTAGGGGTAGTAAAGAGTCTATTACCAGAGGCAAAGAATTAATTAAAGATGTTAAGGATTGCTTAAAGGGCTTGGCCGATAATACAGTTGATTTAATAGACGCTGGTGGACAAGTAATAAGCGAGCTCGATAACCCTCAACAAGTACTATCTAATAGTGAAGATTATCATTCTACATTCGACGAAGATAGCCCTCTGAATTGGTCTATAGATTCAAATAAGTTAAATGATATTAAAACAGGTAGGGATTAATTAATGGCCGTTGAAGCAACATTAAATGATAGGTCGATACAAGCTTTATTAAGATCCATAAAAGATCGTATTAAAAAAGTCGATAACGGAGTAGGTGAGTACGTTAAATTCGTTGCACCTATTGCTCAAAAAGATGTTGCTAAACATTTCACAGATGAAAAAGGTTCCTCGGGACGTTGGCAATCATGGTCTGTTTCATATTCTGATTTCTTAAAAAGAGCCGGTTTGAGCGGTGATATGTTAGCTCGAACAGGTAAATTAAGAAATAGTGTTATACCAGCGATAGGTATAAAGGGGCGTCCGAGCGAGATCCCAATTTTAGTTAATAAAGCGAAAACAAAAAACGGTTTCCCATACGCTGCCGCACACGATGTTGGTGGTGGAAGATTACCACAAAGAGAATTCATGTGGTTGTCTGGAGGCGCATTGGAAACTATGGCTAAGGCGACTTTACAGTTTGCATTGAAGGAGAAATAAATGGCATCTCCTAAGCTAGACTTACCACAAATTAAATCAGAAATAAAAACCCTACTGGATGACAACAATACTACGACTTCAAGTTTAATAGATTTGTCAAGTGGAATGTCAAGAAGAGTCCAGCAAGTAATTAGATTAAATCCTGAAAAGATACCACCACAGCCAAGTCTTTTTCCTTGTATTTCTATTTATACTGATAGGAAGAATATTGAGTCTAGTGACATAGCAGTTAGCCAGGCCATAGGTAAAAGAAAGGCCGAGGTTGATTTTAAAATATTGGGAATTGTTTTTAATACTGATTACTCGACCGATATATTTAATGATGCAGCGGATGAAGATTTAGAAGAGTTAATGGAAAATGTTGAATCTCTTTTAAGAAATGACCATAATTTAAACGACAGCGTTAAATGGCAAATTGCCACAGACGTTGCTTATCATTCCTCGAGTATCGGCGAAGATGCTTATATGAGAATTGGTGAGTTAACTATAAAGGCCACGGTCTTTTATTAAGGAGTTTAAATAAGTGCCAAACGAAAAACAGGTAACAGAACAGTCTAAGAATGCTTATAAACAATGGTGCGTACAATGGCGAGCTCACGCCAAGGAACACTCTAAATATAAACAGCTACCATTAGTAGATTTAGAAAATACCGGAATAGGTAAGGCTTGTCTGGTCGTTGCGAATGGATATTCATTTGAAGAGAACATCGAAACGATAAAAGAGCAGCAAGATAATGTAGATATATTAGCTTGCGACAAAACTCTAGGAAATTTACTAGATAATGGAATCATTCCTAAATATTGTATGGTTTGCGATGCAAATGTTGACTATGAAAAATACTTAGAACCCTGGAAAGATCAATTAAAAGATACCATCTTATTGATGAACGTTTGCGGCAATCCCGAGTGGACTGCAAAGGGCAACTGGAAGGCTCAATACTTTTTTGTAAACGAAGATGTAATGCACTATGAAAAAGAGTTCAGTGCAATCTCTGGTTGCAATAACTTTATACCAGCAGGGACTAATGTCTCGAACGCTATGGTAGTAATGTTAACTCAGAGTAATAATAAGGGCCGTAATAATTTCTTTGGCTATGATAAGCTTTTATTAATCGGTTTCGATTATTGTTGGAGACCGAATAAGTATTATGCCTTTAACAAAACTGGCAACGGTAAAGACAATTACATGAGGCACCATTATTTATTAGATGCTGCCGGAGCTCATTGTTATACTTCTGGGAATTTAATGTTCTCAGCTCAATGGTTAATTAAATACGTCTCAACCTTTAAGCTTCCAGTAGTACAATGCACAAAACATACAGTGGCTTTAGTCGGTGGTATGGGAAAGCTGAAAGAGCAAATGAATTACAAATACAAAACATCTAACAGGACTTTGGTAAAGAGTGCGTTAGATAGACGATATAAAGTTGCGCAAGAAATCGCGCAAATAGACCACGTATTAAGTAAAGTTGCAATGGAACATCATTATAGTTATTTAGGTTCAATTTAATTTAAAGGGAGTTTTAAAATGGCAGTAGGGCAGGGAAGTTTAATAAGTTCGTTATCATATATTGGTATCGGCAGGGAAGTCGATTCGGCATACGGAACATACACAACGGCAACTGCCGGTTTAAGTTTTATTTCTGCCGAATTAAAAACAGCTAAAGAAACAAAAATATTAGAGCAGGTTGAAACATCGCGAACACTTTCCAAAAGGATTTCATTGGGCCGAGTGATAGAAGGTTCCATGGAGTTTTATGTTGATCCGAAAAATACCGCGTTCGGATACATATTAGAAAATGCATTCGGTGGGGCTATCACTACGGAAACGGCAACTGGCGAAACAGCCAGTGGGTTAGGGTTTGAACATACATTCCAAATCGGAAACGTTGCAGATTTAAGTTATACATCGTTATGTATTAACATGCGAAAAGGTGACTCAAGCGGCGGACAAATATTTGAATATTCCGGCGCGCGCGTAAATGAAATTTCATTTAGTTCGGAATTAGATGAGCCATTAAAATGTTCAACGGCCGTATTAATTAAAGATTCATCGGTAACGAGCAATGACATTGCATCCGCACTGGTTGGACGCCAAACAGATTGTTTAAGTTTTGTTAGCGGTCGTTTAAGTTTAGAATCAACGTTTGCATCATTAACCTCAACCAGTTTTTGGCATGTGCAAAATGTTGAGTTCGGAATTGCTAATAATTTAAAAGGCGATTCGGAATCACGCAGAATAGGAAGCGATACATTGGACGTTTTACCTATGGGAATGGCCGGATTTACATTAAATTTTACAATGCGGTTCGATACATTAACGGCATACAATGCAATGATTGCGGAAAGTAAATTTAGCGCGCAATTAGAATTTCAGGGCGATACAATGACCGGATCGGTTATTAGGGAGGGCGTCCGATTTGATTTCCCAGAAATTTATATTAATGAGCCAGGCGACCCGTCCGTTGGTGGTCCCGATGAGATATTAACCGCGGAAGTTTCTTGTAGTGTTTTACGTGATGCATCTAGTGCATCTGGATACGCTGTTCAAGCATTATTAACAAACTTGGTTTCGAGTTATGCTTAACATGTGGCCTTTTAAAACAAACAAATTAGAAAACGCTCTGTATGATTTACGGAGCGTTAAAATCATGGGAATTGATTTCACTCTTAAAAAAATTGATGTATTCGATCACATGTCTGGATCTAATTCTTTAAAAGCGGAATATGATGTTTATAAAGTTGCGGAAAATGAAACGGATGCAAAGAATAGAAATCTAGAAAAGAAAATGAAAATACATTACAGGGATGTACTTTGCGCGGGGATTGTTGTTCCATTTATTACCAGAAAAAAAGAGGATAGCGGAACGCATGTTGATGAGCTTTTTAAAAATTGGGAATTAGCAGATAGATTGTACGAAGAAATAATTGATTTTACTTATGGAAAAAAAAAAGTAAAACAACGAAATTTACCAGGGATGGAATAATTGAAGTTGATGCCATTGCAAAACGGTACGGAGTTTTACCGAGTACCATTGTTGAATTAGGTGCGGCCGATTATCAATTTAATTTATTAATAGCAAACGAAGCTATTTTAAATGAAATTAAAATGTCTGAAAAACAAATAAAGGGCAAACGCTAATGGCTAAAAAAACCGCAGAGTTAATTTTAAAAGTAAAACAAACCGGTGCAAAGGCATTAGATAAAGTACGCGGCGGCATTAAAGCAATCGGCGCGGCGGCCGCAATTGCAGGTGTTGCGGTTGCGGCGTTTGTTGGTAAATCAATCGCGGCGTACAAAGTTCAAGAGCAGGCCATCAATTCCCTGAATACCTCCTTAGCTCAACAGGGGATTTTTACAGAAAAACTATCTAAACAATACCAGGAAACCGCCACTGCTTTACAAAAAGTTACTACCTTTGGAGATGAGGCAATAATTTCAGCGCAAGGCCAGTTGACTGCATACTTAGGGCAAACGGAAGTAACAGAAGATTTACTTAAAGCCACATTAGATTTTGCTTCAGGAATGAAGGTAGATTTAAAAACTGCGGCAGATTTAGTTGGTAAATCAATCGGGAGTTCAACGAATGCATTAAGTCGTTATGGAATCGCGGTTGATACATCAATGACAAAATCTGAAAAGTTGGCGGCGGTAACTGAGGCAATGAATAGTCGTTTCGGTGGTCAAGCAGA
>Ga0222655_1000998_pt1 | contig 10569 bp, 13 predicted proteins | sample AntAcemetagen423_FD_179857 | JGI IMG/M metagenome (GOLD analysis project Ga0222655, IMG submission 179857) | Saline water microbial communities from Ace Lake, Antarctica - #423 | ecosystem: Environmental > Aquatic > Non-marine Saline and Alkaline > Saline | place: Antarctica: Ace Lake... | reverse complement strand
CGTATTGAGATGCTGGTTATCGTTGAGACAGCTAGCGGAACCCCCGGACTCAAAATGGCAATGAATGAGCCAGATGGGACGTATGGGATTAGTGGGACATACAGTGAGGGAATTTCAGGTACTACACTGTCAATGGCTACTGGACTGACAGAGATAACAGGCATAGGCTCCTCGTACCCATTCTATATTAGTCTAGATGGGGTTGCCCAGACTGGTGGTACAGGCGGGGCATTCACCTTTCAGTGGGCGCAGAATACCTCTAACGCCACAGCAGTTTACGTAAAAGCTGGTAGCTGGATCAAGGCTACTAAATTAGGATAACCACAACAGGTAAAACATAAATGAAACTGACAACTATTGAGATAATCACAGCCCACAAGGCCCTGACCTCTTTCTCTGATAACAAGATGACCCTCCCGCTGGCCGTTAAAGTGACAAGGGTTACAAAGGAGTTGGCGAATGTTGTCGAGGCATTCGAGAAGAATCGTAAGGACATCTTTGATGAATATGGTACAGAGGGTGAGAAGCCCGGCACCATTGCTATCTCTACGGAGAACTTTGAAGCCTTCAACGCCGCCTACACGGAGCTGATGGAGTCTGAAATAGAGGTTGAGGTGGAGCCCATAGCAATGGCGTCTCTCCCCGACACCCTAGAGGTAACACCTCACGATCTCGCAGCCCTAGGTTGCATCTTAACAGAAGACTAATATGGAACTTAACTTCAACCTACATGCCAAGCAACGGGAAGTATTCCAGAGCACGGCAAGATACAAGGTATGCGCGGCAGGACGAAGGGCTGGTAAGTCCTACCTGTCCGCGGTAATCCTACTGATCGAAGCGTTGAAGGAAGAGAACCGCTACGGAATCAACCTCCGAGGTAAGGAGGTATGGTACGTGGCACCTACATACCAGCAGGCCCGAGACATCATCTGGGGCGTGCTGAAGGACCTAGGAGGGTGGGGCACCCCGTCCTCAATCATACAGGCTGTTCACGAGAACACCTCTACGATGACACTGATCAACGGTCGGACCATTAAGTTAAAAGGCTCAGACCGTCCTGACACACTTCGCGGTGTGTCTCTCGCATACGTCGTCATGGACGAGTATGCCTTTATGAAGCCGGAGGTGTGGGACCTGATCATTCAGCCCGCACTCGCCGACGCACGCGGGGACGCCCTGTTCATCGGGACCCCGTCGGGCAAGAACCACTTCTACGATTTATGGATAGAGGCGGCCAGTTCCAAGCAAGTAGATATGGAAGCGTTCCACTTCAACAGTCTTGACAACCCCATCATCAGCCCGGAAGAGCTGGAGATGGCTCGGAGCAAAATGAGTGCAGACGCCTTCCGACAGGAGTTCGAGGCCAGCTTCACCGCTTCTGGTGGTGGTGCGTTCAAGGCCCACGAGTTCCTGTACGCAGACGCCCCCCGGGCCCCCGGCACCACGTACATCGCGGTTGACCCGGCAGGCTTCGGCAAGGGAGAGGGTATGGTCAAGTCGCAGATCAAGCGGCTGGACGAGTGCAGTATCTCCGTGGTGGATGTCGGCCCCGAGGGCTGGTTTATACATGACATGATCCACGGCCGGTGGGGTGTGCGAGAGACGTCTCTCCAGATCATCCGAGCCGCCCAGCAGCACAGGGCAGCCGTCGTGGGGATAGAGCAGGGCTCGCTGAAGAATGCGATCATGCCCTACCTAGAGGACCAGATGCGGAGGTTGAACTCATACCCTCGCATTGAGCCCCTGACGCACGGGGGCCAGAAGAAGACAGAGAGAATCTTATGGGCGCTGCAAGGCCGCTTTCAGAACGGGAAGATCGTGATGAAGGCCGACCAGCCGTGGAACAAGTGGCTGACTGATCAGCTCTTGGACTTCCCGAACCCCCTAGCTCACGATGATGGCCCGGACAGCTTGGCCTACATCGACCAAATCAGCACGGCGATCTACGATCACGGCTGGATTGAAGACACATACGAGCCCCTAGATAGCTGGAGCGGATACTAATATGGCACGGACCGATATCATCGTTAACACCAAGGAAGGCGCTGTAGACCAGCATCGCGAGCCCGTGGCCAGCAAATCTATTGTGAGCTGGGTCATGACGCGCGTGAGTGAGTGGGAAGACCACCGCAAGCAGAACTACGACGCCAAGTGGGACGAGTACTACCGTCTCTGGCGCGGTATCTGGAAGGCGGAAGACAAGTCCCGTGACACAGAGCGCTCCAAGATCATCACCCCCGCTCTCGCGCAGGCCATTGAGTCTGCTGTAGCTGAGCTGGAAGAAGCCACCTTCGGTACAGGCAAGTGGTTTGATGTCGACGACAACTTCGGTGACGAGGTTCATGCGGACATCCAGATGTGGCGTGACCAGCTTGACGAAGACTTCAACAAGGAGGACGTAGAGTCTTCCATCTCCGAGATTTACCTGAACGGGGCCATCTACGGCACCGGCATTGGCAAGATCGTACTGGAGGAGCGGGTTGACCGCAAGATCGTAGCAAAGGCTATCGGCGACACTGAGGTGACTCAGGCCGGTTATGAGGAGACTAGCGTTGTACGCGTCGGCCTCAAGCCCGTCCACCCGAAGGAGTTCGTAATCGACCCGACGGCTCGTAGGATCGAGGATGCATTGGGCATGGCCCACATCACTGACGTGCCTAAGCACGACATCGAGATGAAGCAGACCTCCGGCACCTACCGGGACACAGCCTTGTCAGGCTACACCGACAGCACAGTCAGCGGCGAGAAGAACCTCGACAGCCTGACGGCCAAGGAAGACGACAAGGTGTTACTCGTTGAGTACCACGGCTTCGTACCCAAGCATCTCCTAGAGGGGCTGGCATACGAGGACGACGAGGGTAACCCGGAAGAGTATGTCTCCGACGACGAAGAAGTAATGGTGGAGGCTATTGTCTCTATCGCGAACGGTACGACCCTGTTAAGGGCGGTTGAAAACCCCTACGTTATGGGTGACCGCTGCTTCCTAGCGTACCAGCACGACACTGTACCCAACAGGTTCTGGGGACGTGGCGTAGCAGAGAAGGGCTACAACCCGCAGAAGGCGCTGGACGCTGAAGCACGTGGCCGTATCGATGCAATGGCTCTCTCGATCCACCCGATGATGGCAATGGATGCTACGCGGCTGGCTCGTGGGACCGACTTTAAGATTGCCCCCGGCAAGAACATCTTCACCAACGGCAACCCGGACGAGATTCTGAAGCCGTTTAACTTCGGACAGGTGAACCCCTCCACCTTCAGCCAGAGTGCTGATCTGGAGAGGCAGGTTCAGATGGGCACGGGGTCAATGGACAGTGCAGTGAGCACCGCGGACAATCAACGGAACGCCACCTCTGGTGGTATGTCGATGATCATGGGTGGGGCTATCAAGCGCAGCAAGCGTACACTGGCCAACATCGAGCGCAGGTTCACGCGCCCGTTTATACACAAGGCAGCATGGCGAATGATGCAGTTCGCTCCCGACCGCTACGAAGTGCAGGACTTGACGTTCAACGTCTCCTCAACACTTGGCATAGTGGCTCGTGAGCTGGAGCAGCAGTCGCTGGCTAACATGATGAAGACCGTTCCGGCTGAGTCACCTGCTTTCTGGATGCTCTTGAAGGGGATCTTCGAACACAGTGTAATCAGTAATAGGGACGAGATGCTACAGATCATCGACCAGATGATGAAGCAGAGCTTACAGAAGCAGGCGCAGCCTCCGCAAGACCCGCTCGTACAGATCAAGATGAAGGAGATCGAGATCGAAGCGAAGCTGGAGCAGGCGAAGCTGAAGCTGAAGGATGACCACTTCAACAAGGAGTTGATGGTGGACATAGAGAAGCTGAAGCTGATGCAGGCTGAGCTGGAACTGGAACGTCAGAAGGTGTTCGTGAAAGCGAAGATTGATTTGGCGGGACAGGAGCAGGACAGTCTAGTCACAGCCGTACAGATGCAGGGGGCCGAGAGGTCTGACATGCGGAAGACGGCAGTCGCACTACGGAAGGGGGGTCGGTCATGACACGGACCCTTCTTGACTCAACCTCGGAGGTAACATATGTGGCCTCGGCTGTAACAGTAATATCAGGACTCACAGTTAACGAGTGGGGTGTGATCATCGGCTTAGTAATCGCCGTGGCCACCTTCGCCGTTAACTGGTACTACAAACATAAGACCTTTAAACGCGGAACCTCCGCACACTAACCCCCCGAAAGGGACAAGGAGTAGCAACAATGGACCAAAAGACATTCGAAGACTTAATAGACATGTTCACTAGCGACGGCTGGGCCCTCTTTATCAAAGGGACCGAAGAGCTGGAACAAGCCATAGTCAAGGCGGCCCCCGACGGAGCCATCACCAACGACCAGTGGCAATTCGCACGAGGACAGATCCAACAGCTTCGGTCAGTGTTGGGCTACGAGAACTACGTTCGACTGGGCTATGAAGCACAGGAGCGGCAGATAGAAGAGGACAGTATCCTCGACTCACTCGGAGACCCAGATGCTGATACTATTTGATTTTAAATGTGACAAGTGCCAACACGTCGAAGAGAAGCTGGTTCACCATGAGGTGAAAATCGGTAACTGCTCGGAGTGTCACGGCAAGTCGCTACGCATGATCTCCCCTGTAAGGAGCCAATTGGAAGGTATTTCCGGACACTTCCCTGACGCTGCTGACAAGTGGGCAAAGAGTCATGAGACTGAGGGGCGCAAGCCCAGTGAGTCCAACCCGAGCGGTTGGTAATCCTCACAATCCCTGCACGGCAAAGCTTAGCCCATAGGCCCCGTGTTAACCCTAACCGTAAGGCGGAATTAATATGAGCACAGAAGTGGAACAAGAGTTAGAAGAAGTGAGTTTGTTTGATGACGACGTCAAGGTCAAAGAAGGCCCCGTTGACACAGCACCCAAGGAAGAGGAGGCACCAGCCTTCGTCGTACCTGAGAAGTTTGCAGGTAAGTCGATGGAAGATGTCATCAGCTCTTACGTAAATCTTGAGAAAGAGTTCGGTAATAAGAGCAACGAAGTCGGGGAGCTGCGTAAGCTGACTGACCAAATCCTTTTGAACCAAGCCTCGCAAGGTCGGCCATCTACGGACGATCAAGAGGATATTAATGACGATGTAGGCTTCAACGACTTTGTCGATGACCCCCGCACCGCAGTGGACAAGGTGTTGAGTTCCAACCCCCGTCTACAGAAGCTAGAGAAAGAGTTCGATACGAACGCACGCGCAGTCAGCCGCAAGGCCCTGCTCGAAGTTCACTCCGATGCAGACGACGTAGTGGCAAGCCCCCAGTTTCAAGAGTGGGTAGCCGAGTCGCCATTCAGAGGTCGCATGTTACAGGAAGCCCACGTTAACCGTGATGTTGCGGTGGCTTCAGACTTGCTAGACATGTACAAGACCACACGAAAGGCAGCTACTGACAACGCAATCGATGAACGCAATGCAATCGCTAAGGACGGACTCCGTAAGGCTACTGTAGAACGTGGTACAGTTGGTTCCAAGACCAAGCCGGTCTTCAAGCGCTCGGAGTTAATCCAGCTCAAGATGACCAACCCACGGCGCTACGAGAGTATGTCAGCAGAGATCAACCTAGCCTATGCGGAAAAACGAGTTAAATAAAACAGGAGATATAACTCATGGCATGGCCAACAGACGCCACAGGCGCACAAACCATTACGACCAATGCTTCATTCATTCCCGAGTTGTGGAGTGATGATGTTATTGCAGCATACAAAACCAATCTTGTTATGGCGAACCTCGTCACCAAGATTAACCACGTAGGTAAGAAGGGTGATACGATTCACATCCCCGTCCCCGGTCGTGGCTCAGCTTCAGCTAAAGCTGCTGGTGCCGTTGTTACTCTGGTAACCGACACTGCAACGCTGAAGGACATCAGCATCAACAAGCACTTCGAATACTCCCGTCTGATTGAAGACATGGCCGCTGTACAGTCTATCGACAGCTTCCGTGGCTTCTACACCAACGACGCGGGCTACGCTCTGGCAACTCAGGTTGACAACGACCTGTGGGCCTTGGTAGAGGCACTGCAAGGTGGTACAGTTGGTGGTACAGGTGCTGCACTTTGGGAGAAAGCGGTTATCGGTGGTAATGGTTCTACCCTCTACACCGGCAACTCAAGCAACGACACGGCCCTCACGGACGCAGGTATTCGCAAAATGATCCAGACTCTGGACGATGCGAATGTCCCGCAAACTGAGCGTGTTCTTGTTATCCCGCCCGTCGAGCGTAACACCCTGATGGGTATCGCACGATTCACCGAGCAAGCCTTCACTGGTGAGATGGGCCCGGGTAATACCATCCGCAACGGCATGATCGGTGACGTTTACGGTATCCAAGTGTACGTATCTTCTAACGCGCCTAGCATCGATTCCGCTGCTACTCGTATCGGAGCCCTGCTGCACAAGGACGCACTCGCGTTCGTAGAGCAAATGAGCATTCGCTCACAGACTCAGTACAAGCAAGAGCACTTGTCTGACCTGTACACCGCTGACACCATCTACGGTGTAGGCGAGCTGCGTGATACTTCTGGTGTTGCTTTCGCCGTACCTGCCTAACCGCACGGGGGCTCGTAAGGGCCCCCACTTAATTTAGGAGAAGTACTATGAGTAGAATGTCAGGATACAGAGCAACCGCTGCCTTCAACGCTGCCTCCATCGCGGATGGTAACGAAGAAGTGTTTGCTGTTGCAGTACCCGGAGCAGTCTTGGGCGATCTCGCCTTCGTCGCTGCCACTATTGATGTCACTGATCTTGAGCTTTCAGCCCAAGTCACCGCAGCCAATACGGTTACTGTTAGCTTGAGTAACAACACTGGCGGCGCAATCGATTTGGCTGCCGCTACGTTGAATGTCAAGGTCGTACCTTGGGACGCAGCGTAATCTAAAGAACGGGGGAGTGGCAATCTGGCTGCTCCCCACTATTAATCCGAGGAACACATGGCAACATATACAAGTATTATTAACTCTGTTCTCAGACGCCTGAGAGAGAGCGAGGTGGCAGGACCATCCTCAACTTCCTATGCAGCCTTGATCGGCGACTTCGTTAATGAGACGAAGCGAGAAATGGAAGAGGCGTGGAAGTGGACACACCTCCGCACCACGGTCCCTATTACAACCGCATCCGGCACATCGCAGTACGTGATCACCGGGGCGGGTAAGCGATGGAAGCTCCAGCATCCTAAGCTGAGCGTCTACAACGCTACGACGAACCACCGACTCCTCCCACAGCCAGCGGCGTGGTTGAAGCAGCAGGTTATTCTTAACGCTAACCCTCAGCAGCCTGCATACTATTACTTCGAGGGATATGACGCAAGCGGAGACCCGTATGTCACATTCTACGCAATTCCTGATGCAGTATACACGATTAACATGGACGTGGTTATACCTCAAGCTGACTTCACGGTTGGCACGGAGGAGCTCTCAGTCCCAGAGTGGCCCGTAGTTCTCGGTGCCTACGCTAAGGCCTTGGCCGAGCGGGGAGAGGACAACGGAAAGACACACGGTGAGGCTATGCAGAAGTACAGCCTTGCACTCGGCGATGCCATCGCGATGGACATTGCACTAACTACAGGTGAGACAGACTGGTATGCCTAAGCAACTTATCCCACTTACGATCTCAGCCCCCGGCTTCCTTGGGCTCAACACCCAACAGGCTGGCAGTATCCTGCCGCCGGGCTGGGCCACGAAGCTGGATAACTGCGTCTTTGATAACATCGGCCGTATCGCTTCCCGTAAGGGCACCCAGCAGGTCCATGAAGACGCGATCTCGGGCACCCCTACGATGCGCTCAGGTCACGAGTACGTTGACCGTACTGGCCAATCTATCATGATCTGGGCTGGTGATAATAAGATATGGAAGGAGGTGCTAGGTACTGTCACTGACATCACTGGCACCATCACCACACCAACTGCTGACAACTGGCAGTTCGCCAACTTCAACGACTGGTGTGTGGGGTATCAGGCCGGGCACGAGCCCATCTTCCTAGAGAACACATCAGATGACTTCATTGATGCTGCTGACTTCGGCGGGGCCGATACGAAGACTATGTACAACGGCATCGCAGCCACCAGTGCCTACGGGCGCACGTGGACGGTTCTGAATAACACACTTTACTACACTGACCTGCTCATTCACAGCTACGCTGGGGGCTCGTCTGGTTCCTTTGACCTCGCCAAGTTCTGGCCCAGCGGCATGGACACGGCAGTGGCAGTCAAGGACTTCAACGGCTTGTTGATTGTCTTTGGCAGAGAGTCCGTACTGATCTATGAGAACGCAGACGACGTAGGCAACATGGCCCTTATCGAGGGTATCGATGGAGTGGGCTGCATAGCCCGAGACAGTGTCCAAGCCATTGGCAAGGATCTGGTCTACCTGTCGGACACGGGGCTCCGGTCCCTAGGGCGCTCGGTCATCGACCAGCAAGCCCCATTGAGCGACATCTCTTCACACGTTCGTGCCAACCTACTGGCTGACGCGGACGTAGGCTCCTCCGATGACATCAAGAGCGCGTACCACCCAGTGGACGGCTTCTATGTGATCAGCTTCCCTAACCGGGGGCGGAGCTGGTACTTTGACCTGAAGTTCCCCAACGAAGATGGGACATGGAAGGCGGCAACATGGGACTTGGCTCCCACTGCTATGGCCTACACTCGGAACAATGTCCTGAATATGGCAGTAACATCGGGCTACGTCAGTGCCTACACTGGCTACCTTGATGAATCATCTGTTGGGGCCTCTGATGGCGCCTCCTACCTCCTCGACTATGAGGGTGTGTGGAATGACATGAGTCAGGAAGCAGAGGGAGTAGAGAACCTCCTCAAGATCCCGAAGAGCGTTAGCGTTCTGGGGTCGAGTGGGGCTAACGCTGAGACCTCCTTCAAGTGGACCTATGACTACTCGGCTGTCTTCCAAACAGCCCAGCTAGCCTTCACCTCCTCCGCTGCTGTGCAGTTTGGGGTTGGGGTCTATGGGGTCAGTACCTTTACCAATACCGACGGGACTTTCGAAAGGGTCCGGGCCAGTCTCGCTTCATCTGGACAGGTGATTAAGACGGGGATTGTGGCCGTAACCGACGGGGAGCCCTTCGCTCTCCAACGCATTGACATGCTAGTTAAAATAGGGAGACTATACATCTAATGGCAAATTACACAAACACCTTCGGCGGAGCAGCCAAGGACATTGCCGGAGATGTGATCCTCGGCGCAGGCTTTGACACCCAGTTCGGCGCTCTTGCCACCATGTCGGCCACGAAGGCAGACAGGGTAGCTGGTGCCACGGTTGACAACGTCGCCACTACGGATGCCAACGGCAACCTGAAAGACGGTGGCGCTACGATAGCAGCGATTCAGAGTGCCGTTAAGGCTGCCATCTTTCCGGTGGGCTCCATCTACCTTGCCACCGTAGCCACCAACCCCAGCACCCTGCTGGGCTTTGGTACATGGACGGCGACAGGTGTGGGACGGGTACTGGTAGGTGTGGGTACCTCAGATGCCGCCTACGCCCTTGATGACAGTGATGGACAGTCGGATGCTATCATCCCGGCGCACACGCACACGGCCACACAGGCAGTTCACAACCATACGTTTGCGCTAAATGATGATGGTGCAACTGCTTCCAAGCCGGGTGGTCAGTCAGGATCAGCGTCTGGGTCTGATGGCACGACCACAAACGCAACCCCCGCAATCACTGTGGCCACGGCTACTGGCGGAGAGTCAGTGACAGGCAAGAACATGCCTCCCTACCTCGTTGTGCATATGTGGGAACGCACCGCTTAACCTCACTCAAGGGGTATTTGGAGCCAGTATGAACACACAATTAGCAGTACGGACCCCCTCCCAATTAGCGGTGAGGGGGAATATTGAGAACCTAGAGCACAAGCTCAAGGCGGAGATCGAAGAGGGCCGGATGGAACAGACCATCGTGGACTGTAAGAAGGACAACAGTCAGGCCAAGCATTACTTTGGTGAGGGGGTCTACGCACGCTCCCTCCTAATCCCGGCAGGCACAGCCCTCGTCGGGTATATACACAAGCAGGACCGCGTCTGCATCATTGCCCAAGGCAAGTGTACCTTCGTACACGAGTGGGGCAGGGAGACGGTTGAGGCACCCTACATCGGGGAGTTCAAGGCCGGGAGCAAGACAGCAGTCTACGCACACACAGACACCCTCTGGGTAGCCTGTCTGGGCACTAACTTAAAGGACCCTGATCAGATAGTGGACGCTCTCCTAGAGTCCGGCCACGAAGAGTATCAGGCCTTCTTAGAACACGTAGAGGATAATACATAATGTCAATGGGAGTGATCGGCGGGGCAGCAGCTACCGCAGTAATTGGTGGGGCAATGTCCAAAGGTAGTGGGGGCCGTTCGGGCGGAAGCTCGGAAATACGGGACTTCAGGTCTAGCAATGGACTCTTCAGTGTGGAGAAGGACAAGGTTGGTGCGACCAACAAGATGACCTCGCAGGCAACTGGAGACCTGTTGGCCTATCAGAACCAGCAGCTCGGTCAGGCCGGTATGTTTGGTGGCATGGCGGGCAACAACGCTACCGCTGATATGG
>Ga0222655_1000983_pt1 | contig 10695 bp, 12 predicted proteins | sample AntAcemetagen423_FD_179857 | JGI IMG/M metagenome (GOLD analysis project Ga0222655, IMG submission 179857) | Saline water microbial communities from Ace Lake, Antarctica - #423 | ecosystem: Environmental > Aquatic > Non-marine Saline and Alkaline > Saline | place: Antarctica: Ace Lake... | reverse complement strand
AGACAGAAAGACAGCACGTAATCGTGGAAATCTCGATCCAGCCCATATGCAACCCAACCTGATCCGTTGGGCCAGAGAGTTCTGCACACCTATTGGTGCAGCACTATCGCCAATCAATAGGTGGCGCAATGAAAAATCTGATTTGCATGCACTGCAATAAAAATTTATCAAAAGGTCAAATTAAGCGAGCAAACAAGTATTGTTCAAGTGAGTGCTGGACTGTTGCAATATATGGTTTGAGTCACAAAAGATTCATTGATTGTGCATATTGTGGGGAAGCCTTTAAGCAGAATAGGGACAAAATAAAATTCTGTTCGCGTATCTGCTTCAAAAATTCCCAAAAAGATAGTGGGATATCAACTGAGTGGCGCTCATTATTAGTTTGGGCTGATTGCTACAACTGTGGAAAATCGTATATCAAGTCGAATGCCCGAAAATTTTGCAGCGACCAATGCAGAAAAAAAGCATATCGGCGATCTGAAATATGTTTTGTCTCTTGCCTTTCATGTGGAATTTTACATACCTCTAGACCGACAAGAAAAAAGCAGACTTGCAAAAGTTGTATCTTGAAATTGCGTTATCAAAAGCAACTGGAAACTAGGAAGGCCGTTCGGGTTTTTGCAAGACAACGTGTGAAAGTAATTGACTACATTTGCGTTAGAGATAAATGGAAATGCCATATTTGCGGCTCGCTGGTTGCAAGGGGAAAATTCGACAGCTCGAACCCTCGCAGCAAAACACTAGACCACATAGTCCCGCAATCTGCCGGTGGATCTCACGATGTATCAAATTTGAAATTGGCTCATTTTTTATGCAACACGCGACGAAGTGACCGAGGCGGCAACGAGCAACTTATGATGATTGGATAAAACTCAATGGCTGGCCCAGGAAGAGTCCCCAAGGAAAACTTGTCGCGTGAGAGCGACACCAAGCGCCGTGATGCTAACATCATAAAAGTTTCACAGGATGGAGTCCTGCGCGGTTTCCCGTTGCCGAAGGATGCAGGTTTCAACTGGCATCCCCGCACGAAAGTGTGGTGGCAAACTTGGCGGCAATCGCCAATGGCACAGACCTTCACCGAGACTGATTTTCTTTTCCTACTCGACTGCGCTTTCCTGCATCACAAGATGTGGACTGACGATCAAGTGAGTTTGGCCGCCGAGATACGCCTGAGAGTCTCCGCGTTTGGCGGGACACCAGAGGCTCGGCTACGTCTAAAGCTCAAGATCACTGACGATGCGGCTGAGATCGCTACGACTGTGAGCATGGATGTTGAGCGTCGCAAGCGACTTCAACTACTCAGCGAGTGAAGTCTCTCGGCTACCAAGTCATATCTTTTATTGAAACTTTCCTAGTCCACGGCCCCGGCGACATCGAGGGTGAGCCAATCCTGCTAGATGACGAGTTTTCTCGGTTCATTGTGAAATCGTATGAGGTTGACACAAAGGGAAAGAAAACAATCCGGCGCGCTGTGATTAGCAGGCCAAAGGGACGCGCGAAATCTGAGCTTGCAGCATTCATTGCAATGGCTGAAGCCCTCGCCCCTGTTCGCTTTGATCACTGGGCTACTGCCGGCGAGGTGAGTTCCTGGGGTTACCCATACGAAGCCGGCGAGCCTGTTGGCGCTCCAGTGAAGCGCCCTGAAATCATTTGCTTTGCCACCGAACTTGGCCAGGCAGGAAACACTTATGACACGGTTGTGTATGTCTGCAAAGAGTCCCAGCGGCTCACCGAGGCTTACCCCAAAATTCAACCAGGATTCGCCCGAACATTGCTGCCCGATGGTGGATCAATCAGACCAGAAACAGCAGCAGATTCCAGCGCAGATGGTGGCAAGTCCACTTTCGTTGTGTTCGATGAGTCGCATCTCTGGGTGCTGCCTAAGTTGAAAAGGCTGCACCAGGTTGTTCTGCGTAACCTACTCAAGCGCAAGCTTGCGCATGGCTGGGCACTTGAGACTACAACGATGTTCGCGCCCGGCGAGGGTAGCGTGGCCGAGGGCACGTTTGACTACGCGCAGGCGGTCAAGGAAGGCCGCACCAAGGATTCAGGTTTGTACTTTGACCACGCGCAAGCTGACGCAAAGTTTGATCCTGAGAAACGCCGCGACCGTATCGCTGGCCTGAAGCAGGTCTATGGCCCAGCTGCTGACTGGATGGATGTGGACGCGCTCGCGGATTCTTTCGATGATCCGCAAACATCTTCGGCTGAGTGGCAGCGGTATTGGTTCAACCGGCCCGTGAGTATCCAGGGTCAATGGTTGCCTGATGTTGCTTGGACTGAATGCCACAACGCCCGAGAGATCCCCGACCACGCAAACGTGGTGCTCGCCCTTGACGGCTCCTATTCGAACGACTCCACCGCACTGATCGCTGTGCAAGTGGGCGAGTTCCCGCACGTTGCTGTGGCTGGTGTCTGGGAGAAACCACCTGGGCAAGTTGGTTGGACTGTCCCCATTTTAGATGTGGAAGAAAAGATCAGGGCGTGCGCTGAGCGTTGGCGCGTTGTCGAGGTCACTGCTGACACTCACCTCTGGGCGCGCTCGCTTGAAGTGTTGGAGGCTGACGGGTTGCCTGTTGTCGCGTTCCCGCAAAGTGCTGCACGCATGACACCGGCAACGCAGCGATTCACTCAAATGGTGCTGGAACGTCAGCTGACGCATGACGGCAACCCTGCACTTTCACGGCATGTATCCAATGCGGTGCTCAAGTCGGATTCACGCGGCACCCGAATCTATAAAGAGAACAAAGGTTCACAGCGCAAGATTGACCTCGCAGTTGCGGCAATCATGGGACTTGAACGCGCGATGGCGTTTGTTGAAACACCGGCAGACCCTATTCCACAATTTTTCTAGGAAAGGTTGAACCGTGGCAACTGTTATACAACTCATTGGATTGATCGTTATCGCCACCGGGGTTTGGTTTATATATCCACCGGCGGCTGTCATTTGTGCCGGCCTGTTTCTGATGGCTTTTGGACTTGCTTGGGAAAGAGTGGGAAATAATGCTGGATCGACTACTTAGACCCAATGCAACGAGGACGCTAACAGCAGCGTCACTTTTTGCATCAGGTGGTGAACTTCCCAACCGTACCCTCTCCGGCGTTTCAATCAATCAAGAGAACGCCATTTCCATTGGTGCTGTCTACGCTTCGGTGCGCTTGATCTCTGATGTGATCAGCACTCTGCCCCTAGGCACTTTTACCAACAGCAATGGCGAGCGCGTTGCCTACCCAATGCCGGAATGGTTGCGCGACCCTGAACCTGATCTTTCGGTGACTCGGGCTGACCACTTCCAAATGCTGTTGGTGTCCCTGCTGATTGATGGTAACGCTTTCGTTCGCAAATTGCGCAACCCTGCGACCTCAGAAATCGTTGCGCTGTCTGTACTAGCACCACACCGCGTTGAGGTCATACGCAACGCCAACGGGTTCATTGAGTACAAGCTAGACCAAGGCAAGCGCATCATCTCTGATGATGACATGATCCACATCACCGAGCTACGCCAGCCGGGAAAGCTGCGCGGTGTGTCTCGCGTTCACGCGCTGCGGGAAACTTTGGGACTGTCCAAGGCACTTGAAAACTTTTCAGCTCAATTCTTCGGCAGCGGTTCATCAACCAGCGGCATCATTGAGATGCCCGGTGAGATGACTGCTGCGCAGGCTAAGGAACTGAAGAACGCCTGGGAGCGCGAGCACCGAGGATTGGCAAAAGCATTCCGTCCCGGCATCCTTACTGGTGGCGCAAAGTTTGTGAAAACCAGCGTTGACAATGATGAAGCGCAGATGCTGGAAGCGCGTGAATTCTCTGTTGAGGAAATCGCGCGCATCTTCCGCATACCGCCACACCTGTTGCAGTCCACTAAGCCGGGCGCGATGTCCTACGCCAGCGTGGAGGAAAACAGCAAACAGTTCGTTGCCTACACACTTTTACCGTACATCAGCAAAATCGAGCAGGCCTATTCACCGCTGATGAATGCCGGCGCGTTCATCAAGTTCAATGTTGATGGGTTGCTGCGCGCTAACTTGACTGAGCGTTTCGCTGCGTATTCGAGTGCAACGCAGGCTGGATTCCTGAGCATCAACGATATTCACGATCTTGAGGACATGCCAGCAGTTGACGGCGGCGATGTGTACCGCGTGCCGCTGGCAAACGTAGACCTGGGCGCTGCATCAATCACCGAGTTGGATAAGCGTGTGGGGATGGCGGTGAAGCTTGTGCAGGCTGGGTTTAACCCTGACGCAGCTGCGGTTGCTGTTGGGCTTGCGCCGATTGACCACACCGGCCTGCCCTCGGTTCAACTGCAAGGAATTGCACTCGTTGATCCTGAAGATCCGCAAGCAGCTTATGAAGTCTGAATTGAAAGGTACAAAAATGAGTTCTGTTGAATTTCGCAGCTTTGATGCTGAGATTGTTGAAGTACGCAATGCCGAGTCGGGCGATGGAATGACCTTCGGCGGTTTCGCTGCTCGTTATGACTCGCCCAGTTTGCCACTGCCTTTCATTGAAACAATTGCCCCTGGTGCATTTGATCGCACGCTGAAGTCAAAGAACGACATTCGCGCCTATATCAACCACGATGAGCGCCTAATTTTAGGTAGCACAAGGGCCAAGACCCTGCGCCTAAACAGTGACGCACAGGGGCTGTATTCCGAGATTGATTTGCCGGATACGACCTACGCGCGCGACCTCGCCGTGAGTATCGGGCGCGGTGACACTTCAACAATGTCCTTCGGATTCTCAACAGTCAAAGACGATTGGGCAGATGCCAACAACCGCACGCTCACCGAAGTTCGGCTGCATGAAGTTTCCGTGGTCACTGGTGTTGCTGCATACCCGCAGACAACCGCGAGCGTTCGCAACCTGACCATCATTGCTAAGCGCACAGACACTGACGTTGCAGAACTTACCGATGCAATCGCTGCGCTGGAGTCCGGCGAACAGCTCACCGAGGATCAAGCCGAAGTGCTGCGCACTGTCGTTGATCGCTCGGCCCCACAACTTGACATCACTGAGGATGTAGCGCCAGCGGTCACGCCGGTTTCGCTGCTCATTAAACAACTAGATTTGATTGCCAAGACTTACAACGTCTGAGCAATCTCGCGTTACAGCGGAGCCGCTGGACGTACCGCAGCCGGAGCCGGCGCGGATTGTCAAAACACTCAACCAACGTAGAAAGGAATCCAAATGGATTACTTAGCACAACAGGTTGAGGCTCGCAAAACTGCTTGGCACGCTGCCAAGGCACTACTTGACGGCGCAGCCGCTGAGTCACGCGACCTCACCGCAGAAGAAGAACAAACATTTGGCCGGATCAATGAAGATATTGATTCACGCTCACAGCGCATCACTGACCTTCAGGGTGCCGCTTCACGCGCTGCCGACATTGAAGCAGCTGTTGCAATCGCTCCAGAGGTTCGTGAAGATCGCGCACTGCGTGATCCAAGTGACTTCGATGTTGTCCGGGCACTTGCCTCGGGCGAGATTCGCACCGCAACTTTTGAGCGTCGCGCATTGAACACAAGCGATGACTCAGCAGTTGTTCCACAGTCGTTCTACGACATCCTGCAAGAGAAGATGCAGTACCAAGGCCCAATGCTTGACACCAACATTGTCACGCAGCTGAACACCGCATCCGGTGAAGATATCAAGGTTCCTGTTGAAGCAACACGGCCAGCAGCCACTGCGATTGCTGAAGCAACCACGATCAGCGCACTTGATCCAACGTTCAGCAACATCACTCTGAAATCACAAAAGATTGCTGTGCTGACCAAGGTCAGCCGCGAGTTGCTCACTGACTCTGGCATTGACATTGTGAACTACCTCGCTGGAGCACTTGGCAAGTCTGTTGGTATCAAAGCCAACTCACTGCTTACCATCGGAACTGGCACAGTCCAGGCCAATGGTGTTGTTACTGCTTCGGGTCTTGGTGTTACTGGTGGAAGCGCCGTTAGCGGCGCGTTCACTGCTGACAACTTGATTGACCTCGCGCACTCGGTTGATTCTGACTACGTTCGCCAGGGCGCTGCATTTATGATGAAGCGTTCAAGCCTCGGCGCACTTCGCAAGCTCAAGGACACCGCAGGCCAATACCTGTACGTCCCTGCGGCTCAGGTCGGCACACCAGATTCATTCGCTGGCTACGCAGTGCTGGAGAACCCAGACATGGTTGCAACCGCAACATCTGCCAAGTCGGTTCTGTTCGGTGCGTTCAGTTCCTACCATGTGCGCCAAGTCGGTGGCATTGAAATTGCTCGCAGTGATGATGCCTACTTCGCATCTGATGAAGTTGGCTTCCGCGTCACCCTACGCATGTGGGGCGATCTCGGTCAGTCAACAGCTGTCAAGCACTTTATTGGTAACGCTGCTTAAGCGTTAGCGCAAACTCCAGTGGGCGTTGCTGATTCGTGGCAGCAGCGCCCACTGGTCACCACAACAAATTAACCGTGATCGAGGGGACACCGTGAAGAAACTTTCAGCGCTCTGGGTCAGTAACGCGCCCTGGGCCACCACAGGTTATGGAACACAAACCGCACAGGTCACAAGCCGCATGGCAGCTGACGGCCACCACGTTGCGATTGCCGCGAACTATGGGCTGGAAGCAACGGTCACAGAGTTTGAAGGAATGAAGGTTTATCCGAAGGGATTAGATCCTTATTCAAATGAAGTTATCTATCCGTACTTTCAGGAACACAGCAGAGAATTCCCGGACGGCAAGCCCCTAGTTTTCACTCTGTATGATGTCTGGCCATTTGATCACCCCCGCTGGGATGACATGCCTGTTGTCTCATGGGTGCCGATTGATCACAGCCCAGCACCCCCAAAGGTTGCGAAGTTCCTGCAACGCGAGAATGTGCGCCCCATCGCAATGTCGAAGTTCGGTGCCGAGCAACTCCGCGCCCAGGATATTGATTGTGACTACATTCCGCACGCGATCAACACTAAAGTTTTCAAGCCATCACAAAACATTCTGACGGTCAACGGTGTGAGGTCTGGGCGCGAGCTAATGAAAGCGCCAAAGAACTCATTCGTTGTGGGGATCGCCAATTGCAACAAAGGTGTCACGCCGGTACGAAAAGCCTTTGCTGAGCAGTTGATGGCATTCACAATCTTTGCAGCTGATAAACCTGATGCGTTCCTGTATCTGCACACCGAGCGCAACGGCGGCATGGGCGGGATCAACTTTGATGACTTGATCAAGTCTGTTGGCTTGCGTGAAGATCAGTTCAACTTTGTGAATCAGTACCAGATGCACAAAAGTATCCCTGACGAATTCCTTGCCGTGATTTATTCCGGCATGGATGTTCTACTTTCCCCGACCCTAGGCGAGGGCTTCGGGATCACGGTGATTGATGCGCAGGCGTGCGGTGTCCCTGTGATCGCTTCAAACTTTTCTGCACAGACTGAATTGGTTGGGCATGGCTGGAGGGTGGCCGGGCAACCGTTGTGGGACTCAATGCAATCTGCATGGTTCCAAACGCCAAGCGTTGCGGGAATCGTTGACGCTCTCAATGAGTCTTACGAGCAGCGAACAGGCAAGCCGTCAAAGGCTGCGCGCAAGTTTGTTGTTGACAACTATGACGCAGAGAAAGTTTACGCCGAAATGTGGCGGCCACTACTTAACGAACTAGCAAAGGATTAACACATGGCGATTGTGAACGGCTACGCCACACTATCCACAGTCAAGTCAGCGCTGGAAATCTCAGATGCCGTGGATGACACCATGATTGAGATTGCTATTGAATCCAGTTCACGGCTGATCGATGGACATTGCCAGCGCCATTTCTATGCAACGAGTTCTGAGGACAGATACTACTCGGCAGATAGCACAAGGGCTTGCACGATTGATGACGTTGCAGGCACAGCCATTGCGGTGAAAACGTCCAGCAGTATTGACGGGGTTTATGATGAAACCTGGGCCACTACTGATGTGCAGCTGGAGCCGCTGAACCGCACAAGCTCTGGGCTAAGTTTCCCAATCAGCAGGCTGGTTGCTGTCGGTGACTATCTTTTCCCGGTCGCATCAAGCGGCGAGACAGCGGTGAAGGTGACTGCACAGTTTGGCTTCGGGCTAACAGTGCCAAAGCCGATTGAGCAGGCGTGCATTTTGACAGCCTCCAGGAATTTCAAGCGCTACCAAAGCCCGCTCGGTGCAGCAGGCTTCGGCGATATTGGCGTGATCATGGTGCGCAAGTTTGACCCTGACGTTCAAGCAATGCTTGCCCCGTATCGCAAAGATGTGGTGGGGCTGGCATGACAACAGTCGGCGCGATCAGGGACGGAATTTCAGCGAACCTTGCCACAATCTCTGGGCTGCGTACATCGGCCCTGATGATGGAAAACCCCAACCCGCCCATTGCGATTGTCGCACCTGAATCAATTTCGTTTGATACAGCGATGGGGCGAGGCTTGGACACATACCAATTCACAGTGCTGTGCATTGTCGGGCGCGCCAGTGAGCGCAGCGCCCAAAACAAACTTGACGCATACTGCGCCCCTACTGGTGCAGGCAGTATCAAGACAGCAATTGAATCCAACAGAACTCTCTCAGGCGCTTGCAGTGACCTGAGAGTTGTAGATCTCCGAAACTATGGAGACCTAGTTATTGCAGACACCACATACCTGGCAGCCGAATTTCGCGTTGCCGTATTCGCTTAAAAAGAAAGGTTCAAAATCATGGCAAAGTACGTTGTGAAAGACCCAATTGTTGTTGTCGGTGGAAGCACCGTGACAACCAGCACTGCCAGCGCAACAATCGCACTAGAGGCTGATGATGTCGAGACCACCAGTTTCGGAACAGATGGCTGGAGAACACGGATCGGTGGATTAAAGGGCGGCAGCGTTGACTTTGAATTCCACCAGGACTTTGGTGCAGGCGGCGTTGACGCGCTGCTGTGGCCATTGCTCGGTGCCACCGCAACGGTGAGCGTTCGCCCAGGTGGAACGGCAGATGTTAGCGCAACGAATCCGTCATACTCGTTTGACGTTCTCGTTGCTTCCTACTCGCCTCTGGATAGCGCAGTTGGCGATCTTGCAACAGTGTCGGTTTCGTTCCCGATCACTGGTGCAGTCACTCGCGCCACAGCTTAATTCCTGACCAACAATAAGAGAGGATTGTTGCCATGAAAATGAATCTAACAGTTGAATACGCTGACGGGTCAACCGCCGAAGCTAAGGTTTTGGCGGTTGACATCGTTGGGTTTGAGTCGAAATACAATCGCTCAGCCGCACGACTCGCTGATGAATTCCGCTTCACTGACGCCTGCTTCCTAGCGTGGCACGCATTGAATCGGTCTGATCCAAAAGCCGGCACGTTTGATGAATGGCTGCTCAAGATCGATTCAGTTGGGTTCGATGAAGATGAGGGCGAAATAGTCCCTTTGGACAAGACAGCGCCCACTTCCGAATAATCCATTTGGCTTACGAGTTTTCCATTTCACCATCTGCCGTGATTGCAGAATCACCGCGCATGATTTCAACTATGGAGCGCTACCTGCGGTGGCGCATGGTTGAGGAACGGAAGGCTTCAAGGAAATGATTATAAAGGTTGAAGGCACCGCCAATGTGCTCAGCGCACTTGCATTCTTTGATAAAAAGGCTTACGCCCAAATAACCAAAGGCGTTCGGGAGATTGTTTCCGAAGGACAGCAGTCTGCGATTAGGCGCACACCACCAATGGCGATTGTGTCGCTGTCTGGGCGAGGTGGATGGGGCAACTGGAACCGCCGAGGCGGTGAGGCAGTTGACTTCAACGGCAATGAAGTGCGCGGAAGTATCAAGACAACGGTGAGGCGAAGCGCTGCGACCGCAACAAAGAACGCGAGTGTTCGCGGCTTGATTACATCAGGGAACACCCCTGGGGTCATTTTCCAGACGATTGGAAAAGGCAAGAAGGCCGGCTCACAGTTCAGCCGCGAAGTGATCAAACAAAACGGTAAGCCCAAAACGAGATTCATTTGGGGTGCGCAGGAATCGCTCAGCGAATCTAATGCCAAGGCGCGGATCAGTAGTTTGCTGGACACAGCAGCGCGCGAAACACAGTCACGTTTAGATTCATGGATGAATTAGGAAGGGGTTAGTCAGTGGCTAAGAATTCGATTAACCTGCTCGTTGGATCATCTTTTGATGGCAAGGGCATCGCCAAAGCCAAGCGCGAACTTGCCAAGCTTGAAAAGCAAATAGCCCCTATGGGTAGCAAGTTCACCAACCTTGGAAAGAAAATGCAGGCTGCCGGCGCAACAATGTCTCGCGCCGGGAAAACAATGACGCTTGGCTTAACGCTCCCCATTGTTGGGATTGGTGTTGCAGCCACAAAGATGGCGATGGACTTTGACACCGCCATGACCAAGATGGTTTCACTCGTTGGTTTGACCAACGATGAAGTTGATGGCATGAGCGATCAGATCAAGTCGCTCGCCTCGCAGTACGGCAAGAGCGCCTCTGAAGCCGCTGACGCAATGTTCTTCATAACCTCCGCAGGTTTGCGGGGCAGCGATGCAATGGATACCCTGGAAGCATCGCTGAAGGGCGCGGCAATCGGGCTGGGCGATGTGAACACAATCGCTGACCTTTCGACCTCGGCCATGAACGCATACGGCCCCGCTGTTCTATCTGCCGGCAAAGCAACCTCGATCCTGCGCACAGCTGTTGAACAGGGCAAGCTGGAATCATCTGCACTTGCCGGCGCGATGGGCGCT
>Ga0222655_1000978_pt1 | contig 10743 bp, 10 predicted proteins | sample AntAcemetagen423_FD_179857 | JGI IMG/M metagenome (GOLD analysis project Ga0222655, IMG submission 179857) | Saline water microbial communities from Ace Lake, Antarctica - #423 | ecosystem: Environmental > Aquatic > Non-marine Saline and Alkaline > Saline | place: Antarctica: Ace Lake... | reverse complement strand
TTTGGGATCTTGATAGATTCTAAGAATGAACTCCTTTGCGTGAAGAAGACCCAGGTCCATGTAGATGGCACCGATGAGGGCTTCAAAAACATCTTCCAAAATCTTGGGGTTGTTATTCCAGTTGTTCCTCATCCCCTTTTCGTCCATGATGACGAGAGGGTTTAGACCTAATGCATCTGCAATTTTAGCTAGGGTTTCACCACGTACCAGCTTTGTACGAGCTTTAGTGAGGAACCCCTCTTGACGACTTTCATAACGATCAAACAAAAACTTAGTGATGACAAACCCTAAAACGGAGTCACCAATAAATTCGAGCGTTTCAAACGATTCTGTAAATTGTTCATACTCTTTTAGAGCGGATTTATGCGTAAAAGCTCTTTGGTACAAGGACAGGTTCTTAATCTTTGTAGCAATGAGCGACTCGGCCTTCTCCTTGGTTAGGAAAGTGACCATCTTTGTTATGTTATATATGTGTTATTTTTTTAAGCCTCCTTCTTGATGTAATGAGGAGAGAGGTACTTCTGGAGGTTAAGGTAAGTAACCACAACGTCAGCGGGGGGCGCGAGGAGGTCGCGGAGTGTGTCGTCGAGGATGATCTGACGGCCGTTATCGGGGTGCTTGAGACCCTTTTCGGTGATGTACTTGTTAATGAACTTGGTCACTTCAGAGCGAGAAATGAGCTCGCCTTCGGGAAGTTCAAGGAAAGTGCGCAACTTAGGCGTCACATCCTGCTTTCGGTTGAAGCCGTTGTTGGCAGCGCGCGCCTTAGCCTTTTCACCATCGGGATCCTCTTGGGTATTCTTGATCTTACGCACAAGCTTGGAGAGGTTCTTGATATCGTTGCGGAGGGCGGCAATTTCGGTGTGAACGGTTTCGAAAGACATTATATCTTTCTTACACGATTAATCTTTAAGTCTATGTAAAGTAGCACAAGAAGTACCGTGATTGCAATCACAATTAAAGCGTTGGCCGTTTTGGGTGTCATCACAGTGCTTTCTCTGGGTTTGTCAATAAATCTGAATGGTTGTCTCGATCCATTTGTGGGACATCCACCTGCACAACAGTCTTTGGGACAGGGTAGTACATTTACCCCCTTCCTCACTCCACAGAATTGCTTAGTCTCACCCTTATAGGCATAGCACCTACATTCTTCGATGACATTGCAGACCATTTTATTATATCACAATATATTAATGGACGATCATATTTATTCAAAACCTACGATTGAAAAATTCATTCAAGAAAACTTATTTTTCAAAGATCCCAAGATGCAGAAATATTATGACAGAAATCTCCAGAGGGATCTTGGTAAGTTTCGATCGCGCGCCCAAAGTGCTCACAAAACTAAGAACTTTGACAAGATGATGTATGTCTTTGTGACCGATTCTATTCGTGACATCATCATAAACACTGTAGGTGAAATCAGTGAATATATGAAGTCTATGGGTGATGTGATCATCAGTGGTGGTGAAGCGTTCAATTTGTATACAGACTTCGATGATCGTATTATCACGAGTGATATAGATGCCAAGTTTGTTCCACGTCTCCCCGTAAACCCTGTATATTTTGGGAAACTTCAAGCAACCAAACTTATGCTGTGGAATAAGTTGGGGGAAATTGCACAACACTTGAACATAAAAATCAAGAACCGAATTATGTCGATGAAAAAGAAGGATCCGAAACTATTCAAGTTCTTGGGAATCAGTTTCAAGAATTCTGGACCGTTTGTCACGAGACGGTATACACTCATCAAGAAGAAGAAGACTAGGAATGATAACAAACCTGGTAAGAGTGATGTTTTCATTGATGTCGAACTCTTTGCCCTCGACCTCAATATTCGTTTCTTCTCACCCGAAACTGGGCGTATTCAAGACTTTACCATGGGTGGTATTCTCGATATCCCATTCATGCGCCCAAAAGAGTTTGGATACGAAGTGGTCTTATCGAGACGGCGTGGTATCACCTATCGTAACCTGAACACTGGAAAACTCGTTACAGACAATCGAGTGTACATCGCGAGTAAAGAGTTTCTTATCGAAGACATTTATCTGATGCATAAACTGAAACTTAGACCAGAAAAAAAGGAAAAGGATCGTCAACGCCTCATCAAATTGGCGCGACTCTTCGATAAGCGTATCAAGTCCACGAATTCAATCGATGATGTGTTCAAGAGTGTTAGAGGAAAAATCGTCAAGCGAGCCCCAGTGGTGAAGAAAGATGCTAAAGTTCCTATGAATCGAGCAAAGAAGGTTGATCCCTATAAATACAAGAAATTCACGACAAAACCAGTACAAGATAAACTCTCTAAACAACTCGTACACGGTCTCAAACCTGTCGTGAAGAATACGAATATCAATGGGTACACCAAATCATCAGGGAACAAGCGTTTCAATCTTAACAATCTCAAATGGAAGAATGTGAAAAACAATTCATATGTGAAAAATGAGTACCCACTCAGAACGAATAAGGCTCTCGCACTCCCCAAGAATATGAACATCACTAAAACCCTATATGGGTATAATCCCAGGCGAAACCAATGGGTACCAAAAGAATTACTTAATAAAGCTGCAGCCATACCTTTTGTTGGTTTAAAGAAATGAAACCATCAGTATACATAAATGATCTACAACGCCCCCACTAAAGGTGAAGACGGTCTCTACTTTGTCAAGGTCCTCAATGATGATAAGCGTAAATCCCTGGTTCAACTCAATAAGGTGAAGATTACCGATGTATCAGGAGAGATCATCATGCATCTCGGTTCAGATGCGAACATCGATAAGATTGATGGTGTCGACACTCAGAACCTCGAAGCTGCTCTCGAGAATTGTGAGTCTTGGTTTGGTAAGAAGGTTTCAGATGGTGTCATTAGGGGTGCCTACACCTCTACCATCAATGCTGGCTCTATGACTTGTGACCGCATCGAAGCGACCAAGGTGTTCAATACGCATCAGGAGGTCATCGATTTTGAGGCTGTCCAGCCCGAAAAGAATTGTGATGTCATTCTCGAATTTGCTGGAATCTGGTTCGCCAAGAAGGCTTTCGGCCCAACTTGGAATGTCGTCCAGGTGAAGGTCCATGATGATCCAATTGTCGACACTTATCCAGACGGATATGCTTTTGTTGAGGATGAAGAATAAAAAAATTGTTATTATTATATAAAAGATGATGAAGGGCCGTAACCAGAACATTCTTATGTTGGTCGCCGTAGCTGCCCTTGTTTTCCTCCTTTTCACCATGAACTCCAAGTCGAATTACTCCATCAGCGAGCAAGAGTACGCTGCTTTCGGTCCCGGTCCCGCCACTGGTCCCGCTGCTGGTCCCTCAGGTGCGCCAGCCGACACTGTGTGCGGTGGTATGAAGCGTGGCACCGGTCTCGCCTCGTCGCTCCTCCCCCGTGAGGTTGCCTCCGAGGAAGACTTCGGTCAGTTTGCCCCAGACGATATCCTCAAGGGACAGAACTTCTTGGAGCCTCGTGCCCAGGTTGGCTTCCCCGAGACTGTCGGTGGTGCCCTCCGCAACGCTAACCAGCAGATCCGTAAGGATCCCCCCAACCCCAAGGAACCTTTCGTGTGGAACAACTCCACCATCGTTCCAGATTTGATGCAGCGCGGTCTCTGCGCTTAAAGAATAGATGAATAGTAATATAAATGACTTCTGTTTCACCTGACCTCTCCGGGAGTGTATCTAAACTCGTAGAGCTCAGCAAACAATTAGCCGAGGCGAAATCCGATATCAAGGTCCTCACTCAAGAGGAGAAGCGCTTGAAGGAAAATGTAAAAAAGCATATGATGGATCAGGGTATTGACACCATCAACCTCAGGAAGGGTAAAATTAGCATTCGTAAATCTGTCAGGAAGGCTGGTATGAGTAAGGATTCTATCAAGGAAGGTCTAATGACATTTTTTGGTGGAGACGAAACTAAGGTAGAAGGAGCCCTAAATGCAATTAAAGATGGACTTAAAACGAAAGAATCCACTTCACTGTCCCTAACTGGTATAAAGGATAAACCCGAAAAAGAAGTAAGTAACTAATGGTCTGGAGCCAATACGTATACGAAGCGAACACCGGCTTTGATGTCGGTGTGAGTGATGATGAAGAAATTGATGATAACGTTCCTCTGAATATCGAAGACTGGGAAGTCGAATACTCAGAAGAGCTATGGCATATATGGAATACTATCAGGACACTGATGGATGACGCCCGCGTCGAACATATGGGAGAATTTTGTGATTTTGTGGAGTTTTGTTACAACGAGCACGATTCTGTGGATGTTCTAGATATCCACTCCGAAAATGAAGAACTCCTTGATTACATCTGGAAAAGACTACGAATAATCATTATTGATAATGGACTCCAGGGAGAAATGATGCGCGGTGCTACTTTCAACCATTTTGTCGACTTTTCTAAAAAATATATGTGTCTATATTAAATGCTCCCCGATATCACTTCCCAGAAAGTCGCTATCCCCGCCGCCCTTTTTTTGGCGCTCAGCCCAGGTGTTCTTCTGACCACCAATGGGTCAAAGGTAACTTTCATGAACCGCAAAACAAACCAGTCGGCGATCTTCTTCCACGCCCTCGTGTTTTTCCTCGTGTACAGCCTCATCGCCAAGGCTATGGGTCTCGTGCTCACCAGAACCGACCTTGTCGTAACCACCGTACTCTTCCTCGCGTTGAGCCCTGGTCTTCTCCTCACTCTCCCCCCAGGTTCGGGTGGCGTGATGCGATCAGGTCAGACCAGTCTCGAAGCGTCTCTGACACACGCGATTGTATTCGCCGTGGTTTTCGCGCTTTTGCGTCGTCAATTTCCTCAATTCTATTAAGTAGGAAGATGAAATACCTCGTGTTAGGGCCAGCGTCTATGGGTATATATTCCATGATAGGTACCCTAAAAGCTCGAGAGTCTGAACTTGTCGATGTGAAAGAAATTTCAGGGTCTTCTGCTGGATCAATTTTGGCACTATTCTTGGGGGTTGGAATGTCTGTTGATGAAATTCTCGAAACTTCGTTGAATTTGAATGTCCCCAATTTTGTTAAGATACGCTTGGGCTCCTTTTTTAACAAATTTGGATTTGTTGATATGGCTCCTATTCGTAAAAAATTTGTGGAAATATGTGGTTGTGATCCCACCTTCAGGGAACTTGATATGAAGATTTACATTTCAGCGTTTTGTATGAATACCTCTGAAACGGTGTATTTTTCTAAGGATACACACCCAGATATGAAGGTCATAGATGCCGTATGTATGAGTATGGCGGTACCTTTCATATTTGCGTGTGGGAAGTACGAAGGTCAAACCTATGTCGATGGAGGTATGAAAGAGGAATATCCATTAACACCATTCTTTGATAAAAAACCACACGAAGTTACGTGTATTAAAATTAAGATGAATCGAATGTATCAAGACGATATTCAAACACCAAAACAATTCGTTGAAACCCTTGTGCGTTCAGCACTTTCTAATCGGGTCACCTACGATACACCAATAGAAATACTCGAAATCAATGTCGAAGATACAGATGTTTTTAATTTCAACATGAGTTATGAAGAAAAAATTCAATTATTTAACAGAGGATATACTTTTTTGTCAGCCTAATGTAAATGGATGTGGATACATTTAGTGTGAGGCTGACCACACTCCCTTCCCTGACAAGAACCGATCTAGCTTCTTATCAGCAAAGGTCCGAAATGAAAGGTATAAATCTCAATATACTTTTACGAAAAGCTCAAGCGATGAATGCACGACGCCGTGATTTAAAAATCCAAGAAAAGATTCAAGAGTTTAAAAGTCGGATGTCACCACTACCCAAGGACATCTATACTAGGGTTGTTTCAACGATTACCCCTGAGAGTGATGTATCAAAATTGATACAAGAGGCTGAATCGATCAGGAAAAAGAGGGATACACAGCAGACGGGTCGGTTTAAAGTCAGTTTTTTCGAAACGATCAAGAAGTTGAATCTAAACAATAATGATATCGACGGCCTCATTCATCGACTAGATCGTGGTGAGGATATACGTGTGTTAACTAAAGAAGCGTACGACTTGCAGGGGAACCGACAGTTGGAATCAGTATCCAACGAACGCAAGTTTCTTAAAAATGCTTTGAATCGTATAGGACTTAACGACGGTGATAAAAATGGTATTTTGTCTCGTTTTCAACCAGATAAACAGGTGATCACACAGCTCATAGAAGAAGGTAAAAAATTGAAACAGCAACGTGATATCGAAATAGTTGAGAAAGAGAAAAGAAAATTATTAAAACGTATTGGCACTCTCGGTGTTGACGGTCAGTTTTTAAAGCAGGTTAGAAACGCAAAAACAAAAAGTCATATTTTGGCGTTAAAAAAGAATATAGAAAACAAGGGACAAAACAAGCAAAATACTCAAATTGCAACTCGTAAACTAAACTTAATTTCACTGGTGAAAAATCTTGGTATGTATTCACAGTTTGCTGGGGATATTGAGAATATACAAACACTAAAATATGCGAATGTTGTACAAGTCACCATTCGAGAGGCGGTCAAGTTAAACCTCTTGAAAAATGCGTCAGATGTCGGGGACTTTACGAGTAGAATCACGTCTATAAGAACTGTGAATCAGCTCGTGCCTATGAAAAAACTCATCGAACAGACTCGAACGGAAATGAAGGTTGCCAAACAAAAAGCTGAAAACGATAAACTCACTAAACGTAAACAAGTGTTGTCGTTCGAAGTTCAGAGTGTCAAGATTCCTGTAAACAAAAAGAAACTTTTTACTAATCGTCTCAAATTGAAAAAAGTTAACATACCAAAATTGCAGTCAGAGTTGAATAGTGTGATAAAGAATGAAAAGTCAAAGAAGAATCAAAATGAATTAAATGAATTGAAGCGGTATGCCACGCGTTTCAATATTAGTCCAACGCCTTTCATTCAAAACTTTCAAACTTCAAACACTTCCCTTAATTCAATCAAAAAGAAAGTTGATGATGTCGTCATGAAGAAGAAAACTTTAAAAGAAATTAAGACGGTAGTAAACCGTAAGATACTTGAAGCTTCATTGAATAACAACTTTTCTGAAAGATTGAAAAATAGCAATACAAAAAACAACGCATTGAAACTCAGTAGTGAAGTCAATAAAGCTTACACAATTAAACTCGCGACTGCTAAAAAAACACTTTCTAATCTAGCAATTGAAAGTGGTCTAAATGCGATGACACCTATATCCGCTACTAAGAATTTCAATACTCTCAAAAAGGTGAATAATGTCGTAAAGTTTCAAAGTAAGGTTCTACTTGATCAAATGTCTAAACGTTTGGGTGTGAACGTACCCATAACAAATACACAAACAAATAAGAATGTGAAGATTTTGAAATCAAAGATTGGAAATGCTTACAACGTAAAACAAAAACAGATCAAAAACCAGTTTGATCGTAGAAAGCGTCTCGAGAAGGCAAACATGGAAGTATTCTTGAATAAATACAGTAAGACATTGTCTGTAGAGGAAAGAACGAGATTTTTGATTTTTTTTGATGCAGGTGCTAACCTTGGAGTACTTAAAACGAATATTCATCGATATGCGACACAAAAAAAACGAGCCGCCATAACTGCTGATGTGTACGCCATTCGGTCATTGGGTATGTCTAACCAGGATCAACAGTTATTCATAAGGCGTCTCTTGACTGATGAAAACGCTAACATTGTATTGAAAGATGCTCGTATGTTTATGACACGTATTCTCAATGACTTGAGACGTAGTAATGCTGATAAAATATCCGAATTTCTAAAAGAACTTGAAATCAAACCACAAAATATCGATCGAGTGATGAAAAAGTTTGCGACAACGTATATCAACATGAACACTCTAAAAAAGGAGGCTACGAAAATTGAAAACTTCAGGAATCATGGTAATTGGGTGGAAAGTAATGATGAATTCTTAAACTTTGTAGACGAATTACCACTTGATCCCGAAGACAATATTAAAATTAAATCAAACTTTAACAGTGACCTAGTGAACTTTAACACTGCCGTGAATACAGCTATCAAAACAGCACTCAATACCCAAGATGAAAAAACGAACAGCATTCGTCGTGATCTAATGGAATACATCAACAAACATCAACTAAACAATTACAATAAACAGACACTGTTACACAAGTTAAACGTAAATGAAAATGAAAATGAAAATGAAAACACAAATGAAACGAGAAGTAAAAAAATGATAAACCTCAAAAAAGAAGTCAATACACTCACAAAGTCTAAATTAAATCGAGAACAATTGAAGAAGCGCCAAGAACGACTGAAGTATCTCAATACATTCAAGATTCTGACCAATCGTGAAAAGATGTATCTGTTATCAAAGAATAATTCAGAAGCTGAAAAGTATCACAATCGTCGTAAGAGGGAGCTTCGATTTAAACTGCGACGATACATTGTCGATAAGCTCGGTTTCACTATGGATCAACCTGAAATCGTAAAAATCTTTGAAAAGTTTGATGCTGTACCCGAAAAATATAACGAATATGCACAAAAAGCCAATGAAATCAAACAATTGAAAAATCAAAAGACCCGTCTCAAAAGTAAAACGAGAAACGCCGCGATTTTAGAAGATATAGAGGAAATCGAAAATCTGGTCAACGTATCTAAGATCAATAAAAAAATCAATCAAGATTTCATTACCAAGATGAAGAAGAAACTTTCTGATCTCATTTTGAATTCTGGTATGACCATAAAGTTGAACCTATCAATGATTCGTAACCCACAACAGATCAATGCGATCATGATAAATATTAAGAAGGCGTATGGATCTAAGAGGTTTCAGGAGATGCAACAATTGAAAATATCACTCTTGGGTCTTACCCCACAGAATCAAAATGAAATTCTTCAAGAATTTGTCACGACAGATATACAACTCAAAACATCTATGAAGAAGGTTATGGAAATTCAGGAGAAGATGAGAGAAAACAAACATAAAGCTGATAAGAATCTTTTACAAGTTTTCTTGAAAAATGAAGTCAAATTAACACAGAAAGATATGAATGATTTACTTTCTGATTTTGACAAAGTGAAAAATGTTCAAAAAATAAGGGTGAAAGCCATGCAAGTAAAAAAGATGCGCATAAATGAAAAGACTGCTGAAAATAGACTGAAATTGGTAAAGACATTGGATGGAATCGATCTATCTGATACAGACAATAAATCAATTCTCACAATGTATGATAAGAAACCTAACAGTGTCATGTTATACGAAACCACTGCTAAACAACTGAGTTCGACGCGCAAGAAGGAGTTAAAAAATAAAGAGAAATCTAACCTGAATGCCCTACTTAAGACACTTAAATTATCAAACACAAATTCTAAACAAATTCTAAACAGTTTCGAAAGAGTACCAGATTTTAAACTTCCAAAAGCCAAGAGTGAAGCGATTCGTGTGCGTAAAAAGCGGGACCGTGAGAAATTAACTAATGCTCTCAAACCAATGTCTCTATCGGAAAATAACCGAAAAATAATTTTAGCTAACATGAACAATGTCAATGTCGTGATAAAAAAAGCTCGAAATTTGGATACACAACAAAGATCTGAAAATGTGTTACAAACTCAACTCAGACAATATATCGCTTCTAAAAATCTCGGAAACAATGCCAAGAACCTTCTCAACCAAGTCAACACTACAACCACTCAAGATGGGATGAAGTATATTCGAGAAAAAGCTAATCAAATGAAGGTGAGAGCAGATGCTTCTAAGATAAGTAAAAAGAAGACAGAACTTTCTCGATACATGAACGATATGAAAGTGAACCTCAGTCAGAGAAGAGGTTTTTTACGGGGAGTACAGGGTAACACAAATATCAACGCGATCAAACGAATGATTCAACAAACCCTAAAGGTAAAAAATGATAAGGAAACTGTAGATGTACAAAGAAGAACTCAGGTAAAGTTATACATTAACACATTGAATCTTCCAAACTCTGAAAAAACAAAATTATTGCGCATGTCTGGTAATATAAACGTAATAAAGCGACAGGCGTCCGGTATTTTGAAACAGATACAAAAGAATAAACTTAATGCATCAAAGGCGAAAGCTTCTATTCAGGCTGTAAAAACTCTAAATAATCAGAGAGTAATCAAGAGTGTACAAATATCCAAAATGCGTAATACACGAGTCAAAGCGCGTGAACACCTAAAGTCTCTTAAACGCACAATAACACTAAAAGATAGACAACTTCTCCAACGGCTTAATGCCCGACGTATCACCTTACCACAATTCAAACAGATGACCTCCCTTGTATAAAATATATAGGATATTCAAAATACTTTTTTGTTAGTCTAATATATATGATAGACGCGTGCGACCCCGACGCGGATTTAGATACTCTCAGGAAACTCATAAGGATGAATACCGGGAAAACCATTAAACTAACAAAGGAAGAAATATGTGGAGTATATGAAGATATTCAGGCAGGTAAGTTGCCTCTACCCCCTCTCGTCATGAACTCGACTAAAACGTATTTGATCGACAAAAAGTCACCACTGTCATCTAAAGACTATGAGTTGTTTTTCAGCTCCACAGTCAGACGTAAAGACCTTGTACGTCTCGCGAGAAAAGCTGGACTCAAGAAGATTGAAAATCTTAAAAAATACGATTTACAGGATGCCATCGGTAAGCGTCTCAGTGGTATGAACGTTCACGAACCTGTGAAGTTTTCTCGTAAGAGAACTCTCGTCAAAAAGATGATCACACCTAAGAACAATGTGGGACTCTTGAA
>Ga0222655_1000957_pt1 | contig 10984 bp, 20 predicted proteins | sample AntAcemetagen423_FD_179857 | JGI IMG/M metagenome (GOLD analysis project Ga0222655, IMG submission 179857) | Saline water microbial communities from Ace Lake, Antarctica - #423 | ecosystem: Environmental > Aquatic > Non-marine Saline and Alkaline > Saline | place: Antarctica: Ace Lake... | reverse complement strand
TACTAGAGGAGGGATTAGATTGATCTGTCACAAAAATGGGACTACGGGAGTGAGGGAGTCCAAACAACCTACGAAGCATTTACATTTCAAAAATTCCCAGTATGGAAATATTACGTATGAGACAGAACAACAAGAAAAAAATATATTTTGAAAAGAAACTGAAAAGCCCTTTGAAAAAAGCAAGGCGTTTTTAAGAGTCCTACGAAGTCTGTGTGGTTTCTAAAAAGTCCTATGTTAAGAAATTATGCAAAGCAAATCTACGTTTAAAGTAATATACACCCTGAAAATGAAGAGAGTGTGGTATTTAAATACACCTAATCATTTAAATCAATTCAAGAATACCAAATGAAAAAGAATATTGAAAGCAAAAGCCCTGTTAAGCATCTTGATCACAAGAAGATCAATGAGGTTCGATGGAGAGGTTCAAAAAGAAAAAGAGAAATATGTTTTAAATACGCACCTACAAAGTTCCTTACATTTCAGAAAACACCTAACAACGCACGCTCAACGCTCAGTGTACTTATATCCTTAAGCCAACACCGTAGTCCCTACAAGCCCTACAATGAATAAGCAGTCTTTAAGACGGATTTATGACCAAAAACACATATAGGATATCTGTACAATTAAAAGCCATTAAATGAACAAAAAAAGCATTTTTAAGAAACTAAGATATGGAAGTAAAACTTTTATTAGAGTCAAGCGCTACAATGGTGAATATCATAAAAAACCTACAAAGGAAATTTGGTTTAAGAAGTATCCATATGACATAAACTGGGATATTTTTGATTATTAGGAGTCTTTATTTCAGAGGCTCAAAAATCTTGTAAAGATATTTGGTCGAAAAAGTGTCCATGTCACATAGGGTATTAGGGAGTGTTTGATTAGGTGTTTTTTCAAAAACGGTTTTATTTGAATAGTTGTTTTTGAATGAATTTTGCTTTCCATAAAAGGCGAGTCTATATCTTTGCCCACGACAGTCGCATAAAAAAGTGTTAGATCTTTTATCCCACTTAACCAAAGAATAGTAGGGAAGACCCTTGCTATTCTTGAGGTTTTTAAGATATTTTTTAACTATTCTTTTCTTCATTTAATGGTTTTTATAGAACCTACCAACTCCCACTAGCTCCCCCGCCCCCAAAACTTCCTCCGCCAAAACCTGACGCACCGCTAACAGTAAGAGTGATCCATTGGCGGTCAAGTTCATCTTTGATAATTTTTATTTCTCCACAAGAGAAAAGCAATACAATAGATAGAATGAATATAATTTTTTTCATCATTAATAGCTGTTATGTAATTTTAAGGCTTTTTCTGCTTTGACCCATTTTAATTTACGCATTTCTTTAGTGCCTCCTGTGCCATGTATATCACTTTCGAAGGCTGACGACATATCTTCGAAAGAAGTAACTCTACCTTTATCAAAAAGATGATGAAGTTCTGTGCAATTATGTCTAGTTTCGGTAACATTTCCGACAACGTAATAATCTACATTGATGGTAATATTCATTCCGAACTCACTCTCATCCATGATTTCAATCTCTTCTGTCCAAGGCAAAGATTTCCCGTGAACCATTAGCGTTTGGTTGGGGATTTGATGTGATAAGATATAATTGGTAATACCTTCTACATAATCTTCTTTATCGCAGTGATATAGTCCAACAGAGTTTATGTTCCCACATTCTAGAATGTATAGTTTTAATTCACCATCGTCCATTGCTTCGCATACATCCATCACAAAGGCATCACTAGGTTGGTATTCCAAAGCTCTTTTGTTGGCGAATTGTATCACTTTACTAGGAACTTCTGAACTTTTAGAAAGAGTATGGTTTTTTCTGTATTGCGATGCTGTAACCACTCTCCTGTTTACGATATGAAGCCTCCACTCTCGTTTGATGGAATAAGCTTTCCCTACCATTATAAGTTGGCTTGGGAACACTCTGTCATCATTGAGCGTGAGGTTTTTCATAATAAGTTTCAAGCTACGTTGTGATCCTACAGTTCCATTAAACTCTTTCCCATCTCCATTAGGTCTTATGAAAATATTCTCTTCGCTGTCCTCTGTCTGTTTTATAAATTTAGAAAGCCTCATAAACTCAGCTCCAAAATTAAACATATGTTCGCCCCATTTTTTCATGTAATTTTTCATGGAAAAGTTTTCACGGCTAAAGAAGATACCTAGAGGGTCTATTTTTTTGTGGAGGTTCTCGATGAACCTTGTTGTTCCGTAGTAGATGTTTTCGTGTTCAGCATCTATAGGGAAGTCAGGAAGCTCATCAGAAAAAGGAATTACCTCTACACCAACAAACGGTATGCCGAGTCCATCTAAAGCCTCTCTAAGACCTTTTGTATCAATTTCAGATATTAGATTTGTTTGGATGATCCATCTAGGTTTTCTCATTTATTGTTTTTTTTCTTGTTTATCTCTTGCTTCACCCCTGTCTCTGAGTACATAAAACAGTTTGTTTTCTTTAAGATCAGCTAAGTCAGTCGGGATTAATTTTCTGTTCAACCATTCTTTTTTGGTTGTAATTTCTTCATCAGTACAAAAGAAGTTATCAATTTTAAGATGCTCAATTAGGTATCTATTATGTGTGATTACGAGAAACCCAAGAACTTCTTTGGACTTCATTTTTTCTTCAAACTGATTATTCAAATAGGAGCATAGTGCCATTACGGTTTCTTCTCCCATTCCTATTTCTGGCTCATCAATTATTACGTATCTATCTTTTGAGTTTTTTTCAACAAGACCTTCTATTTTAGTTAAAGTTTGTTCTGAACTAGGAAGCCAGCCTGTATCTTGCATGATTCCAGATAAAGCTCCAAAATTAGGGTTAGATGATGTTCTTTGTTCGAGAGATGTTTGGGCTGTTTTAAGCCTTGATGAAAGTTGCTTTCTAATAACAGATTTCCCAGAACCATTAGACCCTGTTAGGATTGAAATTTTTCCTTCAGGAATCCCATCAAGTACAGAAACTAAGTGTTCAATATGTTTTTCTAAATCTGAGTTCATTATTGTTTGTTTAAAATTGAGTTAAACACTATTTCTAGAATATACATGGACATAATCCCTGCTGCTAGGTTCATGGCAGTGTGTACTCCTACGTTTATGATATACACAGGGAATAGATGGCATATTACAAGACCTACTATAAGCCCTGTGATACAATTGAATAAATGTCTCATGTTCTTTAAACGTAATTTTGGATAGAATGTTACAATTAATACAAATATATTATAATATACTGACATCTTTAGCTATTTAAATGAAAGAGTTTTAATGTTAGAAGACAAGGGAAAGATAGAAACCGTATTAGATTTAGTTTTTAAAGAAAGGGAAGCTTATGCTGATTTTTTTTATAAAAGTGAAATCTTGAATGTTGTAATAGACAAGAGGGGAAAATTTTGTTATGTAAACAACAAGTGGACTGAGATGACAAGATTTTCAGAAGAGGAGTTGTGTGCTATTCCTTTTTTGGTTTACATTCATCCCGGGGACGTTAAGAAAACTCAGAAGATGTTTGAGTCGATTAAGGAAGATGGTGGTGAGTTATTTTCTGAGGGATTTGTTTGTAGGTTTAGGGTTTTAGGGGGAGAATACAAGAGGGTAAGTTGGGTTAGTGCTACAGTTAGTGAGGCTGGGTATATAATGGCTGTCTGTATTCCACTGGATAAAAAGAAAAAATTTAGTTAAGGGATGATGGTTAATTTAAACAACAAGGATTCGTTTTACAATCTTATAGATAAGATTTTTGACAAATCTCAAGCGTATAAGGACTTTTTTGAAAACAATAAGACGTTCAATGTTATTATTGGGAAGGAAGGTAGGTTTTTATATGTAAACAAGGCATGGGAGAATATTTTAGGGTTTAATAAAGAGGAGTTGTGTTCTGTGCCATTTTCTACTTTCATACATCCTGAGGACATTAAGAAAAGTTTAAATATTTATAATAAGGGATCAATTATAACAAACAGGTACGTAAAGAAAGACGGGACTTACCAGAGCATTAGGTGGATTTCAGTTTCAGAAAATAAAGAAAAAAACTACTGGATGGCTACAGCTATTCCGGTGAAGGATTAAACAAAAGCAATGTCAGAAAACAAAAACCCAATTAACGACCAGTTGATCAATCCAGATGTATGGACTGAAAAAGAATTGCTTAAACATCTTTACAGAGAGTTTAGGACTATGGGGGAATCTTTGGTTTCTGTAAAGAATGATATAGATCTCTTAGAAAAAAGAAGTGAAGAACTTGAGAAGAGTGTCGGAATTATAGAAAACACGTCTGAAGTTAAGGAGCTAGAGATAAACAAAAGAATGAACAGAAACAATACTATATCTAGTATTGTAGGCGCTATAATTGCAGGTCTAGCTTTCTGGTCAGCTTTCTTTGCTGGAAAGTAATCTAACCCCATTCGCAGCTAAAAAAATAAGAGAGATGGTTGGGATTGTAGCTATCCAAAAGACAGAAATAATACATGCAGCAATAAATAAAGGGATGAAAGAATCGGTAGACTTTCTAAGGAACCTTTCATCAGCAAAAAAGATTGCTATGATTAATATAAACACCACAATCCCTATTGATATATAAGTTTCAATTTCCATTATTCTGCTTTTTCTGAAACTCTATTAACTCTCAAAATATAAGCGTCTTCAGCTGACCTAAATTGTATATTTTTATTTAAATTAAAAAAACTTCTGATAAGATTAGGGTTTTCTTCGGTTTCGTACACGAAGACGCTTTTACTTGAAACATTGAAGTCTGGGACTTCATGATAAGCATCATATAGTTCTCCATCAAATTGAAAGAAGTAATTTATGCTTCCACCCTTAGAGTATTCTATTGGTAATTTTCCAGAGAACTTGTATGTACAAGAGTTTGTGTCCAACTCGAAAACATACAAACCAATAGAAGTCACAGTCAGTATTACTCCCAAAAAATAGGGTAGAGCTGGGTGAATTTTTTCTTTAATTTTACCTTCAAAAACAAGGCTAAAGATTACGGTTGCGATACCGATGATGAGAATGAACTCAGTTGGAAAGTAATTGATCATTTTTTTAATATTATTATTGATTTATAAATTATTACACAAAAAGCAAGGAAAGGAACAAAAAAAAACCATGCAACTCCCACAACGAAAGATAAAAAAAAGTTTAGAATAAGTGCTAAGAAAGTTAGAATATTATCTGACCTACCAATTACATCACGAAAAAAGAAGTACAAAAGTGTTAAAAAAAAAGTAGATCCGACTACAAATCTCATCATTAAATCGATTTCATTCATTTTTTTAATATTATTATTGATTTATAAATAACTGCACAAAGAACAAGGAAAGGAACAGAAACAAACCATATAAGCCCCATTAGAATAGACATAAGTAGACAGTAAACGACTGTTAAAAAGAGTGACAAATGGTCTGAATCACCGATAGTGTTTTCAATAAATAAGAAATACAAAGATGACAGAAAGAAAAGTAGTCCGAACACAAAACTCAGCAAGTAGGGTTTCATTAGAAAATCAATATAATTCATTTCTTGCTATTTATTTTTCTTTGAATTTTTTTCTCAAACTTAGTTAGAATATGTTCTCTAGTTGAAAGCTCTGCTCTCATTTCTAAAACAGTAACTCTAAGGTCTTTTCTTATTAAGAATTTTTCACTAACATGAGCTGTTAATCTAGTATTTATTTCAGAAACGTGATTATCCCAGTCAATCAATTCATAATCATAAATACCATCGTAGCCTTGTACTGCTCTTGCTCCTCTAAAATCTCTTAAGAGTCTTTTTGTGTTTATTTCTTTAAGCCCTTTAGGGATATCAATGCTAGAGTAATCTAGAATAGCACGAGTTTGTATTTGATTTCCTGATTCAGTAAGATCTTTAAAGATTCCAATTTGATTTTCAATAGAGAAAAAAGCAGGTTTTATTCCTTTGCTTTTTTTAACACAAACAACTGTGCCTATAAAATCGAAAGACTTTCTTTTGTATCTATATTTAAACTTAACTCGATCTCCTTTTTTTATTTCTTTTTTTCCAACGTAGCTTTCTAATCTTTTTTTTGCTTCTCGATTTAAATCTTCATTTTTACTTCTGATTGAGTCTAATTTTTTAAAGACTTCAAAAGAAAAAGATTCTTCTTCTATAGGTCTATTAATATACTTTTTCTCAATCTCTGTAAGTTTTATATCTTCTTGCATTTTTATTAAACGAAATATATTGATAAATGTTTCACTATTTATGAATATAATTTTAACAATGCGATTAAGGGGTAAAATACAAGAGAGAATTCAAGACCAAGTTTGCAATATAAACCCTGTTGTTGCTGAAGGGAAAATTGGAATCGATGGGTTTAGTCCTTCAATGAAACTTGTAGTAGAAAAGTCTGGGAAATCTATTTCTTACAAGATATTTGATTTCGATGTCAAAAAAATGGTTGGGAGCATCGAGATTATCCAAACACATTCTGGAGACTATGAGGTGACGGGTGTTGCTTCACTGCCTGACTACGGTGCTACTATGTATGAAATTGCTATGATGAGTATCTTTCCAAGCGGAATGATGTCAGACAGAGGAGGAGATACTACTGACGGGGCTTTTGGTGTTTGGGGAAAGTTTTATAAAAGGAGTGATATTCAGAAGAGGGAGAACCCTGAAAGAATCGAACTCAATAGCCATCCTAATAAGAATTTTTTAAGTAACATTATTTTCCACAAAGAACCGACCCCAGAGTTCAAGGAGTTAGAGTCTTACAATCCTAGTGAGGCTGAAAGAACAAAAATTTTAAAGAAGAACGCTCCTTTTTTTAATAAGATGAAGAATTTAAGACAGAAATAATATTCTTGATTTTAAGTTTTGTTTTGCTTAATTTAATAGATGGAAACCGAACACACAGAAACTAAAGACAAGAAGTCACTTTCTAATTTAAGAATAGCAAAAGATGAGCTAGATTTGTTAATCATAAATCAGGAAGAACACATCTCTCTTGTTCGCAGAAGCATCCAAGATTCTCAGGAAAGATTGGAGGAAGAAAACAAAGAAATAACAAGACAGAAGAAAGAACTTTCAGAATTAAATAAGGCTATTTCTATCTTAGAAATAGAAGACGCTTCTGATATGATAAAAAAACTTCAGGACTTAGGTTTTGATGTTTACAAAAAAAATGACACAAAAGACATTGTTTTCATTCACTTTCCATCGGAAGACAGAATTTTTGGAATTAAGGGGCATCTGCTTTATCAAGACAAAGAGATAATGGGGAGGATTAATTCCGAAAATTTTGATCAGCTATACGATAAAGGTTTGAAGATAGCTAAAATACCAGAGTCTGAATTTGATCCCAGCACTCAAATATATGAATGGATTAAACAAAGTTTTACTGGAATAGGCGATGTAGAAAAGGAGAGGAAAGTTAATGTAATATTTGCTTCAGAGGGTGGGGATGAGATTTTCAGAAAAACTGTTTTTGTTTCATTTACACATCTTATGAAAAAATACAATGAGACAGATTTAAAACTATACCATGAGTTGTTTTTCAAGTTCAGAGAAATAATGGCTCACGAGAGATAATTATAACTATATTTGTGACATGAAAAATTATTTAATATTTGGCGCTCCTTGCACAGGCAAGGGAACTATTTGCAAGCTACTTCAAGATCAGAACGGATTCAAGCATCTTTCTACAGGAGATATGATAAGACATGAGATTGAAATGGGTTCTAGAATTGGGCAGGTAGCAAAAAAAGTAGGTGTAGATAAGGGTAATTTCATGCCTGACAACTTCGTAAGTGAAATGGCTAAAAGTCATTTCATAATTGATTATCCGAACGTAGAGTCAGGCTTTCTATTAGATGGATATCCAAGAACAATTGCTCAAGCTAAAGATATCGCTTCTTTTATGTTCAACAGAAAAGAGCCGTTTGAAGCTCTCATTCACTTTAAAACTGACAACATAACTCTTTTGAATAGAATGAAAGAAAGAGCTTTAGAATTAAACAGAGAAGACGATACTCCTGAATCTTTCAAAAAAAGGATTACAATTTATGAGAATGAGACAAAGCCAATATTAGAGTATTTCAAAGGAAAAGGAAAGATTATCGAAATAGATGCTTCGGGAACAGTTGAGGAACAGTATGCTTTAGTTCGAGAAGCGATGGGCATTGAGACAAGTTTCTCTGCAATTGTGGCTACTGGTTCGAATGGAGAGATTGGGAACAAAAACAAGCTCTTATGGCATCTTCCAGATGATTTTAAATACTTCCAAGAGAAGACTATGGGTAAAGCTTTGATTATGGGAAGAAAAACATATGAATCTTTAGGTAGAATGGATTTACCAAAAAGACATATATTTCTTGTAACTAGAGACCCTAACTACCAATTAGCTATTGATTCTTTGGATAGAAGCGGCATGTTCAAAGGCAGCAAAGAGAACGTCACTGTTGTTCACACAGTAGATGACGCTATTAGTCATTCTAAGTCGTGGTCAATTGAAAACGGAAAGAGTGAAGTAATGGTTTGTGGTGGTTCTCAGATTTATTCAGAGTTCTTCAATAGAGGGTTAATATCTAAAGTTTACAAAACTGAAGTCAATGGATCTTTTGAGGCAGACTCTCATTTTCCTGCATTAGATTTAGTAAAATCTAAATCATCTCCTATTCATAAGAAGGATGAAAAGCACGATTTAGAGTTTACTTTTACTGAATGGAGTTAAGGGATATATTTAATCCTTTAAGTCTTTCTAATCCAGTTCTAGCCTTAGGTTCTTGATCGAGTATTTTTTTAGTAATACTTTCTATATTATCTGGGTTAGAATTTGCGTATTCGGAAAGAAACTTAAAATATTTATCTACATCACCTAAACTTTCTCCTAGCGTTGCTTTTACGTCAACACCTTTGTATAAATTGTAGTATGATTCTAATTCAATTCTAAAACTAGAAGACCAGAAGCTGTCATCTCTTTGAACTTCTCTAAAATTTTGGGTTTGAGATTGTATCCCAAATTGATCTCTAATAATATTAGCCTTAACTTGAACAGCATCAATTGATGATGCTTCGTTTAAGTTTCTAATCATCTCATATTTTTCATTCTTTGTCAAGTGGGCTTCTCCTAGTATTTCTACAGAAGAGGCTAGTACTTGATTGATTAAAAGAGCATCTTTTAATTGAGAGACTAATTCTTTATTGTCTCTTCTTAATGAATCAGAAACTTCTAATTGTCTTGTAATATCTGATTGGTTATGTTCTTCCATGTCTTTTGTTATTTAGAAAATATTAAAGCGACTAAAGGGACTCCTATTGCAATCCCAATACTTCCTCCTATAATCCATTTTTGTTTTCTAAGAGATTTGTTTTTTGTTATAATATCGTCTTTTAGTAATTGGATCTGTTTATCTTTTCCTTCGATTATTTCTTTGTTATTAACTAGTATTGAGTTATGAGCGAGAATTGTTTTATCTCTTTCTATAATAATCCCTTCTAGTTCTACTATTGAAGAATCTTTTTGTTCAATTAAGTCAAGATAAAAAGCATTCTTAAAATTATAAGAAACAAGAATAGAATCCATAATAGAATAATCTGAAATACTGCTTGCCACTAGCCTACTTTGATCCGAAGTCATTAATAGGACGTTAGTGCCATTAATGTATTTAAAGTACGGATATGGCTTGTTAAATTCGAACCTAACATACCCAGCAGTATCTGACTCCAAGCTTAATGGGGGAAAATTGAAAATAACTTCAGGAACTACTGCTGTGTCAGGTTTTGAGAAATAATCTACATTTGCTTCAACTACTGTGTAGTCAGGAATATAATCGGGGTTGTATTGTCCAATAGAAATTCCTAAAAAAAGAACAAACAAAGATATTGTTAATATTAATTTTTTCATTGTATATTTTCTTTTATCTTAAAATACTCACTCCACCATCCTTCTAGGTCAGTATCATCTAAGCCTCTAATCTCATCTCTTATTTCTTCTCTCTTTTTTATAAGATCATTTATTTTTTTTTGTTCTCTAGAAAGGGATCTTTCTAAATCTTCTATCGTTCCATCTCTTTCGTTTATAGAAGTTCTAAGATTATCAGCAGTTTCGTTGTATGTAACAATTGAATCTCCAAGTTGGGTGTTCTTAGTATCTAAAACCAATATCCTTTCTTCGAATATTGCTTTTATTGCATCAACTTGCTCATTGGTGTAGCCTGTATTTTGCTTCCAACCAGCATTGAATAAGAATATAAACGCAATTAATAGGCCTAGAATGATTATTAGTATAGTTTTAAAATCTACACCTTTGACCCACTGCTGTATTATTGGTTTGTTATTTATGTTATTGCTCATCTTCTATTTTCTTTAATTCTTTAGACGCAAAAAGAATCGAGTCATGAAATTCTTGGATATCTCCTGAAATTTCTGACTGATTCTTTTGTAAGTAGTCTAGAGCTTTTTTTATTTCAGAAATTACTTTTGCTTCCATAAAAGAATATACAAGTAATTTCTTAGAAAATCAAGGTTTAGTGCAATGGAAAAAACCTTGATTTACATTTGATTTAAATCCTATGATTTTAAACCCTATTTTTTCAAGCAAAAAACAACTCTCAGCATAGGGCATACATTTAGTTTGGTATTTTTTTTGCGAGATTTTTTTCAACCATGTCTTTTAAAGAATCTAAATACTCACAAACGTCATCACTTCTATATTCATCCTCTAAATACGTAAAATGACTATAATCAAAAGAATATGTATTTCCATCTTCTCCTATGAAAAGAAAGTCCTTCTCCTCTAATCCATCAAATACCACATCAACTATCTCATCCTGAGTATACTTAAATTTATCCCTCAAACCAGCAGCGTTAAACATAGGTGTTGGTACCATCTTGAATTGATTTCTAGAATTCAGTCTGGTATAAACTTCTAAAACCTCTTTTTGACGAGGACTTAAATCTTCTTTAGAAACACTTAAAGGTCTAGAAAGAGGTTCAAATTTTTCAATCTCATCT
>Ga0222655_1000933_pt1 | contig 11142 bp, 11 predicted proteins | sample AntAcemetagen423_FD_179857 | JGI IMG/M metagenome (GOLD analysis project Ga0222655, IMG submission 179857) | Saline water microbial communities from Ace Lake, Antarctica - #423 | ecosystem: Environmental > Aquatic > Non-marine Saline and Alkaline > Saline | place: Antarctica: Ace Lake... | reverse complement strand
ATATATTAAATACGATACAATTACTTACTAAGCATCAAATTAACGTAGTATCTCAAAAAGAGGGTTTGAGTACTTTACTAGAGGACGGTACCGAAAACCCAACGGCTAAAATGTTAGTAGGGATATTGGGCACACTTGCTGAGTTCGAGCTAACACGAATTAAAGAGCGCCAAGCTGAGGGCATCGCCAAAGCAAAAGCTAGAGGGGTTTATAAAATAGAGAGAGCAAAGAGAGTAATTGAAACCTCACACATGTTTTTAGCAAAGCCAAAAAATGCAAAATGTTTAAGAGAATTAAAAAACGGTAACTCACTAAGACGGAGTGGAAGAGTTTCAGGTGTAAGCCTAGCAACCGCTCAAAAGGTAAAAAGAGAGTTTGCAAAAATTAAAGAAGCTCTAGATATAAAAATAGCCACTGCAAAAGAAAAAGGGGGGGTTCAATAAATTTTGCAGTATATATAGACTGTGTAAAAAGTTGTACCCCCTAGAGCTAGATAGGTTACAGATACGTTTAATTAGTGTTTTTTAATCGTGGTGTATTTATGAATTGTAAGAGAGTATTCATGAATTGTAAAAAAAGAAAATCCCCGAATAAGTTTTGGACGTTCGAGGATTTAATAACAGAATATGATACCACAAAGATAACATATTTTTGAGTATTTTTTTTAGCAATACCAGACTTGTTTTTTTTTAAGTGTGTGCTACTATATATATATATAAGAGCTCACCCTCTTAGCCCCCTAAAAATGGGCATCTAACCGTCCAAAATCGGCCAAAAAAACATTTTGCGGCCAAATCTGGACGATTTTTAAGTGCCAAAATGCTCATTTAGTACTCCTAATTTATACTGTAAAAAGTCTAATTCGATACCCTCAGATTTTTGTATTTTCTTATTGAGATTAAACACCGAAATTTCGCTCCAAAAATCGTCATCGCTTTGCAAGTTTTCGCTCTCTTCTTGAAAATCTACATCATACCAACCTTCCAAACCTAGATATTGGGTACTATTTAGGTGCGATAGGTCTTGTTTGTTATCAAATATCAATACTGAGTCGTGCCGTCTTACTACTCCTTTGTTTTCACTATCGTTAAAACTTTGCATTGTATAGGTTATTAAATCTTTTTCATGACTAGATAAAAAAGTAAATAAGTCTCCTTTGTGCTTTGCGTTAAAAAAATGCTTTATCATGTACCCTACAACGATCGTGTGAAACCCTAAACTTTGAAACTTATTTAGTGCATGGTATTTTTGCTGAGAGTATGTGCTACTCTTTGTTTTATCATATTTAAAGCTATTTAAAAATATATTGATGCCTAGCTTGTTAACCTTGTTTAAGCCGTAAAAATCTCTAGGTAATTTTAAACCGTTGACGGCATAAAGTACTCTAGGAAAACAATTTTTAACATCTATCTCAGTAACTGAAATCTCAAAACTTTTTGCGATAGTTTCTACAACAGAAATACCTCTAAAAGTTGCTAGGTTATAATCTCTATTTGCTACCCAGCGTTTAGGTAGGTTAATTCTGTTATTTACAAAAGCGAGTACCCATTGACAAACAAAAGGTATTGCCTGATTCCTAAACTCTTCTCTATATTTTTTGCTTTTTTTAATACCATATTTTTGTATGCTTGAGTCATTGTAACTCTTTACTACTTTAGATATTAAAGGTTCGAGATTTAAATCTCTATATAGTAGCTCTAAGGCTATATTTTGGCTTTTTGTATGCTCATATAGGTTAGCGTAGTTTTTACGCCTTAGAAACTCTTTTAGGTACTTGTAGTAATCTTCTCGGCAATCGCTAATCGTTCGGTTTGGTTTATCCCAGCTCTCAAAAGATTTAACTCTCAAAAAATACTCTTTGCCGTACAAATCAATAGCATCAATATTCTCGATATTTCTAGTAAGCATCTTAATTTTTACGGCATCACTTACTCGCTTATATACCCTCTCTTGGTTTTCTCTTTTGTCTATCCTTTTAAAGATTATTTTTCTATCCTCGCAAAAGTTTTTGATTATTTCTATTGGGTTATTTATTAGGTACTCGCTGGGTAGGTCGTACTCTTTGCGTTCGTTGTATAAGTTAATAGCAACCCAATTTGTTTTTATCTGAAAAACGCCGTCTATCCTTGTGAAAATTACAAATTTATGTAGCCTTTTATATTTCTTTTTTTGCTTGCTCTCAGTAGAAACATCCTCTCTATTTACAAAGTATTTTAGCTCTTTTAAATCAATAGGTATTTTGGTCTTGTTGACTTCTTGGCGGTTGTACTCGATATACTTAGCGCCAAGCCTTGTTCTATTAATTGCCTGGTAAAGATTGGCTATAAAAAAAGACTCATGTTCATTAGCTCTATCCTCAAAAAAGAAAACATTTGCGTTTTTATAGTAAATATCGCAACCCTCAAAACCTTTAGAGGTTACGATAGTTATATTGCTTTTATCATCTTGTTTAATTTCTACAAGTTCCGCTAGGTTTCGCATCATCGTATCTCCAACAATCCAATTAATGCCTAATTGCTTTTTATTTCTATGTATATTTTTCTTTTGTAGTATCTTATATATCGTTGTGGCGCTATTTGTGAAAATTACAATTTCTTTGTTTTTCTTTATTAAATCTCTTATTCTCGAAATGCCATCAACTCTGTTTTTTGATACAATTATAGTTGTAGGTTTTACTCCTTTATTTTTTATTTTGATATCAATATGAGAGTATAAATTAGGGGACGCCGTCACCGTAGAAATTGAAACGCCTGGAGTCGTTATAATGCTTTGTACTTTATTTTTAAAATCTACTAGGTTACGCCTAAAACTCGAGTCTTTTTCTATTGTATGGTATTCGTCAATTAATACCTTGTCAACTTGCAAACCTTGTAATTTAGCGCCCATATAAAGAAAACTATCCGCAACAAAAACCAACACATCGGCATCATCAAAATTAGTCTCCTCACTCTCTTTGTAAAAAAATTTAATTCGGTTAGTAGTCTTTAGTTTTTCAGCTTTGTACTCCTTAAATTTTGATATTAAAAATGCTTTGTTTGGAGCGAGCAATATATTTACTCTACCCAAAGACGGCTCTATTTTGAGAAATGCCGTACTGAAACCATTACCACACACTTGTTTATCAATAGATAAGTATTGGTTAGGTTTAAAGCATTGATTTACTAGGCTGAGAGATAGATATCTCTTTGTGTTTTTTATCGTCATATTCTGTTTTAGGGCGTCCACTCCCTTTGAGTTAAAATTACATATTAAAAAAGTCTATTTGTATTCATCGCGTTTTGTTTTGTTCACATATTTGTTAACACATTAAAAGCCTAAATAGGACGGCTAGAGGTTGGGGGTACCGCCCTATTATTATTGGCTGATATTTTAGGCTAAAGAGACAACCTGGAAGAGCAAGAAAAATTAAAAACCGTACTTGCAAGTTGTCTCAGTTTTACGCCCAATTTTTACTCAATACCTACAAAATTAATTTTTGGTATTTTAGTCTCTTTTACCTCGATACTTTGCTCGACTGCCCTTTGTTTGGGTATAATGTAAGAAGCAAGCTCGATTATTATTTTCAACCTTTGCAACGGCTCCAGAGTATCTAGGTCGCTTTGCAATTTGTCTAAATTATTCTCGAGTAAGTCGTTAAAAGCCTGCTTTGTCTTTTGCCTTGCTTTGCCTTTTGCTCCAGGGGTACGACCGCCCAATTTGTTCCCTTGCTTAAAACTCATTAGGCTTGTTTTTTGGTGTAGGTATATAAATCTTTGGAGCGTTATTTAAAGATTGCTTATTTCTTTTTAGCTTGCTTTGTGCTAGCTTATTTATCATGTTGTATCGTCTAGGCATCTCGAGTTTTATTTATCTTTTTAATAACCTCGCTAACATTTCTACTAGGTCTATCTGTTAAAAGCTCTAGCGTTTTCGATAACGCTAAAACCTGGTCTATAATAGTACCCTCGCTTGCCTTATTCTTTTGCATCGTTACTGCCATTTTGTAAGACTCGGCGCGATCGCTCACTAGTTCCATGCCTAAATTAATATAAGCCTGCTCTAGTAAGGTTTTAGCCTTTTTTAAAGTATGGGTTTCTCTTACTTTGGCGCTAAGTTCTTGAGGTTTCATTTCTACGTTTGCGCTACTTACTCGGCTATCTCTTACAGATATTATTTTGCCGTTACTTAAAGTATAATCGGCATCGGCTAAGGCAACTTTATTGCCGTTATAATCTAGCAAATAGAGTACTACTCCTCTGACTAAAGAGACCGCCTCGTAGTATATCGTTAAACCCTCGATAGTGTTAACCTGGGATTTAAGTAGGATAGAGCGTGTATACTCGGCGACAGTTAAACCCTGTCTAAGAGCGTGCTTTTTAATATTTGTCTTTAGGCTCTTTGTCAATCTTAAATTTAGTGTAGTCTCTTTACTCATTTTCTAGGTCTTTAGGGGGTTCTGGTTGGTGCACAACCTCGTAGTTTATATTTTCTTTTTTAACGCCTAATGACATCAATAAGTCAAAGGCTTCTTTTTTGTATTTATCCATATTATCTATTTATTTATTGGGTTAGTATTATTAAAAACACTAGAGCTAAAAAAATTATCTCGTAGGTGTATCGTTGTAGGTATTTCATGCTAGTAGGGTTTTAAGTTCATTTTGCAGTTTTTTGATTTTTACATTAAATCGATTTTCAACCTCACTTAAAATAACTTGAATCAAAATATCGTCTGTTATTTCGGTTTGGCTCCAGACACTATTACTAGGTGAAATTTTAATACCAATAGGCAGGCGCCCACCATAACCAAAATTGTTCCTAAATTCTTTGTGTGATTTTTCTAGCTGGTTAGTAAGGCGTACTAATTCGTTCGCTTGTTCTAGGTCGTTAATTCTCATTTTTTCAATTTTTAATTAATGTATCAATTTTTAAGCTGGTTTAAGAGACTTACTTTTATGTGTACCCCTTAGGTAATACATAGTGCACAAACCTTGCCATAATGTTTAATATAAGCAATTTAAACGACTTATTTACTGAGATTTATTAACAATTACCAACAATGAAAAATAGTATGCCGTGTGTTATTTAGGGTATAGCATAAAATAGCACAAAACATATTGCCTAAAAATGGGGTTTGTCGCGTTAAAATTAGCACGCCTTACAAATAGTACATATATTTACAAAAACAAAAACAAACAAAATGAAATTAACAGACGATAGAAAAGTAGTTAGGTACATTAGGGTTTCGACTCCAGAGCAAAACACTGCCAGACAAAAAGGCACCGATAACAAAATCGAGTTTATAGATATGTGTAGCGGCTCGATACCTTTTAGAGATAGACCACAAGCCGAGAATATAATTAGAAATGCTGGAGATATTAAAGAAGTGCACGTGCATAGTATTGACAGACTAGGAAGAAACACGCTAGATATATTAAATACGATACAATTACTTACTAAGCATCAAATTAACGTAGTATCTCAAAAAGAGGGTTTGAGTACTTTACTAGAGGACGGTACCGAAAACCCAACGGCTAAAATGTTAGTAGGGATATTAGGCACACTTGCTGAATTCGAGCTAACACGCATTAAAGAGCGTCAAGCTGAGGGGATCGCAAAGGCAAAAGCTAGAGGGGTTTATAAAATATCTAGGACAAAGAGAGTAATTGAGACCGCGCAAATGTTTTTAGCAAAGCCAAAAAATGCAAAATGTTTAAGAGAATTAAAAAACGGTAACTCACTAAGACGTAGTGGTGCTATCTCGGGTATAAGCCTGGCAACCGCTCAAAAGGTAAAAAGAGAGGCTAAAATAATAGAGGACGCTATGAAAATAAAAGATCAAGAAATTCAAGACGCTCGTAAAAGAATAGATACGTTTAATTAGTGTTTATTAATCGTGGTGGCTATTCGTCATATTTTTTATCCTTAGCCTCTATAAAACTCCTTTGTTGTGCAAGTTGGTTTTGCTTTTCTATTGTATCTATTAATTGTTGGTGCATTTCTAAGATCCGCTCGCTTTGTTTTCTTTGGTACTCAAATTGTTTTTCGTAATGGCTTGCTCTCTCGTCTGCTCCCTTAATTTTAAGACTAAAAACTTCCTCCTGGTGTTTTATATCTGTTTGTAAAGTATGCCACTCATTTAACCTTTTTTCAAAAAGCTCATAACTCTCATTTGTGAAAACCTCGATACGTTCGTTATCTGCTATTTCATAAATTGCTAGTTGACTTTTTAAGTTTTCTATTTCGGTTTTTAAAGCCTCTATTTCTGCTAAATACTGTTTGACATCTTTTGACACTCTTTTGACATCCTGCGACATTGTCGCGACACTTTTGGACACCTCATTTTTGAATACATCTAGGATAAAACTACCTTTAAAAATATACCTATTATCTACCTTTTCAATATTGTGTTTGCGCGCTATCCTATTGAGTTTACGAGGATGTATATTTAAAATTTGGTGTAAATCTTTTAAGCTATAAACTAGGTCTGACTTTATGATCATAATGTAAAATTTAAGATTTAAAGGTAGTAAATCTTTTGACATCCCTTGACATCCTTTGACATCCTTTGACACTTTTTGACACTTTTGGACATAACAAATAAGCCGTTTTAAGGGGGTGTGTATTCTTGAATTATAACTTTGTATTAATGAATTGCAAAGGCTTGTTATTACTGCCTATATTTGAGTTTAAGGCACAAAAAAAGGGAGTATAGTTTCGACACACCTCCCTTTGTTTCCTAAATATTTATATATAAACTATATAAAGTTCTGTTACTGCAAATTTACGAAAAATCACTAAGACGCTAAAGCAAAGTTATGACTCTCTATAAACTCCAGAGGGTTACTTTTTGCTAAATAAATCTCGTAATCTTTTAAGCTTTGATAGTTAAATAGGATCCAACTAGATAAAAATACTTCGCCTTTTTTGATTGCCTCTATTTCTGAGCAATTTAATACACTACCTTTTAAATCTAGCTCATAATTAAAAGCCTCTTTTGTAGGTATATTATATTTTGGTTTTGTTGCGTCCTGGAGCGTTTCTCTCATTTGCTCTATGCTTATATCGTTAACCATTACAATACGTTTATTAGACCGCTTAAAATTCATGTTATTACTAAAGTCTGTATAATACTCTACTTTGGTTTTAATATCGCTTAAAACCTCTGTATCTGTTTTAAAGGTCAAATACTCTCGTATTATAGTTTTGTGTATGCCTGTATCTCTATTTAGCTCCTTTATGCTAGGGGGGGTACAACTTTTTGCACAGTCTATATTGGTTATATATGTAGTGTGCATTTTTTTGTACCCCCAATAATCTGTATTAGTATTTAGCCAAGTTGCAAGCTCTACTTTTTTATGATAGTTGTTTATAGTCTTACAACCTAAAACCTTTAAATTATACTCTTTTATTAAATCCCAAACAAAAGGGTTTATAACACTTCTGGTTAAACCTATATCGCTAGGCTTTATATAATATTTGCCGTTTAAAAGAGGCTCGAGCTTTACTAGAAAATTATGAGTAGAGTATATTTTTTTATCATTATTCAAATGAAAAATAAAGTCTTTATACTCGATGTGCTTATTACCAGACCGCCTCCAATTTCTAAATTTCACATACTCGCAAACATCGTTTTTGTCGTTATCCCACAAAGGCAATAGATCGCTCAATATATACTCCCTGTTAAACAGAAAATTTGAGTTTTCTAGCAAGGTATTTAAAACGATTTTAAAGGGTTTTTTAATATCTGTTTTTGGGTTTAATTCTTTTAAGACTCTAAAGCATCGCTCTAGCCTCTCTATAAAAACCGCCTCAGTTACCTGGGCAAATTTACCTAGAGATAACTCCCATTGGTTAAAATCTACGTTTGCGCTAAGTACATCAAAACTATCGTTAAAAAACTGAAACCTATTAGCTTTAAAGCCTCTACCTTTTGCGTTATCCCAATAGTATATTAAACCTAGTTCTTTAGTTACTGGCACGCAAAACCTATTTTTAGTTTTTGCCTTTACAGTAAAATTTAAACCCTGTTTATTTTCTTGTATTTTGCCCTGAGATATTGCCGTTAACTCTTTGATTATTTCGGCTCCTATTTCAGTTTCTAAATAGTCTACGGCATCACTTCCTTTTGTACCTTTATTTTCTATAATCTGAGATACAAACCAATTTCGAGTTTTGCCTATTTCATGCCACGCGCTCGCGCCGTTATCTGGATATAAAAAAACGTCTCTATTAATTAAAAAGCTATGATCTAAAGTCTTTAATTTATCCAAACCCCCAGAGGCAATAAATACAATATCTTTAAAAAGTATCGATAACCTTATAGCGGTTTTTTCTGCCTCTACAATTACAACGGGTTTTGTATTGTTTGCTAAAAGATGCTCCCCAAAAAAGCAAGTTATACGCTTTGTAATTTTACCCTCTAAGCCTAGCTCTTTTTTAATTAATTTATAAGCGTGAAACCAATTATTTGAAAATGCGGTTTTAATTCTTTTACCGCTATTAGTATTGTATTTTACAATCTTAGCGGTTTGAAAATTATTAAAATAATCTATGTAAGGGAATAAAGTTGCGTTTTCTAAATAACCAGATTTTACACCTCGTATATCGTAAAGGTTATCTTTTGTGTATTGCTTTAAATGTATTGAAAACTCGTTATTTACTTTTGTAGTTTTCTTATAATCTGAAAACGTAAAATTGTGCGTTTTTTCGGCTTTTTTAAGAGTAGGCTTATACTCAGTATAAACGTACTCAGTACCTAGAATTTCTTTAAACGTATTTGTACCTGGTTTAAAGGGTGCAACATTTTGAGCGTAAAAATAAACGCTAAAATCGTTAATTATACCTGCCTTTTCTTTTGCTTTGTTTCTCGCTGAGGTCTTGAAAATCTGCCTACGATTATCTACTATAAACCCACAAGATTGGAGGGTTTCAATCACTTTATTTATCATATAAAAAATTTAGGGGCGCTTGTCGATAACGCTTGATTTAAAATTACATATTATTATACTCTATTTCTATTTATCATATTTTGGTTATAAACATATTTGTTAACACATTAAAAGCCTAAATAGGACGGCTAGAGGTTGGGGGTACCGCCCTATTATTATTGGCTGATATTTTAGGCTAAAGAGACAACCTGTAAGAGCAAGAAAAAATTAAAAACCGTACTTGCAAGTTGTCTCAATTTTACGCCTCTAAGCCCGTAAAGTTTATCTGAGGTATAACAGATTGTTTGACCTCTATACTACTCTCTACGCTCTTTTGCTTTGGTATAATATAAGACGCAAGCTCGATTATTATTTTCAACCTTTGCAACGGCTCCAGAGTATCTAAATCGCTTTGCAATTTGTCTAAATTATTCTCGAGTAGATCGTTAAACGCTTGCTTTGTCTTTTGCCTTGCTTTGCCTTTTGCTCCAGGGGTGCGACCCCCGAGCTGATTTCCTTGCTTAAAACTCATTAGGCTTGTTTTTTGGTGTAGGTATATAACTCTTTGGAGCGTTATTTAAAGACTCTTTATTTCTTTTTAGCTTGCTCTGAGCAAGTTTATTTAGTTGGTTGTATCGTCTAGGCATCTCGAGTTTTATTTATCTTTTTAATAACCTCGCTAACATTTCTACTAGGTCTATCTGTTAAAAGCTCTAGCGTTTTCGATAGTGCTAAAACCTGGTCTATAATAGTACCCTCGCTTGCTTTGTTCTTTTGCATCGTTACCGCCATTTTGTAAGACTCGGCGCGATCGCTTACTAGCTCCATACCTAAATTTATATAGGCTTGCTCTAGTAAGGTTTTAGCCTTTTTTAAAGTGTGGGTTTCTCTTACTTTGGCGCTAAGTTCTTGAGGTCTCATTTCTACGTTTGCGCTACTTACTCGGCTATCTCTTACAGATATTATTTTGCCGTTACTTAAAGTATAATCGGCATCGGCTAAGGCAACTTTATTGCCGTTATAATCTAGCAAATACAAAACTACTCCTTTGACTAAAGAGACCGATTCGTAGTGTATCGTTAAACCCTCGATAGTGTTAACCTGGGATTTAAGTAGGATAGAGCGTGTGTACTCGGCAACAGTTAAACCCTGTCTAAGAGCGTGCTTTTTAATATTTGTCTTTAGGCTCTTTGTCAATCTTAAATTTAGTGTAGTTTCCTTACTCATTTTCTAGGTCTTTAGGTGTTTCTGGTTGGTGTACAACCTCGTAGGTTATATTCTCTTTTTTAAAGCCTAATGACATCATTAGATCAAAGGCTTGTTTTTCGTATGGATCCATATTATTTATTTATTTATTTATTGGGTTATTATTATTAAGATGACTAGAGCTAAAAAAATTATCTCGTAGGTGTATCGTTGTAGGTATTTCATGCTATTAGATTTTTAAGTTCAATTTTCAGTTTTTTGATTTTTACATTAAATCGATTTTCAACCTCACTCAAAATAACTTGAATCAAAATATCGTCTGTTATTTCGGTTTGGCTCCAGACACTACTACTCGGCGAAATCTTAATACCAATAGGTAAATGACTACCAAAGCCGAAATTGTCTCTAAATTCTTTGTGAGCTTTTTTTAGTTGTCTTGTTTGGTGTACTATTTCGTTTGCAGTCTCAAGGTCGGTTTCTCTCATTTTTTAAATTTTTAATTAATGTATCAATTTTTAAGCTTATATAAGACACTTACTTTTATATGTACATCTTAGGTATTACATAGTGCATAAATCATGCCTTAATACTAAATATAAGCAATTTAAACGACTTATTTACTGAGAGTTATTAACAACTACCAACAATGAAAAATAGTATATCGTGTGTTATTTAGGGTATAGCATAAAATAGCACAAAACATATTGCCTAAAAATGGGGTTTGTCGCGTTAAAATTAGCACACCTTGCAAATAGTACATATATTTACAAAAACAAAAACAAACAATATGAAATTAACAGACGATAGAAAAGTAGTTAGGTACATTAGGGTTTCGACTCCAGAGCAAAACACTGCCAGACAAAAAGGCACCGATAACAAAATCGAGTTTATAGATATGTGTAGTGGATCAATACCTTTTAGAGATAGACCACAAGCCGAGAATATAATTAGAAATGCTGGAGATATTAAAGAGGTGCACGTGCATAGTATTGACAGACTAGGAAGAAACACGCTAGATATATTAAATACG
>Ga0222655_1000927_pt1 | contig 11188 bp, 23 predicted proteins | sample AntAcemetagen423_FD_179857 | JGI IMG/M metagenome (GOLD analysis project Ga0222655, IMG submission 179857) | Saline water microbial communities from Ace Lake, Antarctica - #423 | ecosystem: Environmental > Aquatic > Non-marine Saline and Alkaline > Saline | place: Antarctica: Ace Lake... | reverse complement strand
TTCATCAATGGCCTTACGTTCATCAGCATTATCCTGTGCAGACACAATGATTGATAGGTGATCAAGAACTACATACTTACACTGTAAGCCTTTAGCTAAGTAGCGTACACGATTAACAATGTTATCAGCAGACGTGCTACCAAAGTGGTCAAACAAATACAGACGATCAGTGCCTAATGTTAAATCAAAAGCCCTGCGCTTCTCTGTGTCATCCACTTCGTTAGGTAGGTGTAGGGGGATGTCAACAGCTAGTGACATGAGCGACAGTGCTGTCTTCTTAACACTCTCTTCCAAGAACATTAATCCAATGTTGTCTTCACTATGGTTCAACAGATGCCACACAATTTCTCGCAGCACTTGGCTCTTACCTAAGCCACTACCTGCTGTTAGTGTAACCAACTCACCATGCCTGATGCCATATGTTAAGTCATTCAAGCCTGCCCAAGGGTAGTAGCAATCAGCTTGTGCAACAGGTTTAGAAACTTCATCCCATAGACTACTACCAGCAATGATGCCATCAGGTACATGGCCTTCAGCACCCCACCAACGCTGAACATATGCAGCTTCCTTACTCTCAGAGAGCCAGTCGCATGCGTCCTTGTAATTGGCATCAGGCTTAAACACCTTAGCTTTAACACCAAACAGCTCAGCCACTTTAGTAGCTGCTTCCTTGCCTTGCTTATCCCCATCAAAGTGAACAACAATATTCTCAAAGCTATTCAACCATTCATACTGCTCAGTGCAATCCTTCAGAGCAGACCCTGCACCATTACGTATAGATACTACAGGGTACTTACTACCTAACATCTGAAAGGCTGCTAGCGCATCGAACTCGCCTTCAACAACAGTGACATATTTACCACCAGCAGTGAACAGTTGTTGTCCGAATAGTGTGGCTGTCTTCCAATCACTACCTTCTTTAACAGCGATAAAGAACTCCTTATCTTTAACACTACGAACCTTAGCTCCAACAACTGTGTTGTCACTATCAGTGTAAGGAAAGAACATTTTGTTTTCATTCCTAACAACACCATACTTATCTGCTGTTGCTTTGCTAATGCGTCTATCGCTAATAGAAACACTATTACCTTCTAACATTAGTTTAAATTCTTTTATCTGTGCTTCTGTAGCAATAGATGGCTTCTTAGTTAACATATTCTTTTGTTTCTCTTCTGTGTTAATTGATTGTTGATAGTCCTGACAGCTGAAACAATATGATGAACCATCTTCGTTATAAGACAAAGCATCATTGCTACCACAGCTATCACATGGATGATGTGTTGAGACAAAGGTCATAGCTTCTTAGTTAAAAGAATAAAAGAATTAAAAACAATTATCACAGACATAGTTTCACCAAGCCACCACATGTTGTGTTAGCTCGGACACCAGTGCCTGTGACGGTCACATGAGTAGCGGCTGTGCATCCTGCTTACTCTTCACTCCAGACTATTAAGACTTGATGTAGTCTCCCTGACGCGCTCTAGAGGTTATGTCCCCACGCTGGTTGATCTGTCAGTAGCCCCAAGTATCAACCTTAAACAAACAACCTACCGCTTGGTGTCGGCTTCCCCAGTAGGTTGTTGGTAGTGTAGCACAAGTTTTCAATACATGCCATCTAAATTTGGTGGTTTATATGAAGGTGGCTTATCTACCTTACCATTGCTATCAAAAACTGGCATACCATTGCTATCAAACTTAGACCAATTGCTTTTGTTAACTTCCTCACAAGCAACAACAATGTTCATGTTAGCGCAGTGAGCAACACCAACTGCTGTAACAACCTGATCTGCTAAGCTGTCTAACAACTCCTTTCGGTCGTTTATGATAGCCTCGTATCTACCACTCTTCAAATTATCTGCAACCATAGACAACCATACTTTAGCATTGTACGCTTCATCATGGTTAGGCTTAATCCATAATGTGCCCAACATCTCCACCACTTCTTCAAGGTGACAACCTAGCTGCACGTTAAAAGATTCTTCTGTCGGTGTTGGTCGGGCACGTTTGTGCCATAGGTTTAGTGATTCAATTGTCATACTTCTCTTTAACCAAATGATAGAATTTAACTAACTCTTTGTCATACTTACAAGCCCAGTCTACCACGTCACCCTCCGGCTTGTAACTCTCATCCCGCCACATAGCAAACCCAGCATCTTCAGCCAAGTTTTTAATCTCCTCTGTGAACTCTGGGTCAGCCTCTTCGGTCAAGTCTTTAATCTCCTCTGTGAACTCTGGGTCAGCTTCATAATCGGGTGATAGCTTTTTAGCGATAGCCAGCCCTGCCTCTATTGCAGTGAGTATACCTAGCCTTGTCAAAGCTGTTACTGCTTCCTGCGGAAAGTCAAACTGGTAGACAGCACTGCCATCTTCGTTCTCACGTAATAAGGTTACGTTGCCCGTTCCTTCATCATTCATCTATAGCTCCTCCAAAATAATCAATCATAATACTAGTAGCGTTTATTCGTTTGTTAATTTCTACAATGTCTTTTTCCTCGTCTAACTCAAAGATGGCGTACCCTTTGTTGTGTTTTCTACGAGATAACTCCTGCTGTAAGTTTTCTAATGTCTCCTGTAAGTTGGAAACAGTAATCTTATCTGCATCATCACCCCGTATTGTTAATCTAAAGTCCATAAGTCACCTTCGCCTTTGCACCTGACAGCGTTGCCATCTTTGTTAATAAATCATTTAACGGCTCCAACATCATAACCCGACAACAGCTAAGTGTAATGGGGCTGAACTCAGTACCGCTATCGCTTTCCTCTATTCTGTTTAAATACTTATCAAAGAGTTCTTTAACAAGCCCTTGCAGTATTAAAGCATCCTTTTCATTACGCATCTCAGCGCCTATTTGGTCATAGTCCATCACCTCACCACTCACTTTCATCAGCGACATTGACAGTCATTGTAGTACAGAGACCATTGTACACTGTCACCCAACTCATTGTTATGATAGACCCGATACCTGAGCTGCTATCACATTCAATGGTTATGTCAGATACAATGTTGTTTAGTTCAACAACTTCGTTAATCTTTTCTACATCTCTAGGTAGTAGTGTTACTTTAACCATGATTTTTCTCCTTTACTTTAACTTCAATAAACTGTGCAAACTCAAAAACAGTTGGGCGGTCTGGTAAATCCCAAGAATCAACATCTATTTGCGTCAGCCCAACCCAAGGCTTGTGTGTTTCCGGCGGTGCACCTTCGTGTATATCTTTGACGGAAACAGGGTCTTCAATCATAATTCTTCTCCTTATTTTGCTACGCTATGGCAGCGTCAATCTCAGCACAAACTCCGCGTAATTGCTTTTCTTGTGCATCACTCGCAGCATCCCACGCAGCATCCCACGCAGCCCCTGCAGCAGCCCGTGCATCATTTGCAGCAGCCCGTGCAGCAGCCCGTGCAGCAGCCCCTGCAGCAGTCCGTCTAGCATTTTCAGCATCCCATGCAGCATCCAACTCGCTATTGGTTGCCAAGCAGCTTGCAAGACGCTCTGCCACATCCAATGCATCAAGGCTTCGCCTATCTGTTAGCGGATGTTGCACCTGTCTTACGCACCAGACTGCATATAGTCGTATTTCTTTGTCGTGGTCTTTGACTGCTTGTAAGCACCAGAGGGCATCGTCTAGCCCATTGCTGTCGAGGATGGTAATGATACTTAGCGCCTCGTCGTCAGCCCTCGTTTTTCCTAAGTGTGCTAACAGCTTTTTCCAGCCATAGGCGCAGGGTTTTTTATCACGAATTTGGTTTAGTGTGGTTTTCATTTTGTTTCCCTTAATTCTTTTCGTAATCGTGTATGAAAACCTTCTTCGCCATCATCTCCAGACACTAACCAATCCACCCGTTGAACATATGTATAAGATTGCCTCAACATCTCGACTGCGGTTTGAAATGCCGCAATAGTTTCTGCTGTATAGTGACGACCTGTAACATCCCCCCACTCATTCTTTTCTTCATTATCATTATCTACAATTAGTTGCTCAATGTCGTCAGCAATTTGAGTTAATTGATACTGTGTGTAATTAAAATGTCCGCCGCTCATAATTCTTCTCCTTTAACTTAGCCTCAACACCCTCAGCAACCCCCTTACCGCTACACCAGAATTGGTAGCCTTCGGCGTTATGCGTGTTTCCATCAACAATCTGCTCCACCTCCTCCTCAGTCAGCCCAACCCATTCACGTTTTTCCTGTATCGGCATTGGCTCCGTGGTGATGTGCTTGCTCCCGTTAACGTCTGTAACAATTCGCTCAGTCATACTTTAAACACTTTAGTCCACGCAGCAAAGTGATAAACCTCCCCCGCCATATCCTTACACAAGCTATACATACCATCAATGTAATGAAACATAAACAACTGTTCCTCAACCTGCTTCTTATCAGGGTTGTACAACTTAAACAAACTATCTCTATCTAGTTCGTATAGATTTAACATGTCGTTAATATCAATTTCAGATAACATATACACACACTCCTACAAAAACAAACATAAACACAATCCCCACTACAGCTGCTGCCTTAGTGCGCCTAAGCTGATCTTCTGTATACTCTTCTATACTTTTCATATCAATCTCTCTGGAAACTTACGCATATCCTGTGCTCTCTGAGCAGCAGCTTGTGTATGCTTAATGTAAGGTGTTAAACTATTAGGTGTTGCATGCCCACTCAATGCCATTATAGAGGTGACAGGAACACCCTCTTCTATCATCTCTGTTATAGCTGTCCTTCTTAAATCCATCAGCTGCAGCTCTTCTGGCAGCTGTGCTTCTTTCATAATGCTATTACCAATAACAGATATTCTAGTGATGTTATAGGTTTTAAGACCACCTCCAGCCTTCTTAGTTGTGGATGGTGCTATGTATGGCTGCCACCCAAAGCTATCATGCTGCTGCTTAAGCATAGCCTGTAAGCCTTCTGATGTAGGCAGCTTCACCGTAGCCCGCCTCTTGCTCTGTGTCAATGTTAACACACCAGTGTCAAAGTTGTAGTTGCTCCACAACAACACACGCATGTCACCCAGCCGTTGTCCCCATTCATAAGCCATATTTACAATCATACCTATATTTCTCCACTCATACCTGCTGTAGGCTACATTGAGAAAGGCTCTGATGTGCTCCCTATTCCATGTCACACGCCTAGACTTAGTCTGTGTACGTTTAACCCCAGCAAACACATTGTGTGTTATGTAGCCCCTGTTTATGGCAAAGTTAAACACCAACTTATACACTGCCAATGTGTGATTGGCCTGTGACACCTTCCCTTTTCTTATAGCTCTGTCGTATAGCTGTTGGCATGCTGGTGCTGTTAGCGCTGAAGCCTTAGCCCTATGTAACAGTGTACCCACCACTATCTCAGTCTTCCAACTGTTAAGACATAAAGCATAATCAATCTGTGTCTTAGGTGCTAGCGTTGTGTACATGTGACTAAGCATATATGCTTTAACAATGTCTTCTACCCTACTGTCTTTAGACAAGTGATGTAGCCTCTTCATCTCCTTACGCCACACATCCATAGCTAAGTTTTGCTCAGCACAGTAGGCCAGTGCCACATCATATTCATTACCAATATACTTAGACACCACTACACCAGCCTCTATAACATCCTTTGGTGGGTTGTAACGGTAGCAAACACTACCATCTGCCATAGTAGCTGTCTGCATGTAGCGCTCTGCAGTCATCAGTCTGTGCCTCCTACTTTATAAAGCTCTTCTAAGTCTTGCTCTACTATGTCACGCCTAATACGCTCTGATGACATAGCAGCATCATGCAAGATGATGTTAACAATATCTAGCTGTCTCTCCAAACTCAGCGAAGACCTGCACACATGTGCTGCTACATCTTGTTGTAAATTATGCAAATAGTTCATTGTGTTTCCTTATCTCAATTACTAGTTCTGTTACACCGTTAGCAAAGCCTGTCATGTAATGGCTACACTCTGACATAGCTGGTAGCTGTGCTCTGTAGCCGTCTATGTAGCCTCGTTTATATTGCTCTTGTTCATCAATCATAATACACATCTCTCATCTATAGAAAATATGAAAGCCTATAACAATAGTTTTAGTTAAATGCTTTCTCCAATAAGGCCTAACAGCTTTGGTGTGGTAATGTGTTGCACCATGTGTCCTATCTCTTAGCCTCCCTATCATAGCCTGTGACACTACCCGCTGCACAGCTCGGGTGTAGGCCACTCCCCTAGGATGCCTAGACTCTGGCTTATTAGCCCAGCTAAACTGTTTACGTTGATACACAACTTTGCATATACTGTTAGGCCAGCGCTTGCTAGCAACTCTATTAAGCACCACAGACGCTACAGCTTTGATGCCTGCTAAGCTCTCACCTCTGGCTTCATGGTATAGATTGTCTGCTAAGCACTTAGCCTGTTTGCTATAAGGCTGTGCCACTGACAGGGTTGTGAAGCCTACTAGCAGCACAGCTAATACTAGCTTAGACATTGCCTATCAAGGGCTTAGCTATGAAACGTGTAAGCCCTGTGTTAATTTTAAACAGAGATAGCTCAGCATCGGCCTTACGCTTATATGCCACCACATGCCTGTGTGTTGCTGCTCCGTTGATGATGGTGTAGCTCATACACCTGTCTTTTTTAATTGTGTACATAATGCTCATAGCTCCTGATTCGACTGGTATTGTCGTTGTGTTTATATTTAAGAATGATGGCTGTGCCATGCATTTCTAATGCATCTACTAGCAGGCTATAGTCGTTGTCTTCTTCTAGGTAGACATATTCACCACGCTGGTAGCTGTAGCTACTAATGAGATGGGGTATATCTAATGTCTCTAAGATTGAACGCTTCACTTTAGCCCAACCATGTGACGGGTCGCTGTAGAATGTGATGGTGAATGTTTTCATATTGTTGTCAATAAAAATCATTAGAAAGAAAATTACTTATTTCTTCTTTATCTTTTTTCTTTTGCTCTGGTGTTCTATTACGATGCTGTTGTATGTTAACAAGCATACATTGCACCCTGTCCTTGTCTCTTATTGCAACATCTAATTCATCTCTTAGTTCTTTAATGAGATTGCTAGACTCTTCCAACTCAGTAAACAAAGCCTCTAATTCTCTTGGTGTTGTAATGCTATCAGGAATTTTATTTAGCACTGGCAGTGTAGCGAATGGATGTCTGTAGAAAACATAACCATTTAAATCAAACTCACCATCTCCATTTGCTGTAACTAAGTTTAAATCACACAAAACAACTTGGTCGCCTGCTTTAAATTCTCTAACACGTTTATGTTTAAGTATATTGTGCTTCATTTTGTCCATGAAAGACAACAGAATTAGTTTTTTGTTTAGGATATTATCCATGATATTACCTTTACTTAAACAGCAGAGTCTATGTACTACTACATACATAAACGCTGCTGTGTTATTGTTTAAGCCATTGCCACTTCAGTAGTAATATCCCACAACTCACGATTGATACGAATGTTTTCACTAACACTGTTAACGGGTCGTGCCTTACGTGTTGCTGTGTTGTAAGTGTCTGGAATATCTTTGTTCTTAGTTAAAGACAGCACCATTGCATTACCACGAATAATGTTTTCTTGTATACGATTGAACACTGTGTTGGCATCATTGGTAACATCATTAATACGCTGTGGCATTTGCAACGCATTTAGGAGGTGTGGCACCATGTAAGTGCCAGCCTTCACTTCGGTTTGTTCTTCAAGCATACCCCAGCGTGTGGCAGCAGCTTTTTTAATGATGGTAGCAATTTGTTCAGGGTCTAAGTGTATGGCTTTTAGTTGTTGAATTGTGTGCAGTGTCTGCGGCAACATCTCAACTGTGCCCCTCAACATCTCTTCAAACCCTGCCAAGCCTTTAGCGCTGTGCTTCATAGCACTAGCAAAGCCATCACCAGCTACAATGCCATTGCTGCAGATGAATCGGTATGCACCAGCGAACAGCTTCACCGCTCCTGTGCCATCATGTGAATTATAGAGAATAATTTCTCCACGTTCACTAGCTGTATTGTCCTCGCCTACACTATCAACATGAGCAAAGGCCAGCATGTGCTGCGTGTGCTCTGCTGTAGCTGCGCTGCGTGTACGTTTCTGTGCTGCTGACACTGGCACATAGCCATAATCTGCTAGCACTGGTATAAGACTCTGTGTGTGCAGCGGCTGATAGCGCTGTGACAATGTCTCTTTTTGTGTTGTTGCTAGCACCGCTGGCGCTCGTGCAATGATGTCGTCAATGCTAAGCGCTGTGTTGCTGCTCTTGCGTGAGAATATAACGTGTGACATTTGATTGTTTCCTAATAGAAAAAGTTGCTGTGTTTGTATGCTCTCATTATTAAAAACATACAAGGCAGCAGCCTGTGCCACAAAGCACAAGCCCTGTCTAGTGTTGTGTTCACGCAACAACACCCGTCAACGCTGGTCAATAGCAGGTCTGTCACACCTACCGACACCAGTAATAAGTTTTTAATGAGCTGTTAGCCTGTGCCACATGGTGTTGCATGTTGCGAGCTGTTAAAGCAAACGTTGTTGATAGTGTGGCACAAGTTTACAGCATGTGCCACTAGGGAAAACCCTATGCTATGTGTTGTTTGTTTACAACATTAACACCTTCAATAGCCAGTGCCACAATGCTATCGCGGCTCACGTTACGATAACCACCCGTTTTAATGTCGTATATATTGATATAGTTGGCAGTGTCTACAGTTGACTTACCGCCCTTCAAGTGTTTAACCACGCCTAAGCGCCCATTTAATATACGCTTGTTGCCATTGTTTTTAATGAATGAGACGGTGACAAATTTACCGTTAGAATTTTGCAAAGCATTAGCTAAAAAGTTAGACATTGTTTTATTTCCTATAGGGGTGTGGCTTAAAATCAAGCCCTACAATGCTCTGCAACATGTGCCACAAAGCATTGTAAGAATAATTTTATCGTTTGTAATGAACTGGCCTTTCATACATGCCAGTATTATCACGATACACGCTTACATAATGCCCATAGCGTGTGTCGTCGTCATAAGTTAGTGATAACGTGGTGTCATAAGGGATGTGTCGATTGTCCCACATGTGTGTGATGCCTTCGGCGTCTAATGCTTCGTGCAAAGTTTTGAACCAGTTTTTCATTGTGCGCCCCAGTTATGCAGCGTGTTTATGCTGTGCCACAATAGCGCCTTGCACTATTATGACGCTGTGATGATAGCAGCCAGCCCATGCTAGTGCTTCGCGCTCGCGCATGGCGTAATGGCGTTTACCGTATCCGATGCCGATAACGGTAAAGCCTAAGTGGCGGCACAGCACAGCATGTATGGCTTTGTATATGGTTTTCATTGTGTTTATTTCCTATAGGAGTATGACTTAAAAACAAGCCCTACAATGCTCTGCAACATGTGCCGCAAAGCATTGTAAGAATGCTTTAATCAGTGTCGCCAGCTCCACCGTTAAACGCATCAATAGCATCTGTTATTGTATATTTATCTATTGTCGCACCCCGCGTTATTTCCTCATTAACATAATCTGCAATGTATGCAATGAGCGCCAGTGTAATAAATTTATTTTCCATTGTGTTTATTTCCTAAAAGAACAAGGCTTAAAAACAAGCCCACAAAGCCACTAGTCATTAATGGCTTTATAGAATGCTTTAACCGACAACAAAGCCTGTGGTATCGTGCTTTGCTGCGCCTTTAGCATACAGCGCTACAATAACGCCTTGTTCATCGTCGTGCCTGACATCACTGTTATCGCCAGCCACTACTTTTATACCCTTGAAAGTGTTTGGAATGGACGCAACACTACGAAAAACTACAGCCATTCGTGTACCATTCTTTATGGCTTGTTTAACGTGCGGCTGATAATCAGCAACTCCACTGTAAGAGAATGTTAAATCGTAGTTTGATAGGCCTTTACGCTTAGCCATTTTTGTATAATCATAGAATTGAACAGTAGGAAACGCTGCAAAAATGTTAGCGTGTTGAACGCCTTTGCCGTCAATGAACGTTACATTTTCCCATTGGATATCACTAGTGCCGTTTAAGCGTACCAATGGTATCAAACCATTTTTAAAGGCGCGTTTAACTAAACTACTAATATTCTTTTCTAGCTGCAACATAAAAGAATGTCGCTCTTCATAGAACCATATTGTTTTATTGATACGCCCTTGCTGTACGTTATTAAACGCACCTCTTCCAGCACTGTACAAGCAAGCCTTGTCACACTGTGCAACTTTAGCCATTGGACATGTGTTGTATTTTGTTGTTGTAGCCGGCGCTAAATATAGGATGCCAGTTAGATAACCTAGTTTAACGCCCTTTGTTGTCTTAGCGTCCGCGCTTACGCTTAATAGATTTTTAGATTTGTACATGAGAGTGTTTCCTAGTAGGTCTGTATGCTTTGCGGTATTGCATAGCATGGCTTTATTGTACATAGAATTGTGTTGTTTGGACACCACACATGGCACTATTTTATAGGTGGTTTCCCTAGGTGTCGTTGTTGTTGTTGTTGTTGGTGTCGTTGTTGTTGTTGTTGGTGTCGTTGTTGTTGTTGTTGTTGGTGTCGTTGTTGTTGTTGTTGGTGTCGTTGTTGTTGTTGTTGTGCCATACCCCTATTATTTTTAATAGTGTCCACCGCATTAATACTATCGTTTCACATGGTGAAATATTACTGACCAGCTGGTCAATAGTGAAATATAAACAGATTCTATAACAGTTATTCTATCTACCTAAGCTATTGAATACATTAATTATTTTATTCTACGCAGTAACGCCTATATTAATTAATTTATTACTGTGCAGCTATCGGCATGCATTATTAATACTGCGATAACCCGTTGATTAATAGGGGCGGGCGTGGGCCATAGGGGGGTGGGGCGTATATTATATACAGCCACGTACAAAAATCAGTAAATTAAACTTGTAAAGCACTATGCCCTCTACACCATCTACACACTCTCCTACACACCATGTTACCAAATTAAACAGCCTATGGCAGCTTTACCGCCCTTACCCATACCTACATAGCCCTAACCCATTTAAACAGCTTACAGAGCCTGTGGTGTAGGCTGCATAGCCATCAACAATTAGCACAACCGTGCTAAAAGACAGCACAGCTAATAACAAATAAAGCTTGACAACACCTTATGTTCTGTGTAAAACTACCCATACCAGCTTTGTGTTAGCCTTAGTAGTTAACAAATATGAAGAGCAACAATTCTTAGA
>Ga0222655_1000921_pt1 | contig 11210 bp, 13 predicted proteins | sample AntAcemetagen423_FD_179857 | JGI IMG/M metagenome (GOLD analysis project Ga0222655, IMG submission 179857) | Saline water microbial communities from Ace Lake, Antarctica - #423 | ecosystem: Environmental > Aquatic > Non-marine Saline and Alkaline > Saline | place: Antarctica: Ace Lake... | reverse complement strand
GCTTACGCCGCCAATATTGGAATTGTACGCCGCCGCAACATCGGGATTACTTTGCAGATATGCGCTCCAGTTATTCGGCGCCGGATTGCCTTGCTGTGGCTGGGCCTGCGGAGGCTGCTGCTGTGGCGGCGGCGCGGTAGGTGTTTGACCGGGCTGCGTTTCCTGTAATCCAGGTGCGCCCATATTGAACTGCGGATTTCCGCCCGGTTCAGATGCTTCTGACCAGAAGTTTGCAGGTGGGGCCATATTGGCCTTGATATTCGGGCCTGTGCCTGACGCGGGCGCTCCACCAAAGCCAACAGCATCCCCGTTTTGCAGGTTGCGGAGCGCTTCAGGGCTGACCCCGTTTGCAAGTAGCTGCTGAATATTCAACATGTCTCTATCCTATCCACGCATAATCGAAAGTTCTGTCAGTCTGCGCATTTGACGCGTGCGCAAGCGTAAATGACCCATTTGCTTTGGCTGACACGTAAAGCGTTCCCGCACCCATTTCCGCCGCCGCATTTGCGGTCGTCGGTGTCATTGTAATTGTACTATACACACTTACCGCCAAGCCCGATGTGGCCACTACGGTTTGCGCCGTCGAAGCTGTCAACGTCAGGCTGCCATAATTGTCCGTTCGTCCGCTAATCGATTGATTGATCGCTGTCGCTATCCGGCGCGGGTCTGTCTCGTCCGGGCGAACCTTTTGACTACGCTTCTCCGTCATCTTCTGCCAAGACCTCTATGCCAGTGTAATCGTTCCATGAGTCCGCTGCTGGCGTCGCCAGCTTGAACCTGTGATACCTGCCAGAACTATCAGCGCTCGCGTGTCCTGTCGTCTCCAGAGCTTGCGCTGTGGCATATGATACCGTTGCCCCCAATCGTTCGCGGCCGCTGGTCGCCACTGTGGCGCTTTCACTGTCAACCATCGGTTCAACACCGTGCACATAGGCGCGCCGTTTCGGGCTGAACTCAAAGTCTGCAGTCTCGATCTCACTCGCCAGCGTCGATCCGGCGAAGATATTATAGGTAAAATCGGTCGCAAACGCCCCAAATCGCGGCGTCCCACCCGTCAACAAGGGGTCATCCAGAGGGATGTCGAACGTGTCGATATTGGTCGTTAGCGTGTCCAGATCCTCAAGTGTGTATCCAAGACCCAATGAGAGTAACAGCAGGTCCATCGTGATGCGGGCATATGACCAGCGTTTGGCTACCCAGTTATATATGATGAGCGTGTCCGGCGTATTATCGGCGGATGCTGTTGAGGCGTAAGACCAGAACACAATCGTGTTTGCAGGGTCAACCGCAGACGTCATCCGAAATAGCGAATCCAACTTCATATCGCTCAAGAACCAGAGGCTTGTTTTTTCAGAACTGATCGGCGCGACCTGATCGCCTGACAGACTATAAAAACCATCGTCCGTTAGGAAAAACACCACACGGCCATGCTGCGCAATCGAGCCGGGCGTCAGACAGCCATGCGACTCGCTCACCACATCTATCTGCATGATAACAGGCGGGCCGACATACTGCATTCGTGACACTTTGCTCTGCTGGAAGATGTAGAGCACATCGGTGCTTGCAAAGCCCTGCACAAAGCCACCATCAGGAAAGCGCTGGAAGTCGCTCTGGTTCGTGCCTGCCGTCCAGCTTTCAGGGTCATCAATCGCAGACCAGTAAATTTCAAAGGGGCTGTTATCTGTATACCCAAGCACTACAAAGTCACCAAAGGTCGTAATGTGCTTGGCGTTAGGCGGGGTGCCACCTGCATCCTCGAACTGGCTACCGGATGACATGGTTGCGATCTGCAATTCATCGTCAAAATTGGTTGCTAGCACCTTGTCTCCGAATTGAGCAAACTTCCATGTTGCTGTCTCTGACGTAGCATATGCGCCGCCGACGGTGCGTGTGCGGGCTGTCCATGTGCCATCAGTCTGCAACTCATTCAGGCTCGTTTCATCGCCGGAGAAGACATGCACGTTAGCCCCTGAATCGCGGAACGTGTCAGCGCCGCGCGGTCTGCTGGTCAATGCCACACTGATTGGGGACAAACCCCTAAGCGGCCCGTAACTGCGCAGCTTCGGAATGACGTTCTTAGCGCTGCGAAGATCAGGCCCTGTTATGATGGGCTGGTCTGGCAGCCATTCACCTAGCGGAATCAATAGATTGACTCCGGCATCATGGTCAGCTGATCGCCTGCATATTCATGGTCACGCGACTCGCCGTTCAGCGAATTGACCGCACTTGCAAACAGCGCGCCATAGTTCTGCGCATACGATAGCTGCCGGATATGGCTGTAAGCCTCAAACAGCGCGCCATAAAGATACGCGTGCGGCGCCTTGGTAAACAGGATATTGGTGTCGCTGTCGTCCGTCATCTGGTCTAGTGACGTGTAATAGTTGAACTTCACGTCATCTGACGAGTATGGCGCGACCAGCAGGGTAGAGGCTTTCAGAGTGTAGAACTTCGGAACACCTGCTTGACCCTCCAGCGCGTTTCGATACCAGCGCTCCAGAGGCAGAAACGTCAATGCGGTGGTGCAAGCGTCGTCCACATACAGGCTCTTGCGCTGCAAATAATCGCTAGGCAACGCCACAGACCCAGCAGCAAGCGTCAACGTCGCCTCGGTCAACATGTCATCGATGCGCAATGGCTCAAGCCCTAGCACCTTGTCGCCGCGCATCATCTTGCTGTGTGCAATGGTAATGAAATCGGGAATCAAAGCGGTCATGTTCGAGCGGCTCAATCGGGTCGAAATCGCTGTTTTCAACGTGCCGTAATTTGTTAACGCCATTCGCGGTCAATCCAATCGTGGTCAAGTTGGTGCGGCTTTTCTTCGCCGTGGAAATACACAATGCGCGCGTCATCAAGTCCATACGCCTTCACATGGCCCTTATAGCTGACGACTTGGCCGGGGAATATGTCGTCAATCACTTCGACGTCCAGACCCCTGATATAGTCCATGTCATTCTCGCCCTCGTGGGCTTCATATATCCAGCCATTGCCTCCCGGCACAAGCACCACACCATTACAAACCAGTTTCGGGAAAAACGGATCACGCGGCGCGGCTATCTTGCCGGCAGTCAGGCAGTATTCTATCAACTGATCGACGTCGCCCGTCACAATCGTATCAAGCCCGCAAATAATGCTCGGCTCGTTCAGCTTGAACGGCTCAATAAGCGCACCGTAGCCAAGCGGCCCTTCAAGCCGTTCCTGGCGTATCGGTTCAGCAAATGTGCGCTCCTTGTCAGTAAAGCACACAAAATCAAGATCATAAGAGCTATGGCGAGAAAAACCCCGATAAAGACGGTCAACCCAACCCTCATCGTACATCCGAGAAAATGGAAAGCTCTGCTCGTTAGGCTCCCAAAGGCAAGCGCATATTGTAACATCAGGCTGCATCCTTCAGGCCCTCTGTAAACTTGCAATAGTTGTGCTTGTAGGCCGCGAACCGATCAACGGTTTCAACGTCCTGTTCAAGCGTCATAGGCTTGCGATAAGTCCCGGCTTCAATTGCGCCGCTGGTCGCCGTAAACAGCTTCTCGCCTATCATGTCGATCTGCGCCCACATCATGCGGTTGTAGATGTCAGCAAACGAGTCATTAGGGTAAACCGACACAATCTGCTCGTGTAGTAATTCGCCCCGGTCAATACGCTCATCGATCACATGCGCGGTTATCGCTTGCGGCAAGTCGTCATGGACAGCCCATTTCAGCGTATCAAGCCCGCGATTATGTGGCAGCGTGCCGGGGTGCAGGTTCACGATTGGCGTTCCAGTGTTCAAGATACGTGGTTTCAGGATGCGTGCGCCCAGCACCAGGCCATGATCGGCCTCGGCTGTAATCATCTCTGCCATGTCTGAGTCGTGGTCGTGGGCATAGTAGCGATACCCAAGCGCCTTGCATGTCTCTGCCGGGTGGTGAGCATCGCGCATGTCTGCAGTCCGAAACTGGAAGCGACTCTCTTTGATGTTGAGGCGGCGCCAAGGTGCGCCGACTGCAATCACATCGTCATAGCCTGCACGCTTGAGCGCAAATAGACCTTGAGCTGATTTGAAGTGTGGGAAGTCGTAGACGTATGCAATAATCACCCCTAGCTCCCCTGCTCTAGTCTCTGCTGTTCAAGCTGGCGTCTGCGAAGCTCTGCCGCCTGTGTGAATAGGTCCGCGCCCTGTTGCTGGGCCTGCATGATCTGTTCTTGTGGCGGCCCCACGGGCGTCTGACTGCCCCAGTTCGACGGCGCTCGCCCCATAAGTCCGCTTATATCAAAGCCGCCGCGTGCGGCCCGCTCTGCGCTTCGCTGCTCTTCATATTCGTAAGCATCACGCTCACGCTGTGACAGCATCGCCTTGGCCTCTTCGGGCCAGTCACGATAGTTCGCGCCGCTTGCGCGCATTCCCAGGTGCAGTGGCAGCTTGGGGACTGGTCCGGCCTGACTCTCGGCCAACCGCATAAACACATCTTCTCTAACGCTCGGTTCAGGCATTGTGGCCCCTCCTTCATATCAAATATCAGTTGACATGATCAAAAACTACGGTCAGTATGACTGACCACTCACACCATATTAAGGGCTATCAAATGACCGTCGAAACATTCAATCCCGCTGCAATCAATCCAGACCCGCTACTCAAGGCGGCAGAGGCCGCTAACTTCCTTGGCATAGCCGTCCCTACATTCTGGCGACACTGCGGCGAAGGAAAGCTGCCCAAGCCAATCAAACTGGGACGCCTTTCACGCTGGCCTCGTTCAGAATTGATTGAGCACATCGAAGCGCAAAAAATAGCGCGCTAAAGCCCCTCCCTAATATCACGGGCACATCGCGCAACCACAGGCATCCAGTTACCCGTTTCTTTCTTGCGGTATGTCCGCACGTCCTGCCATACCCATGCATCTTCTGCCGCCTCTGCGAACCTCCAGGGCGGGTTGTGGCTTACAAGGGCCTTCAATGGTGTGCCAACCGCGCCGGCTATATCGCAAACCGTTTGCGGCACTGACACCACCATATCGAGCGCGGCTATCAGCGCTGCTGTCACATCAAGGTCAACGCCTTTTTTGGTTGCCCAGCTAATGTCGATTATGCCTTCGGGTTTCGGGCCGTCCTGATACTCAAGATTGATAATCGTGGCATTCGGTATCTTCATGATCGGGCCTAGCTGCTCAATCGGTATTGTGCGCTCTGCTCGGTCCCACTCAACCGCACCGCCTGACCATGAAAGCCCAATCTTGGGGCCATCGCCAAGCCGTGCAAGGTATTTCGTGAACATCTCAACAAGCGCCGGATCAGGCACAAGCCACGCCGATGCCTTAACGCGAGGGTCTATCAACATGCCAAAATTCGCCATCGCTATCATCGAGCAGTCCGGCTCAACCTCCGCAGGCCAAGCCAGTTCAGAAGCGTCGCGCGTCCCGTACACCTTCGCATCTGGAAATGACCGCTTAAAGATGCCCTCTAATCGTGGGTCGCACTCGATAATGATGTCACAGGACGGGCTTTGCGCTATGGCAGCCTGATACGACACGGAGGCAAGGATTTCGTCCCCTACGCCTTGTTCGCCGTAGATGATGACCTTCTCGCTGCTGTCGGTGCCATCCCATCGCGGCGTCTCTTTGTCCGCGTGGTAGTTTCTGATCTTGCGGGTATCGTTACCCTCGCTGTATTCGTAAGCCTCAAAGGCTGCTGACCAATCTGCGGTGTGCAGAAGATCAAGCGCCAGATTGTACGGCACGTCCGTATCGTCAGGGAGAGCCTCCCTAAGTTGCTGGTTAAGTGCAATTGCCTCATCACGGCGCCCTATGCGCCCCAGACAGGCCGCCAGGTTCTTTTTGGCCTCTCTGTGCTCTGGGTTAGCTTCAAGCGCTCTGGAAAACACCGCTACAGCGTCCTTGGGATGCCATTCACGTAAAGCGCAGCCAAGATTGTTCCATATCGCAGGTTCGCCGGGGTTCATCTGGCTTGCCGCATTCAAGATAAGGGTCGCAAGACCCATCTGCTTCATGCGTATCAAACTCGTGCCGGCCAAATACATCGCGTCTGCGCTATCGGGCTGAAGTTGCAATATGTCGTCTGCGGTTGCGAGCGCATCAGCGTCGCCCTGCGGGGTATTCGTGCTCAGCGCCTTGCGCGCTGTCTCAAGAGCATCAAGCAAGTTTGAAGTCCCCCGTTTTGAGGTAAGGCGCTTCAGCCTCAATCCATTTGATAACCTTGTCGTCAACGTCATCACCTAAGACAACATCGGCCCCAAACTTCTGAATCAACTGCTCCATGACGATAATCGGGATATGCGCGTAGTGCCACATGTCGGCATTCTCGCCCTTGTAGTGGCTTGGCCCCTGATTGCGCAAGAACTTGTTATAGTCGAGGATCGGGCTAACGTCCTGAATGCGCTGAATGACTAAATCGTGGCCATCATTGTCGGAGTAAGAGACGGTTTGAATACCGCCCGTTTCCCACTCGCTATTGATCTTGCTCATGCGATCGTCACCTGACCGCGCGCTTCAAGCATGGCCGCTGTACCTGCGGCTAATTCGAGCTTCTGCCCAATCGTGACCTTGATCGATGTGCCGCTATGGTCAGGCTGGCCTAGATCGGTCTTCTGAACATGAAACGGCTTGATTGCAACGCAGATCACACGCTCACTAGAGCGCACAGCGGCCGCTTTCTTGCGGGCAAGCTTCTTGTCCAGGGCTTCACTCTGGGCCGCCATCGCATCGCGTAGGCGCTCCACTTGTTCATCGTCTTCGCCTTCCGCTTCGGCTTCCGCCTCGGTCAGCTTGTCTCGCATCTCTGCAATCTTGTCCTGTTCGTCCAACACGGCTGGGTCAGTATTGCTCGCGCCAAGTATGGCCTGCGCTTCCTCGGCCTGTGGTTCGTCCATGTCACCGTCGAAGAACGGTACACCCGCTTCCACGAGAGCCTCTTTGATCTTATCGACGCCGGAGAAGTGATGAACGCTCACCCCGTTGTCTTTGGCTATGGCTAACAATCGCGCCTGTTCGTCCATTACGCTTTTCCTTGTCATTTGGTTAAGTGGTGAAGGCGGCAGCCTATTTCGAACGACTGCCGCCCTCGGTTTAAGCCCAAGGGAGAGCTTAACTGGTGGTCAGATCAGCAACGACGCCGTTGCCTTTCTCATTCTTCGAACACAACGTGCACTCTGCGATCAGCTGGCGGCGATCAGAGTCGCCCACTTTTGCAAGTGGGTTGATCTTGAACGGGCGCAGATAGCGCGCTTCCCAGAGATCCGGCGATACCAGCATGGCAGTCCGTCCGCGTGAGAAGTGATCCGGCACAATCTTATGCTTGCCGAAGTCAGACACGTAAATGTCAGCCGCACCAAGGATTGCAACACCCTTAGACGACTGGACGTTGCCGTGATCCTGATACTGCGTAGCAATACCAGAGAACCCAGACGCGATCTGCTTGTTGAACGAACCAACAATAATCAGAGGCGTATGGTCGCCCGTCGCATCCCAGACGCTCTTGATCTCTGCTTTGAGCAGGGACTCTGTGAACGTGCGCAGGTTGGTAGAGCTGGCATCTGTGGCAGCGGTGACGGTTTGCGCCGCCGTGTGTCCGCCATCAGCGCCGCCTGTACCACGGCCGGAATTAGTCGTAATCCACGCTTCAAAGCCTGCAAGCGTGCGAGCAGTGAGACGAGAACCAGCAGACGAAGCACGGTTTTGCGTCATCGCAAATTCCATATCGCGCTTGATCTCTTTGGTGCGCTTATCGACTTGATACAGCAGCTCGCTGCGCCGTCCTGCTGTGGACAGTGCTTGCGCCGTCCCAGACACCTCAACCGACTTGGTGAAGATTTGGGTATGGTTAGCAAGGCGGGTTGTCGGTGCCGCAGTGCTATAGCTTGCTGTGTCGCCTTCCAGGGCCGCGTTTTCTGCGGCGGCTGCAAGGTCGTCATTCTGCCACTCGACTTTCGTATTCGTGGCGGCGGCGCCCCGTCCAACAGCCGTCATAAACGGTGTCTTCATCGGGGCGAGGTTGTAAATCTTGTCGGTGAGCTGTTCGCGCTCGCCGATCTGTTCAAACCGTGTGGTTGTGGTTGTGGCTACAGCCATTAGAGTTAGTCCCTATTACAGGAAATCGCCCCAGACATCTTCCAGGTTCGACACTTTCCCCGTCTTGGCGAGATACGCATTGGCTTTCGCCTTCTTCGCACTGCCTTGCGGTTTGCCCTTACCCTTGCCACCCTTAACGAGTCGCGGCGCGCTCTTGGATTGGGGCTTCACGCCCTTAGCCATTGCGTCGCGATACTTCTTGGCGTCCTCTGCCATACGGATAAAGCCGGGATTGGTGATATTGCCCACCAGTTCAGGCTGAATGCCGTAGATTTCGGATATGCTACCGCGCAGGTCAGTTAGACGCTTTGCGGCATCCCCTTTTGTCCACGTGCTATCAATCGCAGTCAGTGCCGCCCAGTCCTTTTGGGCTTGCATCTCCTGCTTTTGGGTCGCTTCTGCGGTGTACTGTTGATTCAGCCCTTGGATTTCCGTTCGCGCTGTCTCCATAATGCTAGAGACATTGTTGTAGGCTTCCATTTGCTGTCGATAAGCACCGGGGTTGTAGTAGTGGCTACGTTCGTCAAGCAGCTCCTCGCTGGGTGGCTGGACTTGTGGCATTAGCTGGTTGAGCGTCGCATATAGCTCCGCCGTCTGAGCGATCTGGCCGTCCAAAGCGGTAAACCGCTCCTGCACCTGCGCTGTTGCCTGCTCGGCAATCGTGTGTCGAATCTGGTCCACATTTGGGCCAAGTTCATTGAGTTGGTTGCGTGCTGCGAGTAGTTCACTCAGAGCGACGCGCTCGGTTGTGCCGTCTTCGTTGTCCAATTCCACATAGTCGCCATCGTCTTCAGCATCCGCCTCTTTGGCGTCCTTTGCTTCGACTTCAGTGCCTTCTGTGTCCTCATCTTCCGTTTCTGGCTGGTCCGCGTCCTCTACCGCCGCTGCGGCATCCTGGGTTGCTTCTTCTGGCTTCAGGTAATCAGCATCATCAAAATCGCCTGCGTCAATGAACGCATCAAGCAGTGATTCAGATTCGCCGGCACCTGTGGCCAAGCCTTCGCTTACCTCTGACATTAGGGGTCTATCCTTCTAGGGCTTTAATTTCTTCCTCGATATACGCCCGTAAATCGCGCTTGCTTTCGAGGTAGTTGAACAGTCCGTCAACGGTTTGAGCTGTTGCGCGTAATCGCCACAACGTCTTTTCATCCGCATCAAAACTGGGGTTTAGCATGGCCTGAATTGCCTGCTCTTTTACTGATTGGAAATACTCGACCACAGCGCTATTACTAAGCGCCGCTTCGGCCTCGCCACATCCCAACAATTCCTTGCGCTTTTCGACTAGCGCTTTTTGACTATCCTGGTTCGCCACCGATGTGCACTCCGCTCGTTCCTGCGCCATTGGCCGATGTGGCCGCGCTTGCTAATCCAAGCTCGCGCTTCAGCGCCAACTCTTCGGTCATCATCTCACGCTTGAGCATCAACTCAGCGGCGAGCTGTTCGCGTTTCAATTCCATCTCGGCTACCAGCTGTTCACGCTTGAGCGCCATGTCCATTTGCTTGTTCTCGGCGTCCGCCAATGATTGACGCTGCGCCGCTTCGGCTTCCTGCTGCGCCTTCATTTGCATGTTCTGCTGGTCCATCTGCATCTTGGCCTGGTCCATCTGGGCAGCCTGTTGCATCTTGGCCTGTTCGCCCTGCATTTGCATCTGCATCTTCTGTTCTTCAAGCTTGAGCTTGGCTTGGCCCTCTTGCGCCTTCGGATCAGGCTTGGGCTGTGTGATAGCCTGCAATGCCTGTTGACCTTCTGGCGTCTCGGCGATCTTCTCAGGGTCTTTGAAATACTGGTCCATTGAGCGCATACCCATAACGCGGCCCATATCGTCAACCGTGTTGTGCAATTCCTTGATGCCTACAATCGGGTTGCCAGCGCCGTAATTAGCCACCCATTCGCGCTGCATTCCAAGCACCTGCATCAACTGGCCTAGCTGGGTCTCTCTGTCGCCCGAACCGTTGCCGACATGCACTCGAATCTTCGCCTCCGGTGGCCATTGGCTCGGGTCGTACTCTTTGAACTGGCCCTTACCGATATGGATCGATCGCGGGCCGTCCTGTTCAGACACAACCAGCCGATATATCTTGCGGAACATCTGCTCAAGACCGCGGCCCAGATTACGTGCAATCTGCTCTTTGCGGATGCTCGCCGCGTTCTGCATCAGCTTGATGCCCGTCGCTGTCTTATTCAACGCGTCTGGGTCCATGCCTTGCGCATTGCGATTGACGCCCGTGCGTCGCTCGGCCATCTGGTCAACCACTTCAAGCATACCCATAGCCGAGCCTGACATATCCGGCGTAATCAGCGGCACCACGTCATTGCCAACAGGTCCAGAGCCTGAGGTGCGCACCACTGCGCCAGGGCGAACCGTCAACAGATCCGATAGATTGACGTTCTTATTTGCCATCATGCGAGGCGCAACGCTCAGATAGACGCTATCCAGCGCACCGCGTAGCAGTGTCGTCTTGATCTTCTGGATGTCTTTCGAAATGTCATACACCGATAGACCAAACCAGCGGTGCGGAATCGGGATAGGCGTCCAGCTGAAGTACGGGTTATCGTCTACCGGCTCGCACGTCAGAATAACGCCCTCAAGTCTGCACACCTCTAACAGCTCCGCAAACCCGTCGCCATCCTTGTCATGGTAGATGTACTCACGCCACAAACGCACCTCGGTCGTAGCCTCAGATGCCGCCGTTTCGTTCTTGTACATCTCGTCTTCGTCCCAGAAGCGCTCGGACCGACGCTCATCAATGTCCGCTGTCTCGCTGTACGCTTGGGCGTATTCTTCTATGATAGCTTCCATGCCCTCAAATTTGGGGTTGGACTTCAAGTCAGACTTAGTGTGGCGCTCGATGTGTCCGCAATAACGCGGCCGCTCCAGACTGATAGCGCGCGCCGTCATCCGAAAGTCTTCAGGGGCAACCACTTGCACAACCGGCATGGCCTGCTTTTTGACCCGCTGATAGGTCACTGTCGCGCCAGCTTCGGGATTGTCTGGGTCTTTGGGCACCACCTCAAGCAATTGAACGCCTTGCGCCTGAAGGGCCTGCAAACGCACAAGATCAATCTCTTGCGTCTCTGGCTCGCCTAGCTCAGCGTCCTCCCAGTACACCGCGCCGACACCGCGCTTCTGCAACAGTCCGTCGAAAGCGAACGTG